>Ga0209988_10000212_pt1 | contig 33406 bp, 27 predicted proteins | sample N075metaG_FD_183115 | JGI IMG/M metagenome (GOLD analysis project Ga0209988, IMG submission 183115) | Deep subsurface microbial communities from Kermadec Trench to uncover new lineages of life (NeLLi) - N075 metaG (SPAdes) (version 2) | ecosystem: Environmental > Aquatic > Marine > Ocean trench... | reverse complement strand
TGGCTTGCGGTTCGAGCAACTGTTTGAAATACGGGGGAGGGGGGATTGTTTCGCGTAGGAAGTCCCAGGACGAGATGCGGTAGGTCTCCACGTGGCGGAGTTCGAAATCGTGCCGGATCGCGTTGTAGAGGTCGATGACGAGCGTTCCCGGGCGATCGGGAGCCGGGAAGATGTCGCCCGAGCCCGCAAACACGATGGACAGGCGATGGGGCTCGTGGCTGGCCAGGACGATGCGCTGGAGCCGGCCCTGATCGGTGGCCTGAATCTCGTCGACGATGATGTGGTGGTTGCCGGTCACTTCCCATTGCCGCGGGCGCAGGTCGGCCGCGAGGTTGGTGGAGAGCGTGATCTCGGCCTTGACCTCGCGAGCACGTTGCTGGGCGGTGGGCACCAGGTAGTTGAAGACCCCGAAGGCGATCGCAGCGGCAAAGAAGCCGTAGGCTGCCAGCGGCTTCACCATCGTGCCGGGTCCCCGCCCGGCGGCCTGGATGGCGGTCCATTCATGATCGGAGGACATCCGGCCGACCGCGATCAAGACCGCCAGCAGGACGCTCATCGGGATGGAAAGCGTGAGGATCGGTGGCAGGGCCAGGACGAGCAACTTGAGCGCCATGGAGAACGGGAGGTTCTTGGCCAGGGCCTGCTGGGCGATCAGCAGCAGCTCGTTCATCAACAACAGGAAGCTGTAGGCCAGCACCGCGAGCAAGCTGGGTCCGGCCAGTTCACGCAGGACGTATCGAAACAGGCGGCGGTCTCCGAACATCGAGGCGGAGTTTAGGGGCGCGGGAAAAAGGAGTCAAATCCGTGGGAACCCTCAGCGGAAAGGGCAGTCGATTCCCGTGGATTCCGCAAGTCCCGGTCGGTGGCCCAATGTCCGATAATGTACCTTATGTAAACTAACGGGTCCGGGAAACGGGCATAGTCCGCATTCCCGCCTGGTGTCGGTTCCTCAGTGGTCGATTTGCTTGCCGTCGCCTTCTTCGTCGGCGACCAGCTGCGCCAGGATCTCATGGAGCGTTTGGATCAACTCCTTACGTTCGATCTCCGGGCGGGCGAACGTCAGCGTGAAGCGGTAGTCGCGATCCTCGGGTTTGAATCGGAAGGTGAAGTTCCGGCGTTTGGTCTGTCGATGTTCGCGTTTGTAATCGCGAGCTTCCTCGCGCGTCATCCCTTCGGAGGCGATCTTGTCGATCATCGCGTGCATCTTTTCGGCGGTCGGGAGTCGAACGATCTGCAGCAGCATCGACTTACTCACGATGTCTGCCTGCCGACATCTTTCCTGAACCTCCTCGGGGATTCGGTTGAGGCTGAGGATCTCGGTGATGACGGTCCTGGACTTGCCGAGTTTCTTCGCGATGTCCTCGTGCGTGTAACGGAATTGATCGGACAGCCGCTGGATGGCGGCGGCTTCTTCGAACGGCGTGAGGTCGCGCCGCTGAAGATTCTCGATGAGCGAGATCTCGAGCATGCCGCGGGCATCGACGTCGACTTCGATACAAGGTATGCGCTGCAGCCCGGCCAGCCTCGCTGCCTGGTACCGTCGCTCTCCGGCGATGATCTGGTATTGGCCCTCGTGGCTTCGCACCAGGATCGGTTCCAGGATCCCCTTCTCTTTCACGGACACCACCATCTCGCTGAGATCACCGAAATCCTTGCGCGGCTGGTGCGGGTTGGGTTGTACGCGACGGATGTCCAGCATCCGCCCGATGGATTCGGAACGTTGCGACGTAACCTCGTCGACGAAGTGGCTGTCATGCCGCATACGGCGGGTTTCCGGTAGACCGCTCATCCTAGGCACGCTGGATCACCTCCTCCGAAAGGCTGTAGTACTCGCTTGCCCCGGTTGAGTTCGGTGCAAACGTAAAAATACTCTGCTTGTAAGCCGGGCTCTCCTCGAGCCGAACGCTCTTGCTGATGGTGGTCGTGAAGACTTTGTCGCCGAACACATTCTGGATCCTGGCGCGGACGTCCCGGGCCAGGTTCGTACGCCGATCGTCGATCGTGATCAGCACGCCGAGGAATTCCAGGTCGGGGTTCGGTCGTGCTCGGATCCTTTCGTAGGTGTCGAGCAGATCGTCCGTGCCCTCGAGCGCATAGTAGGAGGATTGAATCGGCACGATCAGGTGGGTGCCGGCGACGAGCGCGTTGACCGTCAGGATCCCGAGCGTCGGAGGCGTGTCGATGACGATGTGTTCGTACAAATCCTTGATCGGGGCGAGCTTGTCCTTGAGGCGGAAGTGGCTGTCGAACTCCCCTATCAGCTTGGCCTCCGCCTTGGCCACGGCGATCGTCGCGGGTAGCAGGTCCAACTCGTCGAGCGGCGTCGGCTGAATCGCGTCCGCCGCATTGGCACCGGGGTCGATCAGGACCTCGTAGATCGAACGGTCGAAAGAGTCGGGGCTGATGAAGGAAAGTGTAGCGTTCCCCTGCGGGTCGAGATCGACCAAGAGGGTCTTGTTACCCCGTTGAGCGAGTGCGGCGGCCAGGTTGATGGACGTGGTCGTCTTACCGACACCGCCCTTCTGGTTCGCGACAACGATGATCATCGGTTGCGTGGTCCTCCTTTTTAGGGTGTACGCTAAGCTTGCCGGGACGGGCCATGATCGAGATCAAAACCCCAGGTCTTGTGGGGGACACTGGCCAGACTACCGTATCTAGCAGGGTCACTCTTAATGACGGGTGGAGTTTAGCTGTCGTCACCGCGGACTGTCAACGGTATTACGGTGCCGGTCGGCCGCCGGAATCCCGGACGCGCAAGACGAATATAGAGCGAATGCAAAGACGCGACGATTCGAAGACGCCGCGCCCTCCGTCTACATCTCGTACTGCCCGAGCTCTTCCGGGTCCACAGTTTCGAGCCAGCGGCGCAGGCGGTCGGGCTCCATCGAGTCCGCATCCCCAGGCTTGGAAGATTTTTCGAGGACCGATTCCTCGACAAAAATCGGTGCGTCGCATCGGAGAGCGAGGGCCATCGCATCACTGGGCCGCGCGTCGACCTCGAACTTCTTGCCCTTGAGATCGAGGTGCAGGATCGCGTAGAAAGTCGCATCCCGCAGATCGGTGATCACGATCCTTTCGATGCTGCCTCCGAGTTGCTCGATGGTGCTGCAAAGCAGATCGTGCGTCATCGGCCGAGGAGAAAGGATCTTTTCCAACTGCATGGCAATTGCGTTGGCCTCGAACACGCCGACCCAGATCGGCAGCACCCGGTCCTCGGATGAGTTCTTGAGGATCACGATCGGCATCTGCGACACCGGGTCGATCAGCAGACCTTGGATTTTCATTCGAACGGACATAGTCAACCTCGTTCTTGCACCCAACCGTCCCGACTATATCGAGGCGGGTCGATCCCGGTCAAGCACCGACCCGGCGACACGGCCGGTTAGAGAGAAAGGAGTGGTTTTGGTGATCTCTACTTGTTCCAGACGGCCGGCCGCGGTGGGTCCCTCGAAGTTGACCACCCGGGCTCCGACGGTACGACCGGTCCAGCGCTCCGCGTTGCGTTTGCTGCGCCCTTCGACCAGCACCTCCATCGTCCGGCCCAGCCAGCCCGCCATTCGTCGAGTCTGGATCGCTTTTTGGTGTTCCTGGAGCCGTTGCAGGCGCTCGTGTTTCTCCGCAGGTGCGAGTTCGTCAAGGAAATCGAGGGCCTTGGTTCCCGGCCGCTGCGAGTAGATAAAAGAATACACGGTAGCGAACTGGACCTCGTCAAGGAGTCGAATCGTGTGCTGAAAGTCCTCCTCGGTTTCACCGGGAAAGCCGACGATGATGTCCGTCCCGAACAACATCTTCGGCAGCCTGGAACGCAATGCTGCGATCTTGGACAGGTAGGTCTCGCGATCATACCCGCGGCGCATCTGCTGGAGCACCCGTGTGGATCCGGACTGCACCGGCAAGTGCAGGTACGCGCAGACCTTGGGTTGCGCTGCCGCCATCGCGTCCATCAACCGTTCGGTCATCTGGGCCGGGTGCGAGGTGGTGAAACGGATCCGACGGATCCGCTCGATCGCGGCGGTGGCCGTCAACAACTCCGCGAGTGTGTTGCCGTCCTCGTCGCGGTAGGCGTTGACGGTCTGACCGAGGAACTCGACCTCGATGACCCCCTTGGCCGCGAGTGTACGCACCTCATCCAGCACGCGGGTCATGGGGCGATAGATTTCTCTCCCCCTTGTCGTCGGGACGATGCAGTACGTGCAACGGTGGTTGCAGCCCTCGATGATCGTGACAAAAGCCTTGGCCCGGCCCTCGCCGACACGGCGGATCTCGTCGAACGGGAAGCGGATGGAGTCGTTCCGGTATTCAGTATCGGTGATGCGCAGCGAACCGCGCTCGCCGCGCCGAATCTTGGCCAGGGCGGGTCCGATCGATTCGATCGCCCGCGGGCCGATGACGAAGTCGACGTAGGGAGCCCGCTTGTAAATGCGTTCCCCTTCCTGTTGCGCCACGCACCCGCAGACCCCGAGCACCAGGTCGGGATTCTTGCTCTTGAGGCGGCGCAGCCTTCCTAACTCGGAGAACACTTTCTCCGCCGCCTTCTCCCGGATCGAGCAGGTGTTCAGCAAGATGAGATCGGCGTCCTTTTCGCTCGCTGCGCGAACGTACCCCTCGCGTTCGAGCAAACCGGCGAGTTTTTCTGAATCGTGGATGTTCATCTGACAGCCCCAGGTGTGGATGTGGTAGCTGCCGACCCGCAGTTCTCCCCGGGAAGGTTTGGGCACCGTCAACGAGTCGTGTGGCGCGGGCACGGGTGGGTCAACTCTCCCCGATCGGTTCGCCGCCGCCGTTGTGCGTCGGTGCACCGGAAGCGGGGGGCTCGGAGTTGATCAGGTCCTTGAGTTCCTTGCCCGGTTTGAAGTACGGGATGCGTTTCTCAGGCACGTCAACGCGGTCCCCGGTCTTAGGGTTCCGGCCCTGCCTGGAACGCCGGCGACGAACGCGGAAGCTGCCGAAGCCGCGCAGTTCGATCTTGTCGTCTCCGTGAAGGGCACTGACGATCGATGCGAAGACAGTGTTGACGATCGTTTCCGCCTGTTTCTTGCTCAACTTCGAAGCGCGGACGACTTCGTCAACGAGATCGGCTTTCGTCATGCGCGGAACTCCCCCTCTTTTACCGGGCGTGCGTACCGATCCGAATCAGGCGTCCTCGACGTCCTTACTTTTCTTTCTTTTTAGTCGTCTTTTTCGCTTTAGTTGTCGTCTTCGTCTTCTTTGGCACGTCCGCTTCGTTCTCTTCGGTCGCGGCCATTGCGTCGGTCGTTTCCTCGGCCTCCGCCTTCTCTTCGGTTGCGGTCGCCGCGTCGGTCGTTTCCTCGGTCGCTGCGTTCTCCTCGGGTGCGGCCTCAACGGTTCCGCCTTCGGTGCGGAAGATCGACGGATCCATCAGGTCGCCCAGCGTGGCGGAGCCGTCGCGGGAGCCACTGTCGGTGTCGGGCTCGATGCTCACGGTGTCAGGCTCGCCGAGGGCGGCCTTGATGGAAAGGCCGATCTTTTTCTCGACCGGATCGATCTTGATCACCTTGACGCGAACTTCCTGGTCGACCGCAAAATGATCCTCCGGTCGCTCGATGTGTTCGGTGGAAAGCTCGGAAACATGGACCAGGCCTTCGACGCCCTCGAACAGTTCGACGAAGGCTCCGAACTCGGTCAGGCGGACGATCTTGCCGGTCATCACGGTGCCGGTGTTGTGCGTCTGGAAGAAATCATCGAGCACGTTGGGCAGGAGTTGCTTGATACCCAACGAAAGCCGCTGGTTCTCGGAATCGATTTTCAGGATCAGTGCCTCGACCTCGTCGCCCTTGTTGAGCACCTCACTGGGGTGCTTGATGCGCCGGGTCCAGGACATGTCGGAAATGTGGACGAGGCCGTCGATGCCCTCTTCCACCTCGACGAATGCCCCGAAGTCCGTGACATTCCGCACGGTTCCGGTGATGCGGTCGCCGACCCGGTACTTGCTGCTGATCATGTCCCACGGGTTGGGCTCGGTTTGCTTGAGGCCCAAGGATAGGCGCCGTCCCTCCTGATCGATCTCGAGTACGACGCACTCGACCCAGTCGCTGACGTTGAGTATTTTCGACGGGTGTTTGATGCGCTTGGTCCAGGACATTTCGGAAACGTGGATCAGGCCCTCGATGCCCTCTTCGACTTCGACGAAGGCGCCGTAATCGGTCAGGCTGACGACCTTACCGCGGATGCGGCTTTGCGGTGGGTACTTCGCCGGCGCTACTTCCCACGGATCTTCCTGGAGTTGTTTGAAGCCGAGCGATACGCGTTCGCGCTCGCGATCGAACTTGAGCACGATCACGTCAAGCTCGTCGCCAATCTGGAATTTCTCGGAAGGGTTGTTGATGCGGCCCCAGGAAATGTCGGTGATATGGAGTAAACCGTCGATGCCTCCGAGATCGATAAAGGCGCCGTATTCGGTGAGGTTCTTGACGACGCCGCGGAGGATCTTGCCCTCTTCGAGGTTGGCCAGCGTATCCGCCTTCTTGCTGGCGTTTTCTTCCTCGAGCACCGCCTTGCGCGACAGCACGATGTTACCGCGGCGTTTGTTGACCTTGATCACACGCATGCGAAACTCGAGCCCGATCATGCTCTCGAGGTTGCGCACCGGGCGCACATCGACCAGCGAACCGGGGAGGAACGCCGGTAAGCCGATGTCGACTTTGAGACCGCCCTTGATGCGCTCCATCACTCGTCCGATGATCGGCTCGTTCTTTTCGTAGGCCTCCTCGACCGATTTCCAGACCTTGAGTCGCTCGGCCTTTTCCTTCGACAGCACGACGTAGCCGTTGCTGTCCTCGGTCTTCTCGAGCAGAACGTCGACTTCATCGCCCTCGGCAACGTGGATCTTGCCGTCAGTCCCGCGAAACTCGGACTTGTCGATGATGCCTTCGGACTTGTAGCCGATATCGACGACGACGTCTTTTTCCATCAGCCGGATGACCCGACCGCGCACGACCTCACCTTCCTTGATGACCGACGAGTTCGCCTCGTACTCCGCGAGCACGGCACCGAAGTCGTCGATATCCTCGATGTCGATGCCCGGTTCCTGGTTGAACGCCGACTCTTCTTCGGCTGCGGGCGCGCCGGCGGGGGCGGTGCCCTCTTCGGTCTTCGGTGTTTCCTGCGTATCCATAGACTTGGTTTCCCAACCTCCTGGTAAGGCCGGCTTCCTGCGGCGCGGCCCGAACTACCCCGCGCGGGGGGTCGGCCTCTTCTTTTTCATCCAAAAAGGGCCGACAAACGCTCCATGCTAGAGAAGCGCCATGCGCCTGTCAAGACTACTGTTTTGAGTCAATTACGGCGTCTTGCGTCCCTTGCGAACGACCCGTTTCAGACGTCGCAGTTCGACCTCCGTGAGGTGCCGGAACCGGCCCGGTGAGAGGGCTCCGAGTTCGACTCCCCCGACGGACACCCGGCGCAGTTTCCCCACCGGATGACCCACGGCGGAAAGCATACGGCGGATCTGGTTCTTGCGCCCCTCATACAGGGTCACGTCAAGCCAGGCGTTGTTCCCCGGCACGGCGACGCGGAACTCCGCGGCAGCCGTACGCCGCCCATCGAGGCTGATGCCGTCGCGCAGGCGGTCGAGCGTTGGCCCGGAGGGCGTCCCGCGAACCTTGACGCGGTAGGTCTTGGCCACGTGCCGCTCGGGGTGCATCAGGTCGTGGGCCCAGTCACCGTCGTTGGTGAGGAACAGTAGACCCTCGGAGTGATAGTCCAGGCGTCCCACGGGGAACACCCGGCCGCGGATCCCGCGGAGCAGGGCCCCCACGGTGGCGCGCCCTTCGGGGTCGTCCAGGGTCGTTACGACGCCGCCGGGTTTGTGGAGCATCAGGTACAGATGGGGGCATGACTCCAAGTGGATGCGCCGTCCGTCGACCTTGACGGCGTCGCGTGCGGGGTCGATCTTCACGCCCAGTTCGCGGACGACCGCTCCGTTCACGGTGACCCGGCCCTCGAGGATCAACGCATCGACGGCGCGCCGCGAGGCCACTCCGGCACGGGCCAGCAACTTGTTGACGCGGTCCATGACGCGGTTAGGTCGTCGGTACGGCGTCGGGCGGTGTCTCCGTTTCGGCCGGCAGCGTCTCGGCGGGAACATCGCCGGCACCCTCTTCTTCGTCGCTCTCGATGTCGATGTGCGCAAGACCGCCGACGAAGGCGTCGAACTCATCCATCGAGGGTAGGTCGGCGAGGCTGTTGAGCCCGAAGTGGACAAGGAACTGTTTCGACGTCCCGTAGAGCAGTGGGTTTCCGACCACTTTCTTCTTGCCTAGGATGCGCAGCAGTTTCTTCTCCAGCAAGTTCTTCAGCGGACCCTGCGGATCCTTGCCGCGGATTGCCTGGATCTCGGGAGCGGTGACCGGTTGTCGATAGGCCACGATCGCGAGTGTTTCCAGCGCTGCGCGAGACAACCTCGTGCGGTGCCGTTGACGAAAGAACTGCCGCACCCACTCCGCGACTTCCGGCCTCGTGGCCAGGCGTACGCCTCCGGCGACCCACTCGAGCCTCAACCCGGCCTCATTCTTTTCGTACTGGGCCTCCAGTTCCTCGATGGCCGCTTTGACGTCGGGCACCGTCACGCCCTCGAGAGCCGACGCGATTTCCTTGGGTTGGACGGGTTCTCCCGAGGCGAACAAGACCGCCCCGACAGCCGCGACCAGTTGATCTCGTTGCACGGTGCTCACGCTGGGTCCCTTCCTGGGGTGGGCGCGCCGTCCGGTTCACGAACCGCGGTTAGGCGAATCTCTCCGAATCGCTTGCGCTGGAACGCGACGATCATCTGCATTCGCATCATTTCGAGCAGCGCCAGAAACGTCGCCAATATTTCGAGCCTCGAGGGTAAATCGGCCATCAGCTCCAGAAGATCGATGGACGAGCGCCGCTCGAGCAGGTCCGTCAGCCACTGGATCTTGTCCGCTACGGAGACGTTGTCCCGCTTGAGTTGGAGCCGGGTTTCCGCGTCGAGGCGTCCCAGCAAGCCACGGAACGACTCCAGCAAGTCGAACAGATCGACGACGAGGAGCTCCTCTCCCGCGAATTCGCTCACGATGTCGTCACGGGTCCAGATCAGATGGCGCTGGCTGTCGATCGCTTCAAGATTTTCCGCGGCTTGCTTGAAGCTCTGGTACTCAAGGAGCTGCTGGGCCAGTTCGGTGCGCGGATCACCGGCGTCTTCCTCCTCGTCGAGCGGGTCCGGCGGGAGCAGCATCCGCGACTTGATCTGCATCAACGTCGCAGCCATCACCAGGTAATCACCAGCCACGTCGAGATTCAACTCGCGCATCACCTCGAGGTAATCGTTGTATTGCTCGATGATCAGGACGATGGGGATGTCGATGATATCGACTTCGTTGATGCGCACGAGGTGCAGTAGCAAATCGAGCGGGCCCTCAAATTCTCCGACCCGGACCGGGTGCGCCCGGTAGTCGTTCCTGCCCGCCGGGCCGGTGCCGGAGGCGGGGGTCTCGGGTGTGGGTTCGCTCATCGGAGTCGCTCAATTTATCACGAGCGTCTGCGGACGACCAAGGAGTCATGGATCGGGCGAAGCGCCGATCTCCTTGCGCAACCGTTTCGCCCCGCCCTTGCACACGAAACGGCGCACCGCGCGGGCCGCGTTCATGGTCGCCTCCCGTAGGGCCGTATGCCGCGCATCCTCCCCCGGCATCGCCGGACGATGCATGCCATCGCCGCGCAGACGTCGGGTGCGCAACGCCCGCCCACTGGCGGGGTGTTCGAGTGTGACCGCCATCACGGCCCGGATGCGCGACGTGTACGCCATTTCCGACTCTGGACGGGTCCCGGGACCCGCGCGCTGAGCAAGCGACGCGTCGTAGGTGGTTTCCTCGAACAATTCGGTGACCGCGACGGTGAGGCGCAACATCTCCGTATCCACCGCGGCGCCCTCATCGACCCTGTGGGTGAGCCTGGCCACCGAGCGGAAGCATCCGGCGCGGCGCAGTTCGCTCAACAGTTGGAGTTCGAGCTCCTCACGCATGCCCTCGTCTCCCGAGGCTTCCTCGAAACTCAGTTCGACCTGGATATCGAAAGGTGCCGGTCCCTGCGCGACGATCGCCGCCGGCAAGCACGACATCGTCAAGAGCGCGGCGAGGAAAGAGCGGATCACGATTCGCGGAAGATGATCTTGACCACGCCGATGCCGATTTCGTCTCCGTCGACGATGGGATGAGGTTGGCCGGCATCGATCTTGATTCCGTTCACGAATGTTCCGTTGAGCGCCCCGACCTCCTCGACAAGAGTGTAGCCGGTTTCGCTCTTGAGGACCCGAGCGTGGCGTCGCGAGACGCTGCGTTTCAGATCGAGTTCGGTCAAGTCGATGTCGGGGGATTGCTCGGTGACAGGGTCGTAGCGGCCGATGAGGGTCTCCACACGATCAAGCGCGAAGCATACGCCGTTCTCGGCCGCTTCGAGGCGAACGCCGTCGACCTCGTCCGACGCGCCACGGTTGACCGCGCCGGCGTTGACCGCCGACTGGGCGGCGGCGCTGACCTGGGCAGCGGCGTTTTCCGTTAGCTTCCGCTCGGATTCGCGCAGACGAATCGAGAGTTTCCGCAACATACGGATGGCAATCTCGATGTTGCCACGGATCATCTTGTCGAACGTCGAACTGTTGATCTCGATCAGTTCCGAGTTCTCGCTGGCCTCGGCGGAACTGCTGCGGGGAAGGCCTTCCAGGATCGACATCTCGCCGAAGAAATCCCCCTTCTGCATTTCGCCGAGCACAGTCCGGGCACCATCCAACTCGCGGAATAGGCACACCCGTCCGGACTGCACGATGTACATCGTCGCGCCGACATCGCCCTCGTGGAACACCGACTGACCGCCGGCGTACTTGACCACGAAACTCTTAAACGGGTTCTTGCCCATCTCCCCTCGCAGCCCTCGAAAACCTTCAAAGCAAATCTTAAGGCCGGAGCCGCCGAAGTCAATTCGCGGTCTCGTCCAAGCGCGGGCGCTGGGCCTCGAGCTCGCGCTCCTGCCGGTATTCCAATAAGATTTTCTGCGCCGAGTAGCGCACGTTCTGGTCCGGGTCGGTAGCCGCGATCTCGTCCAGCACGGTCTCGACCCGGGCCACGCCAAAGGCCGCAAGGGCTTGTGTCGCGGCGACCCGGGACTCCACGGTGTCGTCACGGCGAGCCACACCGATCAATTCGGCCATCAACGCCTCCTCCTCGGGGACGACGTGGTCCGTGCCATGCCGTCCGACAATCTGACCAGCGAGCCTGGCCGCCTGTTCGCGGATCGTCGGATCGGGGTGGTCGAACAACGGTCGCAGGCTGAGTAGGTGATCCAGAGTTCCGCGACGGAACTTGAACATCTGCTCGAGCGCATTCCGAACGACCAGCGGGTTGGTCGCCTCGAGCATCTGGCCCATTCGTTTCCATGTCACCTTGTCGTTCTTGTAGTTCTGGATCTCGAGGAACGTAGCGACGGCGTCAAGGACGCCTTGTTGCGCTTCGAGGGGGAGCTCCCGTACGGAGCGGATCCCGCGAGCCATGCGGAAGACGCGGCGCCCGTCGCGGGCCGGCTGCGGGTTTTCAAGTACGACGATGAAGTCGGTCCCCTGTGGCATTTTCAACGCGTGCCGGTAATCACTGCGACGTCGGTTGCGGTTGGCGTACTTGAGGTCGATGCGGATCATCTCCCCCGGTTCGACCGGGCCGCGCAGAGCGTGGTTCACACGGAACTCGATGTAGCGGCCGTTCTCACCCAAACTCTTCCCGGCGATGACCACCGGGGCCACGGCCGTCCATTCGTAGTAGTTCAGTTCTTCGATCTTGTGGGACAGGTCGACGGCCCGGCTCGACGGGATCGCGAGCACCGTTAGCGCCAGCACAGCAGCGATCGTGAGAACCCGATGAAACCCCACACTACTCTCCGAAACCGATTTCCAACTCCATTGTATCTCGGGCGGGTTGCCGCGGCGCCCGACCGGACGGAACCGATGTCCACCGCATCCGGCAGGAGGAATATTAAAAACTCGCCGCAGGAGGCTAGTCGTCGACCGGGTCGAGCCGCAGGCGCACGCTGAGTTTGAAGCGCTTGGTTTGGCCCGCGGCGCCGATTTCGACGGGGATCACGATCTCCCGCGCCTCGCCCGGTACGAGACCTGCGACGTCGAGGTTCGGGTCGTCGAACAACTCGTGGTCGTCGGCCGCCTGGGTCAACAGGACCTCGTCTGGCGACTCCTCGGTCGAAGCCTCGGTGTGGGACGTGTCGGGTTGATCGGTGAAATCCTTTTCGATCGCCGGTTTGACGGCGAAATCCGGTCCGTCCGCCGACTCGAATTCGGGGTCGCCCGATCGCATGGCCTCCGGTTCGGCCTGCTCGTCTTCCTCCGCCTCGGCGGGCGGCGAGGGGGAGACGGTCAGGGCCGGAGGTTCCTCGGTAGGTTCCACGAGAGCGATGTTGGACTCGTCGATCTCGAACGGTGGGTTGGCCGCCTCGGCAGTTCCCTGCAACCCGGCGATCTCCCCGAGTTCCTCGAGTTCCTCGACTTCGCCGACCAACTGGTCGATTTCGTTATCGTCGAATTCAGGCCCCGTCGCGACCTCGACCGGCACCGCCACTTCCACGGACGCGGCTATTGCGGGCTCGGGGACCGTTTGCGGTATTGCCTCGGTCGAGATTTCGATCGTCGGCGCTCCGATGGCCGGTTTAATCGCCGTCAACGGGACGGCCTGCGTCTCGGCCGGCCCCGGTACCGGAGCAGGAGCCTGCATCACGGGGGGCTGTGGCGCGGCCGGCGTCGGGGTGGAAGGCCTGGCACGCGGGTCGTACTTCCTCGTCAGGTGCAACAGCACCAACTTGGTGATGGCCTTGAGCGTGTCCTGAATGCCGATCCCCGTCGTGGCGACGGATTCGTAGAACGGCGCGTTGAACTTGTTCACCGACTGGTTGAGTTGCTCGATCGTCGCGAGCTTCGGAAGATCGCGTTTATTGAACTGGATCACATGCGGCATCTCGCCCAACGTCAGTCCATGCCCCTTGAGGTTCTCTTCGAGGTTCTTGAACGACTCGGCGTTGGCGCTGAGCATCTGTTCCTGAGAATCGGCGACAAAGACGATCCCGTCGACGCCCTTCAACACGAGCTTGCGGGTCTCGTTGTAAAAGACCTGTCCGGGCACCGTGTAGAGTTGGACACGCGTCTTCATCCCGCGGATCTCGCCAAGGTCGATCGGCAGGAAGTCGAAGAACAGTGTGCGGTCGGTCTTGGTCGCGAGCGACAGCATCTTGCCTTTTACGTTGCCGGGGAGGTTGCCGTGGATGTACTGCAGGTTGGTTGTCTTCCCGCACAGACCAGGGCCGTAGTAAACGATTTTCGCGGTGAGTTCCTTGGTCGAGTAATTGAAAAGCACCATGCCCGAATTCCCCAGTCTTTCGCTCGTCCGAGCGTATTTTTCCCTCTTCGGAGTGACCGTGGCGGAACATATATCCCGCCAAAGACATGGTCAAGTTGCCGATTGTCCGTCAATTTTGGCTTTTTTGCTCCACAGCCAGCGATTCGATCCGCTCGTGTCGCAAGGCGGTGAATTCGGCCCCCAGTAACACTAACGCGACCGAGGCGTAGACCCAAAGCAGAACCGTGACCATCCCGGAGAGTGCCCCCGAAAACAGGCCCAGCGCCGGCGAGTGCACGAGCACCCGGCCGAACACCCGCCTCGCGGTCTCCCACAACGCCAACGCGAGCAGAGCGCCCCACCCCGCCGAACGCCAGCGCACCTTCCCGCGCGGGAGGATCTTGTAGAACGTCGCGAACAGGACCAGCGGGGCGAAGAAGATGAGGAACCGTGAAAGCGCACCGGCCAGCCGGGTTCCTTCCGGCACCACGTTGGCCTCCCACAACAACCGTTCGAGCCTGGGGAGCATGGTCGCCGTGACCAAACTGGCCAGCAGCGCGATCATCCCGACGGACACCAGGGCGAAACTCTTGAGCCGCGCACGAACCACGGTGCGGCGCGGGACTCTGTTGAATGCCACGTTGATGGCGAGCTCCAGCGATGCGAATACCGTCGTGGAGACCCAGAGCAACGCCGGCACCGCGACCAGCACGAGCGGATCGTCGGTGCGGAGGTCGAGGGCGACTTGGCGCAGTGACTCCCCCGCCGTTCCGGGGAACAACGGTTGAAGCGTCGCCAGCACTCGCTCGATGACGTCGTCATCGCGCAGGACCCGTCCCAGCAATGCGGCGGCGAGGTACAGCAGCGGTGGTAGCGACAACAGCGCGTAGAACGAGACGCCCGCGCAAAGGTGCAGTCCGTTGTGGCGGCGGAAACGCGGCACCGTACCGATCAAGTCGGCGCCCAGACCTCGCAGGTCGAACTTCAACGATCCTCTCCGCGACGCGATCGGAACTGCATCCGGATCGGCGATGCGCCGAAACCGAAGCGATCGCGCAAGCTGTTCTCGAGGTATCGCTTCACTGAGAAGTGTGCCTTGTCCGGGTCGTTGCAGAAGATCGCGAAGCGCGGCGGGTGGACGCCCGTCTGCGTCGCGTAGTACACGCGAAAGGCTTGTTTGCCGGCTTGTTTCTGGCTGGCCGCGGCCTGTTCGAGCCAGCGGTTGAGTTCGGACGTCCCGACCCGAATGGACCCGGCGGCGTGGACCGTATCGACGAGGTCGAGAATCTTGAGCGCTCGTTGCCCGGTCAGCGCACTGATCAAAACCATCGGGGCTTTCTTGGCGAAGCGTAACCGCTCGCGGACATCCTCCTCCCATTTCTTGGCGTGTTTCTCGCGTCCCTCGATCAGATCCCACTTGTTGACCGCCACGACCAACGGCTTGTAGGCATCGTGGATGTACCCCGCGATGTGCGTATCCTGCGCAGCGATCCCATCGGTTGCGTCGAGCACGAGAACGGCCGCGTCGCAGCGTTCGATGTTGGTCTTGGCGCGCATGACCGAATAGCGTTCGACGTGTTCACGTACACGTCCGGGGCGGCGAATTCCAGCGGTGTCGATCAGTAGGTAGCGTCGTTCGCCGACGGTCAGCAGTGTGTCGATCGCGTCGCGCGTCGTGCCGGGAATGTCGCTGACCATCACGCGCTGTTCACCGACGAGTCGGTTGAGCAACGACGATTTGCCGACGTTGGGCCGGCCCACGATCGCGACGCGCAGCGGAGGGTCGATCGCCGTCTCGTCTTCTTGCTCCGGGGCATTTTCGAGGTGGGTTTCGAGACGCTCGTACAGTTCGTTCATCCCGCGGCCATGTTCGGCGGACAGCGGGAGCGGTTCACCCAGGCCAAGCTCGTGCAGCTCGTGGACCAGGATCTCGTGCTTCTCGGTGTCGATCTTGTTGGCAACGAGGACGATCGGCCGGTTGCTCTTGCGTAGCAAGGTCGCGACGTCCCGGTCGATCGCCGTCGCTCCGACGCGGCCGTCCAGGACGAAGATCAACACGCCAGCCTCGCCGATGGCCGTGATGGCCTGCTGCATGATCTCCGCGGCGAAGGGGGCTGCCGTGTTGGGCGTCATCCCGCCGGTGTCCACGAGCCGAAAGCGCAAGGGATCGCGGTTGACTTCGCCGTAAAGGCGGTCCCGCGTCACCCCCGGCTGACGGGTCACGATGGCGTCACGCTTGCCGACCATGCGGTTGAACAGCGTGCTCTTGCCCACATTCGGGGCGCCGACGATGGCCACCAACGGTCCAAGCATGCGAGCACGCTAGCATGGCCTCCCCGTTTTCGGCCCTTGACGCTAAGTGGCTTGGTTGTATAGATTTAGGGCGCTAGTGACGGCATGGGGCCCCAAACAAGCTGAGGAGCAGGCGGGATGATCAAGGCCGACATCATCAATCGAGTTGCGGAAGACGCCCGGATCACGAAGGTCAAGGCGGTGGAAGCGGTCGAGGCAGTGTTCGAGGCCATGAAGGCCGCGATGCAACGGGGCGAGCGGATCGAACTCCGCGGCTTCGGCGTGTTCCAGGTCAAGCCGCGCAAGAAGGGCATCGGCCGAAACCCACGCACCGGTCGCGAGGTCAAGATTCCACCGGGCAAGACGATCCGGTTCAAACCCGGGAAGAACCTTCGCGACCTGCGCTCCGACTAGACTCGTTCGAGCTCGCCCGATCCCATGACCCAGGCTCCCGTCACCGAAACGCCGGAGAGGTCACCGTTGCCTCTCGTCCGGCGGCCGATTCCGTTGCGCGCGACACAGGTGTTCCTCGTCCTGGCGACGTTGACCGCCATGGCGTACTCCGGCGGGACGTACTGGGATACCGCGCCGCACGTGTTCGACGATCCCAGCGTGCTGCCGCGCGGCGTGGAGGATTTCGTGCTGCGCTGCCGTGCCGGCCTGTCCTTCGCGCTGTGGCTGTTCGCAATCCTCGGGGCTCACGAGATGGGGCACTACATCGCCTGCCGGCGCTACCGTATCGCCGCCACGTGGCCCTACTTCCTGCCGGCGCCGTTCTTCCTGTTCGGGACGTTCGGCGCGGTGATCCGAATCCGCGCCCCGATCCCGGACCGCCGCGCGCTGTTCGACGTGGCGTTCGCCGGACCCCTAGCCGGGTTCGTGGTGGCCGTTACGGCGCTGGCGGTCGGCGTCACGGTGGCGGTCGCCGTGCCGTCCGATCTCGCGTCGCAGGGCGGTCACGTGTATTCGTTACCCTGGATTGGTGGGTGGATCGCAGAGGCGCTGCGTCCGGGCGAGACTTTGATGATGAACGGCACGCTGGCCGCTGCGTGGGCCGGGTTTCTCATCACCGTGCTGAATCTTTTCCCCGCGGGACAGCTCGATGGGGGGCACATCGCCTATGCCGTGTCCCGCTCATTTCACCGTTGGATGTCCGTGGGTGCGATCGTCCTGGCCGCCGGCACGGTGACCTTCTCGTTCGCGACCGGACAGCCGCCGGCCTACCTGCTCTGGCTCGGGGTCCTGCTGTGGATGCGCAACCGGCATCCCCCGCTGTGGACGGAGCAGGCGTCGCTGGGCCGGGCTCGCACCTGGCTTGCCGCTCTCGCGCTGTTGATCTTCGTGCTCTGCTTTACCTGGTTCCCCCTTCGTCTACTGGATTGACCCGAAGGGGCCGCGTTCGGTCCCGGCGACCCAGCCGTTCGGTCCCGCGTTCAGGCGGATCGTCCCGTGGTGATCCGTGCGCCAAAGCGGGATCCGGTGTAGGCGCAAGCGCTCGAGGGTTTCGCGATGCGGGTGACCAAAGCGGTTCCGCCAACCGCAAGAGACCAGGGCCAGGCGCGGTCGTAACCTCTCCACCAGTTGCTCCGACGTGCCCCGCCGGCTGCCGTGGTGCGCGAGAACCAGGGCTCGCGCCGGTGGGATCGACGTGTCGTCGAGAAGCTGTTCGAGGGGTGCGCCGTCGAGGTCACCCGGCACGAACAGCGTCCACGGATCGTGCCCCAGCGTGACGACGACCGATCCCGCGTTGTCCCGCAGAACGCCACTCTCGCGAGCGGGTGCATGCACGCGAATCCCCGCCACGCGATCGCCCCGCGACACGAGCCTGATCGCCGCGCCGCGGCGCCGTGCGTGGGCCGCGAGATCCGCAAGCCGCCGGTCGCGCCACCAACCCGGTCCCAGCCACACCTCCCCGATCTCGAAAGCGTCGATCACCGCGAAGGCCCCGGCGGCGTGATCGGCATGCCCGTGCGAAAGGATCAAGCGGTCCAGCCGCCGTACGCCGCGCGCGAGCAGCGCCGGACGCACCACACGCGCGCCGGGATCCCAACGCCCGTAACCACGTCCAGCCGCATCGATCAGGGTTGTCTGCCCGTGCTCGTACCAGAACAGGGCCTGCCCCTGGCCGACGTCCAGCAGCGCCGCTCCGGGTCCGCTGAAATCGCCCGGGGGCGGCCCGACATGAAGCCCTACGATCGCAAACGCGAACGCCACGCGAGCCGCGGTTCGAACCGACGGTGTCGGAGCGAGCCATCCGGCGAAGCCTGCCGCGATCACGAGCGCGCACGAGACCGGCTCGGGCTCGACGACGAACAGCGGGCTCAGCACTCGCCGGTCGAGTGTCTCCGCGATGCGTTCGATGCCGGCGAAGCCGAGACGCGCCACCCCGATCGACGCGGCGCCGAGGAGTGGGATCCCGGCGCATACGAGCGAAACGTAACCTCCGACGAGCAGCAGCACCAGGCACGGCAGGGCCAGGAGATTGGCCACGGGCGCCCACGGGGCCAGTTGGCCGAAGTACAGGGCGCTCAACGGCGCGGTGGCCAGGTACGCAGCGACCGAGATCCGTAGGGTCTGCGCGATCCGCGGCACCCGTGACCCGCCTGCGCCGGACGTGGTGATCGCGACCAAGATCCCGGCGCTGGCCGTGAAGCTGAGGGCGTACGCCGGCGTCCCGGTCGCGCCCGGGGAAAGTAGCCCGATCGCGATGGCCAGGCAGGCGAGCCGGTTGAGCGGGTCCCCGTCGCGGCCCAGCGCGCGCCCCACGAGGAAGCCGGTCACGGCACCCACCGCGCGTTGGACGGACGTGGCGCCGCCGACCAGGCCGCCGAACAGGCACAGCGACCCGCCGACCACGAGGGCCCGCCACCACGGACGGCGCACCGTGCGGCGAGCGAGTCCGAGCAGGAGTGCTGCGACGATCCCGACGTGCAGCCCGCTGATCGCGAGTAGGTGCGACAGACCGCACGCGCGTAAGCGCGCTTCCCACGTGGGATCGTGTGCACTCCGGTCCCCGAGCAGGACAGCGGCGAGGAACCCGCTCAGCCGATCATCCGGTTCGTAGAGCCGGCGAAGCCGCCGATAGAGTCGGTCACGGTAGCGCTGGAACGCGTGACGCGGAGACACGGTTGAACGTTCGACGAGTTCGATCAGTCCCGCAGACTTGATCGTGCCCCGCGCGAACTCGCGAGTTCGACTGCGCGCGGGGTCAGGGGCGAGGCGGACGCGGGCCCAGAAGCGAATGCGATCGCCCGCCCGTAGCGCCGATAGCCGGATGCGATCAGCCTCGGCGCGCACTGGGACTTCGAGGGAAAGTCCGAGGCGTCTCGGTGGGTGTGGTGGCTTCCCCTCCGGCACGGCGTCGACACGCACGAGCCAACTCACGCCATCGACCGGCTTGGGCGATGCTTTCAAGACGCCGATCCATGAACGCTGGAAAGGTGCGCCAAGAGGTAATCCGAGCGCGGCATCGCCCAGCGCACCAGCGCGCGCGCCGGTGGCTCCCCACGCGCCGAACACTCCCGCCGACGCGGCCAGCAGCAGCAAGGCCACATCGAAACGCCGGACTGGTTTGCAGCAGCGGGCGAACAACGCTGTCGCCATGCAGCCCAGCGCCAGGCTCGCCGGAAGCGAGAAGCCGCTCGCGGTGATCAGAGAGCCGGCAACGAACAGCAGTGCGGGGAGCAGGGCTGGACGTCGCGGCGGCGCGAAGGGCATATCGTGCTCGCGGGAGGCACGGGGGACCGGGGAATTCTACACGCCGTCGCGGGCCTCGGCGGGTTTCCGCCCGCGTGTGGGGAGTAATCCAGCCAGGATCCGGCCGAAGTCCTCGACCGCCACGTACCAGACCGGCAGACCGACCAGCGTGAAGATGGTAGAGGACGCGAGGCCGCAGATCATCGCCACCGCGAGTGACTGGATATAGACGCCGGCTACCGTGAAGCTGGAGATCGCCAGCGGGATCAAACCCACGACGGTCGTGATCACGGTCATCAGGACCGGGCGCAACCGGTCGCTGCAACCATCGACCACCGCGGTCTCCCGATCGATGCCCTGGCGGCGTAACGAGTTGACATGATCGACCATCACGATGCCGTTGTTGACCACGACACCGATCAGGATGATGACCCCGATGAACGCGAGTATCTCGAAGACGAAGCCGAACGCCCACAGGCCCCAGAACGCGCCGACCAGGGCCAGCGGCAAGGTGATCAGGATCGCCAGCGGTTGGGTGAAAGACTCGAACAGCGCCATCATCAACAGCACGACGACGAGCATGGAAACCGACACGCCGACAAGCATCATCCCCAGCGCCTCGTCGTCCTCGCGCTGACGCTGGCCCCAGTCCCAGCGATACCCTTCGGGGAGTCGGACCTGCGCCATTTCCGCGCCGATCACCTTGCGCATCTCGGCGCTCGTGGTCGCTTCGTCGTCGAACTGTACGGTCACTCGCTGAGTCGTACGGCGTTGCGAGCGGTTGATGCGGTTCGGCGTGCGTGCGCGCTCGATCTCCGCCACACTCTGCAGCGCGACCGTGCGGCCGTTCGGCGTCGGGATCGGCAGGTCCACAAGCGTGGACACACCGGGTTTCGACATCTCATGCAGGCCGACGAGCATCTCGAGTTCGCCGTTAGGGCCGGGGAAACGTCGCAGATGTTGCCCGCGGAACGTGAAGGCGATGGTCTCGGCGATACGATCGGGCGTCAGCCCGGCTGCGCGAGCGCGCTCGGGATCGATCCGCACGCGAAGCTCCTGGCGACCGGTGATTGTCGGGCCGAAGACCTCGATGACATTCGCCAGCCCGATCATCCGGTCCTCGACGTCGATCGCGACCTGTTCAAGATATTCGGGATCTTCTCCGTGAAGGGCCACCACGGCGAACCCGCCGGTACGCGGGCCGCGTTGATGTCCACCGTGGTGATCGCCGATCTCCAACTCGACCCCCGGGATGACCGGCAGGCCGTCCATGAGTTGCTTCTTCAGCCGTTTGAATCTGGCCTCGGTGGCCTGCTGCACCGGGAGGTAGACGCGCGTCTGCACGGCGTTGTCCTGCTCGGAAAACCAGGAGTAGATGTCGGTGATCCCGAGCGTCTCACGTTCGGATTCGATCCAGTCCTCGACCGTGTTGACGTAGCCCTCGAGGACTTCCATCGTCGATGCGTCGTGGATCTGGTACAGGATCAACACGTCCCGTGTTTGTTGGCGCGGTTGGCCGGTTTTTTCGATCTTCATGATCGGGTAGGCCGAACTCCCGGCGAGCAGGATCAAAGCGCCAAGCGTGACGACACGGTGACGCAACGTCCAGTGCAACACGCGTCGATACGCGGGGAGTAGGCGGCGCATCACGAAACCGGGTCCGAGATCGCCCTTCGGTGCGAAGCGCGCCGCGGCGAGCGGGATGAACGTCAGCGAGATCAGCAACGAGCACGCGACGGCCAGGCAGATCACCAACGCCACCTGACCGATCATGATCTTCATCGTGTTGGGCTCGGTGACGAACAGCCAGGACCACACGATGATCGTCGTCGCCGTGGCCGCGAGTACGGCCATCGAGACCTGCTCCGCGCCTTGCCGGGCCGCGTCCCGGGGCGAGAGCCCCGCGGCTTGCAAGCGATAGATGTTTTCGATCACGACCACGGCGTTGTCGACGAGCATGCCGACACCGAGCATCAGACCGAGCATCGTGAGCACGTTGAAATCGAGTCCGAACAGGTACATCCCGCCAGCCGTCACGAGGATCGAGAACGGGATCGCGACGGCCACGATCAAGGTCGTCGTGATCCGCCTGAGAAACAGGAACAACACGATCAGGGCCAGGAATCCGCCGTACAGCCCGGCATTGAGGAGTCCGCGCATCGAACCGAGGATTTCTTCGGCCTGGTTCTGCCAGAACACCACATCGATCCCGCGAAGCTGCGGGTCCGCGCGGATCGTCTCGATCCGAGCGGTGATACGTGCGACGGTATCGACGGTGTTGGCGCTGGACTCCTTGTACACGTCGAACCCGATGGCGAATTTTCGGTTGAGATGGCGCCCGCGCATCAGCGTGGGTTCGCGCAGGTTGACGTCCGCCAGATCGGCGAGCCTCACGCCGTCCGCAACGACAAGACGGCGGACCGTTTCGACGTCTCGGAAGCGCCCTTCGCTCCGCACGTCGTAGCGCAACTCCCGGGTGCGGATCACCCCGAGATCGAGTTCCAGGTTGGCGGCGTTGATTGTTCCGATCAGCTGTTCGATCGGGATGTTGTGGCCGCGCAGCGCTTCGAGGTTGAGGTCGATGCGGAGCTCCTGGCGGTCAACGCCGTACAGGTTGACGCGTGCCACACCCTTGATTCGTTCGAGCGGCTGGCGGATCCGCCGGTCGAGTAGGTCCCACGATTCCGAGAGGTCCTGCACGGCGGAGATGCGGCCACCGATCACCTCGGCACTGCCCCCGTCGGTGTCCCCTTCCACGCTGATATGGCCGACGGTGGCGGGTAGCTTGGCGCGTGCGCGTTCGACCGCTTCGCGAACCTCGAGTTTTTTTAGCTGGACGTCGACGCCCCAGTCGAAACTGACCTCGACTTGAGCTCGGCCGACCATCGCGGAGCCGAAGATGTTCCGGACGCCCGGGATCGCGGCGACTTCCTCCTCGATCGGCTGGACGATCTGTCGCAGGTTCTCGAGCGGATGACTGCCTGGGTTCGGAACATTGATGTCGATTTCAGGTTCGTCGATCGTGGGCATGAAGCTGACCGGGATCTGGGTGACCGACACGACACCCAGCACGGTCAGGCAAAGCAACAACATCAAGACCGCCACCGGACGATCAAGCGGCAGGTCGATCAGGCGCTTCACGGCAACGCCCCGCCGGAGATCGTGCCGGGGGCGATTCCGGAGGGCTCAGGCGCGCCGGCATCCTGCGTCGTCGCGCGGGTCATGCTGCGGTACAGGCATGGGATCACGATCAACGTGAGCAAAGTTGCCGCTGTCAAGCCGCCGATCACCGTCCAGGCCATCGGCCGGCGCAACTCGTCGCCCGCGCCGATGCCGAGCGCCAGGGGCAACAGACCGAACACGGTCGTGGCCGTGGTCATCAGGATCGGCCGCAGTCGTTCCGCGCCGGCCTGCTGGATCGCCTCGTCGAGCGCGGCGCCCGCCCGCCGCCGCCGATGGATCGCGTCGACGAGCACGATCGCGTTGTTCACGACGATGCCGGCGAGCATGACTCCGCCGAGGAGTGCGAGCACACTGATGCTGGTGCCGGTGAGGCCCAGCGCGGCAACCACGCCGACCAGACCCAAGGGGACCGAAAGCAGGATCACGAGCGGGTAGCGTAGCGATTCGAACTGAACGGCCATCACGACGTAGACGAGAAAAATCCCCAGCGAGAGCGCGAGCTTGAGGCTGTCGAACGATGTCCGGAGTTCTTCGTCCTGCCCGCCCATCTCGGCCACAACGCCGATGGGAAGGTCAAATCCGGCGATCGCCTCGCGAACGGTGTCGAGCGTCCCACCGAGATCTCCGCCCTCGATCTCGGCGGTGATCTGGACCACACGCGACCCGTCCGTACGGTGGATCGACGCGGGACCACGTCCGAGTCGCACGTCGGCAATCGCGGACAGCGGCAGGATCGCGCCGTTGTCGAGGCGGAACCGCAGCTCGCTCACGGCTTCCACCCGATCACGCGCTCGTTCCTCCGCACGCAGCCGGATATCGAGACGCTCCTCGGCCTCGCGGAACTGGCCGACCAGCTCGCCGCTGATCTGCCGGCGTAGCGAGCGTGAGACCGGATCCACGCGAACGCCCAGTCGCGCAGCGCGCTCGCGGTCGAGTACGATGGTGATCTCCGGGTTGCCCGGTTCGGAACTCGTGGTGATGTCGCGCAGGTGGGCCAGGCGCCCCAATCCCGCGATCACGACTGCGGAGGCGGTCTCGAGATCGTCGAGATCCTCGCCGAACAGGTGCACCACGACCGGTGGCTGAACCTTGAGTACCGATGGACGGACCCGTTCGGCCTCCACGTCGGGGAACAGCGCGAGGACCTCACGGACGCGCTGGACCGCCGCCTGCTCGGCCGGCGCGCGGGTGCCCTCGGGCAGCACGAGGTTCAACTGAGCGAGGTTCTCACCCAGCGTACGCCGCCCGGAGGCGGTCGACGGTAGGCTGCCGACGACCGAGAACACGCGGCGAAAACGCGGATCTTTCGTTAGCCGCGATTCGACGCGTTCGACGATCTCCGACGTCGTCTGCAGCGGCGTGCCCTCGGCCAATTTCAAACGAAACGCAAACTCACCCTGGGCCAGGTTCGGGACCAGATCGATCCCGAGCGTCGGGATCAGACCGGCCGCGGTCACGAACAGGCCGAACGCTACAGGCAGGACCGCCCAACGCCAGCGGAGCGCTCCGCGCAGCAAGCCGGGGTAGAGCTTGTGCGTTCCCTCGAGCAGCGCGGTGAACGGCAGAAATACGAAGTGCAGGAGCGGTTTGACGACCCACCACAGCCCGAGAAAAGCACCGATTAAACTATGCACGATCGCTTTGAGCCCGTACAAGAAGACTCCGACGAGCAGGATGCGCAGCGCCAGGCGAAGTGGGAACAGGGCATAGCCCAACTGGCGGAGAACGAAGCCCGGACTTTCGCCGAGCGGCATGAAGATCATCGGGCCGACCTTGATCGCGCCCTTCGGCAGCTCGTGCAATGGCTGCGCCACACCACTCAATAACTTCCAGGTTTCGATCCGGCGCAGGGTCTTTAGGTCCAGCGAGGAGAGCATCGGGATCAGTGTCAACGAAACCAGGAGCGATGCCACCAGAGAACAACAAACGGTGACAGCCAGGTCGTAGAACAACTGCCCCGCAACGCCTTTCACGAACACGATCGGCAGGAACACACACACGGTCGTCAGCGTCGCGGCCGTGACCGCTGCGGACACCTCTCCCGCTCCCCTGCCCGCCGCCTCGATCCGTGACAGCCCCTTCCTGCGGTAGCGATCGATCGCCTCGAGCACGACGATCGAATTGTCGACGAGCATGCCGATGCCCAGCGCCAGGCCACCCAGCGACATGATGTTGAGCGTGACCCCGGCGTGTTGCATGGGCAGGAATGTTGCGATCACGGAGATCGGGATCGTCAGCGTGATGATCAAGGTGGCGAGCAAGTCGCGCAGGAAGAAATAGAGGACGAGCATCGCGATCAGGCCGCCGAACAGGCCGGCCGTCCAGACCTGGCGGATCGCCGCTTCGATGTAGCGGGATTGGTCGGTCAGCAGAACGAGACTGAGGTCGTCGGCCAGCTCGCCGCGCAGGCGGTCGAGTTCGAGTTCGATCTCCTGCGCCACGGAGACGGTATTGGCGGAGCCCTCGCGGTGCAGCGCCAACTCCACGACCTCCTGCGCATCGAACCGTGTGATCTCGACGCGGTCGCGATGGCCGCGCCGGACCTCCGCCACGTCCTCGATGCGAACGATGCGGTCGTCGACCGTGCGCACGACGGTGCGTTTCAACTGTTCCAGATCCTCGAATTCGTGGAGTGTGCGGACCAGGTAGACCGCGCCGAAATCCTTCACGGTTCCGCCGGGGCGGTTGACGTTCTCCTGGCGCAACGCCTGGGCCAGATCGTCGAGCGTCAAACCGAGTGCGGCCAGACGGTCCTCGTCGGCCTCGACCTGGATTTCGGGATCGAGGCCTCCACGTACCTTCGCCGCGGCGACACCGGGCACGGCTTCCAGACGCGGTTTGAGCCAACGTTCCGCGATCCGGCGCAGTTCGTCGAGCGGACGGTCACCGCGTAACGCCAGACGGACGATCGGGTCGAGCGAGGGATCAAAACGCAACACACGGGGACGTCCCGCCTCGCGAGGAAGTTCGGCAAGCCCGGCCCTATCGCGCGCCTCCATGGCGGCGAAATCCATCGACTCGGACCAGTCGAACTCAAGGATCACCTCGGACATCCCGGCCCGGGAGACCGAGTGCATCTCGCGTACTCCGGGGATCACGCCGACCGACTCCTCGATCGGGCGGGTCACGAATTGTTCGACCGACACGGGGGCCGCGTCGGGATAGACGGTCTGGACGGTCAGTGTCGGGTAGGCCAGGTCCGGGAGCAATTCGATCGGCAGTTGACGGGCGGTAAGCCAGCCGAAGATCCCGATCGTCACCATCGTGACGAAGACGGTGACGGGGCGCCGGACGGAAAACTCAGGAAGCGTCACGGCCGGCCCCGTCGTCTTCGCCGGTTTCGATTCCACCCGGATCCACCCGCGCACCGTCGCTCAGGGCCGAAGCGCCGACGACAACGATCCGGTCGCCATCACTCAACGTCATCTCGGGGTCGACCGTCGCGATCTCGACTTGTTCGCCTTCCTCAAAACCGCGCCGGACCTCCACACGCTCCGCGTGCGTACCCGCGTCGTTCAGCCGGAACAGGTGCCAGCGGCGCCCTTCGGCAACCAGCGCGGAGCGCCGGACGACCAGCGTGTCGAGATGCGTGTCGATCACCACGTTGGCCCGCACGAACGTGCCGGGGCGTAGGCTCGACTGTTCGCTGACGGCGAGTGTGACCTTGACGGTACCCGTTTCGATATCGACCCGCGGGGCGATCCGTTCGATCCGCCCCATCGTCGTGAGATCGAACGAGTCCGCCATCAGCCGCACCTGTTGCCCGACGGAAAGACGGCCGACGTGACGTTCGGGGACGCTGATGTCGGCGTAGAGCGGGTCGAGGTCGGCCAGATCGTAGACCGCGGTGCCGTTCGTCACCGTTGCTCCCGGATCGACGTGGCGTTCGAGCACGCGCCCCGAAAACGGAGCGCGAATCGTCGTGCGCGCGAGTTGGAGTTCGGCGAGGTCGGCGGAATGGGTCGCCTCCTTGGCTGCGCGGCGTGCCGTCTCGTACGCCTCGTCGCTCATTAAACCTTGCTGGTGCAGGGTCTCCGCGCGTTCGAATTCGCGTTGAAGGTTTTGCGCGGTGGTCTGCTCGCGGGCGAACGTAATGTTCTGTTCGTCGTTTTCCAGCTCGGCCAGGGCCTGGCCCGCTCGAACGAAATCGCCTTCCTCGACGAGAAGGCGCCGCACGACGCCCTCGGTTCGCGCCGTGACCGTGGCCAGCTTGTCGGCTCGCAGCGTGGTGGTGGTCGCGTACAGTTCCGAGAGCGTGCCCCGGGTCAAGGCGGCGGTGCGCACCGCGATCGCATCCTCTTCTTTTTCGACCGTAGCCACGTCCGGGGCGTTGCCGGAGCTGTTGCCACAGCTCAGCAGGCCCAACGCGAGCAGGGCGCACGCAATGCCTGTCGATAACCAAGTCTTGGGTACCACGAGTCCCCTCCCAGGAAGCCAACCAGTCGTTCCACTCTCTCGGAATAACGCCATCAGGAGTCAAAAGGTTTCATCGGGCGGGTGGGACGCTGCGAACTCGCTCAGGACGGGCAAGCCGAAACGGCGCCGTGCGGCCGAGATCAGCGCCCGGCGCCGGGTCGTCTCCCACGTCCGGCGCGTCATGCGCCCACGGAAAGCGCTGAGATCGGCCGCAACCGCGTGCTCGAGGTCGATGCGAACAGGCTCGGGGAGGTGCTCCAGCAAGCCGGCCTCGAGGGCGGCCTCGCAGCGCTCCGCGGATTCCCCTTTGGCGAGTCGTTCGAGTAAGCCGCGTAGCCAGGACCGCATCGGATCGTCGGGCGCCAGTGCTGCGGCGCAGCGGTCCCACGCGGCGGCTGGCAGACCACGCCGGCCCCGGACTCCGGACGGGTGCTCGGCGGGTTCGTAACGGCCTCCGCAGACCGTACGCCAGGCGTCCTCGACGCACGGCACGAGTGCGCTGAGGTTGCGCGGCTTGGTGCGTCGGCGCCGCAGTGTTTCCGAGAACTGGTCGAACGCCTCGCCGATCAACGGCAGCGGGATTCCGCGCGCATGCCAGTCGCAGATCACCGACCAGTCGCGTTCGCCGAGCACGGCAGGGCGCTCCAGCAGCGCGGCCCAGCGGGTCTCGATCTCCCGGGCGTAGCGCCTCGCGGAGGTCACGACGGTATCGTTTCATGCTTGAGATACAGCACGAGGTGGTCGACGCAGCCGCGGATAATCTCGCGTTGTTTGCGAAAAACCGAGAGCGGCGCACCGATTGGGTCGTCGAGATCGAGGGCGTCCGCTGCGGGGCGCGGTGCGGGTTCGAAGGCGCGCAGCAGGAAGCGCGCGTCGCGGCCCTGCGGGTAGCGCTCGGCTAGCGTTTCCAGGTGACCGCCGTCCATCGCGATGACCAGCTCGCTGGTGCGTAGCTCCGCGGCCGACAGCGCCCGGGAACGGTGCCCCGTGAGGTCGATGTTGATCTCGGCCAGCGCGCGGATCGCCTCGTCGCAGGCGGGGGCGCCCGCGATGCCCAGCGTCCCGGCCGAGGCGACGATGACGTGCGACATGCCGGACCGGCTCAGCCGATGCTGTAGGTACGCCGCTACCATCGGGCTGCGACAGATGTTGCCGCTACAAACGATCAGGATCCTCACCGCCGGTTACGGTCCCAGATCAGACGCAGCCCCTCCAGCGTGAGGCCGGGATCGACGGCGTGAAGCATCTCGAGGTCCTCCGCGAACACGGCGGCCAGACCGCCGGTCGCGACCACCGGGGCCGGTTCGTCGAGGCTCTCGGTGATGCGGGCGATCAACCCCTCGACCATCGAGAGGTAGCCGTAGTACAGACCCGAACGGAGGCTCTCCTCGGTGTTGCGGCCGATCACCTGCTCCGGGCGCCGCACCTCGACGCGTGGGAGTCGCGCGGCCTTGCTGAACAACGCCTCCGCCGAAACACCGAGGCCCGGTGCGATGACGCCGCCGAGGTACTCGCCGTTCGCCGAGACGACATCGAATGTCGTGCCCGTGCCGAAATCGAGCACGACGACCGGTGCGCCGTAGCGTTCCTTGGCCGCGACGGCGTTGACGATCCGATCCGCGCCGACTTCGTGAGGGTTCTCGTACAGGATCGGCAAACCCGTCTTGATGCCGGGACCCACGAACAGCGGTTGTTGGTCGAAGTACTTCCGGCCGGTCAGCGTAATCGCACTGTCGAGGTCGGGGACCACCGAGGAAACGATCATCCCTTCGAGCGCCTGGTGCGTGAGGTCGGCCTGCACGAACAACGAACGCCAGATCACGCCTAGTTCGTCGCACGTCATGTCGTGGCGGGTGGCGACGCGCCAATCGGCGATGAGTTCTTCGCCCTCGAACAAACCCAGGACCGTGTGCGTGTTGCCGACGTCAACGGCGAGGAGCATCGCTATCCCTCCGTGAAGCGTACCGAATCGACCTGCCGGACCTCGTGGACGCGGTCGCTCGAATCCCTGACCCGCAGCGCCCCGTCGTCCGCCAGCCCGGCCGAGATGCCGTTCCAACGGGTCCCGTCCGGGGCCGTGATCGTAACAGGCGCGTCGACCGCCCGCGGGGCTCGATCCAACCACGCGGAAGCGACACTGGCCCAGTCCCCTGCTTCGATCGTGCCTGCGATCGCGTCGAGACGCCGCAGGAACTCGCCGGCCAGTTTCGTTCGCCCCCCCACGATGCCCGATGCCACGGCGCGGCGCAACGAGGTGACCGAAGGCAGCCCGATGGCCGCGATCTCCTCGGCGTTGTGATGCACGTTGACGCCCAGACCGAGGATCAACTCGCCGACGGTCGCTCCCGCCGAGCGGGTCTCGACGAGGATGCCCGCGACCTTGTCCGGACCGATGAGCAGGTCGTTGGGCCACTTGATCGAGGTCGTGGCGGCACCCAGGCTGCGGCACGCATCGCACGCCGCGACGGCCGCGCCCAGGGTCCAGCGTGTCGGCGGACCGGGCGGCGGGCGGAACAGCACCGACAGGGACAATCCCAAGCCGGCCTGGCTGATCCACGCTCGGCGGTGTCGCCCACGTCCCCGGGTCTGTTCGCCGGCGACCACGAAGGTCCCTGCGGGTGCACGGTCGCGTGCCATCGCCTGCAGCGTGTCGTTGGTGGATTCGACACGGTCGCGGACGTGGCCCAGCCCTGCAAAACGTGTTCCGACGAGTTCCGGCTCGAGGCGCTCGAGGGTCAGGCGCGCGTTCAGCGTTGCGACTCCATTTCCATCGCGAGGTCCGCAGCGGGTGTCGAGTGCGTCAGGAAACCCAGGCTCAGGCAGTCGACGCCGGTTTCGGCCACCGCACGCAGGCGGCCCGGCCGCAGTCCCCCCGAGGCTTCCAGCACGATGCGGCCGGCGGCGCGGGCCACCGCCCGGCGCAGGGTTTCGAGGTCCATGTTGTCGAGCAGCGCACGGCCGGCACCGGCGGCGATCGCGCGATCCAGTTGATCCAGGTCGCGCACCTCGACGGTAATCCGTTCCGCCTCGATGCCGCGCTCACGCAGGGCAGCCACGGCGCGCGCGATGTCGGGGTCGACCGCCAGGTGGGTATCTTTGATCATTGCCGCGTCGTACAGGCCGAAACGGTGGTTCCGCCCGCCACCGGTGGCCACCGCGTACTTGTCGGCCGCACGTAAGCCGGGCGCGGTCTTGCGCGTGTCGAGGATCACCGCGCCGGTACCCTCGATTTCCTTCACGCACCGTCTCGTCGCCGTGGCGATGCCGCTCAACCGCATCAGAAAGTTCAGTGCGGTCCGCTCGCCGGCAAGGATCGCTTGCGCCGAGCCACGCACGGCGGCCACGCACTCGCCCGCGGGCACGTCGTCGCCGTCGCGGCGGAACACCGCGAACGCCAACGCGGGGGCAAGTTGGTGGTAGACCTGTGCGGCGAAAGGGATGCCGGCAAGTGTCAACGGCTCGCGGGCCACGAAGCGTCCGACCGCAGAAGTTTCGGGACCGAGGATCGCCGTGGAGGTCAGGTCGCCGGTTTCGGACAGGTCCTCGCGCAGGGCGGTGCGGACGAGCCGTGCCAGATCCTCGTGCGCGAGTTGCATCAGGTCGAACCCAGGTTGGCGAGATTCTTCGCCAAGCGTTCCTTGCGTAAGACAAGATCCTGCTGCAGCCTACGCTCCTTGTCGACGACCTCGGCAGGCGCCCGCAAGACGAACGAGTGGTTCGCGAGTTTCTTGCTACGCGTGGCCAATTCCTTGTCGACCTTGTCCAGTTCCTTGCCGATGCGTTCGCGTTCCGCGGCGAAATCGAGTAGGCCTTCGAGCGGCAGGGCGATCTGGACCCCGGCGGCCAGTCCCCGCGCGGCTACCAGGTCGTCGGCGATGGCGTCGAGAATCGAGACCGATTCCGCGCGGACGAGCGCGGCGATCAAGCCGTGTTGTTCGCGAAGCATCGATGCGGCGTCCGGATCGTCAGCGTGCAGGAGCACGGCAATTCGTTTGCCCGCATCGATCCGCGACTCGGCACGCAGGTGACGGACCTCGACGACGGTCTGCCGCAGCACCTTCATTTGAGCTTCCGCCGCGTCGTCGGCCGTGAAGTCGTCCTTCGACGGCCAGGCGGCGACGGCGGCGAATCCGGAACAGCCCGGCAGTTTGGCCCACAACTCCTCGGTGACGAACGGCATCACCGGGTGTAGCATCCGCAGCAGGCTCGAAAGAACGGTCAACAGGATCGAACGTGCGACCTCGGTTCGGTCGGGGCTCGCGTCCGCATGGAAATCCGGCTTGACCCACTCAATGTACCAGTCACAGTACTCGTGCCAGACGAAGTGGTACAGCGCATCGGCCGCATGGTCGAAACGGTAGTTCGCAAGGCCGAGATCGACCGCTTCGAGCGTACGGGCGGCGCGCGAGAGGATCCAGCGATCCGCCAGCGTCAATTCCGAGGGCTCCCAGGCGGAGGGGGGACGATCCCCGACCTTCATCAACACGAATCGCGATGCGTTCCACAGTTTGTTGGTGAACGCCCGGTAGCCCTCCATGCGTTCGGGGGCCAGCGGGATGTCGTTCCCCGGAGCGGCCAGGATGGCCATCGTGAATCGCACCGCATCGGTCCCGTATCGGGCCTGAACCTCGTGCGGGTCGATCGTGTTGCCTTTCGACTTGGACATCTTTTGGCCCTGGGAATCGCGCACCAAGCCGTGGATGTAAACCTTGGCGAACGGAACCTCGCCGCGAAACTTGAGCCCCATCATCATCATGCGGGCAACCCAGAAGAAAATGATGTCGTGGGCGGTGATCAGCAGTTGCGTCGGGTAGTAGCGCTTCAGGTCGGTGGTCTCATCCGGCCAGCCCATCGTCGAGAAGGGCCACAGCGCCGAGGAGAACCAGGTGTCCAGCACGTCCTCGTCCTGGCGCAGCGCGCCGCCGCAGCCGTCGCACGAGGCCGGGTCTTCCTCACGTACCAGCGTGGTCCCACAGGCGTCGCAGTACCAGGCCGGGATGCGGTGGCCCCACCAGAGTTGGCGGCTGATGCACCAGTCGTGGATGTTACGCATCCACTCGAAGTAGACCTTGCTCCAGCTGTTGGGGACGAATTCGGTCGTGCCCTGCTCGACGGCGTGGATCGCGGGTTCGGCGAGCGGGCCGACCTTGACGAACCACTGACGCGACACCAGCGGCTCGACGGTGGTGCCGCAACGCTGGCAATGGCCGACCGCGTGCTCATGGTCACTGACGGAAACAAGCAAGCCGGCGGCTTTGAGATCGGCGACAACGCGTGTTCGCGCCGCGTGGCAGTCGAGCCCGGCGTAAGCCTCCCCCGCCTCCGCCGTCATCTTTCCGTCGGTGCCGATGACGAGAATCACGGGGAGCCCATGACGTTGCCCCGCTTCGAAGTCGTTTGAATCGTGTCCCGGCGTGATCTTGACGACGCCTGTCCCGAACTCGGGATCGACAAAGTCGTCCCCGATGATGGGAACCTTGCGATCCACCAGCGGGACGATGACATGGCCCCCGATCCGATCGCGGTAGCGCGCGTCATCGGGGTGCACCGCGACACCCGTGTCGCCCAGCAGGGTTTCCGGGCGCGTGGTGGCGACCTCCAACGGAGTCCCCCGATCGTCGGATGCCGGATACCGGATCGTGTAGAGTTTGCCTTGTTCCGGCTCGTGAACGGTCTCGAGATCGGAGATCGCCGTGCGGCAACCCGGGCACCAATTCACGATGTAGCGGTCGCGGTAGATCAGGCCTTCGTTATACAGTCGCACGAACACGGTGCGCACGGCTCGGGATAATCCCGCATCGAGCGTAAAGCGCTCCCGCGACCAGTCGCACGACGATCCCAGGTTCTTGAGCGCGTCGGTAATGCGGTTGCCGTACGTCTCCTTCCATTTCCAAACGCGTTGCTCGAACGCCTCGCGGCCGATCTCGAGGCGGGACACGCCCTCGTCCCTGAGCGCACGCTCGACGACCATCTGCGTGGCGATCCCGGCGTGGTCCGTACCCGGCAACCACAGCACGTCGTACCCCTGCATGCGTCGCCAACGCGCCACGATGTCGTGCAGCGTGTAGACCAGGACATGGCCGATGTGCAGGTTGCCCGTCACGTTCGGCGGCGGGATGACCATGCAGAACGGTTCCTTGCCCGCCTCGGGATCGCTTCGGAACAGGTCGGCCTCGGCCCAACGCCGGATCCAGCGTGCTTCGACCTCGCCGGATCGATACTCTTTGTCGATGGCCATGGGGCTTGTTCGAACCTTCGTCAGGAGTCGTCGCTTTCCAGTTGACGGATACGCTCCCGGATGATGCGTTCGGCGAGGTCGGGCACCACCTCGCGGGCGATTTCGCGGACGACCTGTTCGGACAGGCGTCGCACCACGGCTTTCGAGACCGCTTCGACCAAGCGCTCGTCGAGTCCGTCGCCGAGATCCTCAAGCTCGTCCGCCTCGGTGTCGTCGA
>Ga0209988_10000210_pt1 | contig 33439 bp, 25 predicted proteins | sample N075metaG_FD_183115 | JGI IMG/M metagenome (GOLD analysis project Ga0209988, IMG submission 183115) | Deep subsurface microbial communities from Kermadec Trench to uncover new lineages of life (NeLLi) - N075 metaG (SPAdes) (version 2) | ecosystem: Environmental > Aquatic > Marine > Ocean trench... | reverse complement strand
AGCCCCGGGCCGTGCGAGCCGTGGGCGCCGCAAACGGTGCGAATCCGGTCTCTCTCGTGGTTCCCTGCCACCGCGTCGTCGCCAGCGGCGGGAAGCTCGGTGGCTATGGCGGTGGCCTCGAGCTCAAGCAGCGCCTGCTCGCCATGGAGCGCGCCGACCACCCTGGCCAGGGCTGCCTGCTCTAAAGTCGTACTCCGCGAAGATTCGATAGATGCCGAGATCATCGGGTGTTGCTCGACGATAGGGAATTCAAGCGGGGCCTTCGGAAGCAGGACCGATCACCGGGCTAGATCGCGGCGAGCGCCTGCTCGAGGTCTGCGGTGAGGTCGTCGCACTCCTCGATTCCGCATGAGTAGCGGATCAGTGTGTCCGTGATCCCCATCTTGAGGCGCTCCTCGCGCTCGATGTCCCAGAAGGACATGATGGCGGGCATCTCGACCAGCGACTCGACGCCTCCAAAGCTCGGCGCGATGTACGGAATCCTGCAGGCGTCCGTGAAGCGTATGGCACCGTCGAGATCCGTATCGAGGTCGAAGGTCACGACGCCGCCGCCGCCGCGCAGGACCTGCTTCGCCGTCTCGTGATCCGGGTGGCTCTCGAGCATCGGGTACCAGACCTGCTTCACCTTCGGGTGTTCTTCCAGGAAGTGCGCGATCCGCAGCGCGTTTGCGTTGTGACGCTCCACGCGAAGCGCCAGGGTCTTGAGTCCGCGCAACAGCAGCCAGGCCGAATGGGCGTCGGTGATGCCACCGAGCACGCCCACGGCATCGCGTACTGGACCCACCAGCTCGGCGCTTCCGGCGACGACGCCTGCGAGCAGATCGTTGTGGCCGCCCAGGTACTTGGTCGCACTGTGGATCACGAGATCTGCGCCGTCGTCGATGGGCTTGTAGTTGATGGGCGTTGCGAAGGTGGAATCAACCACCACCTTGACGCCGCGCGCGTGACAGACGCGCACCGCTTCCTTCGTGTCGATGACGCGCAGGTAAGGGTTGGTCGGCGACTCCGTGAAGAAGAGTTCCGTCTCGTCGCGGATCGCATCGGCCAGCTGGTGCGTGTCCGAGGGATCGATCACGCTGGTCTCGACGCCCATGCGGCTCAGGTAGTCGCGGAAGAACTGACGCGTGCGGCGATAGCAGTCGCTCGTCACGATCAGGTGGGAGCCCTGGGGCAACAGCGCCAGGAAGAGCGTGGTCGCCGCGCACATGCCCGAGGCGAAGAGAACGGCTTCCTCGGCGCCTTCGAGCGCGCAGAGCTTGCGCTCCACGGCCTTCCAGGTCGGGTTGCCGTAGCGCCCGTATTCCTCGCGAGCGAGCCGGCCCTCCTGGTACGCCATCAGCTGCTCCGAGTCCTCGAACCAGAAGGTCGACGTCTGGTAGATCGGCGTGGTGATGGCTTCGGACCGTTGATGGTCCCGCTCGCCAGCGTGCACCGCACGTGTCGAGTCACCAGCGGGGTGGCCCGGCTTCTTCGCCATGGTTTTTCTCGTCTTCTATGGCACTTAGCAGGTCGGGTGCGGATCCCAGATCGGTCCGATGGGTCTGCAAGCGCCGGAAATCACCCTGTTCTTGTCGAACCCGAGGCAATCGAGAGTAGAAACCCACGCTTTGGGAGTCAAATTCTGCTGGTCGGCCCGCCCCATGGGGGCAGAAACAGCCTGGCGGGAGGCGGGGACGTGGCGGACCGCTCACCCCTCTGCTGAGCCGCGAGGCTTCCGCCGGGTCAGGAGTGATGCTTCACCCACGTCCCCGAACGGAGGTAGGATGGCTCCCGCATGAGTAACGATCTCTCCCGCCTCGATTGTATCGACCAGGCAGAGCTGGTGCGGCGTGGCGAGCTGACGCCGCTAGAGCTGGTCGAGGCCGCCATCGCCCGGGCCGAAAAGCACAACCCGGCGCTCAACGCCATCATCTCGCCCCAATACGATCGCGCCCGCAAGCACGCGGCGGCAACCGATCTGCCCGCTGGCCGGCTGCGCGGCGTGCCGATCCTGCTGAAGGATCTCGGCGCGCACCTGGCCGGCGATCCCGTCTACTGCGGCATCCGTGCCGTCAAGGAGGCCGGCTGGATCGAGCCCGACGAGACCTACTTTGCCGGCAAGCTCCGACGAGCAGGTTGCATCTCGCTGGGGCGTACGAATACACCCGAGCTGGGGTTGGTGCCGACCACCGAGCCTGAAGCGTTCGGGGCGACCCGGAATCCCTGGGCGCCCGATCACTCGCCGGGCGGTTCGAGCGGCGGCTCCGCCGCCGCCGTGGCCGCCGGCATCGTGCCCGCGGCTCACGCCAGTGACGGCGGCGGTTCGATCCGCATCCCGGCCGCCCACTGCGGGCTGGTGGGGCTCAAGCCGAGTCGGGGTCGCAATTCATTCGGACCCGATGCGGGTGAACGCTGGGCCGGCTGCTCCTGCGAGGGCTTCGTCACCCGCAGCGTACGCGATACGGCTCTGCTGCTCGACATCACCCAGGGCGCGAAGCCCGGAGATCCCTATACGGCTCCGCCGCCGGCGCGCCCGTATCTCGAGGAGGTCGGTGCCGACCCCGGCCGACTGCGGATCGGCCTGATGGAGCACGCGCCTCGCAACATCATCCTTGACCCGGCCTGTCTCACCGCCGTCCACGCTGCGGGCAAGCTGCTGGCTTCGCTGGGACACGATGTCGAGAATTCCTACCCCCCGGCGCTCGACGATTCCCAGGCCCTGCTTGATTACGTCGCGATCGTGTCGAGTGGCATCGCCCGAGCGCTCGATGCCTGGGGCGACAAGATCGGGCGCGAGCTCACCGAGCGCGATGTCGAGATCGTGACCTGGAAGGTGGCCCAGTCGGGTCGCGAGCGATCCGCCCCGGACTACATCAAAGCCGTCGACAACCAACATGCCCACGGCCGGCGGCTGGCGAGCTGGTGGAAAGACGACGGCTACGACCTGCTGCTCACGCCCACCTGCGCCGAGCCGCCGCCGCCACTGGGTAGCTTTGCCCCGACGGAGGACAACCCGTTGGCCGGCTACATTCGGTCTGCACCGTTTGGCGTCTTCACCATGCAATTCAACATGTCGGGGCAGCCCGGCATCTCGCTGCCCCTGCACTGGACAGAAGACGGCCGCCCGGTAGGCGTGCAGCTCGTCGCTGCCTTCGGACGGGAAGACGTGCTGCTGCGCGTCGCCGCCCAGCTCGAGCAGGCCCAGCCCTGGGCGGATCGCCTCCCGACGATCCACGCCTCGAACTAGGCGGACCCGATCACTCTTCACACTCCATGTAGCCCAGGGCGCACAGGGCCTCGAGCTCCGCTTCGCTGAGCCGTGCTTCTTTGCCGCCCACGCTCTTGCTCAGGGCGAGCTGCTGCTGGGCTTCGGCCTCTTCCTCGAGCGTGCTGGCCATGTAGGTGTTTTCGTCGATGACGTTGCTCATTTCGATCGGGTCGTCGACGATCTTGAAGAGCTCACGGGTCGGGACGCCGCGCGGGTTGCCCTGGTTGGCTTCGATGTATTTCCAGGTCTCGGTACGAACGGCTCGCAGCACGTTGCCCTCATGGTCCTCTTCGGCGAAGACCACCTTGTTGGGCTTGGGGCGCGCATCGGGCGCCACAGTCAGGTCGACGCCCTGCATGGCAGCGGGTATCTGGGCGCCGGACTGGGCGATCAGCGTGGGTGCGATGTCGATCAGGCCGCGGACGGGGCCACGGGCATCGCGCGGTGCGCCACGCTCACCCTTCTTCCATTTGACGAGCATCGGTACCCGCATCTGCTCTTCATAGAGTGTCAGTCCGTGCCACCAGCCGCCGTGGTCCTGGAACTCCTCGCCATGGTCCGAGACCAGGGCAATCACGGTGTCGTCGTAGATGCCGAGATCTCGGAGCTTCTTCAGAAATCGTCCGAACTGCAGGTCGAGGTAGCCGATCTCGCCGACGTAGAGTTCGTGCATCTCGAGGGCTGCCGAGGCATTGGGATGTTGGTTTGAGGCACGTGCGATGCCCTTGCCCGTAAGCGGTCGCTCCATGTACGGATCGTGGGGATCCATGTAATGGAGCAACAGGAAGAAGCGAGCGTCCTTATGGCGCTCGAGGAAGTCGAATGCGACTTCGTTCACCCGTTGCGCCGGCTGGTAGAAGTCGTTCACCCGGATGCCGCCCCTGAACTTGAAGACGAGCCGGCGGCCAATCTGGTAGAGGATCAGCTTCGACGACGACTCGTCGGCGCCCGCGATGTAGTCGGGGGCCAGGTAGTGATACTCGTCGTAGCCCTGGTCGAACCCGAAGCTGGGCGCCAGGTTGATGTTCGAGACGATGCCGCCCGTTGTGTAGCCGTGGTCCTGGAGAACTTCCGAGACGAAGGTGATGTCTTCGGACAGGGCGGCGAGCTTCGACATGGCACCGTGGCTCGTCGGCAGCAGCGATGTCAGCAAGCTGGCCGCCGAGGGCTTCGTCCAGGACGCGTGTGCAAAGCCGTCGAAGATCGAGCCGTCGTCGCCCGCCAGCTCGCACAGGTTGGGCGTCGGAACATGCTGCGAACCGTAACAGGAGAGATGGTCGGCGCGCAGTGTGTCGACCATGACCAGAATGAGGTTCGGTTCCTGGCTCAGCCGAGCGGGAACCGGACCCACGCCCGCAGTCGCGGGCGCAGCGGTATCGTGGACGAGCGTCGAGCTGGCGATTCCACCGGCCGCGAGCACCACGGCTGCGAGCATCAAGGCAGGTACCGGTCGGAAGATCCGTCCGGCCGCCCCGCCGAAGCTGCGCGGCCCGAGGAAGAAGAGCAGCAGGCCGACCACGCCGGTGACAGCCAGGATGCCCAGCAGGACTTCAATCGGCGGCATCTGCTCGTCGTAGAGGTCGCGGCGCACGCGGAAGACTGTGATCGCCAGAGCGAACGGCACGAAGGTGGCGATCAGCGCCAGCGAGGGCGTCCAGCCGCGGATCTCGTCCAGGTCCATCGGCAGGATCGAAAGCGCGATTCCACCGGCCAGCCCCATCGCTCCCAGCACCAGTGCGTAGCCGAGCGGGCCATACCACAGGACCTGGGCATCGCCGCCGAAGCCGCCCTGCGCGATGACGAGCGCTTCGATGATACCGATCAGCAGGCCACCCACGATGCCAGCGCCCATTCCGACACCACCGGAAGTCGTGACGCGTGCCAGCAGTGGAGGTGCCTCGCTCACCGGTGCCGCGTGGCGTCGCTCGCGTTCTTCCTCGGTTTCGAGGGCCATTGCTGCCTTGGCCGCCGCTTCGTAGTCCACCTGCTGGCCGTTGACCAGGCAGAACGCCGGTCGGTACGACACCGGCCGGATCCACCAGAAGATTCCGCCCGCAAGCGTCAGTGCTTCCGCCGCCCAGAAGCCGAGGGCGGCCGACACGATCGAAGCCGCCGGGCCGATTAGGTTCTTGAGCAGGAGGTACTGGGCGGCTTCGCGAATCCCCTCGCCCGCAATCGTGAAGGGCGAGATCACCGTCGCCAGGATCTGGATCGAAGACCCGAACACGACCGGCCAGAATTCGGCCGCCGACGCGCCGATGGCCAGTGCCGTGAAGAAGTACATGGCCGCGGTCGTGAAGTGGACCACGAAGGAGAGGCCGAAAGCCTGGAGCACCAGCCCCTTCTTGTTGCGGTAGGCGGCGGCCGAATGCGAAATGCGCAACAGCAGGCCCTCGAGCCTTGCCTTGCCGGGAATCGGCGAGTTCTCGAGCACCCATTGCACGAGGCCGGGGAAGAAGAGAACGGTCATCAGCCCGCCGATGATTCCCAGCGAAAGGGGAATTGCGATGGCGGCGACAAGTGTGGCGTTCTCGCCGAAGATCTTGATGCCGAACGGGGCCGAGACCAGAAATGTGAGGAAGATGCCCGAGACGCCGATCACCTTCTCGAGCGCCGTGGTGGCCGTGACCTCGACCGTCTTGCCGCTGAAACGGGCGGCGTCGTAGAGCTTGTAGCCGTCGAGTCCGGCCGTGCTCGGCAGGAACGTTCCGATGAAGCGACCGATCAGGAACGAGCCGAAGATGTGGCGGAATGGCAGCACGATGGACTGGCCGCGGAGCAGGATCGTCCAGCGGTACATCGAAGCCAGGATGCCCACGAACTTCACGCCCGCCGCCAGCAGACAGAAAGTCCAGAACGTGGTGGCGTCGATCGACGACAGCGTGTCCATCACCAGCCGTGCCGCCACGACCTTGGAACCGTCCTCCATGGTGACGGGATGGGCCAGTAGCAACCAGAAGGCACGAACCGTCAGCCACGCCTTGAGGACGTTGAAGACGCGGCCTTTCCACGGGTCCGACAGGAGGCGTGCCGTCAGCACGAACAGGATGCCGACGGCAAGGATCTCGAGCAGAATGTTCACCTGGGGCACCCCGATATACGTCAGGCGGCAGAGGAGCTTCGATCCGTCGTGTGAGTGGCTCCGCCCGCCGGAAAAGGGTCAGTAGAATATGGGAGCGAAGCGGCAAGTGACAAGCAAAACCGCGGCTTCTGGCCCTAGAAGCGAGCGCTGGTTCCCAGCAGTTGGCCGCTTCGGCGAACTGCAAGCCGCCCTACGGGCGCCCAGGCTCTCCGCGCAGGATCTGGCCCTTGCGGGCCGTGTACTCGGTTTCGGTGACGTTGCCGTCGCGGCGGGCCTCCTCGAGATCGGCCAAGGCGCGCAGCTGCTGCGGGGTGAGCTGATCGGTGATCGAGGGCGTCGGCTCGAAGACCGTGTCGTCCTCCAAGCTCTCCATCAGGATTTCGCGGCGCAACACCTTTCCCCCCGCCGTCCGGCGCGTCCGAGTGGGCTTCTTGAAGATGGGGGCCTTCCACTCGACCGCCAGCGTCTGAGGGTCTGCCAGGGTCATGGCCTGGTCGGGCAGAAGCCGGTGGGCATGCGGGTACTCACCGACGTGCGCCTCGGGGAGTCGTTCCTTCCGTCGCGGCGGGATCTCCCAGTCGATGCGTGAGACCTGGATGTAGAGCAGGTCGTCCTTCACGAAGAGCAGCAGACTGGTGAGATACCAGCGGTCGAAGATGCCCATGCGCTTGGTGCGGCGGACGGCCTGGACCACCACCTCCTGGTCCGGGTTCGCCAGGGCCAGGGCCTTGGTGATCTCGACGCCGAACGGGTAGAGCAGGTCCGTTGGGATCGCGGGCTCACGCCGGCCTTCTTCGCGACGCATGTCGATCCGCGACAGGATGTGGGTCATGCGAACTGGAGCGATGGCGACGGGGTGGCCGAAGCCCCTGGCGATGCGGGTGCCACCCTTCTTCTGGCTGCGCAGCAGGATCTTGCTGTGTCCGTCGTCCCAGACGACCTCCCGGACACTGCGCGTCATGCAGCCGGTCTGGATCGTGGCGGCGAGCACGAGCGACATCAGAGGGATCGCAAGGCGGGTCCGGGTTCGTCGGCCTAGCACGATGCCGGATGATCGCAGAGCTGTCCGTGATGTGCTTCCAGCGCACCTCATGCGTTTCCCAACGCACCTCATGCGCTGCGCAGCGCACCTCATGCGCTGCGCGTCCACCAGCCGACGAGCCGGTGGGCCGCGAAGCTTGCGCCATAGGCGAGCGCCAGCATGTAGCCGAAGGCGAAGGCGGGCCAGCGCCACGAGTTGGTCTCGCGGCGCATGATCGCCAGGGTCGACATGCACTGGAGGGCGAAGACGAAGAACACCAGCAACGCGGCCACGGTCGGCGGATCGAAGACTGGCAATCCCGTCTCCGGGTCGACGTCGGCTCGGACCGCGGCCCGTAGCGAGGTCTCCTCGTTGGATGTGGCGTAGATCTGGGCCAGGGTCGCCACGATTACCTCGCGGGCCGCGAGGCTGGCCAGGAGGCCCACACCGATCTTCCAATCGAAGCCCAGTGGTGCGATGGCGGGCTCGAGGACGTGGCCGGCTCGACCGGCGAAGCTCTGTTCGAGCTGCAGGCGCGCCGCCTCGGTCTCGCTGATGCCGGGCGCCGGCGTCAAACGGGGAAACGAGAGCAGCATCCAGAGCAGCATCGAGGCCACCAGGATGATGCTGCCCGCCCTCCGCACGAAGGCGCTAGCACTGCCCCAGACCTGGGAGAAGATGAGCTTCGGCGGCGGCCAGCGGTACGACGGCAGCTCCATGTAGAAGGGCAGGCTGTCCCCCGAGAGCAGCGTCCGCTTGAGGATGGCGGCCACCGCCAGCGCCGAGAAGGCGCCCAGCAGGTAGAGACCCAGCAGCGTGAGGCCCTGGAGACCCAACGGGCCCCAGACCGTGGTCGCCGGAACGAACGCGCCGATCAGTAGCGCGTAGAGGGGCAGTCGGGCCGAGCACGTCATCAGGGGTGCGACCAGGATGGTCACCAGCCGGTTGCGCGGCGACGGAATCGAGCGGGTGGCCATGATCCCCGGAATGGCACAGGCGTAGGAAGAGAGCAGCGAGACGAAGCAACGTCCCTCGAGACCGATCCGGCCCATCGCGCGGTCCACCACGAATGCAGCGCGCGCCATGTATCCCACGTCCTCGAGCAGATAGAGCGCCGTGAAGAGCAAGACGATCTGGGGCAGGAAGGCCAACACGGAGCCCACGCCGGCGATCACCCCGTTGGTGACGAAGTCGGCCAGCATTCCGGCGGGGAGTACGGCCCGCGCGCTGTCTGCCATCACGGCGATTGCCGCATCGATGAAGTCCATGGCCGGCAGCGCCCACGCGAAGATGAGCTGGAAGAAGGTCACCATCACGGCGGCGAACAGAAGCGGCCCCGCTACGGGATGGAGCACGACGCGGTCGATGGCCTCGGTCGCCGCGTGTCGTGCCGGTCGCTGCTCCAGACAGTGTGCCAGCACCGAATCGGCCCAGGCTGCACGCTCGGCGGGCGACGCGGGTGGGCGGATAGGGGGACGATCCCAGCGTTCGGGGTGCCGGAGGAGTTCTCGCAGCTCGCCGATTCCGAGTCCGCGGTGACCGACGACACCGCGAACCGGAATCCCGAGCGCGCGCTCCAGGCGCGCAAGATCGAGACGTCCACCGCGCGCGTGAAGCTCGTCGGTCATGGTCAACACGAGACAACTGGGAATGTCCCGCTCGAGAACCTGCGCCACCAACAGCAGGGATCGCTCCAGTGAGCAGGCATCGACCACCATCACCAGTGCTTCCGGCGGCGTGTCGATCTCACCGGCCAGCACACGATGGACGACCTGTTCGTCTGGGCTGATCGGGTCGAGGCTGTAGGTCCCGGGCAGGTCGATCACGACGGCACGCCGACCGTCGAGGTGCAGCTCACCCTCGAGTCGTTCGACGGTGACGCCTGGATAGTTCCCGACCTTCGCGCGCAAGCCGGTCAGGGCGTTGAAGAGGGTCGTCTTGCCGGAGTTCGGACTGCCGATCAGACCCAGGCGGAGGACGCCCGCGCCGGAGGCGGCGCTCACGCTCGGCGCACCCGGATGCGGGCGGCCTCCCCGCGTCGCAGGCACAGGTGTGTGCCACGGAGCTCGAATTCCACCGGGTCGCCCAACGGCGCCCGTCGCCGGACTTCGACGAGGGTCCCGGGTACGAAGCCGAGGTCTTGGAGCCGGCGACCCGCCGGACCCTCAGCGTCGACCGACACGACTCGTGCAGTGGCGCCGACCTCGAGGCTCGCCAGCGAGACCGGGGCCTCTGCGACGTGGTCTTCCCGGGCGCGCGGGACACGATCGGGGGAGATGGCGTCGCGATGGATCGGTTCGGCGGGGTGACTCATGTCAGTTGGGAGGGAGCGGGCAGGTGATTGAAAATGATTTTCAGTTTCGACAACTCGAAGGCTATCGCGGGCGCCCGGCGGCCTCAAGGGGCAGCGGCTGCCCCTTGAGGCCGCTTTCAGTTCGCCGAAGCGGTGAACTGCGCGGAGGTCTCGGTTGTCGGGATTGTTCGGGCTTGAATGAGAACGTGTTCGCTTATTCGTTCTCATTGCGAAGCTGTCGGCTGAGCAGCTTTTCCACAGCTTCCCTCGGCTCCAGCTCGCCATCCAGAACCTGCCGGACGGACTGGGCAATCGGCATCTCGACCGCGTGCAGCTCCGCTAGGGCGCAGGCAGCCGTCGTGGTCCGGATGCCTTCGGCCACCTCGTTCATGCCGGCCACGATGTCCGCCAGCGTCTCGCCCCGGGCCAGCGCCAGGCCCACGCTACGGTTCCGGGACAGGTTACCGGTGCAGGTCAGCACCAGGTCGCCCATGCCCGCCAGGCCCGGAAACGTCAGGGGATCCGCACCCATCCGCGTTCCGAGACGCGTGATCTCCCGTAGCCCACGGGTCATCACCCCCGCCCGCGCGTTCTGGCCCAGGCCCAGACCATCACAGATACCGACGGCGATGGCGACCACGTTCTTGAGCGCGCCCCCGAGCTCGACACCGATCACGTCGGAGCTGGAATAGATGCGAAACCAGGGACAGGACAGCGATTCCTGAACGGAAATCGCGTAGCTCTCCTCCCGGGCCGCGACCGTGACTGCCGTTGGGCACTGGTTTGCGACCTCCTTGGCAAACGACGGGCCCGACAGAAAGGTGAGGCGAGGATGGTGTTTCGGGTCGAGAACGTCTTCGAACACCTGGTCCATCCGCTTCCAGGATTCGAGCTCGATTCCCTTCACGGTAGAAACCAGGATGGCCCCCTCCGGAAGAAACCGGGATGCCCGACCGATCACGTCGCGCACGCCGTGGCTCGGAATGGCGCAGACCACCATCTCCCGACCTTCCAGGGCTTCCTCAAGGTTTGCGGTGGCGCGAACCCGCTCGGGAATGTGCATGTCGGTCAAATAACGCGGGTTGCGTCGGTCCCGGTTGATGGCGTCGGCGATCTCGGGGTCGCGTGCCCAGAGGCGCACGTCGTGCTCGCGCGCGCAAAGCATGGCCAGGCACGTACCGAAGCTTCCAGCACCCAAGACTCCGACGGGGATCGCCACGTGGGGCATTGTAGCCGTCCAAGAAACGCGTCCAGAACGTCCGCGGTTTTGTTGACGCTCCTGGGGGCCGCCGTTACCTTCCGCGCGGTTTTCGTAGCCGATTCGGCTATTTGCCCGATCCCGAGCTGCCCGATCCCAAGCACGTGCCGCACGCGGAGGTCATGTCCCGATGCTCGCTGACTTTACGGGCATCCTCGTCATTCTCATCGTCGGTATCGTCCTCGTGTGTGGGATGCTCGGCGTGCACCTGCTGTTGGGACCGCGGCGCGAGTTCAGCGAGAAGCAGGAGCCCTTCGAGTGCGGTGAGAAGCAGATCGTGTCGCCGCGCCAGCGCTACGCGGTGAAGTTCTATATGGTCGCCATCCTCTTTGTCATCTTCGACGTCGAGGCGATCTTCTTCTATCCCTGGGCTGCCGTCTTTGCTGAGCTGTCCTGGTTCGGCTACTGGGCGATCTTGGTCTTCACCCTGCCGCTCGCCGTGGGCCTTCTCTACGAGTGGCTGAAGGGCGGCCTTGAGTGGTAATTTCGGACGAAACGCGTTCAAAGATTGACGCGGAGATCGGAAATTTCCCCCAGCGTCGCGGCGCGCTGCTGCCGGCACTGCATCTGGTCCACAAGGACCACGGCTACGTCTCGACCGACGTGGCGAAGGAGCTGGCCGAGATCTTCGAGATCAACCCCATCGACGTGATGGAGGTTGTCTCCTTCTACAACCTGTTCTACGACCGGCCCCAGCCGCGCCACCACGCCCACGTGTGCACCAATCTGCCGTGCTCGCTGCGCGGCGCACGGTCGCTCTTGCGCCGTCTCGAGTCGCACTTCGGTGTCCGCGCGGGCGAGGCGACGCCCGATGGAAAGCTCGTCCTGGGTCACGAGGAGTGCCTGGGCGCCTGCGCCTACGCGCCGATGATGCGCGTGGACGATACCTACTTCGAGGATCTCGATTTCGAGAAGGCCAAGACCATCCTCGACGGGCTGGAGTAGAAGAGGCTCTGGATGCTCAAGGTCCCGTACGTCACCGGCTATCTCAGTGAGCACTTTGGCGACGACGGCTTCGGAACCCTGTCGGGCTACGAGGCTCGGGGTGGCTATCGGGGCCTGCGTCAGGCGCTCGACACGAGCCCGGAGGACCTGATCGAGCTGCTCAAGAGCTCGGGGCTCCAGGGCCGGGGGGGGGCCGGTTTCTCGGCGGGCATGAAGTGGTCGTTCATGCCGACGGACTCGGACAGGCCGAAATACCTGGTCTGCAACGCCGACGAATCCGAGCCCGGCTCCTTCAAGGACCGGATCCTGCTCGAGCGCGCGCCGCACCAGATCGTCGAGGGCATCCTGATCGCGGCCTGGGCGACCGGGGCCGAGAAGACGTTCATCTACATTCGGGGCGAGTACGCCTTTCCGGCCGACCAGGTCGACCGGGCCGTCGCGGAGGCCCGGGAGCGCGGCTACCTCGGCGCCAAGGTGATGGGCAAGGACTTCGCCCACGAAATCGTCGTCACCCGGGGCGCCGGCGCCTACATTTGCGGCGAAGAGACCGGGTTGCTCGAATCCCTGGAGGGCAAGAAGGGGCTGCCTCGCAAGAAGCCGCCCTTCCCGGCCCAGTACGGCGCCTTCGGGATGCCGACCACGGTGAACAACGTCGAGACCTTCTCCCACGTGCCCCACATCGTGTGCAAGGGCGCCGACTGGTTTCGCGGCTTCGGCACCGAGAAGAGTCCGGGCACGACCCTCTTTGGTGTGTCCGGCCAGGTGCAGCGACCGGGTCTGTTCGAGCTGCCTCTGGGAACGCCACTCGACGAGATCATCTTCGAGCATGCAGCGGGTCTGTTGGAGGATCGCCCGGTCAAGGGAGTGATCCCTGGTGGCATGTCCATGCCCATCCTTCCCGCCAACCAGCTCGATGTACCCATGGCCAACGAGTTCCTGCGCGAGCGCAAGACCATGCTCGGCACCGGCGGCATCATGGTGATGGACGACACGACCTGCATGGTTCGTGTGGCCTGCGTCATCAGCTATTTCTTCCGCGACGAGTCGTGCGGTCAGTGCACCCAATGTCGCGAGGGCACGGGCTGGATGAACAGCATCGTTGAGCGCATCGAGCGCGGGGCCGGTGAACAGTCGGACCTGGACATTCTGCTCGACGTGGCCGGCAAGATGGAAGGACAGACGATCTGTGCCTTCTCCGACGCGGCAGCCTGGCCGATCCAAGGTCTGCTGCGACACTTTCGCGAAGACTTCGAGGCACACATCCGCGGGAAGAAGTGCCCCTTCCCCGGGAGCTTCGAGCTGTAGATGCCGCGCATCACCGTCGACGGCGAGATCATTGAAGTTCCCGATGGCCGCACCATCCTGCAGGCCCTGGACGACGTCGGTCTTCTGATGAACGGCGTCGACATTCCGCACTACTGTTGGCACCCGAAGCTTTCGATCGATGGTTCCTGTCGCCTCTGCCAGGTCGAAGTCGAGGGAATTCCGAAGCTCCAGATCGCGTGCAACACGTCGGTGCAGGAAGGCATGGCGATCCGCACGGATACCGAGCGCGTGCGCAAGGCACGCGAGGGCGTGATGGAGCTGCTGCTGGTGAACCATCCGCTCGATTGCCCGATCTGTGACCAGGCGGGCGAGTGCAAGCTCCAGGACTACGCGTACGAGTACGGAGTCGAGGCATCGCGCACTCGCGAGCCGAGGCGGGCGCTCAAGAAGAACGTCGACTTGGGCTCCACCATCAAGTTCGACCAGGAGCGCTGCATCCTGTGTCGGCGTTGCGTGCGTTTTTGCAGCGAGATACCGGGCACTGGGGAGCTGCGCGTCTTCAACCGCGGCGACGCCTCGGTGATTGACGTCCATCCCGATTTCCCGCTGGAGAACGACTACTCCATGAATGTTGCCGATATCTGTCCCGTCGGCGCGCTCACGACCCAGGACTTCCGTTTCAAGATCCGGGTCTGGTTTCTGGAGGACGCGCCCGGCATTTGTACCGGCTGCTCGAACGGCTGCAACGTGCACATTGGCGTGGCCAACAACAAGGTCTATCGCTACGTACCGCGCCGCAACGACGATGTGAACGACACCTGGATCTGCGACAGCGGCCGCATGTCTTACAAGCAGATCGGGGGCGGCGCCCGGCTGAAGGAAGCTGGCGTGCGCGGCGAGGCAGGACGCCTCGAGAACACGGGGTATGAGGCCGCGGTCCGCGAGGCGGCGAAGCGGCTGCGGAGCATGATTGAGGAGCATGGGGCGGATTCGGTCGTGGTGCTGGCGTCGGCCCACGCGACCAACGAGGACCTGTTCACCCTGCGGCGCTTGAGCGACGGTCTGGGCGCGGGCGCCGACGGTGTGGCCGTGGTGCAGGGCAAATCCGACGCGCTCCTGATCAAGGCGGACAAGGCCGCCAACGCGGCCGGCGCCCGGGCGCTGGGTTTCGGACCGGCTGGACCCGTTCTCGACCGGATTCGCGATGGGCGGGCGAAGGCGGCCATCGTTCTGGGCCACGACCTTCTCGACGAGAGTCATCTCGGTGGAACCGAGGCACTCGAGGGGCTGGATCTGCTGATCGTACTCGACGTTCAGCAGTCGGCGCTCCACAAGGTGGCCGATGTCGTCATCCCCGTGCGTCATGCCGCCGAGAAGTACGGGACGCTCACGAACCACGCGGGTCGCGTTCAACGCGTCGAGCCCGCCGTCGAGCCTGCCTGGGAGGCCTGGAGCGACGGCGAGGTTCTGACCTTGATGGGCCAGGCTCTCGGTCTGGAGGGCTTCGAAGACGGTTACGATCCCGCCAAGATCTCCGAATGGATGTCGGAGCGGGTTTCCGCTTTCGCCGGCGTCCATCTGCGCGTAGTCGGTGATCAGGGACGGCCGCTTCCAGGCGAGCGAGCGTAGTCGCCATGCCGATCGAAGAGATCTGCAAGACGCTCTTCATCATCCTGGTGATTGTGGCTGGGCTGGCGCCCATCATCACCTGGATCGAGCGCAAGCAGAGCGCCCTGATGCAGGACCGGATCGGGGCCAACCGCGCCGACATCGGCGGCATCACCGTGCTGGGTCTGCTCCACCCCATGGCCGACGTGTTGAAGCTCATGACCAAGGAGGACGTGGTTCCCCAGGGCGCAAACCGCATGATGCACATGCTGGCGCCATTGATCGCCGCACTCCCCGCCATCATCGCTTTCGGTGTGATTCCCTGGGGCGGCATCTACAGCTTTGGCGACACCACCATCAAGATGGTGGCGGCGGACCCGGACTGGGGCCTCCTCTACATCTTCGCCATCGGTTCGATCGCGACCTATGGCGCGATCATGGCGGGCTGGGCCAGCAACAACAACTGGTCGTTGCTCGGCGGATTGCGCGCGTCGGCCCAGATGATCTCGTACGAGGTCACCTTGGGTCTGTCGGTGGTCGGCATCTTCATGGTGTTCGAGACCCTGAAGCTCACGGACATGGTGATGGCCCAGGACACCACCCTGCGGGTTTTCGGCTTCATCGAGGTCTTTGGCGGAACGGTTCCCGCGTTCCTCGACTGGGTGCGACTGCCCGCCTGGGGGATCTTCTACCAGCCGCTGGGCTTCGTGATGTTCCTGACGGCCATGATGGCCGAGAACAAGCGGCCCCCCTTCGACGCGCCCGAGGGTGAGTCAGAACTCATCGCTGGCTACTTCCTCGAGTATTCGGGCATGCGCTTCGGCCTCTTCTACATGTCGGAGTTCATCGAGGTCATTGTGATCGCGGGCGTTGTCTCGACGATCTTCCTGGGCGGCTGGGCCATTCCCTTCCTCGACCAGGCGACCATCATCGGTGGCATCGGCAGTTTCATGGGGGAGGGCTTCGCAACGGGCCTGTGCGTAATCCTCCACTTCATGACCTTCATGCTGAAGCTGATCGTCATGATCTGGCTTCAGATGTTGCTGCGCTGGACGTTGCCGCGCTTCCGCTACGACCAGGTCATGAATCTCTGCTGGAAGGGCCTGCTGCCCCTCTCGATCGCAAACATCCTGATCACGGGCGCAGTGATGCTGCTGGTGCGGGGTTAGGGTCATGGAAGTTTCCGCCATTCTTTTTTACATCTTCGCGGTCATGGCAGTCGTTTCGGCCCTGGGCATGGTGCTGAACGTGCGCAACACGGTGGCCGCGTCCCTATCGCTCGTCGTCACCATGATCGCCCTCGCCGCCATCTACGTATTGCTCGAGGCCTACCTGATCGCGGTCATCCAGATCATGGTCTATGCCGGCGCCATCGTGGTGCTCTTCCTGTTCGTGATCATGTTGCTGAACCTGAGAGAGGATGACTTCGCGCCCGGCCGCCAGTGGCTCGTCAAGTTCGGGGCCGGCCTGCTCGGCGTCTTCGTCCTGATCCAGTTGCTGAAGCTCGTGGGGCCCGGACTCCCGGAGGTTCCGGTGGTGCCCGAGGGCTACGGCGGCTATCGGCAGCTCGGTATTCTTCTCTATACCGACTACGTGCTGTTGGTCGAGATGGCGTCGCTGTTGCTGTTGTCCGCCATCGTGGGCGCACTCATCCTCGCGAAACGGAATATCGATTAGTGGTCCCCATCGAACACGTCATCGGCCTATCGAGCATTCTCTTCGTGATCGGAATGATCGGTGCGGCCACCCGCCGCAACCTGATCGTGGTGCTCATGTCGATCGAGCTGATGCTCAACGCCGTGAATCTGGCGTTCATCGGCTTCAACCGCCTGTGGCCCGGGACGGCCGAGGCCCCTGCGCTCGACGGGCAGATCTTCGTTCTGATGGTGATCACAGTGGCTGCGGCCGAAGTCGCCGTGGGGCTCGGCATCATCATCTCCATGATCCGGAACCGGGATTCCGTGAACCTCGAGGAAGTGAGCCTGCTGAGATGGTGACGCCGACGGCCATCTCGTGGCTGCACTGGATTCCGGTGCTGCCGCTGATTGCAGCGGTCTATCACGGCCTGATGATCGGCATCGTGCGGCGCTCGACTCCGCGCTGGTTCGTGATCGGCCTTTCCTGCGGCACCGTCTTTCTGGCATTCTTGGCTTCCTGCGCGGCCTTCGGTGCCCTGATCGGCATGCCGGAAGACCAGCGGCTGCTGGTGGACGACGTCTACACCTGGATCGGCTCGGGCGTGGGCGACCAGGTGATCAGCGCGAACGTGGCGTTTGCCCTCGATCCCATCAGCGCCTTGATGATCTTGGTCGTGACCGGCGTGGGCTTCTTGATTCACGTCTACTCGATCGGCTACATGGACGACGACCAGCGGGACGACAAGGGATTCCAGCGCTTCTTCTGCTACCTGAACCTCTTCACCTTCTCGATGCTGGTGCTCGTGCTGGCCGACAATCTCCCGCTCATGTTCCTGGGCTGGGAGGGCGTCGGGCTCTGCTCCTACCTGCTGATCGGATTCTGGTACAGCGATAGTGACAACGCCTACTGCGGTAGCAAGGCGTTCATCGTGAACCGCATCGGCGACTTCGCTTTCCTCTTGGGTCTCTTCGCCCTGTTCGCGGCACTCTCCGATGCCGGCACGCCCACGGTCACGTTCCGCGAGATCGAGGCCAACTTCGACAAGATCGTGGACGCCACGGTTACGATCCTGGGAACCCAATATCGTTTGGTGAACGTAGTGGGCGTCTGCTTCTTCATCGGTGCCTGCGGCAAGTCGGCCCAGCTCCCGCTCTACGTCTGGCTGCCCGATGCCATGGCGGGCCCGACGCCGGTCTCGGCCCTGATCCACGCCGCCACCATGGTGACGGCCGGCGTCTACATGGTCTGCCGCATGAGCTTCCTGTACGCGGTGGCGCCCGAGGCCTCGGCCGTGGTCGCCTGGACCGGAGGGCTGACTGCCGTGTTCGCGGCGACCATTGCCGTCACCCAGACCGACATCAAGAAGGTGCTGGCGTATTCGACGGTGAGCCAGCTCGGGTACATGTTCCTGGCCGCGGGCTGCGGCGGCTACACGGCCGCCATGTTCCATCTCGGGACCCACGCCTTCTTCAAGGCCCTGCTCTTTCTCGGCGCCGGTGCCGTGATCCTGGCCATGCACCACGAGCAGAATATCGAGAAGATGGGTGGACTCTGGAAGAAGTTGCCTCGAACGAAGTGGGTGTTCCTCGCCGGAACCCTGGCGATCATCGGCTTTCCCGGTTTCTCGGGCTTCTTCTCCAAGGACGAAATCCTGGTGGCGGTCTGGGTTTCCGACGTGCCCGGCCATCAGTGGCTCTATTGGATGGGCTTCGCCACGGCCGGAATCACTGCCTTCTACATGGCGCGACTCTTCTTCATGGTCTTCCTCGGAAAGCTGCGCGCAGCGGCAGACGTCCGTGGTCAGATCCACGAGCCGGGCGCCAGCGTGTTCTACCCACTGGCCGTCCTGGCATTCCTCTCCGTCGTTGGCGGCATCATGGGCGTGCCCCAGATCTACGGGGATTGGCTCAGCGTGGGGGACTCGAACAGCCTTGCCAGCTGGTTGGCTCCGGTGCTGCCCGAAGCCGCGCCCCACGCACTCGAACACAGCACTGAGTATCTGATGGCCCTCGGTACCGTCGGGATTGCGGCGTCCGGTGTGCTGGTGGCGCTCTTCCTGTACGTCAGGAACCCCGACCTCCCCGAAAAGATGGCACAGTTGCTGTCGGGCCTCTACAAGCTGGTGTTCAACAAGTACTACGTGGACGAGGTCTATGATGCCTTGATCGTGCGGCCCACGGTCGCGTTGTCGGACACGGTGCTCTATCAGGTCATCGATACCCGTGTGATCGACGGCGTCGCCATCAACGGCAGTGCCAATGCCGTGCGCTCACTTGCGTCCGGGGCGCTCAAATATCTCCAGAGCGGTCTCACCCAGGGCTACGTCTTCTTGATGATCGTCGGCGCGGTGGCAATCGTCGGCTGGCTGCTGCGGTAGGTGACGATGGGCGGCCAAGGCATCTTCGACCAGAACCTGCTCAGCCTTGTCACCTTCCTTCCATTCGGGATCGGTGTCGTCTTGCTGGCGACGGCTGCCCTGGCCCGAATGCTGGACCGTGAGGGATTGCCCGACGTGGTGTGGCGGAGCGTGGGTCTCGCGGGCACCGGCATCACGTTCCTCATTTCGCTGCTCCTCTTTACGCGCTTCGATGCCACCAATCCCGGCATGCAGTTCGTCGAGTACGGGACGTGGCTCCCCGATTTCGGCATCAACTACTTCGTGGGCCTCGACGGGATCAGCCTCTTCCTGGTGCTGCTGACGACGTTCCTGATGCCCATCGTGCTGTTGGCATCGTGGACCGACATCGGCAAGCGCGTCAAGAGCTACATCTTCTTCATGCTCTTCCTCGAGACGGGCATGCTGGGCGCGTTCGTTTCACTCAATGTCTTCCAGTTCTACGTCTTCTGGGAAGTGATGCTGATTCCGATGTACTTCATCATCGGAATCTGGGGTGGACCGCGCAGGATCTACGCCGCGGTGAAGTTCTTCCTCTTCACCATGTTCGGCTCGCTGCTGATGCTGGTGGCCATCCTCGTGCTCTACTCCATGGGCTTGGAGCAGTTCGGCGTGTTGAACCTCGACCTGATTTCGCCGCCTGGCCTCGAAGCAAAGGCGTTGCTGGACGTGGTGGTGCCCACCGACGGCGATGTGTGGTGGAAGAATCAGTCCTGGCTGTTCGCGGCCTTTGCCCTGGCGTTTGCCATCAAGATTCCGATGGTGCCGTTCCACACCTGGCTGCCAGACGCCCACGTCGAGGCACCGACCGGGGGCTCGGTGGTACTGGCCGGTGTGCTGCTCAAGATGGGCACCTACGGCTTCGTCAGGTTCGCCCTGCCCCTCTTCCCGTCGGCGGTCGTGGATTTCACGCCGCTCATCTTGTCGTTGTCGGTGATCGGCATCATCTACGGATCGCTGGTCGCCATGGTCCAGGCCGACATCAAGAAGCTGGTGGCGTACTCGTCGGTCGCCCACCTGGGCTTCGTGATGCTGGGCATGTTCAGCCTCAACGCCATAGGATTGAATGGCAGCATCCTCCAGATGGTGAACCACGGGCTTTCCACCGGGGCGCTCTTCCTGTTGGTGGGTATGCTGTACGAGCGGCGCCACACGCGCATGATCTCGGACTTCGGCGGGATCGCGCGGCCGATGCCGGTGTTCGCCGCCTTCTTCGGTCTGGTCACCATGTCGAGCATCGGGCTCCCCGGTTTGAATGGATTCGTCGGTGAATTCTTGATTCTGCTCGGCGCCTACATGGCCCATCCTTTCTACGCCGTGCTGGCCACGTCGGGGGTGGTGCTGGCGGCCGCTTATATGCTCTGGATGTTCCGACGGGTGATGTTCGGACCGATCGAGACCGCCGAGAACCGCGGTCTGATCGACCTGGATCTGCGCGAGAAGCTGGTGATGATCGCGATGATGATCCCGATCATCTGGATCGGCGTCTATCCCGAGACCTTCCTGCGTCGCATCGAGCCGTCGGTGCTCGAGCTTCTGAACACGATCGAAAGACGAGGCGGATCTGCTCTCGCGGCCGCAGAAGCTGCGCCACCGGTCGCCGAACCGGAGGCGGTCGCCGAACCGGAACCGGTCACCGAACCGGAACCGGTTGCCGAACCAGAACCGGTCACCGAACCGGAACCAGCGCCTACCGGAGAAGTCGCAACCTTGGGTTCCGAGCCGCCAGCGGAGGATGATCTGTCGGTGGCCGAAGTCGAGACTGGAGTCGCAGCCGAGCTGGAGAACGAGACCCCGGCGGAGGAGCAACCGTGACGCCCACTGTGAACATCGGCGTGTTGGCTCCCGTGATCTGGGTCGCCTGCGGTTCGATGGTCGTGCTGCTCGGAGAGGTATTTCTCTCGCGCATGGGGATCCACGCGGGCAAGCCGCTGACGCCCGCACGGATCGGAAGTGTGTTGGGATTCTTTTCGGTGGCGACGCTGGCAATCGCTCTGGGTACCGCCAGCGCGGCATTCTCGTCTGGAGTGACCGAGAGCTTCAATCCAGCGAATCCGATGTTCCAGCTCGATCCGTTCTCGTCGTTCATGATGGGTGTCATCGCGCTGGGCGCGCTGCTTTCGTGCATGCTGGCGATCACGTATCTCGAAGAACTCCGCATCAACCATGGCGAGTACTACGCACTGGTCCTGCTGTCGACATCGGGAATGATGATGATGGTGGCCGCCATCGACCTGTTGGCGGTTTTTCTTGGCCTCGAGCTGATGAGCATTCCCATCTACGTGCTCGCCGGGTTCGACCGCGGCCGGCTGCGCAGCAATGAATCGGCCATGAAGTACTTCCTGATCGGAGCCTTCGCGAGCGCCGTGATGTTGTATGGCATGGCCCTTCTCTATGGCGCCAGTGGCTCGACCTCGTTCGACGCCCTGCGCGCCGGCATCGATACGGGCACGCCGATGGCCACGATCGGCGTCGGCCTGGTCATGGTGGGTTTCGCCTTCAAGATCTCGTCGGTCCCCTTCCACCAGTGGACGCCCGACGTCTACGAAGGAGCGCCCTCGGCCGTGACGGCCTTCATGTCGGTGACGGTCAAGGCCACCGCGGTCGGTGCGCTGCTGCGCTTCGTCGGACTGGGCCTCGGCCCGCTGGACGAAGCCATGGTCGAAGTCCTCTGGCTGCTCGCTGTCCTGACGATCGTGGTGGGCAACCTGATGGCCGTCATCCAGGACAACGTAAAGCGGATGCTGGCCTATTCCAGCATCGGCCACTCGGGTTACATCATGGTCGGCTTGGTGGCGGGTACGCCCGACGGATACTCGGCCATCGTCTTCTACCTGGTTGCCTACACCTTCATGAACCTGGGTGCCTTCGGTGTGGTGGTGGCCCTGGCCCACCACGGTCAGGATTGCGAGCGCATCGAGTCGTTTGCCGGGCTCGCCCAGCGCCGCCCTACGCTCGCGGCCATGATGACGCTCTTCATGGTGGCCCTGGCGGGGATCCCGCCGACGGTGGGTTTCTTCGCCAAGTTCCAGATCTTCACGGCCGCCGTGAACGCCGGCCAGATCTCGCTGGCCGTGATCGGCGTTCTGATAAGCGTGGTCTCCGTCTACTACTACCTGCGAATTCCCGTGTTGATGTACATGCGGGACCCTGGCGAAGAGACGCCCCGCATGACGATCGACAGCTTCGAGGCCCTGGTTCTCGGAATCTGTGCACTGGCTGTCGTTGCGCTCGGCATCTGGCCCAACGATCTCGGCGCAATCCACATTTCCGACTGGGCCCAGGAGTCCGTCCGGGTGCTCTTTCCCTGAGCCAGCTTCCAAGCGGGGATGTTGTTCGGGGTTTGGAGTTTATGCGCAGCGGCGGAGCGTCTCCGAGCGGGAAAACACAAATCCCGAAGAACGTCCGAGGCCGTTGGTTACACCGCTTGGCTCTTGCGAAGAAGACGCACTTCTCCGCGCCGCATCGTGAGGCGCTCGTCGTCGAAGAATTCCATCAAGGGAACGGCAGTGCGCCGGCTGGTTCCAATCAGGTCCTTGTAGGTCTTCGTGTTCAGGGAGCCGTGAGCGTCGAAGTGGCGCACAATGCGTTTTCGCAGGCTGTCGATCGTCGGGCGATCGAACCACAGGTCGTCCCGTGCGCGAACCAGTCGACCCTCGCGTTCCAGGTGGGCGAGCAGATTCCGCAAGCGGTCCATCGAAACCCCGTGGCGCTCGGCCCGCTCCCGGAGGCCCAGCGGCTCGAGTCCGGCCGCGGCCGCCTCTTCGAGAACCCGCGAGATCAGCACTTGATCCTCGTCCGAGACCGTGGCGCGGTGATCGGGCCGTCTGACGCGATCGTCTTCGAGCACGGCTTTACGCCATGCGACGCTGCGATCGAGGGCGAGCTGTGCCAGGTCCGGGGGAACGTTCGACGGTAGGCTGCCCCGCAGCGCGCCGGCGGGCATTCCGGGCTGGAGGGGCTGGTTGCGGTGGTAGGCGTCGAGGGCGGCACCGAGCTGGGTCACGAGGGTTCCGAGAAACGCTGCGTCGATCCAAGTTCCCTGCGGTGTTGGCTCGGCGCGGCCTGCTTTGCGAAGCGACGCGAACGACGCGGCGAGGGTTTTGCGGTCGAGGCCGACGGATCGGGACAGTTCCTTCTCGGCCACGCCGGATAGCCCGCCGCGTCGGATCCGCAAGGCCAGAGATTCGGTCGGCTCACGTCGCGCCAGGATTTCCAGATCTTCCAGCAGTGACGGATCGCTGCGACGGCGTCGGGGCGGCGACGTGTCGAGCACGATTCCACCCCCCAGCGAGCGGCCACCGGACTCGATCCGGGCAAAGCCTCGGAGAATGAATCGGTCGCCGGGAACGAGTGCGACCGGGTCGCCGTCGATGTGGATCCGCGCGAAGCCGCTTGAACCGGGAACGAGGCCCCGGCTCCCGATGGCACCGACGCGCGCGCGCCGTTCCGACGTTCCCGACAGGAACTCGACCGCGATGGCCTGCTCGGCGGCTGGCGCCGCTTCGAGCCAGTCGAGGGCCACGTCGAGCACGGTCGTGGCGGCGAATGAGTCGGGATGGGTGACGACCTCGCCGCGCGACAAATCGGCGACGTCGATTCCCTGCAGGTTGATGGCGCAGCGGGCGCCCGGATCGACCCGGTCGACGGGTTCGCCGTGTCGTTGGAGGCCGCGGATGCGAGCCTGACGGCCGGAGGGCTGGATCTCGACCGCGTCATCGACCCGCAGCACGTCGCCCACCAGGGTGCCCGTCACGATGCTCCCGAAGCCCTTCATGGCGAAGCAGCGGTCGATGGGCAGCCGTGCGGGGCCACTGCGCGGCGTCCGCGGCCGGGTGTTCTCGACAGCGCTGACGAGTTCCTTGCGAAGCTCTTCGAGCCCCTCGCCCGTCACCGATGAGACCCGCACGATCGGTGCGCCGGCGAGCCCAGTCCGCGAGAGATGATCTTCGACATCCGCCTCGGCCAGGTCCGCCAGATCCCCCGGTGTCAAGTCGATCTTGGTGAGTGCAACGACGGCGCGCGTCACGCCCAGCAGCTCGCAGATCGCCAGATGTTCTCGCGTCTGGGGCATCACGCCCTCGTCCGCAGCCACCACCAGCAACACGAGGTCGATTCCGGCGGCGCCCGCCACCATGGTTCGGACGAGTCCTTCGTGACCGGGCACGTCGACGACGTCAAGACGCAGACCGCCGGGCAGATCGAGCGGAGCGAAGCCCAGCTCGATGCTGATGCCGCGTTTCTGCTCTTCGGGCAGCCGGTCGGTTTCGACGCCGGTGAGTGCCCGGATCAGCGCCGTCTTGCCGTGATCGATGTGTCCGGCCGTTCCGACGACCCGCTGGGAGTCAGCGCGGTCCAATGCGATCGAATCCCGTGTTGGGCTGCAGGGCTTTCGGGATGGTCACCGACCCGTCGGCCTGCTGATGATTCTCCAGCAGCGCCACCGGGGTCCGGCTGAGGGCGACGGCCGTCCCGTTCAGCGTGTGCACGAGTTCGTTCTTTTTGGTGACGGCTCGACGGAAGCGTGCCTTCAAGCGGCGTGCCTGGAAGTCGGTGCAGTTCGAGGCGCTCGTCACCTCTCCGAAGTCGCCGGCCTCGCCTCGGCCAGGCATCCAGGCCTCGATGTCGTACTTGCGGTATGCGGGGGCGCCCAAGTCGCCCGATGCCACGTCGATGACGCGATACGGAATCTCCAGGGCCTGAAGAATCCGCTCCTCGATCTTCAGGATCTGTTCGTGCATTGCCTCGGAGTCTTCCGGCCTGCAGAGCACGAACATCTCCACCTTCGTGAACTGGTGCACCCGGTACAGGCCCTTGCTCTCGCGCCCGTGGGCTCCGGCCTCGGTGCGGAAACAGTGGGAAATACCGACCAGCTTGAGCGGCAGATCGGTCTCCTGCAGCAGGGCATCGGCGTATAGACCACCCAGGGTGATCTCGGCGGTGCCCACCAGGTCGAGATCCGTACCCTCGACGGAGTAGATCTGGGTTTCTTCTCCGCGTGGGCTGAAGGCCATGGCATCCACGATCGTACGGCGCGCCAGGTCGGGCGTGGTGTGCGGCACGAAGCCTGCCTCGATCGCAATGTTCAGGGCGAACCGCTGGAGCGCCAGGTCGAGCAGAACCATCTCGTTCTTCAGGAAGTAGAACTTCTGGCCGGTCACCCGGGCGCCGCCTTCGAAATCGACCAGGTCGAGCCTGTCGCAGATCACCAGGTGATCGACAGGGTCGAAGTCGAAATCCCGGGGAGATCCGACCCGGCGGATTTCTCGGAAGTCTTCCTCGCCACCGATGGGAACGTCCGGGTGGATGAAGTTCGGGATCTCGGCCAGTCGGGCCTGAAGCGTGGTCTCGGCCTCGTCGAGCTGGGCTTCCACGGCCCCGACTTCATCCTTGATGCGCCGGCCCTCGCTGACGTGGGCTTCGCGCTCTTTGTCCGCAAGCTTCATCTTGCCGGCGGACTGGTGTTCCTTCCGGGTCCGGTTCAGCTGCTGGAGTTCGGTCTGGAGTGCGGCGACCTGCTCTCGTGCAGCGATCGCCCCGTCGACGTCGGCGGTCACACGGCGGCGCCGGCAGCTCTCGACGATTTCATCGCGTCGTTCGGCGAGAATTCGTGCGTCCAGCATGGCGGGGACAGGGAAGCACAGCTCCGAGAGCCGAGCCAGAGATCAGCTCGACCCTCGAGAATGCGCGGGGTCAGCCGACACACGGCCGGCTCGTCCCGGACGGGCAGGTGCGCTCGTCGGCACCCGATTCGCTGGTGCCTGCCTGGCGTTCACGATCACGGTGCCCAGCGGGAAGGTTCCGGCTGCGAGCTTCTGTCCCGATCCGCAGACAACGAAACGAAGCAGCACCCCGATGCCACCGGCGAACCCGATCAGAAAGAACTTCATCCCACCCACTCAAGGCTTTTCGATGCGCGAACGTAGCATCTCGCTGGCGGCGGCTGGGCTCCAGACGGTGGACGGGCAAGCGCCTGGGGACGCTTCTGAACGGGCGCTCCTCAGACCGCGAGTCCGGCGCGCGGCCGCCCGGCAGCTGGATGTGGTACCTCTGCTGGGCCATGGACCCCCGCTACATCAGCCCCGTCAATCGCCAGGTGCGACCGGCCGCTGCCGGCGAGTTTTCTCCGCTTTGTATCGGATCGCTCCAGGTCGATCCGCCCGTGGTACTGGCGCCCATGGTCGGGATCACCAATCCGCCCTTCCGCACTCTCTGCCGCGGTTTTGGTGCGGGTCTCTACGTGAGCGAGATGATTACGGCCCGGGCTCTGGTCGAGCGCCACACCAAGACGCTCCAGATGGCCAGCTTCGACCCGAGCGAGCAGCCGCGCAGCCTCCAGCTGTATTGTGTCGACGCTGTGTACACGGCCGAGGCCGTGCGCTGGCTCGTCGGCGAAGACCTGGTCGATCACATCGACATGAACTTTGGCTGCCCGGTCCGCAAGGTGACACGACGCGGGGGCGGTGCGGCGATTTCGCTAAAGCCGCGATTGCTCGAAAAGATCATCCGTGCCGCCGTCGGCGCGGCCGGCGATGTCCCGGTCACCATCAAGTTCCGCATCGGCATCGACGACGACCACCTGACCTTTCTCGACGCGGGCCGCATCGGGGAGGCAGAGGGCTGCGCGGCGGTTGCCATGCACGCCCGCACCGCTGCCCAGCTCTATGACGGGGAGGCCGACTGGCACCGGATCGGAGAGCTGAAGCAGGCGGTGACGACGATTCCCGTGCTTGGGAACGGCGACATCTGGGAGGCCTGGGACGCCTTGCGAATGATGCGTACGACGGGCTGCGACGGCGTCGTGGTAGGACGCGGGTGTCTCGGACGGCCGTGGTTGTTCCGCGATCTGGCCGACGTCTTCGCGGGCCGAGATCCGGCCGACCCGCCCCGGTTCGGTGAAGTGGCCAGAGTCATGCTCGACCACGCCCGCGGGCTGACCGCCTGGATGGGCGAGACCTTGGGCGTCCGCAACTTCCGAAAGCACGCGACCTGGTACACGAAGGGTTTTCCCGGGAGTGCGCGGCTTCGCGACCGACTGATCCGAATCGAAACGCTGACAGACCTGGAAAAAATCCTGGCGGAAGCCGACCCCGACGTAGCGTTTCCGGAGTCGGCGATGCGCGTGCCGCGCGGCAAGAGCGGGGGACGTCAGAAGGTCGCGCTGCCGGTGGGCTATCTCGACGATCTCGACGACGACACGCCGCCGTCGGAAGAGCTGGAACAGACCGCCGCCGTCTCCGGCGGTTGAGGCAGCGGGGAACCGTGGGACTCCAGGGATATCAGCGCAAGTTTCTTCGCGGACTGGCGCATGAGCTGCGACCCGTCATCCAGATCGGCGAGTCCGGCGTCAGTGCCGGCGTGGTGCGAGCTCTCGACACCGCACTCGGCGACCACGAGCTGGTAAAGGTCCGGCTGCGTGAGCCCAAAGACAAGAAGGCCAGGGCCCAGCAGCTCGCGGATGTCAGTCGTGCCGAGCTCTGCGGGCTCGTCGGGCACACGGTGATCCTCTACCGACGCCGCCCGAAATCGCCCAAGATCAAGCTGCCGGTTCGTTGAAGTGCCAACCACTCGGAGTTTACGACCTCGACCCTGGGTGCAGGACGCCTGGCGTTGAAGCGCCCACCATCTGGAGCCTCTCTAGCTCCTTTGGGCTCGACGGAAACTGCTAGGGTGTTTCCTTCGCGAGGTGCTGGCCCCGCTGTCATGGATCGGGAATCGGAGGTGCCGGGTGATCAAGAAGATTGCGATCGGTCTGCTGTTGCTGCTCGTGTCCGCCGTCGTGTTTCTGCACGCCGTCGGACGCGGGCTATTCGGAATGCATGAAGGTCCCGGTGAGGTCACGCGCAGCGAACGCCCCCGGGAGGCGGTTTCGGCCGGCAGCTCCGATCTGGCCAGCGCGGCCGATACGATCGGCGTGTCCCGGCCCAAGCAGATTCTCTTCGGCGATCTGCACGTCCACACGACCTTTTCCTTCGACGCGTTCTTGCTGAGCCTGCCGCTCCAGGCTGGCGAGGGCGCCCATCCGCCGGCCGACGCTTGCGACTTCGCCCGCTACTGCTCGGCCCTCGACTTCTGGTCCATCAACGACCACGCCGAAGGCATCTCGCCCCAGAACTGGCGCGAGACCGTCGACTCGATCCGCCAGTGCAACGAGGTGGCCAGTGACCCTTCGAATCCGGACAGCGTCGCCTACCTCGGGTGGGAGTGGACCCAGATCGGCTCGACACCCGAAGACCACTACGGCCACAAGAACGTCGTGCTCGCCCACACCGACGAAGACCGGATTCCGACGCGCCCGATTGCTGCGAAGTCGACCTACGACCGGACCGCGAAGGTCCAGGAACGCATTCCCGTGGTCGGTGCCGGCGTTGCGGGACTCTACCTGGGTGATCCCCGGTTCCACGATCTGCTGAAGTACTTCGGAGAGCGCGCGGAAATTCCCGAGTGCGCGCTTCAAGGCAATGTCCGGGACCGAGATGACGATTGCATCGAGACGGCGGCTACGCCGCGCGACCTCTTCCGCAAACTCGACGAATGGGGGCACGATGCCATCGTGATTCCCCACGGAACCACCTGGGGCTTCTACACGCCGCCGGGCTCCGACTGGGAGATGCAGCTCAGCCGCGAACAACATGACCCCGATCGTCAGACCCTGTTCGAGATTTATTCCGGCCACGGGGACTCCGACGTGAATCGGAGCTGGCGCGGTGTCGAGTTCGACGGGGACGGAAACGCGGTCTGTCCCGAGCCGACCTCCAACTACCTTCCCGCCTGTTGGAGGGCGGGCGAGATCATTCGCACGCGATGCCTCGAGGCGGGAGCGTCCGACGGCGAATGCGAGGAGCGTGCCGCGATCGCGCGGGCCAACGCTGCTGACGCCCTCGGCCAGGCCCACCTGACGGTACCCGGCGCCAGCGCCGCGGACTGGCTCGACGCGGGTCAGTGCAAGGACTGCGATCAGCCTTCGTTCAACTACCGACCCGCCGGATCCGCTCAATACGTGATGGCGCTTCGAAACTTCGAGGATCCGGCGAACCCGCAGCGCTTCCGCTTCGGTTTCATCGGCTCGAGCGACAACCATTTTGCACGGCCGGGCACGGGCTACAAAGAGGTTCACCGGCTCGGCTTTACGGAATCGCGCGACCGCATGGCCGATCAGGACAGCGTGGCGGCAAGATTCATCCTCCCCGAGCGCGAGGAGCCTGAAGCAGAGTCGAAGCCCTTCGACCGTTCAACGACCTCGGCCGTGGGCTTCCAGCTCTTTGAACTCGAACGCCAGGCCTCGTTCTTCATGACCGGCGGGTTGATCGCCGCCCACTCCAGCGGGCGCGATCGGGCCTCGATCTGGGACGCCATGAGACGGCGCGAGGTCTACGGCACCAGTGGTCGCCGGATGCTGCTGTGGTTCGACCTGGTGAATCCGCCCGGCACCCGGGGTGCTCGCGTCCCGATGGGCGCCGAGGTCGAGACGCGTTCGAATCCGATCTTCCAGGTGCGCGCCGTGGGGTCCTTCGAGCAGCAGCCCGGCTGTCCCGATTACGCCTTGACGGCGCTGGGTGCGGATCGGCTCGAACACGTCTGCAAGGGTGAATGCTACAACCCGTCGGATTCACGGCACTTGATCACGCGGATCGAAGTGGTCCGCATTCGGCCCCAGGACCGGCCCGACGAACCGATCGACGACCTGATCGAGGACCCGTGGCGGGTCTTCCCCTGCGGGCTCGACCCGGCCGGCTGTTCGGTGACCTTCGAAGATCCGGACTTTGCCGACGACGGACGCGACACCGTCTACTACGTGCGTGCGCTGGAAGAGCCGGCGCCTGGCGTCAACGTGGGCGGTCTGCGTTGCGAGTACGATGCCAACGGTGACTGCGTCCGCGTGAATCTGTGTGGAACCGAGGGTTCGGACGATTGCCTCTCCGAGCATGAGCCTCGCGCCTGGAGCTCGCCCATCTTCGTCGACTACGGCGGCGTATAAATGCCGCGCGGCGAGGAATCGCCGCTTCAAGAGGACGGCAAGAGACTTCCGACCTGATCTGGGGTCAAGTTGTAGACGTCGGCGCAGAAGGCGCAGCGCACCTCGAGGGTCTCGCCGGCCACGACGATCTCGCGGATCTCTTCGCGGCCCAGGAGCACTGCGGCTCGCTTGACGCGATCTACGCTACAGGGGCAATGGAAGCGCGGCTCGATGTGCTCGACGTCACCGTGATCGAGACCGCCTGTCAGGGATTCGAGGATGGCATCCACGGAGGTGCCCCGGTGGAGAAGCTCCGATGGATGACGTGTCTTCTCCACGCGCTGCTCGAGACGCGCCAACGCTTCGTCGTCGGCACCGGGCAGGCTCTGGACCAGGTAGCCTGCGGCGGCCTCGACGCTCCCATCCGTGCCCAGGTAGACGCCGAGCGCCAGCGTCGACGGCTTCTGCTCGCTTTCCAGTAGATAGAGCGCGAGGTCCTGGGCGATTTCACCCGTGACCAGCGGGACGATGCCACGGTAGGGCCGTTTCCACGACGGATGGTTGCGCTCGACGGAGAGTGATCCCGATCCGATCGCCTCGGACACACCCAGCTCTTCTCCTCGCAAGGGGACATCGGCATCGGGATGCTGCAGGTAGCCCCGCACGTCGCCCGAGCAGTCGGCCGTCACGGTGATGGTTCCCAGGGGTCCGTTGCCGCGAATCTGGATCTGGACGCGCTCGCCGTCCTGGGTCTCGGTCGCCAGCAGCAAGCCGCCCATCAGCGTTCGCGCCAGGGCCACCGTCGCCGCGGCTGAGGTTTGATGGCGACGGGTCGCATCGCGCACCAGGTTGGTGGCGGCCAGCACGCGAATCGAGGCGCAGCCGTCCGCGGTCATGGTTCTCACCAGCTCGTCACGAAGTTCCATCACGACCAGAGGGTATCGCGGCCCCGTCTTTTGAAGCGCCGACCCCGTGGAATTCACGATTCCGTCCACGGCTGCAGGGCGCTTGGTCCCGAGCGATGGCCTTCAAGCCGTCGGCGGCTTCCGGGATCACGCGCATGCGATCCTTGAACAGGGGAAGGCCTTCCGCGTAACGGAATCCGTCGGTGGTCGGGGCCACGATGGCCTGCGGGATCAGCGCGTTCGACTTCAGCGCACACGACACGCTCCGGACTGCGGCCCCCGTGGCCGCTCTAGGCCCGGATTGGATCGTGGCGGTCAGAGGCTCCAGCGCCAGCCGAAGATCGAATCGAACGTCAACTCCCAGGCCACGCGCATTTGCCAGGTCGTCTCGAGCTGCGGGCCGTCGAGTCGCTGGTAGACGGGCAGGCCGCCTTCGAGCGTGAGGCGGTGGCCCGACCACCGACCCTCGGGAGCGTAGAGGTTCAGCCCGAATACGATGTCGAGCCGTTCTCCTGCGCGCAGGTCCGGATCCGCAGTGGGAACCATCATCGGATTCAGGGACGGGTCCGCCCCGTGAATGTTCTTCCAGCCCCGTCCGTCGAGGCGAACCGTTGTGCTGATGAACCGGGTGAGCGCCCGCGCACCCCACACGCTCGCCATCCATTCGTTGCCGAGCCGGTAGTGGTGGTCGTTTTTGCCGAATCGGAGCGTGCCATCGCTGTGGAGGCCCCAGCTCCAGTTCCTGGTTTGACCGATGTAGGTCAGGCCGGGGTGGACGTCGAAGGTTCCCGAGCCGAGCTGCATGGGGTAGGGGAGCCTGACGTCGGCTCCCATCGTGTTCGGCAGGTTGTCCTTCTCGTCGATCGAGCCCGTCGGGAAGGACCATCCCCCCTCCATGATCAGCCGATGGGTCTCGTTCTCCCAGAGGTCGATGATGGCCGAGAGCTGGAAATCGCCGGGGCCCTCCGAGCGGGTCGTGAACTTCTGCCCGGCAAAGGGCATGAGGATTGCCGGGTTGACCCGGTGCTCCATCGACTTCACGACGTAGGGCATCATCAGCATCAGGGTCAGACGATCCGTGGGCGCAAACATGAGGTGGAACATGTGCATCTGCATGGTCATGTTGAGGGGTGCCACCATGAAGTCGTCGTCGTAGATGTCCTGCTTGCTCTTGCTTCCGGTTCCGTCGAGATTTCCGTCCATGTTCATGAACATGTACGAGTAGCCGAGCATCCACTCGCCCTTGGGGTGGTCGTGGGTGTGGTGGATGCCGGTGATGGCGAAGTGCCCGATCTCGACCTCGAGAAGTTCCTCGAGCGTCAGCTCGGCGAGATCCCGCTCGGCGGTGGGTTGCGCCATTGAAGCGGTCGCGCCGAACAGTGCGAGGGCGATCGTGAGCAGAACCAGCCTGGCTCGCGAGCCTCGTGAGGCTGCGGTCGCCGAGCAGAACGTTTTCATGCGGGTCTCCACGCGAAAGAGCTGCGGGGGGGATGGGGTTCCAAACCCATCAAGAGATCGGCGTGCGGGGTGTCGTTCTTGACGATTGCGGGCTTCTGTCGCAACCAGCCAATTAGTGAGGGGATTCGCCCTCGTAGACAACACACCTCCGGGCCCCCCGCCGGGCGCTCCCGTGCCGGTTGCGGGCGTCCCAAGTGGTTGGAATTTCGGATGTTTTCTGGCTTCGGAAGGCCGGACGGATCGGTCGACCGGTCCGCTGGCCTGTGTTACCAATTGCGCGCGAAATCGAGGCCCGAGTCGCTTTGGCTTGCGTCGCCCGCCGGATCCCGGTTCCGCTCGACCCACACACCAAGCCAGTAGATGGACGGCCTCTTGGCGCAGTCGGCCCTCACAGCCCTTCGCAGCTACGCGGATCTCACCAAGCCGCGTCTGCTGCCGCTCGTTCTCTTCACCGGGCTTCCCGTGCTCGGCATGGCGACACAGCGCGCGCCGTCGTTCGCCTTTGGCGCGCTGACCCTGCTGGGCATCGCGTTGGCCGCCGCCTCGGCCAACACCCTCAACGCCTACATCGAGCGCGATCAAGACGCGTTGATGGAGCGCACTCGCAGCCGTCCGCTTCCGGCCGGTCTGCTGTCGCCGTCCGCCGCACTCCGTTTCGGCTTGGTCCTGGCCGTGTTCTCCACGGCGCTGCTGTATGCGATTGGGGGGATTCCGGTCGCCGGCGTGGGTGTCGCCAGCATCCTCTTCTACGTCTTCGTCTACACGATCTGGCTCAAGCCGCGCTCGGCCTGGAACGCCGTGATCGGCGGCGCTGCCGGTGCTGCGGCGCCCCTCATCGCCGATGTCGCCGTCAACGGACAGATCGGCTCCGCGGGCCTGTGCCTGTTCGCCATTGTGTTCTTCTGGCAGCCGCCCCACGTGTGGGCGATTGCGCTCTATCGCAAACGTGACTACGAGGCCGCGGGTGTTCCTATGCTGCCGAGCGTGATCGGCGACCAGCCGACGCGCTGGCGCATGCTCTGGTACACGATCGGTCTCGTTCCCGTGACCCTCGCCCCCTACTTCCTGGGGCTGCTCGGTCCGGCGTATCTCGCCACCGCCATCGGCGTGAACGCCTGGTTTGTCTGGGCCGCGGTGAATCTGCTGCGGGAGCGCGACGATACGGCGGCCCGCCGTATGTTCCACGTCTCGCTGGCGTACCTGTTTACGCTCTTCTTTGCGATGAACGTGGAGCTGGTTGTCGGTCTCTGAGAGACTGGGTCACGTGAGCGATTCCAACTCCTCTGCCCAGGGTTCCCGGTCCACGCTCTTCATCCTTCTGAGCATCGTCGTCGTCGACCTGATCGGCTTCGGCATCGTGATGCCG
>Ga0209988_10000209_pt1 | contig 33518 bp, 30 predicted proteins | sample N075metaG_FD_183115 | JGI IMG/M metagenome (GOLD analysis project Ga0209988, IMG submission 183115) | Deep subsurface microbial communities from Kermadec Trench to uncover new lineages of life (NeLLi) - N075 metaG (SPAdes) (version 2) | ecosystem: Environmental > Aquatic > Marine > Ocean trench... | reverse complement strand
GCGGGCTTCCAGGTCGGCACGCGCACAACCGTCGACGTGCTGATATCGCAAAATACTCTGGCGCGAGCCCGGACGAACTTCGCGCACAGCCGGTACGACTATATTCTCAATGTGTTAAGTCTGCAGCAGGCCGCCGGCAGCTTGTCGGTGGACGACCTGGACCAAATCAACGGCTGGCTGGAATGAGAAGCTAGCCCGCATATTGCCAACTGCGGCCTAGGCATTTTTCATCGAGTCGATCAGGGCACTCGTGGAGCGGCCCTCGTGCAGACCCAGAACGCGAACCTCTCCGCCGTTCGTGATCACGGCTTTGCCCCCGGCGATTTCATCCGCCTCGTAATCGCCGCCCTTAACGAGAACATCGGGAAGTAGCCGCCCGATCAGCGCAGCCGGCGTCTTCGCCGAGAATGACACTACCCAATCGACGGCCGCTAAACCCGCCAATACCGCCATCCGGTCTTGCAGAGGCGTGATCGGCCGGGATGGTCCCTTGAGATCGCGTACCGACGCGTCGTCATTGACGGCAACGATCAACCGATCTCCGAGTCCTTTCGCTTCCTCCAGGTAACTCACATGACCCGCGTGGAGAATATCGAAGCAGCCATTGGTCATGACGATGCGCTCGTCGCGGAGCCTAGCCTCAATCACCAGCGCCTCCAGTTCATCCACGCTGACGAGCCCACGACCACCGGTGCCCCTGCGATGAAGCGCCAGCCGTAAGTCCGACGGACTGACCGTCGCGACACCGATCTTGCGCACCACGAGCCCCGCGCCGAGGTTCGCTAACGCCGCCGCATCCTCCCACGCCAAACCGCTGCTGTATCCCGCAGCCAGCAAGCCGACTACGGTGTCGCCAGCGCCGGTGACATCGAAAACCTCACGGGTCTCGGCTGCCAGGCCGAGCGCCGGCGCACCATCCGAGAACAGAGTCATGCCTCTGTCACCGCGTGTCACCAGGAGCGCATCCAAGTCCAACCGCACCCGGAGGGCGTCGCCAGCGGCGAGGAACTCGGCCTCGTTCTGCCAAGCTCCGGCGACTGCCTCGAATTCATCTTGATTGGGAGTCAATACATTGGCGCCGCGGTAACGCTCGAAATCGACGCCCTTCGGATCGACAAGTACCGGGATCCCGTGCTCACGCCCAAGCGCCACGAGCGGCTCAATTCGACTCAATGTTCCCTTGCCATAGTCGGAAAATATGATCGCGTCGACATCCTGCAGTGATTTCGCGAACGACGTCGCAAACGCCTCTTCGTGCCCGGCCAGCGTTTCCTCAGAGTCCAAACGGATCAGCTGCTGGTTGCGCGACAACACGCGCAGCTTGTGGATAGTGGGCAACCCGCTGACCTCGACAAAATCGCAGTCCACGCCCGAGTCCGAGAGAAGTCGGGTTAAGACCTTTGCACGCGCATCGTCGCCCACGACCGCGAGCAGCCGAACCTGACCGCCGAGCGCCGCGACGTTCACCGCGACGTTCGCTGCTCCGCCGGGCCGCTGCTCGGTATTACGCGTCCTCACGACCGGGACCGGCGCTTCTGGCGAGATTCGTCCGGTATCACCGAACAAATACTCATCCAGCATCGCATCGCCTGCCACGAGAATGCGCAGCGATGAAAAGTCAGGAATCGTTAACGCCACGAAACCGTAATTCCGTCAAGAAGACCTTGCCTATTCTAGCCCGCAACTCGCATCAGGGTGCAGCGGTTTGGACAGGCCAAGAATCAGGCAATAAAAAAAGGCCCGCCCCCGACCACGAGTGGTCCGGGAGCGGACCAACGGCGGATCAATAATTCTGGGTCTTAACCTATAGACAACCTCGCGCGATCCGGTATTAGCCGCATTTGGAATAGCCACAATTCAAACAAGTCAGACAGCCATCCAACATGACGGCGGCTGCCGTGTTGCATTTACCACATAGCTGTGCGCCTGCGGGGAAATGGTTTTTAGCGAACGCATCTCGTTGACCACTACGAGCCGCAAACGCGGCGCGCTTCTCGGCGATCAAGACCTGCTGCGCTTCAGTGGGGACCGACAGCTTTAGCATCCCGATCTGCACAAGGTGTTTCTCGATGATGTATCCCAACTCGGCGATGATCGAGGGCATAAACCGACCGCCCGGCTGCCAGTAGCCGCCGCGCGGATCGAAGACGGCCTTGAGTTCGTCGACCAGAAAAACCACATCCCCACCCTTCCGGAATACCGCGGACATGATTCGCGTCAACGCAACGATCCATTGGTAATGATCGAGGTTTTTGGAATTAATGAAGATCTCGAAAGGTCTGCGTTTCTCGTGCTCGGTCCCCTCGTTCAACACGATGTCGTTAATCGTCACATACATCGCGTGATCTGAAACCGGCGTCTTGACCTTGTAGGTTGAGCCGATGAGCATTTCCGGTCGCTCGAGCTTCTCGTGCATCCGGACGACCTTCGCTGCCTTAGGCTTACTCTTCTCGACAACCTCGGACGGTTCATCAACCGTCTGATCAGCGGCGTCCAGCGCCACTTCGTAATTGACGATTTTTCGTTCCACCTTGATGCGTGTCATTTTTCTAATCTCTCGCTTGCTAATCTCTAATTCGCCAACGTCTGATTCAATGTAGTCGCTGCGTTGTTTGCGTACGCTACAGTCTCCCGTAATAACCTTCCTTCAGAGCATCGAAGAGATTCGCAGCGCTGTGAATCTCCCCGTCGTAGTCGATCTCGTCATCCCCTTTCGCTTCCACCACGCTGCCATCGTCCAGAGTGAACCGATAGGTTGTATTCTTCAGATCCTTTTCCTTCACCAACACACCTTGAAACGCCTGCGGATTAAAGCGGAACGTCGTACAGCCCTTCAGCCCTTTCTCATGTGCATAGAGATAGACGTCCTTAAAGTCCTGGAAGGCATAGTCCGTCGGCACGTTCGCCGTTTTGGAGATCGATGAATCGATCCAATTCTGAGCTGCCGCCTGAATATCCACGTGCTCCCGTGGAGAGATGTCCTCGGAACTGACGAAATAGTCGGGTAGTGCTTGTGGCCCATCCTCAGCAGCGGGACTCGCGTCAGGGGCGATCAGATGACGGTACGCCAGAAGTTCGAAAGAGAACACGTCGACTTTTTCTTTGGTTTTCCTGCCCTCCTTAATGACATTCCGGAAGTAATGGTGGGCGAAGGAGGGCTCGATACCGTTGCTGGCATTGTTTGCCAGCGACAGGGCGATCGTGCCGGTCGGTGCGATCGAGCTGTGGTGAGTGAACCGTGCGCCCTCTTCCGCGAGCTTCTCGACCAGTTCAGGGGCTGCTTCTGCGAGCTTTTGCATGTAACGACTGTATTTCGAATGCAGTATTCGTCCCAGGATACTGTCACCGACTTTCCAGCCGTCTTGTTTCATCTCGGGCCGCTTTCGCAACATCTCGTCGTTGACGATGAACTCTTCGTTGAGTATCGGCGCGGGACCTTTCTCGCGGGCAAGCTCCAGCCCTATCTCCCAGCCGGCAAGCGCGAGTTCTCGAGATACATCCTCGGTGAATTGCACCGAGTCCGGCGCACCATAGCGCATGCCGAGCAAGGTAATCGCCGAACCCAGCCCGAGGAAACCCATACCGTGACGGCGCTTGCGCAAGATCTCATCGCGCTGGACCTGCAAGGGTAGGCCGTTGATCTCGACGACATTGTCGAGCATACGGGTAAATACGCGAACCACTTCGCGGAATTCATCCCAATCGAAACGGGCTTGCTCGGTGAATGGATCGAACACGAACTTGGTCAGATTGACCGACCCAAGCAGACAAGCGCCATAGGCGGGCAACGGTTGTTCTCCGCACGGATTAGTCGCGCGTATATTTTCACACCACCAGTTATTGTTGAGCTCGTTGACTCGGTCGATCAGTACGAATCCTGGCTCGGCGAAGTCGTAGGTGGATGACATGATGACGTCCCACAATCGCTGCGCCGGTATCTCCTGATAGATTCGACAGGCGACGAGACCGTCAGAGTTACAGATATACTCGCTGGCCGTCGGCCACTCTCGCCATACGACCTGTTGTGCATCGTCCAGATCGATCCCATCTTCCTCCGCCTCGCGCTCTGTGAGCGGAAAAGCAAGCGGCCAGGAACGATCTTCCTTGACCGCCCGGATAAATTCTTCCGTAATCAACAACGATAAGTTGAACTGCCGCAGCCGACCGTTCTCGCGTTTGGCGCGGATAAATTCCATGGCGTCCGGATGACCGATATTGAATGTACCCATTTGCGCGCCGCGCCGGCCCCCGGCAGAGGAGACCGTAAAACACATCTTGTCATAGATATCCATGAACGACAGCGGGCCGGATGTGTAGGCGCCCGCGCCTGATACATAGGCGCCACGCGGTCTCAACGTCGAGAACTCATAGCCGATTCCACACCCGGCTTTAAGCGTCATACCGGCTTCATGGACCTTATCCAGAATTTCATGCATCGAATCCCCGATCGTGCCGGAGACCGTACAGTTGATTGTCGAGGTCGCGGGCTTGTGCGCCTCGGCACCCGCATTGGAGATGATGCGCCCGGCCGGAATAGCCCCGCGCTGCAGCGCCCAGATATAACGTTCAAACCAGTAGTCGCGGTTGAGTGGGTCTTCAACCTGCGCCAGTGCCTTCGCTACACGCTTATAGGTTCCTTGAATGTCGGTATCGATGGGGACACCGGACTTCGTCTTGAGCCGATACTTGGTATCCCAAATGTTCAGTGACGCTTCTTGCAGCGGTACGTCGGTGAGCTTGGAAGCATTCAACTCCAGCGCTGTTTCCATTGTCGTCTAGTCCCCTCCCTTCGAAAGCACGAGATGCCGCCGGTTTCGGCGGTTCACATTGCATCTCTACTTGAGTATTCGGCTCAAGTGTCTGTGGCTTTTTTACTGCGTAATCGAACCCCGTAGGCAAGCCTTGAAACCGCCCGTTTCACCCATTTTCAGCGTATATTGCCGACACAAGATATTGTGTGGCAGGCATTCTAGATTAGGGCGCTCTAGATCGCGTGTCAAGAGGTTATGACAAAAGGCGGGGGGATGTCTTTTACATTAAAAACAATCATTTAACACGAATACCTCATTTTTATTCAAAAATATTTTTTTGCCCGAGAACAACCCGCATCGACACCCAGTGAGCACTATATATTGTGTCGAGTTATCCCCACCGCATCCCCCCTCTGAGCACAGGAAATTCACAGGTTTCTCGACCCCGCCGCGGCTCTTGAAAACGCGCAACCGGTCCCCATGTTTATGCTAATCAACCCAGAAACTATTGGAGAAATTCATGAACGTCATTCGTTATAACCCCTGGGGGTTCGTCGGACGGTTCAGCCGAGATGCCGACCAATTCTTCGCCCATCATTTACTCCCGGCAGCGGTCGAAGAGCGAGTTGCCGACAACGATTGGGTGCCGGCAATCGACATCAAGGAAGAGGATGACCGCTACGTGATTCGCGCGGACGTGCCCGGTGTGGAGGCCGAGGATCTCGACGTCACCATGGACAACGAGGTGCTGACGCTGCAGGGCACGCGTGATACCCGAACGGCGGACGAGACAGACACCCTCCGCAGAGTAGAGCGTGTGAGCGGTCGATTCCATCGACGCTTCAACCTGCCCGAGACTGCCGATTCGACCGCCATCAGTGCCGATTACCGGCAGGGTGTTCTCGAAATCTCAATCCCGAAACAGGCCAAGGCGCAACCGCAGCGGATCCAGATTAAAGTAAACTAAGAGGCGGTAAACTAGTGTTACTCAGTGCGTTGGCGGGGCTTGATCCCCCCCGCCAACGCATCTTGGAACCTTGCGACCTTCTTGTCCGAGTGCGCATCTTGTAGTTGGTTACGATTCGAACCATCGCGCCCAAAGCACACGAAGCAGCGGGCACGAGTGGGCCGCGACCGGCACTCGCGGCTTGAGAGGCAGAACAAATGAGCAATCGAATTCGATTACGGCGAACTCGTGCTAGTGGCGCGATAGGCGTGACCCTGGCATTGAGTCTGGTCACGGCAGGGGTGTTGACTCCGGCCACCGGCGCCGTAGGCCAGCTGTTCGGAAATACAGAGATGCCGACTCTGGCGCCGCTGATCGAGGAGGTCGGCCCAGCCGTCGTCAACATTTCGGTCAGCGGCAGTGTCGCGGTCCGTAATCCGTTGGCTCAAGACCCGTTCTTCCGCCGCTTCCTCCCGCCAGACGGGCGGCGCGAGTTCGAAAGCACCGGCTCCGGCGTTATCGTCGATGCTGCCGAGGGCTACATTCTGACCAATCATCATGTGGTGGAGAATGCCGACAAGATTACCATCACACTGATCGATAACCGCAGCCTTGAAGCCAGTGTCGTGGGTTCGGACGCAGGCTCTGATATCGCCGTGTTACGCGTTGACCCGGATGGGCTGACCGAGATGCGGCTGGGCGATTCGGAGCGTGTTCGCGTCGGCGACTTCGTCCTTGCGATCGGCAATCCGTTCGGCCTGCGACACACCGTCACGTCCGGGATCGTCAGCGGGTTGGGACGTACGGGTATCAACCCGGAAGGCTATGAGGATTTCATTCAGACGGATGCGTCGATCAATCCCGGCAATTCCGGCGGCGCCCTGGTTAACCTCAACGGTGAACTGGTGGGCATCAATTCAGCGATACTTTCCGGAACCGGGAGCAATATCGGCATCGGTTTTGCCATACCGATCAACATGGCGCGCAGCGTCATGGAGCAGATCATTGCTTTCGGTAGCATCCGCCGAGGCCTCCTCGGCGTCGGTATCGCCGCCGTGACGCCTGAGATCGCCGAGGCTTATTCGCTCGAATCCGCCTCCGGCGCGCTGATAACGCTCGTCACCGATAATTCCGCGGCGGAAAAAGCCGGACTCGCGATCGGCGACGTTATCGTCAGTGTCAATTCGGAAGCGGTCGAAGATGCTACGTCTTTGCGGAATGCCATCGGTCTTCTTCGGCCTGGCGACAAGGTGTCGGTCGGTTTTATACGCGAGGGAAAAGCGCAGACGATCGTCGCCACTCTCGATGAACTCGACGCGCCGGGCTCTCTGCAGCGCCTTGCCGAAGTCGACCCAGTCTTTGACGGCGCTGAACTCGTAACGAACGACGCGAGGCGTACGAACTTTAATGGCGTGGCGGGATTACTCGTCGTCCAGGTTGAGCCGGGAAGCCCGGCGGATATGCGTGGACTACGTGCCGGCGACGTCGTCACACACATCAATCGGCAACGCATCACGGCCGTCGCTGAGGCCACGGATATTGTCCAGTCCGCCCGCACGATTATTTTGCAAGTACAGCGCGGCGGTCGCAGCCTTCTGATCTTGATGCGCTGAGCCGAACGCAGCTGCGCCTGTGCGCCGACGGCCGCGCATCGCGCGGGTATACTGTGCGGCCCGCTAAACGTAAATCACTTCATGGTTTCGAAGTCTTCGTCACGAACCGTATGCATCCTGGGTGGTACCGGCTTCGTCGGTCGGCAAATCGCCGGCCAGCTCGTGCAAAGGGGTTACTCGGTCCGCATTCCGACCCGGAATCGTGAGCGCGCCCGTGCGCTTCTAGTTCTCCCCGGTGTCGAGCTCGTCACTGCCGATGTCCACGATGAGACGGTTCTGCTCCGGCTTCTGGCAGGTGCGGACGCGGCGATCAATCTAGTCGGAATACTGAATGAGAAAGGTCATGACGGCAGCGGCTTTCGCAAAGTTCATGTAGAGCTCGTAGAGAAATTGGTCAGAGCCTGCCAGGAAAACCGCGTGCCGCACTTACTCCAAATGAGCGCGTTAAAGGCGAATGCCGAGAGCGGACCCAGCCATTATCTACGCAGTAAAGGCGCCGGTGAGCGCACGCTGAAGAACCTTGCGGGTGACGACCTGCGTTACACGATTTTTCAGCCGTCGGTCATCTTCGGGCCGGACGACTCTTTTATCAATCGCTTCGCCAATCTACTGCGCATCTTGCCGGTACTGCCTCTCGCCAGACCCAAAGCACGGTTTGCACCGGTCTTCGTGGCAGATGTAGCCGACGCGTTCTGTGCGGCACTGAAGAATCACGGCGCCTACGATCGGACCCTGCAACTGTACGGTCCGGAGGATTACTCGCTTCAGGAAATCGTGGTAGAGATCGCCCGCATCTTAAACCTCAAGCGCCTAATTGTCGGTCTGCCGGACATCCTGTCGCGCACTCAAGCATGGATCTTCGACTACTTGATTCCCGGGAAAATTTTTACCTTGGACAATTATCGCTCCATGGCTGTCGCCAGTGTCGGTACGGAAAACGGGCTAGCCGCACTCGGACTCACGGCGACTTCTATGCGGGTAGTCGTGCCCCGATATCTCAACAGTGGAGACCAACAACGGCTGCTATCGAAGTTCCGACGCAAGCGGGGTCGCTGAAAGCGCCGCCAAACGCGTCTGGCGAGCTTCACGCGGGAGATCTTCCAGCAGCTTCATCTCCGCATACAGCGCATCCAATCCGTGGCTGCCGAGATACTCCCGCAAGTTCGGCAGCCAACGACCGTAGGTTGCGACCGACGCGAGCTGCGCGTTGTTCAACGGCCGTGAAAACCACGCGTCGTAATCGCTGGCACCGCCCCAAGCGGCCCTGAGCGCCGTGAATTCAGCAGTCAGGGTCTCAAAAGCCTCTCGTTTGGCGGCGCGCATCGTTTCCGGCGTACCGGGGCGCCCGTAGAGCGCCCGCAGACGAGTCTGTTGTCTTGCGATGAGCTGGTTGAAATCTTCGCGGCGTTGCAGTTTACGTCGATAAGCTTCGACGGCGCTGCGATCACCCTCTCGCAACAGCCACTGTTGCGTTCCATATTCCTCGATTGCCGTCGCGAAGGCTTCGTTCAGCTCAGTGTCGTCTTTGACATAGAAGAGTTGATGTGCGAGTTCGTGGAACAATACGGCCGCGATAGTTTGCTCACCGCCCGTGAGCATCGTGCTGAGAATGGGATCGGAGAAATAACCCAGAGTGGAATACGCTCTCGCTCCCGCGACGTAGACATCGAAGCCTGCAGCACTCAGGCGTTCCGCATAGCGCTCCGCATCGGTTTTATGAAAGTAGCCACGATACGTCACACAGCCGGCGACAGGGAAACACCAGCGGCGTGGCTCGACCGAAAACTCCTCCGCAACGACAACGTTCCAAACGACGTAGGGGCGGCCGAGATCAACGTAACTCCGGTAGCTGTCGTTATCCGGTAGCCCCAATTCCGCGACGGCAAACTGCCGCATCTCCAGCGTACGCGCAAGCGCCTCCCTGATGGCAGCGCTCTGCGCCGGGTCGTTCAATACCGCGGTAATGGGCAAGCGTTCATTGAGCAGTTCAAGCTGTCCGGCGGCGGCCTGCCAGTAGTAAGACAGCGCACAACCCGACATCAGGACACCGGTGATCAAGACCACACTACACACAAGGAGAACTCGCATTCGCAAGACCATAGCATGCTCGAAGCCTGCGGTATGATGCCGCGATGGAGGTTTTTGAAGTAGGTGGCGCTGTCCGAGACTCGCTGCTCGAACGGCCGATTACCGAGCGCGATTGGGTCGTCGTGGGCGGCAGCCCGGCGGAACTGTTGCGACTGGGCTACCGGCAGGTCGGTAAAGATTTTCCCGTGTTTCTGCACCCGCAGACCGGAGAAGAGTACGCATTGGCACGAACCGAGCAGAAAGTCGCCCCTGGATATCACGGATTCAGTTTCGACACCTCTGCCGATGTCAGTTTGGAGGAGGATCTCGGCAGGCGCGACCTTACCATCAACGCGATGGCCCGTGATCAGGACGGCCGACTTGTCGATCCCTACGGCGGCCAGGATGATATCGAAGCCCGGCTCCTGCGTCATACCTCTGAGGCGTTCAAGGAGGACCCGTTGCGAATTCTTCGTGTCGCCCGATTTGCCGCACGCTTCAAACCACTGTCCTTTAGCATCGCGCCGGAAACCATGCAGCTGATGGAGCAGATGGTCGCAGCTCGCGAGGCCGACGCCCTGCGACCTGAACGAGTCTGGCAGGAGACCGAGAAAGCCCTCGCAGAGGATCGGCCGGATATTTACTTCGAGACGCTACGCGAGTGCGGCGCCCTGGCCGTTGTCTTTCCCGAGATCGATGCGCTTTTCGGTGTGCCCCAGCCCCCGCGCTGGCACCCGGAGATCGATACCGGCGTCCACACGCTGATGTGCTTGCGCATCGCAGCGACGCTATCGACAGATACAGCCCTAAGATTTGCCGCACTGACGCACGATCTCGGCAAGGCGGAGACTCCGGAATCGATCCTGCCGAGTCATACCGGCCATGAAAAGCGCTCGGTGCAGATCCTGGACGAATTGTGTGCGCGAATGCCGATTCCCCGTCGCCACAAAGAACTCGCCAGCATTGTCGCTCGCTATCACGGGACCATACACCGGGCAGATGAACTCCGGCCCGGCACCGTGCTGAAACTGATCGAAGCAGCAGATGGCATTCGCAGACCCGAGCGCTTCGAGGCCTTGTTGACCGCCTGCGAAGCCGATGCTCGCGGCCGAACCGGGCTCGAAGCATCCGACTATCCGCAACGGGCACGATTGCGGCGCGCGCTCAAGGCCGCCCGTGACGTCGACACCAAGCCGCTGGCCGCCACGGCGCAAGGCCGTGAGCTCGGCAAGGCGATTCGGGAGCTTAGGCTCGCGGCGATCGGCGCAGCCTTAAAGACCTAGCTGGCTGTTGCAAAGCGCTCAGGCGAGTTCACCCTAAGGGCACTTCCTTCGGCGCGCAAGACAAGCGAGGAATCGGCGAAAAAGCGCAGTCTACACATCGGTACACGAGCATTTTGAGTCGAATTTTTAACGCCCAATTGGGCCGCTAGGGCCTTCTGTGCTAGTGGCCGCCGTAGATCAAAAGCAGAATGCCCCCATAGACGCTCGGCTCAAAGAAATCCGAGCTGCTGCGGCCGATATTGAACTCCAGATCCATCCGGTACGAGATCGGCCATAGAATGCTCGCGCTGACCGATTCGAGCTCTGATAGATCGACTGCCGAACGATTGCGGCCGAAGCTCAGGTTGATCAGCTTGGTACCGGCACGCCACTCGAAGCCGATACGATAGTCATCCTCAAGAAAGCTGTTAGCTAGAGTCAGCGTAGAACTCGAGAGAAAGTTGAATACATCCAGCCGTGGTAACACCCCGAGGTCGCGCGAGTAATCATACTTTCTTGCGCTGCCATAGACGCGCCACCAATCGGTCAGATCAGCGCGAAAGAATATCCCGGTGCCCTTACCGGTTAGTTCCGTCGTCCGGGGAACCAGCTCGCCGAGCGGGTTCAGGATTGAGAATGTCAGGTCGATATCACGCCATTCACGTTCCAGGCCAATATTGAAACGTTCGCCGTGAAGGTAGACTGAACCCCGATAATCAAACGATTCGACGTCATCCTTCTGCCCCCACTGCTCGACCTCAAAGGTCATCCCGACCAAACCGAAGCTGTGATCGATGCCGCCGAGCAGATCGTTCGTCGATAGGTCCGCACCATCCGGGGGCGAGGCGCTGTGTCCGGCGGCGAAGAATAACCAGGTCTCTGCGGCCACCCCCCAGTTAAAGGTCGTGTAGAAGGTCTGACTGTGATCCTCGTCCGTCTGCATCGTCAGACCGATGGCCCACGGTCGGAACGTATCGCCGGACTCCGACTCCTGTGCGAGCGCGACCGAGCCGGACCCGACCAGTAAGCACAGACCGATCACCGAGCTAAAGCAGCGCATAAACAATCACGGCGGCCAGAAAAACACGATAGAGTGCAAAGACCAGCATTCCTAGACGTTCAATTAGACGTAGAAACGTAGCGATAACAAGGAACGCTGTCACGCCAGCGATCGCTGCTGCCACCGCCAGGGTCCCCCAGCGTATCGGCGACGGCGCGGACACAAACTCGACGACTTGCCACGAGCCCGCCGCGGCGATCGCCGGGACGGCCAGGAGGAAGGAAAACCGGGCGGCGGCAACCCGACTCAGCCCGAGGGCCAGACCCATTGTCATCGTAATACCCGAACGAGACGTGCCCGGCACCAGCGCCAACGCCTGGCTGACGCCGATGAGCAGCACCTGAACCCAACCGAGATCGTACTCGTCGCGCTCGTTACGCCCATAGCGATCTGCAAGCCACAGCACCACACCAAAGCCTGCGGTGGCGGCGGCGATGACTGCCGGCGAGCGAAGTGCGCGAGCCACGTAATCACCGAACAGCAAGCCCGCTAACACGAGAGGAACCGTCGCGACGATAATCGACCAGGCGAGCTTGCCGTCACGACTATCGGGCTGGAATAACGCTCGACCCAAATCGACGAGCTCGCGGCGAAAGTAGATACCTACCGCAGCGAGTGTGCCGACGTGCACCGCGATGTCGAAACCTAGACCCTGATCGGGCCAACCCAGTAATGCGGGTACGAGTATCAGGTGACCGGAGCTTGAGACCGGCAGAAATTCGACCAGGCCCTGCAGCACCGCCAACACGAACACTTGAACTGGATCCACTGACTCCCTGACTGCAGAGCGACTACCCGACAAATGGTAGCAGCTACCAAGAGAACAGATTGTAAATCAGAGCCGGTCGCGAAAGTCCCTGCCGGGCAGGGTTCGAGTGATTCCGCGCGTCAACAACAGGACCTTGAAACGCTCACCCATTTCGTCCGGCAGGACGAGTGTCTTAAACGCCTGAGCCTGCTTGGCGTTCACCCGCCCATTCGAGCGCTGTAACCGATCTGTCGCGCCGCCCTCGAGCAGAAACTGGGCCTGAGTCGTAAATCCCGCTACGGCAAGACCGGCATCTCTCGCCGCTTGTGCACAGGCGCTGAAATCCACCCATGCGCTGATATCCTGCAGTCCCGGGAAAAGAAACGGGTCTGCGTGGGCCCGATGACGGTAGTGGCAAACCAGCGTTCCGTCAAAACGTGATGGATGATAATACTCGTGCCTGACGAGCCCGTAGTCGACGATCAGCAGCGCACCTCGAACCAGACGTTCTGTAACGCTCGCCATCCACGCCCGCAGACTGGGCGAGAACTCCGAACGGAATCCGGTCGGCAGCACGTAACCGAGCTCCGCCTCCAGCGCCTCCACCGCAGCGCTTAGCTTCAGGTCAGCTGGACCTTCCGCCCAGACGAAGGCACCGCGCTGATAACGGACGCCCAAAGCCCTCGCCTGACCGGTGCGTTTGACGAAGCGGGTCACGGGAAACGCATCGAGCACCTCGTTCGCCAGAATTACCCCCTCGAATGGCTCGACCGGTAACCGCGCCAGCCATTTGACACGATTCCCAAAAGTGGCCAGCCGCGAGCGCTGGCGTTCCTTGAGGTCGGCGCTGAGTTCGAGGATCTGATACTCACAGTCGAGTGCGCCATCGTCGTCGAGTGCGACCAGAAGGCTCTCAGCCAGACTCCCGCTGCCCGCGCCGAACTCCAGGATGAGCGGAGCGTTCGTTGCCTCGAGAACCGGGCGGATTTCGCGCGCCAGGGTCTGGCCGAAGACGGTGGACAGCTCAGGCGCTGTGACGAAGTCACCCGCCGCACCGAGCTTGATACTTCCGCCGCTGTAGTAGCCCAGACCCGGCTCGTAAAGGGCCCGCTGCATGTAGCGTTCGAAGCTTATCCAGCCGTCAGCCTCGTCCAGTTCCTGGCGAATCCGCGCAGTGAGTTGATGACTGACGGCGAGTGCCTGTGCATCGGGCTCGGGAAAGCGTGCGGACATCGAAACTCAGGCCCGAGGGCAAGCGGGAAACGCGGATAGTGTAACCTTACGCACTGCTGTCACGGGGCAGAGTAGCAGTGACCAATGCCGATAAAAGCAATTCTCTCGCGGGACGCTGGGCGCTAGTCACCGGCGCCGGCCGGCGCATTGGTGCGGCCATCGTCGAGAGCCTGCACACGGCAGGAGCCAATGTCGTGGTTCACTATCTCGACTCCAGCGATGCTGCGCAGACGCTCGTGGCGACGCTCAATAGCTCGCGCCCCGACTCCGCGCTCGCGATGCAAGCGGACTTGCGCGCTAGCGGCGCCCCGAAGCAGTTGCTGGCTGACGTAATAGCCCAAACAGGGCAGCTGGACGTTCTCGTCAATAACGCCGCGAGTTTTTATCCGACACCACTGGGATCGATCACTGAAGACCAGTGGGACGATCTCCTCGGCAGTAATCTCAAAGCCCCGCTCTTTTTGTGCCAGGCCGCGCTGCCGCACTTGCAGGAATCTCGAGGCGTCATCATCAATATTGTTGACATCCATTCTCAGCGCCCACTGAAGCATCACGCCGTGTACGGCGCGACAAAAGCCGGGCTTGCGATGTTGACTCGCTCGCTCGCGAAGGACCTTGGGCCCGATGTTCGCGTCAACGGCGTCTCGCCGGGAGCGATCCTGTGGCCGGAGTCCGGAATATCCGAACGGGTTCAAGCCAATATTATCGGCCAGACGGCGCTCAAGCGTGCCGGCGACCCTGAGGACATTGCCGGGGCGGTGCTGTTTTTGGTCAGGGACGCACCCTACATCACCGGACAGATTCTTGCCGTCGATGGCGGCCGCAGCATGGGCTGGTAAACGCTGGTCAGTAGGCCCCGAGCAGCCGCTGCGCGGCCGGAGCACCAGGCTCTCGGAGTAGGTCCTGATGCCGCGCCGCCGGTGCGGAGGGCTTGGACTGCAACGCGATCGACGCGCACATTCCGGTCTCGATAAATCCCAATGCCGCGGCCAGCGATGCTTCCTCCCGATCGCCCAACGCAAACTGCAACTCGTCCGTCGCCGCGCAGGTCACTCCCAGACCGTCAAAGTATTGCCCTTCGCGCAATGCGTTGACCGTCTCGAAGGTCACCGGCCGGAACAACAGTTCGTCATTGCAGTACGGAAACCCGGACTGGCCCACCGGCTTGCCAAAAGTGTCGCTACCCACAAGCGTGGTGACCACGGCGGGATGAGGCAATAACGCATTGATCACGAGCTCGCTTGCCGACGCCGAGCTGCCGGTCGTAATGAAGACGACTTGTTCCAGCAACGACAACGAACCTGAGAGTTGCGCGAATAGCTCGATACTGTTGAACGCGCTTTTGGCGCTGTTGAACAAAGTTTCCGACAGGACTTCGCCGTTGGCAATAATCCCGCCGATGAGATTGGCGAGCTGTTCGGCCGTGGACACCAAGCCGCCGCCGTTATAACGCAGATCGACGATGAGCGCGCTCACGTGCTGAGATTCGAACTGCGCGAACGCCAGGTCGAGTTCGGCATTGGCCGTAGAAATGAAGGTGCGGAAGTCCACGTACCCGACCTTCGCACCGGCAACGTCGAAAACCGCGGTGGACGGTATCGGATCGATCGTGACCAGCGCCTTGGTGACCGCGACTTCGAAATCGCCGCCGAGCAAATCGCGCATCAGAAACGTACGCGTGAAACCATCCCCGCCGGCACTCAACACCGCACCCACGCCTTCAGCCTGTCCGATCTCGGCGATCGTGCGCCCGTCAATCATGACGATTCTATGGCCTCTTGCAAATCCGACCGATGCGGCAGACGACCCGGGAAATACCTGCGTTAGTCGCAAGTCCGCATTCAGCGGCGAGTCGACGAATTTGGAGCCGAAGCCGAAACCGACGAACTGACCCTCACCGAAGAACTGACTATCGGCCAATGTCGTCGTAATAAAACTGAAGCCCCGATCGAATTGCTCCGGCCGATAACGCAGGAATGCCAGTAGGTCGTCCGGCGTCGCGAAAGTGGCTGGATCCAGCCCGGCATATTTCTGTTGCTGCTCAAGTTCGTCATTGAAAAAATACCACTCGAGCATGATGTCGTGAATTGCCTGTCGTTGAACACCAATCGAGCAGGAAAAAGCATTGACGTTGCCAGGGCTTTGACCGCTGCCGCCGCCACAGCCGACAATCGCACAGGCTGCGAATAGCGCCCAACCGATGCGTACCAGGCGCCGTCCCCCCACTTAAACGCTCTGCAGCACAATCGGTCCGAGGTTCGTCTTTGACGCTAACCCCGGCAACGGTCCGAGCTTGGTCAGCGGCGGGTTGGTGAGCGCCATTTTCTGCCAACTCTGCCCGAGCGTGATACCGGTCAGCGGATGGACCAGCCCGGGGGCAAGTTCCGCCAACGGGCAAAGTACGAACGGATACTTCAATACATCCGCACGCGGCAGCTTCAGTTCAGCATCGATCAGCGAACCGTATAACAGCAGGTCGAGATCGAGGGTCCTTGGGCCCGGGCCTGAGCCTGCTCGCGCCCGTCCTGCTCGTCGCTCGATCTCGCTCAGGATCTTTTCGAGCGCAGCGGGTCCGGCCTCGCCATGCAGTCGCAGAACGAGATTCAGAAAATCATCGCCATCGAAGCCAAGCGCCGGATTTCGATACGTGCTGGACAGCTCGACGGCGCCAACGCAATCCTGCAGCGCCTCGATGGCGCCCGCGAGGTGCCGCTGCGCATCGATATTGCTACCAAGGCCGACATAGGCCTCAGCCATCGTAATCATCCGCAGTACGCTCGATGGTGACACCCACAACCTTGGAGCCCGCTATCGCCCCAGGTTTGCCAACCGATAACTTGACCCAGCGAACACCGAATTCCCGGATCACGAGTCCGGCGGCGGCATCCGCAAGCGATTCGAGCAGCTGGAACTCCGACTCGCCGACGAAGTCGATGAGTCGCTTCGCGACGTCCTTGTAGTTGAGGGTATCGTCCACGGTATCACTGCGCGAGGCGCGCCGGGCGTCGGTCGCCATCTCCAGATCGATACTGACTCTCTGCTTGATCCGTCTCTCCCATTCCCAGATACCGATCACTGCATCGATCTCCAGCTGGCGAAGGAAAATCTTGTCCATATCGGTCCTTAACGTTGCAGAGCGAGTTCATCCAGAGACCATCGTGGCCGTGCAAGGATGCTCGGCACCCCCGGCGCAACGGTTCCGCGGTGACACCATCCCGCATAGGCGATCATGGCTCCATTGTCGGTACAATAGGCCGGCCGCGGATAGTAGACACGAAAGCCCTGCTGCTTACCGGCTGCAGTTAACCGTTGCCGCAGTTCTTTGTTAGCGCCGACGCCACCGGCGACCACTAACCGGTCGAAGCCGGTCATCGCCATGGCCTTTATCGACTTTTGCACGAGCGTATCGACGACAGCCGCCTGAAAGGATGCCGCAATATTGGCATACAGCGAGCCGTTCATCCCGCCCGCTGCGCCTCTCGCCGTTTCGCTTTCAAGCTTCAGGCGGACCGCCGTCTTCAGACCGCTGAAACTGAAGTCCAAGCCGCGATTCTTCATCGGCCGCGGGAAATCGAACGCTTCAGGATCGCCCGCCGCGGCGAGTTCCGCGAGCGCCGCTCCGCCCGGATAAGGCAGCGACAACATCCGCGCGACTTTGTCGAACGCCTCGCCGGCGGCGTCATCCAACGTGTTACCGATCGTGACATAGGCGCCGAGGCTCTGCGCGCGTACCAGCAGCGTATGCCCGCCGGAAACGAGCAGCGCGAGGAACGGAAAATCGGGCGCATCCTCCTCCAGCCTGGCCGCCAACAGGTGCGCCTCCATGTGGTGGACCGGCAGCGCCGGAATCCCAAGCCCGAACGCCAACGATGCGGCGAGAGAGCCGCCCACCATCAGGGCGCCGACGAGTCCGGGACCGGCCGTGTAGGCAATCGCATCGAGATCCTGGAGCGTCAACCCCGCGTCGGCGACAACCTGACACAACAGCGGCGCTGATCTGGCGATGTGATCACGACAAGCGAGCTCGGGCACAACACCACCGTAGCGCGCATGGGTATCATTCTGGCTGAATAGAGCTTCGGCAACGAGCCCCGCAGCGGGGTCATAGATAGCGATGCCAGTCTCGTCGCAGCTGGTCTCTATCCCCAGTACTTTCAACGCTCATCCTCACAGAATCTTTACACCTGCCCATCCTAAGGGATATCATCGATCGCTTCACCGCCGGCGTCAGCCGGTTTATTTTTCTGACCCAGGGAAGTTCAGATGCCAGGCGTTCGTGTACGAGAAAGCGAGCACTTTGATGCCGCCTTACGGCGTTTCAAGCGCGCTTGTGAGAAAGCGGGCGTGCTCACCGAACTACGTCGGCGCGAGTATTACGAAAAGCCCACCCAGGAACGCAAGCGTAAGAAAGCAGCAGCCGTCAAACGACACCTGAAACGGCAGGCGAGGCAGGTAATGCGACGCACACGCATGTTCTAACCATCCCGGGCAGCATGCCATGCCACCCAGCACCACGCTCAAAGCGCACCTACAGGACGACGTCAAATCAGCTCTCCGAGCGGGGGATAAGGCGCGACTCAGTATCCTGCGTTTGGCCATGGCGGCAATCCAGCGAAGTGAGATCGATGCGCGCGATACGCTGACCGACGCCGCCGTCGTGAACGTGTTGAGGAAAATGGTGCAACAGTGCCAGGAGTCCATCGGCCAATATCGACAAGGAAATCGTGACGACCTCGTCGCCAAGGAGATCGCCGAGATAGCAGTGCTGCAGGAATACTTGCCGGCGCCGCTGGATGAAGCGGAGACCCTGGCGCTCGTCGAGGAAGTGCTCGCGGCGACCGCAGCTAACTCGCGGGCCGACATGGGGCGCGTCATGGCCGAAATCAAGACGCGTGCTGCGGGGAAGGTCGATATGGCACAGGTCAGTGCGTTGGTCCGAGTTCGGCTCGGCGAGCGCTAACCACCCTGGCCAGGCGGTCGCCGTGCCGCTGTTATGCTAGTAACTCTCTGACGCACCTCGCGGACCGAATGTGGCCTCAGGACACTCCAGCAGCGGGCGGATTCCACAACCGTTCATCGATGGGCTGATCGCCCGCGCCGATATCGTCGAGGTTATCGGCAACCGGGTAACGTTGAAAAAAGCGGGCAAGGAATACAAAGCCGTCTGTCCGTTCCACGACGAAAAGACGCCATCGTTTACCGTCAGCCCGACGAAGGGCTTCTATCACTGTTTCGGCTGTGGTGCTCACGGGACAGCCATCGGCTTCCTGATGAACTATGAGCAGCTCGGTTTCGTCGAAGCCGTCGAGGCGCTCGCTGAAATGCTGGGACTCGAGGTACCCACTAGCGGGCATGATCAGCACTCCGGACACACCGACGCACTTTACGACGTACTCCGCGAAGCAGGTCAAGTTTACCGCGACGCCCTGCGGCAAAACTCAGGCGCTATCGAATACTTGCAGCAGCGCGGTATCGACGGCGCAACGGCCGGACGCTTTGCCATGGGTTTCGCGCCCGATGCGTGGGATACGATTCTGCGGGCGTTGGGGACCAACGAGGCCCGGATTTCGCTACTTCGCGATGCCGGACTCGTGATACGCAATGAACAGGGCCACCAATACGACCGGTTCAGAGACCGCATCATGTTCCCGATTCGCGATCCGCGCGGTCGGGTAATCGGCTTTGGCGGGCGCGTTCTCGGCGCTGGCGAACCCAAATATCTTAACTCGCCCGAGACGCCGGTATTTCACAAAGGGCAGGCGCTGTATGGCCTGTACGAGGCCCGTCAGACGCGGGGACGAGCGGCAGAGATTATTGTCGTCGAAGGCTATTTGGATGTCGCGAGCCTCGCCCAGCACGGCATCGAACCGGCCGTCGCGACACTTGGAACCGCAACCACCGCCGAACACATTCGCCGACTGACGCGGCTCACCGACCGAGTCATCTTCTGTTTCGATGGCGATCGTGCCGGACGTGCAGCCGCGTGGCGCGCGCTCGAAACTACCTTACCGCATGCGGGTGGAACCGTCGAAATCAAGTTTCTGCTGCCGCCAGAAGGCCAAGATCCTGACTCGCTGGTTCGCGAGCGCGGAGCGGAAGCATTCCGGGCACTGCTGGCGACAGCAACACCGCTGTCCGAATTTCTACTCGAAGAACTGCAGCGCAAAGTCGACCTCGCCAGCGCCGATGGGCGCGCCCGGTTGACGGCCCTGGTACGACCACTGCTTGCGCAACTGCCGGTAGGCGTCTACCGCGAACTGCTGCTCGAGCGACTTGCAGAGCTGGTAGGTCTAACGCCGGCGCGGCTCGACGTCTTACTCGATACGTCAAGACAAAACGTGCCCGCAACGCGCCGCCCCGAGCCTGCGGCAAAGCGCAGTCCGCTAATCAGGAAGGCGATCACGCTGATATTGCACCACCCCGCCGCGGCGCTCGAACTCGGCGAGGTAGCGGATCTGGAATATGTGAACCTGCCCGGTGTCGAGCTTTTGCGACGCCTGCTTGAAGTCGTGCGGGAGCATCCCCAGATAAACGCTGCGGGACTCGAAGAGCGGTTCCGGGATGATCCCGAAGGCCGCTTTCTGAGCCGTTTCGCCGGCCGGCCACCCCTGGATGACGAGGCCGCCGCGCCGCAGGTTCTACGAGATAACGTGGCTCGTCTGGTCGAGCGGGGCTTGAAGGATCGGCTGCACGCGCTGACACGCCGTGGCGATGCGTTAAGCGAGGCGCAGCGGGCGGAAATGGCCGAAATCGGCGCTCGCCTGAGAGCGGCCCAGAGCGCGCAACGGGCCGATTAAGGACTATTCACGGGGTACTATGCCCTAGCGGGCTACCCTGTGTTCAGATAAACTTGATTGTTTGCATTGCGCCGTCCCAACGGCAAGGAAGTCCGAAAAGATGGATAAAGCTGCGCAGACCCAGCCCAAGCCCGAGCCTCAGGAAGACGAGCGTCAATCTCAGCTCAAGATCCTCATCGCCAAAGGCAAAGAGCAAGGCTATCTGACTTACAGCGAGGTCAACGACCACCTGCCCAGCGATATCGTCGATCCGGAGCAGATCGAGGATATCGTCAACATGATCAACGACATGGGCATTACGGTCCATGAGAAGGCACCGGATGCCGAGTCGTTACTGCTGTCCGATACAGCCGTTTCCACCGTCGACGATGCAGCCGTCGAAGCCGTTGCGGTGTTGGCGACGGTCGACAGTGAATTCGGTCGGACGACCGATCCCGTACGAATGTACATGCGCGAGATGGGCACCGTCGAGTTGCTGACCCGGCAGGGTGAGATTCGCATCGCCAAGCGGATTGAGGAAGGTCTCAACCAGGTGCGCATCGCGCTCGTTCAGTTTCCGCCGACTATCGGCCTGCTACTCGATAGTTATGACCTCGTTACCGACGGCGAGACGCGCCTGCAAGACGTGATCGTGGACTTCATCGACCCCAATCAGGGAATCGCAGATCCGAACGCCAAGCCCGCCGCGGCGAGTGACGACTCGGACGATACGCCGGTCGACACCGGTCCTGATCCGCGGGAAGTCATCAAACGCATGAGAAAAGTGCGCCGGCTGTACAAGCGTTTCATGGACGGGATGGAGAAGCATGGGATCGACGGCACCACGACGCAGAAGTATCTCAAATCTCTGGTCAATGAGTTCGTGGAGATCAAACTCGCGCCAAAACTGTTCGAGCTGATGGTGGCGCAACTGAGAGACACCATTAACAGTATCAGAGGCCAGGAGCGGCAGATCTTGGTCTTTTGTGTCAACTCAGCCAAAATGCCGCGCAAGGATTTTATCGCTAGCTTCCCGACGAACGAGACCAACCTGAACTGGGTCGACAAACATATACGGGCGAAACGTAAACACTCCTCTCAGCTTGCCAAGCTCAAGGGTGATATTCAAAGGTGTCAGAAACGTCTCGACAAAGTGGAAACCGGCACGTTCCTATCCATCGCCGAGCTCAAGGACATCAATCGGGAGATCTCGATGGGCAAGGCCCAAGCGCGGCGCGCCAAGAAAGAGATGGTGGAGGCGAATCTGCGCCTCGTGATCTCCATCGCTAAGAAGTACACCAACCGCGGGCTACAGTTTCTCGACCTGATACAAGAAGGCAACATCGGTTTAATGAAAGCCGTCGATAAGTTCGAGTATCGACGCGGTTACAAATTCTCGACCTATGCGACTTGGTGGATCCGACAGGCGATCACGCGCTCTATTGCGGACCAGGCTCGAACGATTCGAATCCCGGTGCACATGATCGAAACCATCAACAAGCTCAATCGAATTTCCCGCCAGCTGCTCCAGGAGATGGGACGTGAACCCAGTCCCGATGAGTTGGCTGAGCGCATGGAAATGCCTGAGGACAAAGTCAGGAAAGTGCTTAAGATCGCCAAAGAACCGATCTCGATGGAGACACCCATCGGGGACGACGAAGACTCACATCTCGGCGACTTTATCGAGGACGCGGAGGTCTCGTCTCCCGTGGACTCGGCGACCTCCGAGGGGCTTAAGGAAACCACGCACGCGGTCTTGGCCGGTCTGACGCCTCGCGAGGCGAAAGTACTGCGGATGCGTTTCGGGATCGACATGAATACTGACCATACCCTCGAGGAAGTTGGTAAGCAGTTCGATGTCACCCGTGAGCGAATTCGGCAGATCGAAGCCAAAGCGTTGCGAAAGCTGCGTCATCCCTCGCGCTCGGACCACTTGCGCAGCTTTCTGCTCGAAGACTGAACGGCTACAGCGACGATTCGGCAAAGCGGTTGCGAATCTCACGCCACCCGGTCGGCCCGGGGCGGCACGTCCGGATAGACTTCGTTCAGCGGAATCGATCTCCCAGTAGCCGTGACGACACGGCAGTGCATGCGCTGCAGCGCCCGCGGCTCCTCGACTCCGCAGGAATGCGCGATGATCCCGATTTCCTTGACCATCCGCTGTGCATAGCGGCTGACTCGAACGGCTTTGTTGGCCGGGTCCAGGCCCTTCTGCAAGCGCTTGTTATGGGTCGTGATGCCGGTCGGACAAGTATTGCGGTTGCACTGTAGCGCTTGAATACAGCCGAGCGCGAACATGAACCCCCGCGCCGAGACAACGAAGTCGGTGCCGATACAGAACGCCCAGGCTGCTTCAGCCGGCGTGATCATCTTACCGCTAGCGATCACCCGAATACGTTCGCGCAAACCGTGCTCGCCGAGCTTGTCTACGACCAGGGGCAGGCTCTCCCGTATCGGCAGGCCGACGTTGTCCATCAGCGCCATCGGTGCCGCGCCCGATCCGCCATCGCCGCTATCCACGGTGATGAAGTCGGGCGCGCTGTCGGGTCCTCTGCGCCGAACTTCTTCGAACAGCTCGTCCAACCAGCCGTAGGTGCCGATGACCGCTTTGAACCCCGTTGGCTTGCCCGTGACGCGGCGAATGCGTTCGATCAGATTGAGCAGCGCCGCAGCGCTATCGACCTCGAGGTGGCGGTTTGGACTTAGTGAGTCCTGACCGGCGGGAATTCCTCTGAGCGCCGCGATCTCCGCGGTAACCTTGCCGCCCGGCAAAATGCCGCCCTTACCGGGCTTGGCTCCCTGGCTCAGCTTGAGTTCGAACATTTTGACTTGATCATGCGCAGCGATGGCACGGAGCTTGTCATCCGCAAGCTCACCGCGCTCATCCCGCACACCGTACTTGGCGGTGCCGATTTGCATCACCAGATCCGCGCCACCCTCGAGATGATAAGGCGACAACCCGCCCTCGCCGGTATTCAGCCAGATACCCACGTCGCGAGCACCGGCGGAAAGCGCCATGACCGCCGGCCGGGAAATCGCGCCGAAACTCATCCCTGAAATGTTGAAGATCGCGGCAGTGGTATAGGGATGGGCGCACTGGGGGCCGAGCGTGATCGGCCGGGGCTCCGCCACATCCCGTTCGAGCACAGGATAGGGACAATTGACGAAGATCGGCGTACCCACTGGTCTCAAGTCACGCGTCGAGCCAAAAGCGACGGTACTATCGGCACCTTTGGCGGCGCGATCGACCCAGGTTCGCTCGGCACGATTAAACGGTAACTCTTCGCGATCCATCGCGAAAAAGTACTGGCGAAAAAATTCTCCGAGCCGCTCGAACACATAACGAAAGCGCCCGATAACGGGAAAGTTCCTAAGGATGGCATTCTTCGTTTGCGTGACATCCCGGATAAACAGGATCACCACGATCAGGAAACCGATGCCGATGACGAAAATAAACGTGTAGGCCAGGAAGCCGACGACCTGAATCGTCTGGTCGATCATGTGAATTGCGCTCCTCTCGTCATCGGTTGAAAAGACTACCCAGCAGCGAAGACCGTGCGCCGAGGCAAAAGATGACGGCGCGCGAGTTTGGCCGAGTTTTGGCGCGGGGCCCGCTGCCGCGGATTGTCGCATACGGTCGGCTCGGCTGTAGCGCACCGATCACTGCGCGACGGTGGTAACATAGCCGCGCCTGGGCCCGTAGCTCAGTTGGTTAGAGCAGGGGACTCATCAAGCATGGTGCCTTCACGCCGAAAGGCGCGAAGTGGACGGGATGAATTCAGGGAACCCGTAGCAATTTCTGCCGGCGATCCTGAGCCAAGCCGACGGTACACCGTCGGAAGGTGCAGAGACTACCTGAGAGCTACAGTGCTCTTAATGACAGGCTAGAGCGTCCCGCACCCTAACAAGGCAACTTGAGGGTGAAGAGATAGTCCACTCCCGGCGGAAACGGCGGGATACAGTGAATCCCTTGGTCGTAGGTTCGAGTCCTACCGGGCCCACCAGGCTTAAGCCGGCAGCCTTGAGTGGATGGTTGCAATAGGAGCGGCAAGGTTCAAGGACTGGATGATGAACAACACCCGGCGCTTTCTGCTCGGAGCAGCAGCTCTGATTCTGTTGCTCGCGACGCTGCTGGGCGCCTATGGTACTCACGGCCTACGGGATTCCCTGACCGCGGCCGCGTGGGAAGCTTACGAGACCGCGATCGCGTATCAATTTTATCATGGCCTCGGGATGCTCGGGGTGACCGTCGTTGCGCAGCGATATCCCGAATCGAGGCTGATCGCGGTATCCGCCTGGTTGCTGCTGGCCGGAGTGATCCTGTTCTGCGGCAGTATCTACGCGACGACGTTTGGCGCCCCGTCCGGCGTCGGATCGATCGCGCCGCTGGGAGGAATAGCCTTCATGTTAGGCTGGCTAGCGCTTGGCGTTGGGCTTGCCGGTATTCGCAGCTAGATCGCGTAGCGCATCATCATCGGGAGTTCTAGCGCGATAGTCCGCCTGAACAGATTCGCTCACAGAGTTCCGCGAAGCTGATGCCAACCGCGGCCGCCGATTTCGGCAGCAAGCTGCCGGCCGTCAGACCAGGCAGCGTATTGACCTCCAGGCACCACAAGCCGCCATCGGGGTCCAGGCGAAAATCCGCGCGACTATAGCTGGCGAGCTTCAGTGCACGATGCACGATCAGGGCAAACTCTTGGACACGCTCGGTGTCGGTCTTGTTGAGATCGGCCGGAAAGATTTCCTGCGCGGCATCGGTCTGATACTTGGCCGTGTAGTCGAAGATCTTGCCCGTCGCTGGAATGATCTCACCGACCGCCAATGCGGCATCATCGAGAATACCGACCGTCAGTTCACGACCGGGGATGTATTGTTCCAACATCACTTGCCCGCCGTAGCCGGCAGCGAGATCGATCGCGTCGACGAGCATCGCCGGTTCCGTGACGAGACTGAGCCCCAACGTCGAACCCTGGCCGTTCGGTTTGACGATAACCGGGAAGCCGAGTTGCTGCTCAATTTTCTCGAGCGTCGCCGGCGCCATGAGCCAGGCCGGTGTCGGCACACCGGCGGCGAGAAACAAACGCTTGGCGACATCCTTGTCCATGGCGAGCGCGCTGCCCAACGCATCGCTGCCGGTATAGGGTATGCCGGCCAACTCTAAAAGCCCCTGGATAGTGCCGTCCTCACCAATACCACCGTGCATCGCGAGAAAGATCAAATCCAATTTTTTGAGACTCGCATTAGCGACAATCGCAGGCAGTTTGGACTCGAACGCTTGCGGCTCTGCCGGCGGCTGGTCGTCGATGTGCTCACTCAGTACCTGATGCTCGTCTTCGGGCAACAACACGCCCCGGCTCGCTTCCACTGCGATGACCTCATGGCCCGCCCTCCGCAGCACGCCAATGACCTGTGAGCCGCTGGCGACGGAGACATCGCGCTCGGTGCTGGTTCCGCCGAATAGCACGGCAATCCTCACAAGCCCCTCCGTTGGCTGAATGGCGAAAGATTGTACTCGAAGCAACTCGCTCCGATGTTCATGATCCTCGCCGACGGCTGCTTAAGGTTCGCTTTCTAGCCGCTTGGGCTTGCACTTGCGCGCGGCGTCAAAGGTCGGCACATTGGTGCCGCTTGCATACAGAAACCCCTGTCTATGGCATTCGACACGCATCTCTTGGCGCGAGCCGGTCACGCCGCCGGCATCGAAATCAGCGGCGCAGATCGCGCGTTCGCCGCGTGGATCTGGAAGCTCGGTGGCTACGACTGATCAGGGCTCAGCTGCGGCGGCGATCCTTTACGCTTTTGTCGCGAATTTCGCTATCGCGTTGGCCAAAACCTGGGCGGCTCTCCTGACGGGCTCGGGTAGCCTGCTTGCCGAAGCGATTCATTCCTACGCCGACAGCGGTAATCAAGTTTTGCTCTACCTCGGCATGCGCCAGGCACGGAAGCCTGCCGATCGTGAGCACCCCTTAGGGTACGGCAAGCTCACCTATTTCTGGGCGTTCGTCGTCGCGCTATTGTTGTTCAGCGTCGGCGGACTGTTCTCAGTTTATGAAGGCGTGCACAAACTGCAGCATCCGGAGCCGCTGAACGCGGCGTGGGTAGGACTGTCGGTATTGGCCGTCGCCATCGTGCTCGAGACATTGAGTCTGCTCGGCTGCCTGCGGGAGATCGGAAAGATCCGTGGCGCTAAGTCCTTGAAGTATTGGCTTGTCCATACCCGCAATGCCGAGCTGGTCGTGGTTCTCGGGGAGGACGTCGCAGCCATCATCGGCCTGCTTCTAGCGTTCGTCTTCCTCGGTCTGTCGGCCACCACAGGAGAGCCGGCCTTCGACGCGGTCGGCTCGATCGCCATCGGCATCGTACTCGTGACGGTTTCTGTTTTTATCGCCCGAAGAATACGCTCGTTGCTGGTCGGGCGGTCTGCCGAACCGGAACTCGTCACCCTAATCGATGAGATCATCGCCACCGATGCGGCGACTGTTAAGCTACTGAACTGCATCACACTGCAGTTTGGCGCCGATGTGATGCTAGCCGCCAAGATCCTTTTCGACCCCGACTTGACCGTGAACGAGTTGGTCGCGCGCATCAACGCGCTGGAGGTCAGAATCAAGCAGCACGTGCCTTCGGTTCGCTGGTGCTTCATCGAGCCGGATATTACGGACTGAGCGCGCTTAGAATACGGAAAACGTTTCTCTGCTATACGGTTGCTCACACGCTACTCTCGACGACGCTCACCGTATAATCACGCCTGCCTCGCGAGGTGGATCACGCAATGAGAATGAGCGCAAAGGAATTTCTGGCTTGGCCCAATAAGGCCATTACCCTGCTGGGCATGTCGGGCGTCGGCAAAACCACCCTCGCGAACAAACTGCCGAAGTCGAAGTGGTTCCATTACTCCGGCGACTATCGCATCGGCACCAAATATCTGGCCGAACCGATCTTGGACAACATCAAACGGCAAGCGATGCAGGTCGGTTTTCTCAAGGATCTACTGCGTAGTGACTCAATCTACATCGCGAGCAACATTACCGTACACAACTTAGCGCCGATCGCGACTTTTCTCGGCAAAATTGGGCGTGCAGATCTAGGTGGCCTCTCCGTCGAGGAGTTTCGAATTCGGCAAAAGCTTCATCGCGAGGCTGAAATCGGTGCGATGCAAGACGTGGCGCAGTTCATTGGAAAGGCACAACAGATCTACGGCTATAAACACTTTATCAACGACGCGGGGGGCAGCATCTGTGAACTCGACGACGCAGACACCACAAGTATCCTGGCCAAGCACACCGTGATTTTGTATCTGCAGCCCGATGAAGCGATGGAACAAACCATGATTCAGCGAGCCATCGACGACCCAAAACCGATGTACTACCACGAGGATTTCCTCGAGCAGCGGCTTGAAAATTACATCGCCGAGACCGGCCAGGCCGGTCCCGCTGAGATCGTGCCGGACGAGTTCGCCCGGTGGCTTTTTCCGCGACTGCTGGCGCATCGGCGGCCGGCCTACAAAGCGTACGCCGACGCGCACGGCTACACACTAGATGCCCGCAGCGCAGAGAGCGTCAACAACGAGGAAGAATTTCTGCAACTCGTGACCAGCGTGCTGGACTGACAGCAAGCGAGCTAACGAAAGGTCGCCGCCACGCTGAATGCCGACACCCAGGCCCCGGCGATCAACCCCGCGGCCAGGATCGCGACAATTTGCTGGGGCTTTTTCCCCCGTGGCAATCGGCTCAGCGCAAGCCAGATACCGAGCCCAAAGCCTGCCAGAAATCCCGTCAGATGGGCCATGACGTCGACATTGTCGCTGCCGGTTCCGGCGCCGGTGCCCGTGAACGCCAGCAGGCAGATAGCCGCCGTCACCGGTGCGATGCGCACCTTCCAAGGCGTATTGTGCCAGTAGCCTCGTCTCCAGGTGAAGGCCGATAACAGCCCTAGAGCGGCAAATACCGAGGTGGATGCGCCGATCGCGAGGTGGCTTGCCGGTTGGATCCAGGCATTGACGACATTACCGGCCGTACCGCCAAGCAGAATCGCAGCCCAACCGAAACCCGCGCCGAGATAGCGACCGACATAAAGACCGAAGAAGCTGCCGAAAATGATGTTGGAGGCCAGATGGCTGAGATCCGTGTGCAGTGTCAGCGCGGTCACGGCTCGCCACCACTCGCCGGCGACAACCCGTCCCGCATCAAGCCGGCCCGAGCCGAACCAGTCTAAGTCCAGCGCGCCCTGCCGCGCCAGAGTCGCGACGAGCAAGAGCAATACGCCGTACGCGATCACGCCGCTCCAACCCGTGGACAACTCATCGATGGGCCGGGGCCCGATTGGCGGCGCTAAGCGCTCGTTGTCGTAGGCGGCCAGTTCCGCTGCAGCCGCAACCGCTAGGCTTGCGGGAACGCGCAACCGCCAATTGTCATTCGAGCGCGTAAGCGCATGCTCGATTTCCAGCGCGCTGAGTACCAGGGTCGCCTCAGCCGAGCGGCGCTGATCGGATGTCTCATAGACGACAACCCAGGCAGAGATGTTAGTGTCTTGTCCCATCAGTCGCTTGCTCTGAAGCTTGACCAGCGGAGGCGCTATTGTGAAGAACCCGGGGGCGAGCTGAAACTCGACGGAAGTCTGCGATCATGAACCAAGGATACTGGGATCGGTTTGAGACTGCGTTGGGAACGGTGTCGGTGGCCGTCGATGATCGTGGTCGCGTGACGAGAGTGAGTTTCGGTGTAACCACTGCCGCCGGCGGACGGGCAGCGCAGCGGTGCCGTCCGGTCTGCGACCAGCTACGCGAGTATTTTGCCGGTACGCGTACGAGCTTTGACCTGGTGCTTGATCCGAGCGGCACGCCATTCCAGCAGCGTGTATGGCGGGCGTTGGCCGACATCCCGTACGGCACGGTCTGTGGCTACGGCGACCTCGCCAGGCGCATCGGCAACTCTGGTGCGGCCCGGGCAGTGGGTCAGGCGAACGGCGCCAATCCGCTACCGATCATCATTCCCTGCCACCGCGTCATCGCTGCAAACGGATCGATCGGTGGCTACTCGAGCGGCTTGCGCATCAAACGGCAACTGCTCGCCCTGGAACGAATCGAGCTTGCGGCCTGAGGTACACGCATGATCGATACGCTGCACTGTGACCGCTGCGGGCAGAGATCAGACGTCGATCAGGCCCTCGAGTGGCGCGATGTGCGCACTATCGGGGAACACGTCACGGTTCAACTGTGCGATCTCGGCGCCCAGGTGCTCGATTAGGATCCCCTTGAAGACGGCGCGCAGGTCGGTCGTCGGCTTCAGATCCCTGCCTTCGTACAGATCCCGATCCGCCAGTCCCGGCCAGTCCGCGATCACCCGGCCACCGCGTACTGCGCCGCCGGCGATAAAGGCGCAGCCACCCGTACCATGATCCGTCCCGCGCGTGCCGTTGACCGCCACGGTCCGGCCAAACTCGGTAGCGACCACGACGACCGTGTTTTGCCAGTAGACTCCAAGTTCCTGTTTGAGCGCTGCTAGACCCGCGTCCAGACCGCCGAGACGATTCGCGAGAATGCCCTGGCCAGCGCCTTGGTTCGCATGGGTGTCCCAGCCGCCCGTGTCGAGTACCGCTATTCTCGGACCGTCCGGCGCTGACAAGAAGCGGCCCGCCGCCCGAATCACCGGCCCGAGCTGACCTTGAGCACCGCCACCCCGTGCGTTGCGGCGACCCCCCATCTCCCCGGCGATCGCACGCGCCTCCAGCGCCTCTTGGAGCCGACCGGCCAGGTGTGGGTCGTGCGCGTAAAGCTCCCCGATACGGGCGAGCGTGTCGTCATCCGCTTCAGCCAGGCGCGATGGCGCCCAGCTCGTGACAGACGTATCGCCACGCAACACCAACGGAATGTTCTGACTCAGAGCGATTGCGCCGTAGGTTCCTGCGCCCGACCCGACCGCTCGATTGAGCCAGCCATCCCGCAAACCGAAGGGCGTGTCGGAGCCGTTCTCCAACACGTTCTGGCCGTCAAAGTGAGATCGCTCTCGATACGGCGTGGCAACAGCATGAATCACGGCGAGATCGCCCGCCTGATAGAACTCGTGCATTTTGCTGAGCGACGGATGCAGGCCGAATAGGCCGTCCAACTTCAACAGTCCGTTCGTCTGACCGGGAGAGTCCACCGCCAGGCTACCTCTAACGCCGCGATAGCGTGATTCACCATAGGGGACCACCGCAGCGAGCCCATCGAGGCCACCGCGGAGTATGACCAGCACGAAGCGAGCGTCCGCTGCCTCCTGGGCGAGGGTCAGCCCGGGGAAGCCGGCGAGCATCGCGAGTTGGGTGGAACCGGCAACAAACTGCCTTCGATCGAGCATCACTATCTCCTCTGAAACTCGGGGCTGGCCAGTAGCAACGTCAGGCCCTGAGCCGAACTCTCGGCTCTAGAAACAACGGTTCGTGTGTGATCGCCGAGCACCGGGCCGAGGATCGCTTCTCCCAGTTCGACGGGTCTGACACGATCGCTGATCTGCCGGCCGACGGCGGCCGCCCACTCGATGCGTTTGATCAACGCGTCGCCCCCGTCCCAATGGGCCATGGTATCGGGCCAACCGGCGGGAGAGCCCGGCGTGTAGGGCCGTTGCCCGAGGAGTTCCAAGAACGCGATCATTCGCTCCGGGTTATCGGGCTGCTGGTTGAATGCCCGATAGGTCGAGATGAGAAAATCCTGGGGCGTCTTGTACTTCGCCAACGGCTCGACCCAGGCGGCTCGCGCGCTGACGAGTGCCTCGTAAACGGCGTTGAGCTCGCCATCGTGATCCAGGTAGGCCCGCGCGAGCTCACTCACCAACTCGCCCGGCGGCTCATCGGCTACGAAGTGCCGCACCAGTTTCTCTGCGAGGAAATGCGCCGTGGCTGGATGCATGGCGAGATCCGTCAGTACGGCCTCGCCTTCACCAATGCCGTCCTCTCCGTAACGATTGCCAAGCATGGTCTTGGCGCCTGGTTCATGGGTATTGGCCCGGAAGAAGAACGCTCCGGCGATCGACTCCGCATCCCGGTTCTGGCCGCCACCTACGGACCACCCCGTAAGCACTTTGGCGAACGTCGTCACGTCCTTCTGATCATAACCACCGTCGACGCCCAAGGTGTGTAGCTCCAGGATCTCGCGGGCCAGGTTTTCATTGAGTCCAAGATCCCTGCCTCGTTGCGCGCCGGCCCGCGCCGCGCGGGAGTTGGGCCCCATCGATGCCTGATTGTCGAGGTAGAGAAGCATCGCCGGATGCTGCTCGACCGCGAGCAACATATCCACGAAGCGGCCCGTGACGTGGGGCCGAATCGCCTCGTCCTCGAGCGTGCCCGCCAACGGGGTGACGGCCTGTTTATCGGCGGAAACCGCGAAGTGGTTGGTCCAGAAATGTACCAGCCTCTCCCTGAATGGCACATCGGTTGCGGCTGCGAGTTCATATCGACGAGTCGCCTGGATCTGATACTGCGAGCGTATATACGTGCGGTACGCTTGCGCAGCATTCTCGCCGCGCTCAGCGTCGTCGCTACGGCGGGCTTCGTTGCGAACGCGTTGCAGGCGTTGGAACTCACTCAGGATCGTAGCGGAGCCCGGAAAAGAGTCTCGAGCCGTACTTGCATCTGGGCCGAGCTGCGCCAGCAACCAGCCCTCGTGATCCCGGCTAATCTCGTCTAACTCGCCCGGTCGGGCGCCCAGGCCGAAACGATTCGCCGCAATGACGGCTTGTACTGTAACCATGACGGCTCCGCTTCCCTTTTTTGCTGCGCTGTCAGCTCACCCGTCTATTCATATCACGCGCGAGATCCCGATAGGTTGACGTCTCGCCAACGGTGCTTACTACTGTCCGCTCAAAAGAGGTTGTCTGCCCAGGGCAGCGTACCGGTGAAGGCATGCAACCAGAAGGATTTGGCAATCATCAGCAGAGCGCTGGAACTAAGCCACGAGGAACTTGAATTAGCACCGTTTAGCGTGAAGCTGGGGCATTAAAGGCCGCAGACATGCTCACCCGACTGGTTCGTCGTTATTTTTTTTCCCTGGCCGTCTGTTGGGCTGCTTGCAGGGGTTTGCGCATATTGATCGGCGCCGTTGGGTCCTTCAGGCTGCCGCTGACATCTTCCGCGCTCTCTTCGGCTTGCAGAGCCTCGTCGGTCAACTCGGGTAGCGCGGCAGCGCTGACTGGCTTCGCTGCAGGATCGCTCGCTATGAACGCAGTGTACTGCCCCTTCCAGGCGGTGACACTCTGCTGTAACTCCGAGATGGTACTCGCATGCCGATCGATCGATGTCTCCAGTGTCGAGATCACAAAGCGCTTCTGCTCGAGTTGATCCTCCAGCGCCTGAGCTCGCTCGGCGTCCCCTCGGAGGCTCTCGATCAGGCTCTTGCGCGCATCGAGCTCCGCTCGAACGGCTTCAAGCTCGGCCGTAGTATCGATGCCCGTGAGCGTAGACGCGGTCAGTATCTTGAACTCCTCGGTGAGCTCTGCTGCATGCTGCACAGCTTGTTCCTTCTCCCTCGTCAGGCGAGCGATTTTTTTATCCTTGGCTTGGCTATCGCCCTTGAGCTGCCCGACGCCCGACGCAGTTCGTCGCAGCGCACCGATTAACTCATGCTTGCTTTCAATCTCGGATTTCGTTTTCTCTAGTTCCACGTCCTTACTGTGGAGTTGCCCCCTCAGCGTCACCGTCTGGTCGGCCTCGCTGTGCAAAGTCTCTAGCAGCGAATTCTGAGCCTCGATTCTCTTGTTGAGCGTTTCGACCTGAGCAGACTGATCGGCCGAATTGGCCTCGAGTTCTTCCAACTGGGCACGCTTTGTCTCCAGCTCCTGAAGAAGCACGGAAACATCACCCCCCCAATCAGCGAGCAGTTCCGTGAGACGGTCACGAATCGTGCCGATAGGTATCTCTTGGCTTGGCATCTATTGAACAGTCACTATTCCGAACGCGACCAAAATGCCGGACATGGCGGTAAATTGCGGTGACTTGCGTCACATCTGCCGGAGTCCAGCGTAGAACTGCGGGCTAGCGGAATCGCTGCTGGAGGGTCGCGAGCGCCTGCGAGCCCGGACACAGAGTCTC
>Ga0209988_10000206_pt1 | contig 33736 bp, 23 predicted proteins | sample N075metaG_FD_183115 | JGI IMG/M metagenome (GOLD analysis project Ga0209988, IMG submission 183115) | Deep subsurface microbial communities from Kermadec Trench to uncover new lineages of life (NeLLi) - N075 metaG (SPAdes) (version 2) | ecosystem: Environmental > Aquatic > Marine > Ocean trench... | reverse complement strand
AACCGCTTTCCGCTGTCGAACCCGGGGACGAACTCCTGTCGGCGCTGGTCAACCTCGGCTATCCCACGAGTCAGGCGGAACGGGTGGTCGACGCGGCGCTGGCCGAAGCGCCGCCCGATTCGAGTCTCGAAGAGCTGATCCGTTTGTCGCTGCGTCGGCTGGCGCGCTGAGCGCTGACCGAGAACGAAGAGGGGTGGGTCATGTTGGAGCGAGGAGAAATCAGCCTGGGGCAGCGGCCCGAGGAGAGGAGTGCCGAGGAGACGTTGCGTCCGCAGAGTCTCGAGGAAATGATCGGCCAGTCCCGGCTTCGTGAAAATCTCAGCGTCTTTGTTCAAGCCGCACGCGATCGCGGTGAGCCGCTCGATCACATCCTCTTCCACGGCCCCCCCGGTCTCGGCAAGACTTCGCTCGCGCGCATCGTCGCGACGGAACTCCAGGCCCAGTTTCGCGCGACGAGCGGTCCGGTCATCGAGCGGCCCGGCGATCTCGCCGCGCTCTTGTCGAATGTCGAAGAGGGCGACGTACTCTTCATCGACGAGATTCATCGACTCTCGCCGGCGATCGAAGAGATCCTGTATCCGGCGATGGAAGACTTCCAGCTCGATCTGTTGATCGGCGAAGGTCCGACGGCGCGTTCGATTCGACTCGACCTGCCGCGATTCACGCTGGTCGGGGCGACCACCCGCGCCGGTCTCTTGACGTCACCGTTGCGAGATCGCTTTGGCTGGTCTGTGCGACTCGAATACTATCCGGTCGAGGATCTCGAACTGATCGTGGCCCGCTCGGGGCGGCTTCTCGAAATCGAGATCGAGCCGAAAGCGGCGCACGAAATTGCGCGTCGCGCCCGGGGTACGCCGCGGATCGCAAATCGTCTCTTGCGTCGGGTCCGCGACTTCGCGGCCGTGCGAGATGGCGACTCGAAACGGATCACATTGGACACGGCTCGCTTCGCGTTGGCTCGACTCGACGTCGACGAAGCCGGCTTCGATGGCCTCGACCGTTTGTTCTTGACGACCCTGGTCGAAAAATTTGGGGGCGGGCCGACCGGTCTGGAGACGCTCGCCGCGGCCGTCGGTGAAGACAAGGGGACGCTCGAAGATATCGTTGAACCCTACTTGATTCATTGCGGTTTTCTGACTCGAACGCCCCGTGGCCGAGTGGCGACTCCGCATGCATTTACCCATCTCGGGCTGCCGCAAGCGGGCTCGGCGGGCGGGCGTTGAGCGAGGGGTGATCAGCCGCCCAGGTCCGTCGACTTCGTGTCGGAGTTCCGCGTCGTCCTGTCGATGAAATCAGAGATCTCTGCCAGCGACGCTTCGGCCTCGGGAATCATCCCGACGAAGAGATGCCAGACATGCGGCATCTCGGGTGCCACGCGATAGGTCAGAGGGACCCCGGCCGCCCGCAACTTCTCGGCCAATTGTTCGATCTCGTCGAAGAGCCCCTCGATCGATCCAGCGTGTATCAGCGTAGGGGGGAGTCCGGCCAGATCGCCGTGAATCGGGGAGGCATAGGGATCGGCATATTGAGCAGCGTCGACGTAGTGGTCGAGCCAGGCTTTTGCGATCGGACGCGTCAGGTAGTCGAGGAAGGGCTCGGTATTCCAACTCGCCCCGGAAAGCGCCATGTCCGGCGCCGGGCAGATCAACGTGGCGGAAGCCGGTTGGGGCAGATCCTCGGATTTCAACCGAAGTATGAGCGCCAGACAAAGATTGCCCCCGGCCGAATCGCCCGCGATCGCAATTCGCTCCGCTGGCACGCCGCTTTCGAGGAGACCCCGATAGGCGGCGACGACATCATCCACTGCGGCCGGAAAGGGATCTTCGGGGGGTTGGCGATACCCGACGGAATGGCCACAGAGGTCGCCCGCCGAGACGATCGTCGAGACCAGTTCACGGTGGCTCGCGATCGACCCGAAAGTGAATCCGCCACCGTGGAGGTAGAGTAGATGCTGTTCGGGGTCGGACCCGGGGCGCTTCGAGCGTTCGCAGGGCACGCCACCGAGTTCCTCGTCCTCGAGTTCGAGGGCGCGCGCACGCGACCCGATTCTTGAGAGCGTGAGTGCACGCAGCCGCTCGGGTGGCCAATCCATCGTGGTGGTCAGGACGGCGCGCTGGACAGCGACGATCCATTCGAGGCGCCAACTCCAATTGGGCGAGGAAGGGCCGTGACGCAGTCTGCGAAAGGTGGCCCCAAACAACGCGGAGAGGCCCGCGAGGAGGATTTGAATCAATGGAATTCCCTTTCTCGTGTCGTCCCGGCGTCGTCTGGATCCCTTCGCGCGCGCGCGTGCCGGCCGGAAGTCAGTCGATGGCGCAGCCGAGGCCGGGCGTATGCCAAGCGACCCGTTTTGCGAGGAGGGGGATCCCGGCGCGAACGCCCGATCGACCGTCGAGTTCGATGAGTTCCGAGTGGATCCGGTCCATCGAGGGAAGCAGATCCGGCAGGCATGATGCGTAGCTTCGCTCGGCCACGAAGACGCACGAACAGATCTGGTGCGCGACATAGCCCGAGCCGAGATGGGCTTGGGGTCGCAGCTCGCGGTAGAAGTAGACGCCCGCGACGAGTAGGACCAGACTTCCAATCTGGAGAATCCGCTTCAACATCATTCCCCTCCGCTCATCTGGCCGACGTCGAAGGCATCGGAAAGGCTTCGAGCAGTTTCGATAGCCCCATGTTCAGAGCCTTCCAGTCTGTACTCTGCATCTCGCCGAGGCGAACGATGAGCAGGTCATGGGTCGGGACGATCGCGACGAATTGACCGTTGTTTCCCGACGCCTCGAAAACCGAACTCGGCCCGCCCGGCATCAACACGAATTGATGCTCCTTGGGTTCCAGATTGAGCCAGAAATGTGCGCCATGGGTTCCGTTGTTCTCGACCGGCGCGCGGCTGCGGGCGAAATCGACCCAGCCCTCGGGCAGGATGCGGTGCTGGTCCCAGAGGCCGTCCCGCAAATAGAGCAGGCCGAAGCGCGCCAGGTCGCGAGCCGTGGCGTAGATGTGGCTGCCGCCCAGGAAGTGACCCGTTGGATCGAACTCGAAGATCGTGTGCTCGGCACCGATGGGAAGGAGCAATTCGGCCCGGATGAATGCGCGTCGCCCCTTCGCGTCGGCAGCGACCGCGCGGCCGATGACGCCCGCAAGGAGTGTGGTCGTCGCCGTTGAGTACGCCCAATGGCTGCCCGGCGGATGGATCGGCGGTCGATTTGCGGCATACGCGTTCGGGTTCTGCGCGCCCGCCCCGAATAGGAGTTCCCCCACGAAGCCGCCTGTTTTGGGGTTGCCCGACGAGAAGTCACCATTGTCGATCCCGGAGGTCATGTTCAGCATCTGTCGGAGTGTGATGTCACGCCGGGGATCGTCTTCGGATTGCCACTCCGGGACCGCGACGGGCGAATCGAGGGCGAGCGCCCCGCGACGAACGAGGATGCCCGCCAATGCATGCGTCCAACTCTTGGCCAACGACCAGGTGTGGAAGCGACTCTCGCGACCGAACCCCTCCGCATAGCGTTCGAAGACGATTCGGCCGTGTTGGACAATGAGCAATGCGCGGGTATCGGAAACGTCGCCCCGGCCGATCGAGGCAAAGAGCGTGTCGGCGGCGAGGGCCAACGCCTCGCGATCGACGTCCGCGTCGGGTTCCGCTTCGGGCCAAACCTCGGTCGGCCACGGGACATCCCCCGCCTGCTCGGGCAGAGGAACCAGCCCGGGCCCGGCCTCGCTTGGCGGGAGCGCTTGGATGGTCTGCGTGATTTCGGCCGACTCTGCCCGCACGGGGTGGTCGGATCCATCGACCCCATACGCGATCGAGGTCGAAAGGAGTGCGAGCAGGGTCGAGATTCCGATCGCTCCGATTCTTTCGGCGGGATGGGGGATTGTTCTCGGCATCGCGGCGTCAACCGTACACGATTGGCCGCCGCGCGCGGGGATTCAGTGCGCTTGTAATTCGGGTGGCGTGCCCGGCAGGCGTCCAAGATTCTGCAGGACGATCAGCGGCTGGTCCGGGTCGGTGCTGGTGAACGCCACGATCTCGTCGAGTCCGTCTCCGTTCAGGTCGGCGATGCGGCTTTGGCCACTGGAAAGGGGCACGCTTTGGCGCCCGGTCATGCGGCCGAAAACGGCTTCGCCCTTGACCTTCGATCCCAATCGAAAACCGATCTGATCGTCGCTTCGCGCAACATAGAGATCCTGGACTCCGTCCCCATTCCAGTCGCCGAGGCTCGGGATCAAACCGGAGACGCTCGCATCCCCGAAATTCAATCGGAACGAAAACTCATCTTCGAAAATCACGCGCGTGCCACCGGGCGCCTCGGAATCGAGCACGAGGACGCGGATCAGGGTTTCGGCCTTGCGCGTCAGAAGAATCCGAACCATCTGGATCAACCCGAACTCGATGGTCGTCTCGATGATCTCTTCCCGTCCGTCTCCGTCGAGGTCGACGAAATTGAAGTCCGAGAAGCCCCCTTCCATCTCGCGGAGCGCATCGGGCGGGTTCTCGATCACGACGCCGTCGCCGCGATTGAGATAGATCTGCATGCTCGAACGGCCATCCATCAACCCGCCACCGACGCTGCTGAGAATCAGATCGGCCCGGGTATCGCCGTCGAGATCCCGCGCGAAATAGTTGTTCACGGTGGCTTCATGTCGGCGTTCGGTTTCCTCGTCGAAGGGCTGATACTCGAGCCGGCGACTCGGTTGGCTGGGGAGGCCGTCGGGGCCCGTGTGGTAGATCCAGATCGCCCAGCGTGAGAGGACGAAGAGGTCGAGCCGCCCATCCCCATTGTCGTCGGCCCGCGCCAGCGTGGGCCAGGTGACTTCCTGAACCATCCATTTCCAGACCGTCGCCGGCAGGAAGGGCAGGTAGGTTCGATAGCTCGCGTAGATCGGCATATCGATCTTGCGCGCGTCGCCGGACGTGAGGTCGATCAGCCAGCCGCCGCCCAACGCCGGCACGAGGGCCGTCACACGTCCGTTCCCGTCCCAATCCGCGACGATCTCGACCCGCCCGATCTGCCAGGGTCGGGGGGGCAGCGGGAGTCCGCCCGGGACGGGGAAGTCGAGGGGCGGCTCGGCACCCGACAGGGATTCGAGCCGGATTCCGGCGGCGCTGACCAGCAAGAGCTGGGGACCGCTTCGGCCGGGTATGCGCGCGACATCGACGATCACGGTGGACTGCGGAAGGACTCGTTCGAGAATTCGGGGGTCACCCGGCGTGAGCGCTGCGCCGCAGGGCATCCAGGTCATGAGTTTACGCTGCTTCGGCGGCCCACCCTCCGTGCTGAGGACCAGCAGGTCGCTGCCCCCCGCTTCACAGCTACTGACCTCGAGCGTCCAGACCTGCTCGATGAGTCCCGTGATGTTGTGTGAGTGGATTTCAAAGGGAGCGGAACTGGCGGCCAAAGCGAAGGGAGGGGTGCTCATCAGCGTGACGAGCCCGATCGCGACGTTGACGACGACGACCAGGGCCCGGCTGACTCGGGAGCTCCAGATTCGAATGCGCGGACCCACGAGGGACAGCATAAGCAAGTCGCCGAGAGATGCCCGTTCAGGCGGCCTTCTGGCTCACCTCGAAGCCGCCGTCGACCGATACGAAGGGTAGGGCAGGCCCTCCTCACCGAACCGTGCGGTCCGGTCGGGAAAGCTCTGCATTCGGTCGAGTGAGTCCAAACTGTGCGCATCCTTGCCAGGATCTTTTCGTTGCCGCTCGCGATGTTTTTCATCGCGACCGGTTCCTTTGGGCTGATCACGAGTTACGCGACGGACAGCGAGATCGCGGACCAGTCCCGACGTCAACTCCAACTCTTCAATCGCTGGCTGATCGACGACGGCTATTCGGTTCCACGAGACCTCGCCGTGACCACCGAGGAGTGGATCACAGAGACGGTCCTTCGCTTCGTGTTGCTTCCGATCGGGCTCGTGCTCCTCGCGTTCTGTCTTGGCCTGATGGGCCGATGGCGCAGTGTTGACGACGATACGGACGCCCCGAACGACGAGGGCGTCGATGTCGTGATGGATAAACGCGCGGCAAAGAGGGTCCTGAAACAAGCGCGGGCACTCAAAAAACAAGGGGAGCTCGTCGAGGCGGGTGAATTGCTCTGGACCCACGAACTCTTCGACGAGGCGGCGGAGGTCTTCGTCGAAGCCGGCGAGTTCGTTCGGGCGGCCGAGATTCGCCACGATCAGAACCTCTTTGTCGAGTCCGCTCGCTTGCATCTGCGAGGCGAGAACTACGAAGCGGCCGGTTTGATCTTCGGACAACAGGAGGCATGGGGGGAAGCGGCGGACGCCTACCTGAAGGCGAATCTCCAGAGCGTCGCGGCCGAGATGTTCGAGAAAGCCGAGAATTTTCGTATGGCCGCCGATTGCTATCGCGAAACGGAATTCATGCGGCATGCGGCAGCGATGTATGTGAAGTGCAAGAACTGGCGCGCTGCGGCGGATTGTCTCGAAATTGTTTTCGTCGACGAGGGCGGAAAGTCGACGATGGATCCGAAGAAAGCGGCTGAGATTTCGAAACTGGTGCGGCAGGCCGGCAAGCTCTTTCTCAAGGCCAAGGAACCGGACAAGGCCTACGAGATGTTCGAGCGTGGGGGCTGTGCCCTCGAAGCGGGCGAAGTCGCGACCTTGCTCGGGAACCATGCCGTGGCGGCGACCCATTTCCAACAGGCCGGCGAGGTCGACCGTGCGGCGGATTCTCTTCGCCAGGCCGGTGAGCCGGGCAATGCGGCGCGTCTGTTGGGCCAACATTTTCGCGACACCGGCGAGAACGAACGCGCGGCCATCTTGCTCGAGGAAGCGGGCGATCATCTCGAGGCGGGCGATCTCTACCGGAGTCTGGAACAATTTTCGAAGGCCGCCGAATGCTATGAGGAACAGCACGCCTTTGCGCAGGCGGCCGAGATGTTCCAGATGGCGGGCAGTCGAGAGCGGGCCGGGGAGGCGTTCGAGAAAGCCGGACGATTCACTGAGGCCGCCGAATGTTTCGCACTGGTCGGCAATCCCGGCCGTGAAGCCGAGCTGCTCGAGAAGGCGGGCGACTTTCTCCGAGCCGGCGAGATCTACCACCTGGAAGGTCTGGACGACGAAGCGATTTCGGCTCTCCAGAAGGTGCCTCAGGAAGACGAGGAGTTCGCCCGATCGGCCGCGATCTTGGGGGATATCTTCGCCGCGCGCGGACAGCTCTCGATCGCCGTCACCAAGCTCCAACAAGCCATCGGGGACACCGAACTGACGCGCGACAGCGTCGATGGGTACTATCGACTGGCCGCGATCTATCAAGAAGATTCCAAGACCCGTGAAGCGGTCGAGATCTTCGAGAAGATCATGGCCTTCGACTATCACTACCGAGACGTCGAAGTACGGCTCGCCGAAGCGCGCGCGCTCTTGCAACAGGAGGAGCCGCTCACCAATCCCACACAGGGCGCGGGCACGGCGGCGAATCCGAGTACGCCGGGCTTTGGCGGCCCCGCCGAGGAGGGGCGATACAAGATCGTCGGAGAGCTGGGCCGTGGGGGCATGGGCATCGTCTACAAGGTCCAAGATACGGTGCTCGATCGAATCGTGGCCTTCAAAGTGCTTCCCCAGGCGTTGGTCGAGAATCCCCAGGCAATCCAGAATTTCATGCGAGAGGCGCAGGCCGCCGCGAAATTGAATCATCCCAACATCGTCACGGTCTACGACACGGGCGAACTCCGCGGCCGCTACTACATCGCGATGGAATACGTCGAGGGCACGACACTCAAGGAAATCTTGCGTCGCCGTGGCGCGATCTCGCCGTCTGGAATCCTCCACGTTCTGATGCAGATCTGCGAAGCCCTCGCCTATGCACATGAGAAGAAGGTCGTTCATCGCGACATCAAGCCGGCGAATACCATGTGGACGCGCGACAAGAAGGTCAAGTTGATGGACTTCGGTCTCGCGAAGGTGCTCGAAGAAGCACGCAACCAAACGACTGTGGTCGCCGGCACGCCGTATTATATGAGTCCCGAACAGACGTTGGGCAAGAACGTCGACTATCGCACGGATATCTATTCGCTCGGGGTCGCGATCTTCGAGATGGCGACGGGGACCGTCCCCTTCAAAGAGGGAAACATTCCGTACCACCATGTTCATACCGCGCCGCCCAAGATCCGCGATCTGCGACCGGAGTTGCCCGAGATGCTCTGTGCGATCGTCGCACGATGTCTCGAAAAAGATCCGAACAACCGCTTCCAGTCGGTGACGGAAATTTTGGCGGCCGTCCGCCAATCGCTGGCCGAGGACGGGTCGGGCGCCAAGGCCGGGCCCTGAGCTCCGCAGCCCAGACCCTGCGTGTGTTGCCCGATCGACTTCGTCCCGGCCCGGCGGGGGTCTGAACGCTACGCTGCCTGCTCGCCGGGGAGTGGGTGTGCAGCAAACGACGGTTGCCAGAAGGGTCGCTTGGAGCGGAACGGGCCTGCACAGCGGCGAGCCCGTCGAGTTGGCGCTCTGCCCCGCCGCCGCGGATACCGGGATCGTCTTCGTTTCGCTCGGCGTTGCCGAGGACGGCGGCGATGTCGAGATTCCCGCTTTGGCCCACGCCGTCCGATCCACGACGCGGGCGACCACGCTTGCGGCCCCGGCGGTTTCGGTCGGGTCGGGATGCAGTCGCCCCGACATCGTGATCGCGACGGTCGAACACTTGCTGGCGGCGCTCTATGCGTTGAAGATCGACAATCTGCGGATCGAGGTTCGTGGCTGCGAGATTCCGGTGATGGACGGGAGCGCAGCGCCTTTCGTTGCTTGGATTCGGCGGGCCGGAAGGGCGCCCTTGGACGCGCCGCGGCTCGAACTCCGTGTCATGAAGAGCTTCGAGATTCTCGATGGCGATCGTTGGATTCGCATCGAGCCCGCCGACACGCTCAGGATCTCCTACGCGATCGATTTTTCGCATCCCTGCATCGGTCGACAGACGCTCGAACTTCCCCGACTGGACGAGGAGATTTTCGAGCGCGAACTCGCGGCTGCACGAACTTTCGGTTTTGTACACGAGGTCGAGGCCCTACGGCTTGCCGGACTCGCACGTGGGGGAAATTTGGACAATACCGTCGTGCTGGATGACGCGGGGGTTCGGAATGTCGGCGGATTGCGCTGGCCCGACGAGTTCGTTCGCCACAAGATCATCGACCTGATTGGGGATCTCGCATTGCTCGGCGCTCCCTTGCGTGGCCACATCAGAGTCGAAAGGGGCGGCCACGCACTACACCAACGCTTGGTGGAGGCGCTCATCGATCGACCCGAGCTGCTCGAGGAGCGACCCGCAGGCTCCTAGCCCGAGAAATCCTCGAGTTCGCGTGCCAGCGCGGCGATCCCGTTGGCGTCATGGAATTGCAGCCCCACCCCCGGCGTACGGACGTTTCCACCGGGCTCTGTCTGGGGGACGTGATGCCATGTCACCCGCGCCTCGAACTCGTGTAACGACTCGCCGTTCGGGACTCGGAATCGAACCTTCACGCAATCGCCGCGCGCCATGACGAGGTCGGTCCGCAAGAACATGCCGCCCGCGCCGAGTGTCGTGGCGTAATCGCAATGGATCTCGCCCTGGACCTGGTAGTCGACGAGGACTCGAATCGTCGCGCGGCGGTATTTTCGGGTGTTCTTCGGATTGCGCTGAGCCATGACTTCTTCACTTCTCCTTGGACCGAGCCGACTAGCGAGACTCTTCCAGGCGTTCGCAGAGCATCCGCGTGATTCGTTTCAAGAGTCGCCGCACCGAGTCGGAGGACGCCGCCAACGTTGCGATCTCCGCGGCTTCGAAAGCCTGTCGCGACGGATCGCTGTTTTCGAGCCAGAGCAGGGCCTGCAAAACGGATCGCAGGTCGCCACCGTTCCGATCGATCGCCTGTGCCGCCGCGATGGCTCGCAACTCGTTGCTCCAGGCGGCATGATCGTGGGCCTCGATCGCCTCGACGCTGGTTTCTTCGACGAGGCGTTGAATCTTTCGTCGGGTCCAACGACCGATCGCCGGGTCGAGGAGGTCGCGGTAGCGCGAATCGCCTCCGTTTCCGTCCGGGTCGAGGAAGAGCGCGGCGATTTCGGTAAAGAGTGATGCGCGGTCGGAACCCTCGAGTGACGACAGTCCCGGGGCCGTCCACTCGTCTTCGATCTGCGTGATCTCTTCGATCACCGATCGGATTTCGGGGACAGGACATTCGGGCCTATCCGGCTCGGCGTTCGAGAGAATCGTTCCCAATTCTTCACGCAGTTGGTGAGCGATTCGACGCAGTCGTTCGTCGTCGGGATCGGGCATGGGGGGTGCGCTTCGGATCGCGAGGCGGAGGGTCTCGCCGGCCGCGTCGGCCTCCTGGGGCGAGGCCTGGCCGAGTGCTCGAAGGACCGTCATGGCGTCCTCGGCGGTCTCCGGTTGATCCTGCTCTTCCGCGAGCCGGGCGATCGCACGCAGAGATCCCGCCGTCGTGGGCGATGCGTCGAGAATCTCACCATGGAGTCGCAGGGCATCGCGCCAACGGTCGGCCGAATGCAGGAGCAACCCCGCGAGTGCCGTTCGCGCGACGGCGAGTTCGGGTTGCAAAGTGAGCGCCGTTTCGTACGCCTCGATCGCTTCCGCGAACGCTTCGAGTGGGCCGGATAGCAAGCGGCCTCGTTCGAGGTAGACGTGTGAGAGTTCACGGCTGGTCGGGTCCGGATGAGCGGAGATGAATCGTGCCAGGACGCCATCGGCTTCCAGCCAATCACCCGCCATGCGAATCAATCTGGATTCGCAGAGGACCGCCTCGCTCAGGCGGGGCTCCCAACGTGAGGCCTCCGCATAACGTTCGATCGCGGCCGGATTGTCGCCCGTGAGCTCGGCCAGCCGAGCCAATTGAAAAGAGATCTGAGCGGCGTGTGGACCCGGCTCGATGGCGTCGATCGCTTCCTCGCAGAGCCGTCGAGACTCGGAGTCGACGCCCCGATCCCCGACGAGCTGGCAACGCAGAACCCACGCGGGCGCCAAGCGGGGGTCGGTCTCGGTCGCGCGGTCGAGACAATCCATCGCGCGGTCGATGTCCTCGAGTGCCAGGGCATGCTCGGCTGCACGAAAGGATGCGAGCGCCCCGATTTCGGAATCGGACGTCTCGCCCGCCCATCGTTCGAGTGCGATGAGGGCCTCCTCGATGCGCTCCGCATGTTCATGCACCCGGACGAGACCCTCGTGGGCCTCTTCGACCGACGGGTCGATTTCGATGGCCTCTTCGTAGCGTGCCCACGCCGCGTCGAGCAGATCCTCGGCTTCGAGGCAGCGCGCGACCATCGAGTGTTGGCGACCTCTCCGCGCATTCTCGCCGGGCTGATCCAGCCGCTGTTCGAGCAACCCACGTGCCGCGTGATAGTCGCCGTCTTCGAAATGCGCTTCGGCCTTCCCCTCGAGCGCCTCGATCTGGTTGGCGTCGATTGCGAGTGCGATCTCGAAGAGCCGACGGCTCGCGCTGCGATCGCCGAGATGTCTTGCGGCGCCGCCGCCGAGCAGGGCGATTTCGAGTTGAAGATCGGAATCCATACGCTTGGCCCGACTGAGTTCGAGTGTTGTGTCGGCCTCGCGAAGTGTTTCGTCGAAATGCTCCCGTCGATTCGAAATCCGGGTCAGCGCGACGTGGACGGAAATGTCGGCGGCATCGAGTTCGCTCGCCTGGCTGAGGAGAACATTCGCTCGCTCCAGGTCGTCGGACTCGATACTGGCTGCCGCCAGAACGAGGTAGTTCGTGGCATCGTGATTCTCGGCGTGATTGGCGGCGCGCTCATAGGCCTGGCTCGCCTTCGCGTCCTCTCCCGCGCAGCGTTCGAACTCGGCCAACAGGGCCCACGCGGCCGAGGACGTCGGGGCGAGGGTCGTCGCCTGTTTGGCGCGCGCCAGCGCAGCCTCGTCGAGGCCTCGCGTCGAGTGTTGGCGAGCGAGTTCGAGATGGTCCGCGACTTCGGCGCCGGAATCTTCGCGATCACACCAACTCCCGAAGGTCTCGGCGAAAGCATCCTGATCGCCGCTCGATTGATAGAGCCAGGCCATCGCGAGTTCGTCGTCGGGCGAAAGCCGTTCGATCTTGGCGGCCTCGTTGTAGGCGTCGATGGCCTGGCTGGAAGCGGAGTCGCCACGGCGGTAGAGGGTCGCGAGACGCAGCCAGACCTTGGATCGACGCAGTGCATGGGCTGGGTCGTCCTCGAGCAGGTCGAGTTCGCGCCGATAGAGGGGGATCACGTCGGGCGAATCGGAGCCCGCCTCCTTGACCTCGATCAGGGATTGCAATGTGGCGAGGTGGTTGGGATCGTGTTCGAGTGCGAGTTCGTATCCGGCGATGGCCGCTTCGCTCGAACCGAGCTGCCGCCAACAGAGGTCGCCGAGGGTGCGGGCGATCGTCGTGCGTTCGCGCAGATCGAGCCCCGATTCCAACGCGTATTCGGCCTCGAGCGCCTGGACCAGGCCTTGCCAGTCGTGAAGCCGTTCGCAACAGCGCCGCCGACCCCGGATCGCCTCCAATCGACAGGCCTCGTCCGCTTCGGCTTCTTGATAGGCGTCGCGCGCAGAAGCGAGATTGCCGAGCTTCTCCTCCCGCAAAAAGGCCAACTCGAGCCATTCCGCCGCGTTGCCGCGTTCCGTGGCGAGATGTTCTGCGAGCCGGATTGCCAATTCGGCGGATCGACCCGTGCGCCTCAGCAATCTGAGGAGCTGATCTGTCGATCGGATCACGGAGGGGTCGTCGGCGCCCTGACCGGTCGCGCAAAGGCTGCGGAGATGCTCGATCGCGCGATCCGGGTCGCCGAGATGACGGTCGTAGACCTCTGCCAATTCCTCGCGGAGATAGCGAAGGTATTCCTCGGGCGTACTCGCGCGGATTTCGTCGTCGCGCTCGATGAGGTGGAGTTCGCGTTCGGCCACGAGGGCCCATTGATCGTGGCGCGTGCTGGCGCGAAGCGCCGCGTCGAGGGCGCGCAGATGCGTGAGTTCCACGCGGGGTTCGCCGCGGGTTGCGGCGACGTTGGCCTGTAGGTGGGGAAGGGCGAGTTCAGGCTTCGTCAAATCGACGCTGTAGAGCGAGGCCAAGGATTGTCGGAGTTCGATTCCCTCTTCGGTGTTCTGGAGGTTGCCGAGGGCGGCGATCCGCGACTCCAGAATGTCCGCGCGTTCGAACGGACGTTCCATCGTGTCGTAGAGGCGATCGAGTTCGAGAAGAATTTCACTCGGGTTGGGTGCGAGTTCCAAGGCCCGTTGGTAGGCGAGGATCGCGCGACCGGGCGAGTGCAGTTCGCGCTCCAGGAGGCCTGCGCGGAGCACATGGATATCGTGTTGGCGTGCCGGATTCGACTGCCTCGAGAGTTCTTCATCGTGGGCTCGAAGAGCCGCTTCGAAGCGGCCCGCACGATGGTGGACCTCCGCGAGTCGCGAGAGCAGCTCGGGATCCTCGGGTCGTTCGAAGCGAAGTCGGGCCAGCCACGGCAGCGATGCGTCCGGGTTGATTCGTGACCAGGCGACCTGCGCGGCTTCTTCGAGGAGCTCGACTCGATGGTCGGGTTCGGCTTCGGTTGCCTCGACGTAGAGGCAATCGAGCACAGCCGGCCATCGATTGAGGTTCTCGAGTTCTCGACGAAGCGTCGAACGTGCTTCCTGTCTGTGGCGGTCGAGAGACAAGGCCTCGCGAAGATTGGCGACTGCTTCTTCGGGACGAGCGAGCCGATCGGCGAGGAGCAGGCCGCGACGTTCCAGGATCGCTGCCCGTTCGGTTTGCGGTTGCGAGATTTCGAGCGCGCGATCGAGCAGGCCGAGAATCCGATCCGCATCGCCGAGCCGGTCGGCGAGAAGCAGGGCGTGGTCGAAGGCATCTCGATGCTGGGGGTGGGATTCGAGGATTCGTTCTAGCTGCTGGAACGCTTCGAGAGGGTCGTTGCGAACTTCGGCGTGAAGCTGCGCCAATCGCATCCGGAGATCGATCATTTCTTCTTCGGACGCATAGCGCAGGCGTTTCTGGATCAGTTCCACGAGGGGGTCGGTCTCGCCAATCTCCTCATAGAGCTCGATCAGCGCGTCTTCGATCTTTCGGTCGTCGGGCGATGTCGCGAGGGCGGCGCGGTAGGCCTCCGCCGCTTCGCGGGCAAGACCCCTCTTCGATTCGCTCAGACCGAGACGAATCTGCCACGGCAGTCGCGCGGTGGTTTCCTCGAGATCTTCGATCACCTCGCGACAGAGACCGCTCAATTCCTCGAAGGCACCGGTTCGTTCGTAGAGTTCAGCGAGCGGATCGGCCACGCGTGGCGCGACACCGAGCTCGACCCGTGCCGACTCGAAATGGCTTCGTGCGCGCTCATCCTCTTCGAGAGAGGTCGAGAGCAGAATGGCGATGCGCAGCCGTAGATCCGTGGCTTCGACACCGCCCGATTCGCCGAGACCCTCGAGGCGCGCTTCGAGAATCCGAACGGTTTCTTCGGGGCGACCCTCGCTCGAATAGTGCATGGCCAGGACTTCGGCCGCCTCGGCATGAATCGGCTGGATCTCGAGTACACGCTCATAATGGGCATAGGCCGCGGTGGCGCCGAGGTCCGCCGGCCGGCGTTCGTCGTCGAGGTAGAGGCGAGCGGCGGCGACGCGCAGCGAACGTTCTCGCTCTGGCTCGGGTCCCGCCTCGATCTCGGCTTCGACCACACGCAGCCAATCGGCCGGTCGATCGAGATCACGACCATAGATTTCGCCGAGTTGTTGCCAGACGTGAACCCGGTCCGTGACGATCTGGGCGATCGCCTCGAGCTGTTCGGCACAGCCTGCGATGTCCTGCAGTCGATCGAGACAGATCGCAGCGATTCGTTCGCGCAGGGTGGCTTGCTCCTCTTCGGACAGCGCGTCGACGCGCGCGACGAGCCGGTCTCGAAGACGTTCCCATTGGCCACTCGAATCGAGTAGCGATTCCAGACGTCGCGAAGCGATCTGTGCGTCCGGGGATTCCGCATCGGCCCGAATGATCTCCTCGTAGAGATCGCAGGCGAGAACGGGTTCGCCGAGCGCCTCTTCGAGAAGCGAGGCACGCTCGAGGTGCATCGCGGATCTCCGCTCTGCATCCGACTCCCAGCCCGCGCGTCGCTCGATCAGGTCGCAAAGACCCCGAGCATCGTTCCCGACTCGGAGCGCACGCTCGAGCTGGTCGAGAATCTCTTCGTTCTCGGGATGTCGTGCGTGCAGGGCCGAAAAGATCTCGGCCGCTTCTTCGCTCTGGCCCAACGAATCGAGCAGGATTCGACCCCGAGTCTGGTCGAGTTCGAACGCCTCATCGGATTCATCTCCCAGAAGCTGGCGACGGGTATGCAGGAGCTGGGCGAGTTCCGCATAACGTCCCGCCAGCTCGAGCAGATCATGGAGCTTTCCGGTGGCCTCGTCGGGTGCCGACGGGAGATCGGCCAGTTGCCAACGGACGACGATGGCCGCATCGAGATCGCCGATCGGATCTTGCAGGGTCGCGGCGAGTTCTTCGAGCAGCTTGGCTCTCTCGTTCCCTGGCGACGCGTCGACGAGTAGACGCAGGGATTGAACGAGCCGCTGGGACCGTCCGAGACGCCGGTAGACCGAACACAGCGTTTCCAGGCCCTCCCGGTCCTCGGGCTCGTCCTCGAGCGAGAGTTCGAGCGCGGTCGCGGCCGCGTCATCATCGTCCAACTCGATGTGCAGCACGGCCTGTCGGCGAAGGGAATCACGGCGTTCATGGCCGTGAAGCAGTTTGGCAAGCTTTCGACGCGATTCGATCTCGTCCTCGGGTCTTCCGAGTCGCGCCTCGAAATCCGCGCGCAACACGAACGCTTCGCTCGTCTCGGGCGCAAGTTGGCTCCATCGCATCGCCCAGTCGAGCGCCTCTTCATTCCGATCACGTCCTTGCAGGATCGGAATCGTCGTGCGTGCGAGTTCGGCCATCTGGCCGGCATCTCGACAACCCTGCGCTTCCCGCTCGCACACCTCGAGCAGCAATTCGGGGTCGTCCGCGTCCTCCGCGATTCGGCGGAGCCCGGTGAGCGCCGAACGACAGCCGGAATCCACGGCGAGTGCTTCGTCGAAGAGCACACGCGCGCGATCGGAATCATCGAAACGCTCGAGAAGCAGGCTTCCGAGACTCGCTGAAATCGTGACACAGGAGGCTTCGTCCATCGCGCCGAGGGCGGTCTCGAAGGTTTCACGCAAGCAATCCCAATCCTCCCGCTTGCGATAGATTCGTTCGAGCGCCTCGATCGCATCGGCGTGAGTTGGAGCCAAGCTGAAAGCGCGTCGCCAATTCGATTCGGCCGTGGTCGTCTCGGCGAGATCTTCTTCCTGAAGGCGAGCGAGTTCGCACAGGCGTTCCGCGAGGACGTCGTCCTCGTCCTCGAGTGCGGTCAGGGTCTCCAGAACCTCGGCGAGTTCTCGCTTCGAGCCCGCTTCGCGCAAGAGGCGCGCTCGAATCGTGAGAACACGACCGTCGTCATGGCCGCGTTTCTCGCCCGCGCGTCGAATCGCGTCGAGCGCGGCAGCCGAGTTCCCGAATTCCGAATGGAGCTCGGCGGCCTCGATGAGGGCACTGCGCGGCGTATTCTTCCCGCCTATCGCGATCACGCTGTCGAGCGCTTCGAGCAGCGCTGCGCGATCCTCGTCGGCGCGTTCGACTTCGGCGACCGCCAGAAGCACGGCGATCTCCTCGGGCGCGAGTTCGAAGGCACGCTGGGTCCAGGCCCGGGCACCCGCCCGAGAGGCCAGATGGTGCAGGTGGAGCTGGCTGGCTTCGACGGCAACCGCTGCACGGTGTCTTGCGCCCGAGGCGAGGTCGAAACGTCGCTCGAGAAGCTCCGAGACGGCCTCCCAATCCTCGTCGACCGTCGCGAGCAGCAGCGACCATTCGACCGCCGCGGGCTGGAACGGGTCGTCTTCGAGCGCGGAGTCGAAACATTCTCGGGCCCGATCCGATTGGTCGAGGTGATTCGCGTAGAGCGTCCCGAGTGCGATCGAGGCGGGAGCGCGCTCGGGGCCGCGGAGGTGATTCGTCAGACGAAGAAAGATTTCGGCGGCCTCTTCGAAGCGGCCGGCATGTTGATGGAGCCGGGCGAGGCCTTCGAGCGCGGCCGAGAAATCCGGATCGGCCTGGAGTGCGCGTTCGTAGGCGCGACTCGCCTCTTCCGCATCCCCGAGATGTTCTTGCCAGGTTCGGCCGAGTTCCGTCTCGAATGCCGCCCGGTCGTAGGGCGGCATGGAGGTCGCACTCTCGAGTTCGGCGATTTGCAGAACCAGATCCCACTTCTCACCCCGTTCATGAATTCCTCGCAGTTGGCGCAGCGCAGGTCGGTTCGTCGGATCGAGTCGGGCGAGCGTCCAATAGACTTCGCATGCGGCCTCGAGGTCGATGATCCGCTCCTCCAGGATCTGGCCGAGACGGAAGAGCAGTGGGGCTCGCAGGTCGTCATCGGCCAGGATCGTGGGAGCCTCGATGCGCTCCCGGTAGAGCCCGACCAGGGACTCCCAATCGCCATCGAGAAAGAATTGTTCCTCGAGCGCTTCGAAGGCCCGGCGGTCATCGGGATTGCTTGCGAAACTGTTTCGTTGTGTGTCGAGGCCTTTGGCCAAGGTGCCCTCTCATGGATTCTCGTCGGGTTTTTCCCGACCTTTCTATCGACACGGCACCGGTCGTGCTTGATCGCCGAATTCACTTTGCGAATCGGTTGGATCGAAGCGACAGGCGCGGGTGGGAGAGACACTTTGCGGTGCTAAGGGCGAAGGGTTTTCCCCTCAAATCTTGAGTGGGCGGTCCAACCCGAGAAGCGGGTCGCCGGCCGTGCGTTACACGCGCTTCGCTTTCGTGGTCGTGGGCAGGCGTACACGCTATTACCCCGACGGCGAGGATCCATGGCTGCTTTCGCGCCGGATTCTTTCGGGAAGGAGCTCTCCGCCCCAATGACTTTCCGCCCCAATGAGTAAGGCGATCGAATCCGAGAACGCCCCGATTCGAGTCCGGGCGGAGGTTCTTTCGAACGAGCCCGAGGGAAGCGGTCGGAAACTACGTCTGGCGATCCCCGGCTGGCCAGGGGCCATTCCTGGACAATTCCTCATGCTCGGTGCCGGTGCCGAAGCGGGCGTGCCGCGATGGGACCCGTTGCTGCCCCGTCCGATGGCCGTCTATCGAGAACTCGGGCCGATCGATCTCGACGGGAATTCGACCGCCGCACACCAGGTCGAGCTGCTCTATCGGGTCGTGGGGCGTGGCACGACGTTGCTCGCCGAGGCCATTCCCGGACAGAGGATCTCGGTCGTTGGGCCGCTGGGCCGCGGATTTCCGATCGAGTCGGAGCCGGCGCTCGCGGTCCTGGTCGGCGGTGGCTCGGGGATCGCCTCGCTCTACGCGTTGGCCGAGGCGTTGATTCGTCGAGGCCGGCAGGTCCTCGTGATCTTGGGTGCACGCAGCCGAGCCGACCTGCTTGCGCGGAGTGATTTCGCAGCGCTCGATGTCGAACTGGTCTGCACCACCGAGGATGGCAGCCAAGGGATTCGGGGTCGCGTGACCGAACCCCTCGCCGAACGCCTGGACGCCGTGAACGGGCAGGCGACGGTTTTTGCGGTGGGTCCCACAGCCATGATGAAGGCGTGCGCAGCGCTGTCCGCCGATCGCTCGCTGACTTGTTATGTCTCGCTCGAAAATCCGATGGCGTGTGGCTTTGGCGTCTGTCTGGGTTGTGCGGCGGCTCGCGCCGGGGGCGGCTTCTCGTTGGTCTGTCGCGAGGGACCGGTATTCGAAGCGTCCGAGCTCGACTGGACGGGCCTGGCATGAGCGCGACACTCGACGAGCGCGTCGACTTCGCTGGGATCGCGCTGCGCAACCCGGTTTTGACGGCTTCCGGCACCTTTGGCTATGGCACGGAATTCGCCCCCTTCCTCGACCTCGAGAAGATCGGCGGCTTCGTCGCGAAGAGCCTGACGCTCGAGCCGCGTTCCGGGAATCCGCCGCCGCGCATTGCGGAGACGCCGGCCGGCATGCTGAATGCGATCAGTATCGAGAACGTGGGCGTGCGTGCGTTCCTCGAGGAAAAGCTACCCGCGCTTCCGCAGGGCGCAGTCGTCATCGCGAGCGCCTTCGGAACCGAGCCCGCGGTCTACGCCGAATTGGCCGCGAGGGTCTCCGAGCATCCCCGGATCGCCGGAATCGAGATCAACGCATCCTGTCCGCATGTGAAGGCCGGGGGCATCGAGTTCGGGCAGGATCCGAAATTGCTGGCAGAACTCGTTCGCGCGGTGCGTCGTGCGACGTCTCGACCGTTGATCGTCAAGCTTTCGCCGAATGTGACGGATATCGCGGAGATGGCGCGGGTTTGTGAAGCCGAAGGTGCCAACGGCGTCTCGCTGATCAACGCCGTGCAGGCCATGGAGGTCGATGTCGAGACACGGCGACCCGTGTTGTCCAATATCCTGGGTGGCCTGTCGGGCCCCGCGATCCGGCCGATCGCACTGCGAATGGTCTGGCAGGTGGCACAGGCCGTGGATATTTCGATCTGTGGCGTGGGCGGAATCATGGACGCCGACGACGCCGTGAAGTTTTTGTTATGCGGAGCGAGCGCGGTCCAGGTCGGGACGGCCAATTATCTCGATCCCTCCGCCGCCCTGCGAATTGCCCGGGGAATCGCCGACTATGCCCGGCGTCACGGCTTCGAGAGGGTGGCCGATCTGACGGGCGCCTTGCAGGCCCCTGGGGGATAAAGGCGAAATGTGCGCCTTGCTTGCGATTGCCTTCGCATTTCCGTAATTTCAGCGGGCTTTCGGGGCCTGTCCGGCCACGCGGGCACAGCTTTTCGGGTCGATCGGCGTAGATGTTGACGGTCGGGGTAGACGAAACCCCGGTGAAGAACGATGCGACGGTTCGAAGCCGCCGGGAAAGTGGGCGTTTCGTCCGCTTTTTTTTGTTTTGGGTTTTGGAACGGTCGGTTGCGGGCGTGACTCAGGGGCCACAAGTACAAGTAGAGGGAATCGAAAGGGGGCAGGCGCATCTATCGAGACATTCCGGAAGAACTTCGCGCGTTGATCGAGCCGGTCGTGGACGAGCACGAATGCGAATTGGTCGATGTTGAGGTCGCGAGGAATCGAGGTCGGGGATTGCTTCGGGTGACCGTCGACAATCCGAATGGGGATGGGCGGGTCGCGATCGCACGCTGCGCGGCCATTTCCAGGGAGATCGAGACGCTGCTCGATGCAGCCGGATCGATGCCAGGGGCCTATCAACTGGAAGTTTCGTCACCGGGTCTGGATCGAGTGTTAGGTCGGGAGAAGGATTTCGAAGCCGCCATCAGCCACCGGGTGAAGCTGACGACTCGTCGTCCCATCGAGGGGCGCAAGCGATATCGCGGCCGTCTCGAATCCTTCGAGTCGGGCGTTTTGAAGATGAAGGTGGAGGGTCTCCGAGGGGGCCCGAGTAGAGCAGATGGGGATGAGGTCTTGATCCCCATCGAAGAGGTTGAAAAGGCCAATTTGATTTATGAGTTCACGAGTGCGGATTTCGCAAAGGAATCTTCGCGGAGTGGCTCGAGCCAATCGGGCGGAGTGTGATGCTGGGTATGAATCTCAAACGAGAGATCGATCAGATCGCAAAAGACAAGGGAATCGACCCAGCCGAGATCACGGGTGCCCTCGAGGAAGCCATGCGCCAGGCCGCACACAAGCGGTTCGGCCAGGAAAAAGAGATCGAGGCGAAATACAACGATGAGATCGGCGAGGTCGAACTCTTCGAATTTCGTGAAGTGGTCGAAGAGATCAGCGACCGCGACACCCAGATCCTGATCGAGGAGGCGCGGCGAGAATACGATCCCGACGTCGAGTTGGGGGACGAAATCGGCGTCAAACTCGACACGTCCGGGTTTGGTCGGATTCTCGCGCAGGCCGCGAAACAGGTAATTATCCAGCGAATTCGGGATGCCGAGCGCGACCACACCTACGAGGAGTATTTCGGTCGCACGGGCGAAGTCGTGAACGGAATCGTCCGTCGCTTCGAGAAGGGAGCGATCATCGTCGATCTGGGTCGTGCCGAGGCTGTGATTCCGGCGAAGGAACAGGTTCCGCGGGAGAGCTACCGACCGGGCGATCGTATTCGCGCCTATGTCACGGAAGTGAACAAGGTCGCCAAGGGCCCGCAGATCGTTTTGTCACGCTCGTCGATCGACTTCCTGATCAAACTCTTCGAGCAGGAAGTGCCCGAGATGTACGAAAAGATCGTCACAATCGAATCGGCGGCGCGCGAGCCCGGCGGGCGTTCGAAAATCGCGGTCGTTTCGCGAGACAGTGACGTCGATCCCGTCGGCGCTTGCGTCGGGATGAAGGGCAGCCGAGTCCAGGCCGTGGTTCAAGAACTCCGAGGGGAGCGCATCGACATCGTTCCCTGGAGTCCGGACCCCGCGCGCTATGTGTGCAGCGCGCTGTCGCCCGCGCAGGTCTCGAAAGTCATCATCGACGAGGCGCAGAAGTCGATGGACGTGATCGTGCCGGACGACCAACTTTCGTTGGCGATCGGTCGGCGCGGCCAGAACGTGCGACTCGCTGTGCAACTCACGGATTGGCGCATCGACATCAAGAGCGAAACGAAGATGCGCGAGATTGCCGAATGGCTTTCGCGAGCCGTTTCGGTCGTCGAGAATTGCGGTGATCCGGAAGCGGATCTATTGCTCCAACAGGGAATCACCTCGCTCGAGGACCTGTCCGAGTGTCCGGCCGAGCTGCTGACGGCGTTGCCCGGAATCGATGAGGCGGGCGCAGCGAACATCAAGGCGAAAGCGGGCGAACTCGTCAGCGTGAAGGTCGCCGAGGAAGAAGAGAGCGCGCGACTCGCGGCTGAGAACGAAGCCCTGATGCGCGCTGAGGCCGAAGCGGCCGCGGCGGAAAGTAGGGCCGAGAGGGGGGATGACGCCGTGGCGTCCGTGCCCCCGACCGGGCCGGCTTCGGATCGAGAAGACTGAAAACGACACGCACGACCACGAATCAACACCGAACCACTCGCACGAACGGCGCAGGGATAGATGGCAAAGATCAGGGCATATCGGCTCGCAGAAGAGCTCGGAATCGACCGCAATGAGATCGTCGAACAGGCGGCCAAGCACGGCGTCGAACTCAAGAACGCCATGGCGTCTCTCGAGGAGGCCGAGGTCGAACTCCTGCGCGCGAAACTCGGGCAGACGACACAACCCAAGAGGGCGATGGACGTACGTCGACTCGAGGGCAAGAAGGGCACGACCGTTCTGCGTCGTCGCCGTCGCAAGGAGCCGGAACCCGAGCCCGAGCCGATTGTCGAAGCCGCTGTGCCGGCGCCGGTGGATGAAAAGCCCGCCGAAGAAGAGGCCGCTTCGCCGACGGCAACAGGCGAGGCCTCTGCCGAAGGAGCGGCTTCGGGCGCCGCGATCGCCACGCCCTCTCCGACCCAAGCGGGCGTAGCCGCGTCCGTCACCGGGAAGGCCCCTGCAAAAGCGACTCCGGCACCCGCTCCACGCGACACGCGTGGCGGTGGCGCGGGGGCAGGCGATGCCGGTGGCGCGCCCGACCGCAAGGGCAAGCAGCGAAAGCGTGTGCGGGAAGTCGTCAATCTGCAGGAGCAGGAGCAGTTTGCTCGTCAGATCACGAGTCGCGGAGCCGGCCAACGGCGCGTGGTCACGACCGCGCCCCGGGCGGTCATCAATCCTCGCGCGCGGCGTCGCGACAAGCTCTCGCCGAAGCCGACCGCGGCCGCCGTGGAGGCGAGCAAGACGCGTCAGGTCAAGGTCGCCGGTGACATCAGTATCGGAGAGCTTTCGAAGCAGGCGGGCCTGAAGGCTCCGGCGATCCAGGGCAAGCTCATGGCGCTGGGAATCATGGTCTCGGTCAATCAGAGCATCGATTTCGAGACGGTGCAAAAGATCGCCGGTGAGATGGGATTCGAGGCGACGGACGTGGGCTTCAAGGAAGAGACCTTCCTGGCCACTACGCCCAGTGAAGTCGAAGACAGTGGCGACGCGACGACGCGACCGCCGATCGTCACTGTGATGGGCCACGTCGATCACGGCAAGACCTCGCTGCTCGATGCGATCCGCAAGACCCACGTCACCGAAAGCGAGGCGGGCGGAATCACACAACACGTCGGGGCCTATCAGGTCACGGTCGGGGGTCATTCGTTGACCTTCATCGACACGCCAGGCCATGCAGCCTTCACCGCGATGCGGGCAAGGGGCGCGGCCGTCACGGATCTGGTCGTACTCGTGATCGCCGCAACCGAAGGCGTGATGCCGCAAACCGTCGAAGCGATCGAACACGCCCAGGCGGCGGGTTGTCCGATCGTCGTCGCCATCAATAAATGTGATCTGCCGGGTGCCGATCCCGAAAAGGCGCGCCAGCGGCTGACGGAACACAACCTCGTGCCGGAAGATTTCGGCGGCGACGTGATCTGTGTGAACGTTTCGGCCAAGACGGGCGAGGGCATCGATAGCCTGCTCGAGATGCTCGCGTTGCAGGCCGAAGTGCTCGAATTGAAGGCCGACGTGTCGAAGCGCGCCAGCGGCGTCGTCCTCGAAGCGCGTCTCGACAAGGGCCGTGGTCCGGTCGCGACGATCATCGTTCAAGACGGCACCTTGAAGCGCGGTGATTCGATCGTGGTGGGGACCGATTGGGGTCGCGTTCGCCAGTTGCAGGACGATACCGGCGCCAATATCAAGCAGGCCGGCCCTTCCGCACCGGTCCAGATCACCGGACTCTCGGGCATCCCGATGGCCGGCGCTTCGTTCCACGCCGTCGAGAACGATCGAGTCGCGAAGCAGATCGTGGGCCACCGCGAGGATCAGGCGCGTGGCCAGGGTCCGCCGCCCAAACCGAGACTCACCCTCGATGAATTCTATGCCCAATCGGCGGGCGAGGGACCGAAGGAGCTGGCTGTCGTCTTGAAGGCGGATGTTCAGGGCACCTGTGAGGCGGCTCGCGACGCGCTCGAAAAACTTTCGACCGACGCAGTCAAACTCCGCGTGGTCTCCTCCAGTGTCGGAGCCATCGTCGAGAACGACATCAACCTTGCCTCGGCGAGTGGCACGATCGTGCTCGGATTCAACGTTCGGCCGGATCCCGCGGCCCGGCGGCTTTCCGATTCGGATGGCGTCGAGATTCGTACCTACTCGATCATCATGGAATTGCTCGACGACGTGAAGGCGGCCATGGCGGGGTTGCTTCCGCCGATCATCAGCGAAAAGATGCTCGGCCGCGCCGAGATTCGAGAGACCTTTACGATTCCCAAGCTCGGCACGATCGCGGGCTCCTACGTGTTGGAGGGCAAGCTCGTCCGCAACGCGCATTGTCGCGTCGTTCGGGACGGCGTACAGCTCTACACGGGCACGGTTGGCTCGTTGCGCCGATTCAAGGATGACGTCAAGGAAGTCATCAATGGAATGGAATGTGGTATCGGCATCGCGACCTACAACGACATCAAGGTTGGCGACATCATCGAGGCGTTCGATCTCGAGGAGAAGCCGGCGACGTTGTAGTCGGCGGAGCCGACAACTACGTCGCCGGGATTCAACGGCGCAGCCGCTGAATCGGGCGAACTCCTTTTATGGCGCGCTTCGCGCGCTGGCTCGTCACTGGCGTATTGGGTTGGAGGGGCGCCTCCGCAGTCGGCTCGCCGGATACGACCATCGATTTAGCTGAATCCGTTTCGCCTCCCGTGCGTATTCTGATGGGCTTCGTGCGGGCGGGACGAGGGGGCGGGATGATTGTTGGGGCGGCGGTGGTCGAGATTCGTGTGCACGAGTCGCAATCGCTCAAGGCGAAGCGCGGCGTGGTTCGGTCGATCGCAGGGCGTCTTCGCAATCGCTTCAATCTTTCCGTCAGCGAAGTCGGGGGGCAGGGGACCTGGCAGCGTGCGGTGATCGGCTTGTCGATGACCGGCAGCGAAGAAATTCCGCTTCGGCGGGCGCTCGAGAGAGCCGTGACGGCAATCGAAGAAATGCATCTCGCACAAATCGTGTCGAGTGAGATCGAAATCATCCGGCTGCCGCTCGAGCAAGACGCTGGCCTGCCGGATGGGATCGTGGAAGACTTGCCCTGGTCGATGGAATCCGAGGGGCAGGAGTCGCAAACCAAGGAGTAGACGGCTTGGCCGATTCGGTTCGTATCAGGCGCGTCGCGGAGCAGATCCGCGCCGAGCTTTCGCAGATTCTGCGCGATGAGGTCCGCGATCCTCGAATCGGGTTGATAACGATCACTCGGGTCAAATTGGCGTCCGATCTCGGGGCCGCGACGATTTTCTATAGTCCGCTCGGCGAGGATCCCAGCGAAGAGCGAGGCGAAGAACTCAAAGCGGCGATGACGGCGGTGACGGGGTTTGCCCGACGACTGCTCGCGCGTCGCATGAAACTTCGACACACGCCCGACCTTCGTTTCGTGCTCGACGATTCGATCGCCGAGGGGTCCCAGACCCTCGAGCTGATCCGAAGTCTCGATGTCCAACCCGAAGAGCCCCAACTGGAGACGAACGAGGAAGATGGCGAGACGCAGTCAGAGGCGTAGGAAACCGGAGCCCCCGGGCCCGTCCGGATTCATCATCGTCGACAAACCCTCTGGGCGGACCTCACACGACGTCGTCGACGAGGCGCGGGGATGGTTCGGAACGAGGCGCGTCGGCCATCTCGGCACGCTGGATCCCCAGGCGACGGGGGTCTTGCCGCTCGCGATCCGCGCGGCGACCAAGCTGATTCCCTTCGTCGAGGGCGGGCTCAAGGTCTACGACGGGACGATCGTGCTCGGTGCCGAGACCGACACGTTGGACCACGAGGGCGTCGTTCTGCGGCGCTTCAGTGGGACGCTGCCCGATCGTGTCAGCGTCGAGAAGGCGCTCGATGGCTTCCGTGGCGACATCCAGCAGATTCCGCCGATGTACAGCGCAGTCAAGCAGGGCGGCGTGCCTCTGCATCGGCTGGCGCGGCGTGGCGAGGAGGTCGAGCGCGAGCCGAAGTGGGTCACGATTCACGAACTCGAATTGTCGCGCTATGCGGCAGGCGAGCTCGACGTTCGCGTGGCCTGTAGCGCGGGCACCTATGTTCGGGTGATCGCCGCGGATCTCGGCGAGGCGTTGGGCTGTGGCGGGCACCTGGGCGACCTGCGTCGAACGCAGAGTGGGCCCTTTTTGCTGGATTCGGCCCACACCGTCGAGGAGTTCGAGCGGGCCCGGGAGTCGGGGAAGCTCGCGTCGATGCTGATCCCGATGGAGCAGGCGCTCGGGTTTCCGATCCATTTCGTGGCCGGGGAGCAGCTGCTCCGGCTCCGAAACGGGGGAGATCTACCCGCCGGAGATCTCCACCGGGCGGTGCCGGGGACCCGGGTCTCGATTCTGGCCGAACCGGGCGAATTCGTGGCGGTGGCCGAGGTTCGGGCCGATCGGCGACTCTGGCCGCTCAGGGTCTTGCCCCGGGAATCCGATTGAACCGGAAATTCCCGGCGGCTGGCGTTGCCAGGGGGTGGCCGCTCTGTCAGACTCCCGCGATTCGAAAAACGACCGAAAAACAACAAGTTCCCGGTCGTCAGGTATCGGTCAACCCGCCTGGGCCCGATCGATGGCCGAGCGAGTACCGGCCGAATCCATTCTGGCCGGTCCGCCGCTTCGCCAAAGTGCTAAATAGAACCAAAGAGATGCCAAAGAAGCGGCATGCGACACATGGAACAAGAGCAACGGCAACACGATCGTGTTGCCTATTCAGGAGTCATTCGACTTGATCTCTGCAGCAAAGAAAGCGGAAATCGTTGGAGCCCATAAACGAAGCGAGGCCGACACCGGCTCGCCGGAAGTTCAGATCTCACTTTTGACAGAACGTATCACGGGCCTCCAAGAACATTTCAAGACAAACGCGAAGGATCATCATTCGCGTCGCGGTCTACTCAATATCGTGAGTCAACGGCGGCGTCTGCTCGATTATCTCAAGCGAAAGGATTTCACCCGCTATCGCGCGCTCGTCGAAAATCTCGGTTTGCGTCGATAGCACTTTCATCAAAACATTGGCCTGCACCGTTCCTGGGTGCCCCGCGGAGTGCGGGAGTTGGCCATACGCGAATTTCCCCCACCTTCGCGCATGGGTGATCCTGCATCTTCTCGGAGTTCTCGGCGAGTCCGGTGAACCCAACGAGATTTCCTCGTTTTCAGGCCTTCAATGACATCGATCGCTCCTCCAACTCGCGAATAGAAGAGGGGATGAGCATTCGGTGAGGAGTACGTAATGCCTTATTGGTTTGAACCCACATCCATGTCCGTCGAAGTCGGCGGACGCACACTCACGATCGAAACGGGCAGGATTGCCAAGCAAGCGGCCGGTGCCGCTCTTGTCACCTACGGCGACACGGTGGTCCTCGTGACGACCGTCCATTCCAAGCCCCGTCCCGGGATCGATTTCTTTCCGCTGACGGTCGACTTCATCGAGAAATTTGCGGCCGCCGGAAAGATTCCCGGTGGCTTCTTCAAGCGAGAAGGACAGCTCGGTGAGCGGGAAGTTCTCGTCTCTCGATTCATCGATCGTTCGATCCGCCCGCTCTTTGCGCCCGGATACAACGACGAGACGCAGGTGACGGCGACGGTCCTTTCGGCCGACCCGGACCACGCGGCGGATATGTGTGCCTTCGTGGGCGCCTCGGCGGCGCTTTCGATTTCGGAATTGCCCTTCGTGGGCCCGATCGCGGCCGTCCGAATCGGCCGCGTCGATGGCGATTTCGTCATCAACCCCATGCCCGAGGACCTCGAGCAGAGCGATCTCGAGTTGATCGTCGCGGGCAACAAGCTTTCGATCGTGATGGTCGAGGGGGGTGCCAATCAGCTGCCCGAGGACGTCATTCTCGCTGCTCTGAAGCACGCACACGAGGCGCTCCAGCCGATCATCTCGGCGATCGAAGACTTCGCCGCCAAGGTCGGCAAAGAGAAGATCGTCGTGCCGGAGGCCGAAGATATTTCGGCTTTGGAGGCCAAGATCTCGGACCTCGCCAGCGATCGTCTGTCGGAGGCTTTCCAGATCAAGGAAAAGAAGGCGCGTGCGACGGCCGTGAAGGTCATCGAGAGCGAGATTCGCAAGCAATTCGATGACGACTACCGCAACGAAGAGATCAGCGTGAAGACCCTGGCGGACTTCGAGGCGCGCTCGAATGGGCTGCGCACGTTGCAGGGCAACGTCAAGAGCATCCTTCACGATCTCGGCGGGAACCTGATGCGCGAGCGCGTGATGGCGACGGGCGAGCGGATCGACGGTCGAAAGGGCGACGAAATTCGTCCGATCGCTTGTGAGGTTCGACCCATTCCGAGGCCGCACGGCGTTGCGCTCTTTACGCGCGGCGAAACGCAGGCCATGGTGACGGCGACGCTCGGCAGCGGATTCGATGAGCAGACGATCGACGGCATGACCGGCCGCTACAAGAAATCCTTCATGTTGCACTACAACTTCCCGTCCTTCTCGGTCGGGGAGGCTCGACCGCTGCGCGGTCCGAGTCGTCGTGAAAAGGGACACGGCGCGCTGGCCGAACGTGCGATTACGCCCGTCTTGCCCGACCACGACGAATTCCCCTACACGATTCGCGTCGTGTCGGAGACCCTCGAGTCGAATGGCTCGTCGTCGATGGCCGCGATTTGTGGCGCGACGCTCGCCTTGCTCGATGCCGGCGCGCCACTCAAGGCGCCGGTGGCGGGAATCGCGATGGGTCTGATCACGGATGGCAAGCGAACCGTCATTCTGTCCGACATCCTCGGCGACGAGGATCATCTCGGGGACATGGACTTCAAGGTGGCCGGTTCGAAGGAAGGGATCACCGCTCTTCAGATGGACATCAAGGTCAGCGAGATCGATTGGGACGTCATGGAGCAGGCCCTCGCCCAGGCGAAGACTGGACGGCTGCATATCCTCGACTGCATGGACAGGGACACGGCCAGCGAATTGAATGGGCTGAAGGCGCGAACGGAGCTGCACGAATTTGCACCTCGCATGGAGGCGTTGCAGGTCAAGCCCGATCGCATTCGGGACATCATCGGCCCGGGCGGCAAGGTGATCCGCGCCATTCAAGAGACGACGGGTGCCAAGATCGACGTCGAGGATTCGGGTCGCGTCACGGTCTTCGGTCCGGACGGCGCATCGGTCGAACAAGCGATGGCGATGGTGAACGAGCTGACGCAGGAAGCGGAGATCGGTCGGATCTATCTGACCAAGGTCAAGCGGATCGCCGATTTCGGCGCCTTCGCCGAGATCTTCCCCGGCACGGATGGATTGATTCACATCAGTCATCTCGCGGCGGGACGGGTCGACAAGGTCACCGATATCCTCGAAGAGGGAGACGAGGTGCTCGCCAAGTGCATCGATATCGACCCCTCCGGCCGGATTCGCCTCTCGCGCAAGGAAGCGCTCGCCGACATGGCCGCGCAAGACGGGCTGGACGAGTAGCCGGGTCGGCTCGTTGAGCGAGCCCGACGCAAAGCGTTCACCACCGCGAATCCGGGTCGAAATTACCCGGGAAGCGCACGCACAAGACCTGCCGCTGCCTGAGGCCTCAACTCAGGGAGCGGCAGGACTCGACTTGCGCGCGGCCGTGGTCGAACCGATTCGAATTTCCCCAGGAGAACGACGGCTTGTTCCGACCGGCTGGCGCATCGCGCTGCCCGCCGGCTACGAGGCCCAGATCCGTCCACGCAGTGGTTTGGCGCTTCGGCATGGCATACTCCTTCCGAACTCGCCCGGTACCATCGATGCGGATTATCGCGGCGAGATTCAGGTGATCCTGATGAACGCCGGGACGCAAGACTTCGAAATCGAGCGCGGAGATCGCATCGCACAGCTCGTCGTGGCTCCGGTCGTCCGACCGGAATGGGTCGAGGTCGGAAGCCTCGAACCCACCGAGCGGGGCGAGGGCGGTTTCGGCCATACGGGAACGACATGAACGAACCGCTGGATGGCGCGAGCGAGTCGTTTTTTTGCGGGGGGAGAGCTGCGTGACTGAAGGATCCACGGACATTCAGGCGGACACGGCAGCGGAGTCTACGGACGACGGCGTCGAGTCGGCGATCGACGAAGCGGAAGCGACCGAGGCCGCGACCGAGGCCGCGACCGAAGTGGCTCGCAAGAAAGCCGAAGGTCGCAAAGACCTGATGTGGCGCCTGGTCTCGTCGGCGGTGTTGATCCCCTTCGTCACCTGGACGATCGTGCAGGGAGGTCTCTTCTATCTCGCCGTCGTGATCGTCATTGGCCTGCTGGCCCAACACGAGTTCTACGGACTGATCGTCGACAAGGGCGCGAAGCCGATTCATTCTGTCGGTCTCGGCTTTGGCGCCGCCGTGATATTGGTGGCCTATTTCGGGAACGAGTATCAGGCCATGCTCCTGATGACGGCCTCGCTCCTCGTGATGATGGTCGCCCAACTCGGCAAGAACGAGATCCACGAGGCGATGGCCAGTATTTCGGGGACGTTCTTCGGGGTCTTCTACGTCTCGTGGTTGTTGAGTCATGCCGTGTTGCTGCGGAAATTCGATGTGGCCGCTGCGGCGCACTACGACCCGGCGTTGCTCGTGACGCTCAATGTTTCGCCGGGCACCGGGATCTTTTTGATGGTCTATACGCTCGTCACGGTCGTGGGCTGCGATGTCGGGGCCTATTTTGCGGGTCGCGCATGGGGGCGAAGGCAGCTCGCGCCCCAGATCAGTCCGAACAAGAGCGTCGAAGGCGCCTTGGGCGGCGTGATCGCCGGGGGACTCTTCGGTCTCTCGACCAAACTCGTCTTCGATCTCTTCTGGCCGGATTGGTCTGCTGTACTTCCGTGGAGTGCGGCGCTCGGGTTCGCCTTCATCCTGTGCGTGGTCGGAATCATCGGCGATCTTGTCGAGTCGCTTCTCAAGCGCGACGCCAAGGTCAAGGATACCGGCGCGTTGCTCCCGGGGATGGGCGGGATCCTCGACCGGATCGACGCGCCCCTGCTTGGACTGCCCACGATGTACTACCTGATGCTCGGCTATCTCTACTTCCGGATCGCAGCGTAGGGGCTTCACGCGAGAGGCTTGGGTGCGCCTTCTAGTTAGCCGCCCTGCGGATCCAGCGCCAGATTGCGACGGATTCGCGCGATCGGTTCGTCGAGATTCGGTTCGAAGACGGTTCCGCTGATCTGTTCGAAGGCGCGGATATAGCGGCTGGCTGCCTCGACGCGCACTTCGATCGGGAGTTCGGGCGGCACGCCTTCGCCCTTGTAGCCCTGCTCTCCCAACCACAACCGCACGTATTCCTTGTCGATCGATTGGGGCGAAGCGCCCTCGGTCAGCGCCTGGTGGTAACTGTCGGCCTGCCAATAGCGTGAAGAATCGGGCGTGTGGATCTCGTCGATGACGATGATCTCGTCGTCGTGGTCGAGGCCCATTTCGTATTTCGTGTCGACCAGGATCAGCCCCTGCTTCTCCGCAAAACGCGTTCCTTCGGCGAAGAGCCGTTCGGCGATGGCCTGTGCTTCGTCGTAGTGGGCCTCCGAGATCGTGCCGCTTTCGAGGAGTTCCGCGCGGGAAGTCAACGCGTCGTGCTCGCCCTGTTCCGCCTTGGTCGTGGGCGTCAGAATCGCTGCATTGAGCTTTTCATGTCTCTTCATGCCATCCGGCAGATGATGGCCGCAATACTCGCGAGTACCGCTTTCGTAGGCCGTCCAGATCGATGTCGAACTCGACCCCGTCAGGTAGCCCCGCATCACGAATTCGACCGGAAGAGTCCGACATTCCTCGACGATCGAGACATTGGGATCCGGCACCGAACGCAGATGGTTCTTGGCGATGTCGCGGGTCTGGTCGAACCAGAAGGCCGCCATCTGATTCAGGATCTGTCCTTTGAGCGGGATCGTGCCAACGACGATGTCGAAGCAGCTGATGCGGTCGCTGACGACCAGCACGCGCTCGCCCGGCTTCGCCCCGACGTAGCTGTCGCGAACCTTGCCGTCGATTCGGCGTCCCAGTTCCGGGAAATCGGTCTTGGCGAGGGTTTGTTCGCAGAGTGTTTGAAGGTCGTTACGATCGATGCTCACTGGGCTCCTCCGTGGATTGTGCAGTTAAGCCCGCGCGCAGCTTCGGAGCAAGCTTTGCGCAAGGATTCCCTCGCGAATTGACCCGAGCATCGCCCGTGTCTACCATGCGTCGTGTCGTGGGGCCCCGAGCCGATGGGCCTGCTGATTCTGGAACGCTTCCTGGTAATCTCCCGGTACCTCGATGACTCAAGACCTATTGCCTCCCTCCAGTCGCCCCTTCGATCGGCTCTCGCAAGAAGAGCTCGAGACCCTCGAACGTGCGCATCGTGCGGACCGCTTTCACGACGAATGCGGAATCTTCGGGGTGCATGGCGACGAGGAGGCCTCGCATCTCACGTATCTCGGCCTCTACGCGCTCCAACATCGGGGCCAGGAGAGCTGCGGGATCGTCGCTTCGAACGGCAAGGAACATATCGCCCATCGCGCGATGGGCCTGGTGGCCGACACCTTCAGCTCGGAAATCCTGGACCGCCTCAAGGGTCGCCACGCGATCGGCCACGTTCGCTACTCGACATCCGGTGGCAGCACGTTGCGCAACGCCCAGCCGATCTGCGCCAACACCGACGGTGGCCCGGTTTCGATCGCGCACAACGGGAACCTCGTCAATGCGGGGGTGATCCGGCGCGAACTCGAGGGGCGGGGCGCGATCTTCGGCTCGACCTCCGACAGTGAAGTGCTGCTCCATCTGTTGGCCCGCTCACGCGAGCGCCACATGGAGGATCGATTCATCGATGCGATCTCTCGTGTCAAGGGCGCCTACAGCCTCATCCTGTTGACCGACGACGCGATGATCGCGGCCCGGGATCCGCACGGTTTCAGGCCGCTCTCAATCGGCCGCAAGGACGGCGCCTATGTGCTTTCGAGTGAGACCTGTGCTCTCGACCTGATCGGAGCCACCCACGAGCGCGACGTCGATCCTGGGGAAGTCGTCGTGATCCGCCGGGGTCGTTTGCGCAGTATTCGGCCCTTTCCGCGCGATGTGGGCGAACATTTCTGCATCTTCGAGCATATCTATTTTGCGCGACCCGATTCGAATCTCATCGGGTATAACGTGTATGCCTACCGGAAAGAACTGGGCCGTGTGCTCGCGCGTGAGCACGGAGTGGCGGCGGACATGGTGGCGCCCGTGCTCGATTCGGGCAGTGCGGCCGCGCTCGGCTATGCGGCGGAATCGGGGATTCCCTACGAGACCGCGCTGATTCGAAATCATTATGTGAGTCGAAGCTTCATCGAGCCGACGCAGTCGATTCGCGACTTCAAGGTCCGCGTGAAGCACAATCCGGTCCGCGGATTTCTCGAGGGCAAGCGAATCGTGCTCGTCGACGATTCGATCATCCGGGGCACGACGCTCGTCAAGATCGTCGGCATGCTGCGCGCCGCGGGCGCACGCGAAGTGCATGTCCGGATCTCGTCGCCGCCGACGATCGGACCCTGTCACTACGGGATGGATACGCCGAACCGTGAAGAATTGATTGCCCATACGCATACGCTCGAGGAGATCCGTGAACGTATCGGCGCGGATAGTCTCGGATACCTCTCGCTCGAGGGATTGCGCAATACGGCGGCCAAGGAGCTCAAACACGGAACCTGCGACGCCTGTTTCTCGAACGAGTATCCCGTCGAGATCGACGCCTCCCAGGTGGCCCCCCAGCTCACGCTCTTCAAGGCGGTCAATGAAGAGGACACCGCGTTCTGACGCATCCTTCGGGGCGAGAGCCCCGAATTCCTTCCCGATTG
>Ga0209988_10000205_pt1 | contig 33761 bp, 38 predicted proteins | sample N075metaG_FD_183115 | JGI IMG/M metagenome (GOLD analysis project Ga0209988, IMG submission 183115) | Deep subsurface microbial communities from Kermadec Trench to uncover new lineages of life (NeLLi) - N075 metaG (SPAdes) (version 2) | ecosystem: Environmental > Aquatic > Marine > Ocean trench... | reverse complement strand
AGTTCGCACAGCGTCTAAAGCGACCATGTGCCTTACGCATGTTGGGCTCACCAGTTTGTCTAAAGTAATCTAGTGGATCGTTAGCACCGGGCTGTGTTATCTTGAATGACCTACCCATACCACGACTCTTCATCTCTGCGAACAAACCATTGATTGCTTCGTCATCTGATTCATCAGTGCGTTCAGCCTCGATTATGTCCTTCGCATCATCATCCTTACATACCTCAACGATCAAGCCACGCAAATACAATACGAAACTCTGATCGACTATAGCCCAATCATCAAAGATGTGGTCAGGATCATTCTTGAGAACCCAACTAACTCGCTTACCAGCGTGCCTGCCGTATTCGAAACGATATTTCATTATGTCAGAGATGTGTCTGTAGGTTTTAGCCATCATTCAACACTCGCTAGTGCTGTCAATGACCAAGCATTCATCTTGGTGGCTACCTCAATCAACAATGGTAGATCAACTGGCGTGAAGGATTTCGTGTCCTTCCACTTACCAGCGACTTTGTATGCCCGTGTGAATGTGATTCTAATGTTGGTTTGGTCGTTGTGCCGTCCAGCACGTCTAGTGACCCAACCTGCTCCTGAAACACCACCGCGTCTTATGACCTTATCTGGTGTTCTCTTCTCAAAGCGTGAACCTACCTTGTCCACTGATTCTTCATTGTTTGTTGCCATGTCGTTGAATCTCCTGATTCTATTAATGTAGATGAAGTTCTACTGGGGTCCAAAGGAGCAGGTCTAGCTTTTTACTAACATAAACTAGAAATGCTCCTTGGAGGTTATCTTGACACGTTCGCGTTCCGCGTGATGGCAAAATGCGTCAGTATAAGAAACTTTTATTACACTAGTATCTATCTGTCACTAACCATATATGACTGGTGGAACAGCCATTATTCGCATCAAAGGGCTGTTACACGCTGCTATACCAGCGTAAGTATTTTTCAGATTGTTTGGCAGAAGATTATCGGACCTTGATCTGGCATGTCCCAAGGAAGGCAGAGGAGGACATCCAGACGCCCTAACAGACCCCTACTTTGACGAAAATAACCCTAACAAGACCCTACTTTGAAGAGAATGGGCTGTTTTCGTCAAAGTTTCGTCAAAGTTTCGCCAATTGGCGAAAACCATCCCAGAGCCCTGCTGGGCACCTAATATTATCGGACGTAAACGTAGTTCGGATGGTCGTCAAGAATCCGTAGCCGCAGAGCATCCCAATCGACTCGGTTGCCGCTTGTGTATGCGTCAATACACTCTCTGTAATACGGGTTGTGAAGATTGCCCTGTCCACCTACAGGCTTGAACCTGTCAAGGAAGCTCAAAATCTCATTGATCCTGTGCCGTGCTATGGTGCGTTCCGATGGTTCGGTCGTTTTATGCTTGAGAGATAGACGCTTCAACGCTTCGATTTGTGCTTCTCTGGTTTCCACATAAGTATTCATGAGTATGTTCCCTTCATCATGAGGCACTATATTTATGAGCATCATACCTAATCCTTTTCCGCTGACCCTCAAGCAAATGAACATCATTCGTGTTCGTTATCGTGATGGTGAGGTTTGTCGTGTGCTTGCTGCTGAAGTGGGTGTCAAGACAGGCTGGCTCTACTGGCGTTTGCGTGATATTCGAAAGAACAACACGGACAACTATGAGAAGCCTATCGTTATTAGCCTCAAGAAAATCAAAGCACCTAACCCTGAATGGACTATCAGACAAATGAGGGTCAAATGCCCTCATTTTTTGCTCTACCTCTTTGCGAGCGGTCAGCTTGACGATGCTCAAATGAGTGAGATCACCACACGCTCTTTGTTCCTTGAGCAAGAGTTGTCTGAAGTTTCTATGGATAGATGCCTCTCCGAAGTCGTTCGTGACCATCCATTGCTGTTGCTTCGCACGATGGTTCGCTTCGAAACGTGGGACATACAGAAATCCAACAAAGGCAACGTGCGACGATGCCCCCAAGCACAGACAGCAGACATTGATCCTTATGAGTTGGTTGGTCAAGTGGATCACGACCGCTTTGACCCTGAATCAGAGTTGATGCGAGATATTGCTCGCTTGGCGATGGGCTTCGCACTCAATTAAAAAGAACCCACCAGCATAAAGCCAGTGGGTCCAGCATACAAAGAATTTAGTTTCCGTCGAAGGGTAGAGTAGCGTCAGGACCGCCATGCGTTTTCTCATAGAACGCTTGGACTTTCTCAATACATTTCTTCATGTCCTCGAAATCGTCTTGACCGACGTAGTAAGTTGACCCACCCATATAGAGTTTGGCGAACGAGCATGAAAAGTCATCACCATTGACCCACACCTTTGCTCGAATATTACCACAGGTGAATGTGTGATCGAAACGCCTTGGTGGCGTTTTCTTGTTTGCGTATTGACTCATAGTAGAAGTTCCTCGTTGATTGGATCACCCGATTCAATTACTGGTATAGGGACAGGCGTTTCTATTTGATGTAGAATTGTTTCATCACCACCCAAATCGAGCGTGTCCTCCCAATCCCAATAATCAACCCAACCACGTTCTTTCGTATAAATGAGTTCGGCGTCGAGCGGATCGCCGCAAGCATAGTTTGTGATGATTTTCTGAATGATAAGGTCAGAAAGATTTACTTTCTCCCAGTCGATGAACATACGTCGAAAGATATCCTCATCCATCTCGAACGGACCACCATAGTCGTCGGCGTATTCGTATCCGTCGTCTGTGTGTAGCAATAACATTATGATTTCTCTCTCTCATGAAGTCGGTTGAAGGCATTTTTCATTGGCTTGATGACCAGCATCGGAGCGTCCAACTTCTTGAAGCCGTGACGCTTGAACACTTCTCGATAGATGTGTGAGGTAGCCAAAGATTCATCCATGTTGTTCGGAACCGAATGAATCTCGAAGAACATATCTTCGGGTTGCCATGTTGGGGGTTGTATCGCAACAATATATTGTATCATTAGCGAACGTCCTCGTCGCAATCTTCGCCGTCGATTTCGTTAATCATCACGCTGAAGTCGTGTTGCGAACATTCCATAAGTTCGTCCATACTCCTGCTGCGAACGTCATCGAGAACATAATCTCTTACGTCCTCGTCTGCGACATCGTTAGGAACCTCGACCACAAGAATGTTGCCACCCAATATGGAGATATGAACCTCGATTTCGCGTGTAGTTTCTGTTTCGTTCATTATATGCTATTCCTTTCAGGAATGTAATCCTCGATGTATTCATCGAGATTGTTGTAAGACAGATAAATCTGTTCGTATTCTTCGTAGAGTTCTTCCAGCCCAGCGTCAGGATATCTTGCGAAGAAAACATCCCGAAAGTCATCAGGAATCTCAACCATCGGAAACTCGTCAATCGGCGTGATCCTTGCCGGTGGGCAATCGTCGTCGATGATAATGTATTTCGTGCTACTCATTAGGACATTTCCTTGTAGTAGTTGAAGCCCAAAGCATCATTGAGCATTTCTTCTCGCAGTTCGGACCACGACAACCGAATGTCGAAGTAACGAATGTCGCGTAAATGATGGAGACACACATCGCGGAATAGTTCGAACGTCATGGTGTCCGTGGCGTATTCCTCGAACGCATCGTCGTGACTCTCGCCGTTCGCTTCAATCGCCGCGTGAATCTCACGCTCGCACGCATCCATATAGTCATCGTAGAACGATTCCAGTTTGCTCTTGAGTTTGGGTGAGATAGTTGTATTGAGAATCATTACGCAGCCCCGTCGATGATTGAATCAATCAGGTCAGATACAGATTCCTCGTCACCCATAATGGCGACGGCTTCAGCCCACATGGACACGCTGGTATTGATGGTGATGAACACACCGGGGCGTTCGATGGAGAATTCCAACCACTCTGACGAATCGCCAAAGAGATCGGGGCATTCGATTTCTTGCTCGTCGAGAGTTGTCTCGACCACATTGATTTCGCCGTCCTCTACAATCATGTTGTAGTATCGGTAATCGTTTTCTTCGCATCGGCGTTCGATACACTCGTCGCAATCGCAATCGTCGGCTTCGTCGTTGTCGTCCGCGTCCATTTCGGCAGTATCTCTACCAATCGCACACGCGACGAACAACGGGAGATTCTCAATGAACGAATTGTGAGTCGCCGGTGTATCATTCGAGATACACGCGATAAGCCGGGACGCCTGCGTGAGTGCTGTCGGGGCATACTGCTCGTCTGTTATGTTCTGCGGACCATACAACAGCGGGTAGAGTCTTTGGAATTCCTCTACGGCTTCGGCATGGAGTTTCGTCCAGTTGATTTGAGTCTTTGTTGATTTATCGGACATTGTATGCGATCCTTTGTATGCTGGTGGCGAGCGAAATCTCGCACCTATACAAGTATAACATATATCAGAGGCAAAGCAAGCAGAAAATATAAAAATACAGCATTTGTGACTTTGGGTAAGATGGGTAAGCTACAGAAGGCTTGAGGATCGTCCCGGTCAGGTCGATCCTAGCGTCTGTTTTGAATTTGAGGGTTTTGCGGTCTATAATAGCAGCGTAATATGAGTAGGGAATGCGGTTTGTGACGATTCTGGGTCAAATGGGGTCATCACCCCTGACAGACTGAAATATGCTCAATATCGCGTAAACACCTTCGCGTGAACCAGCCAAATCGAGTGCCGAATAGACCATATCTGCGGTCGTGACCATAGAGCAGCACACTAATCGTCGATACGCAATTACACCACAAATGTCCGACACCCATCGCGTTTGCTTTATCAACGCACACCATCGCTTTCAAGAGGTTGGTCTTATCCACCCAAATCTTGAACGTATGCGTGTATCGCTTCTCTGTGTTGTATTGGTGACGCAACTCTGACGTGTGTAGGTTGCTCACATGATATGGTATACCATTGACCGCAAAGTAAACGTGGGCATAACGTCCTGCTGTCCACAATGCCGGGAACCAAATCACTATCTCCCACCAATCAGCTTTGCCGAACATCTTCTCTCGCCACGCTTCTTTGATAGTCGGAACCACCTCAAAATTCACTTCTACTTCACGCATCTCGGACATAGACACTATTCCAATCTTGTTTGGTGTCGGGAATACCAAGATGAGGTGTGAATATTTCGATAAGTTGAGCGAGGGAGTCGATCCTGTCGTTTCTTCTGGGCATCCCGTGGTATGTCAACGCCTTGAGTTGGTGAGAAGTAGCATCATCATCAAGCACGCTTTGGTCGAATGATACCAAGCCACCGTCGATGTTAGGTTCTAGGAATGAGATGAGCCTGTCGTGTTTGTCGCCTCTCGCTTGATATGGTTCCATCACACCACAGCTAGTCACCCTCTGTTCGATCAGAATACGACGCATTAGATTGTATGCTGCTGGCTGATTAGATTCAACCTGTATTCGCATGACATTGAATTCGAGAATAGCAGGCACTACGACATGACGCATGAAATCTTCGCTCGAATCTTTGCTTGAGCCAGTGATGTTGATGATGTGTAGCCTGTTGAGTTGACCACTCGGACCACGAATCAACCCACCGATGGTGAACGCGATCTCATCTCGACCATCGCTTCTACTTCTGCCTTTGATTCTCTCTCCCACAGGATCAAGAGCCATCGTGATGGTGTGTAGCTTGTTGTGTGGAACCACATTGCGAATGATCTTGTCGAAGTTGACAGCACCCGACATAGTTGACAACTGGGAAAGGTCCAGCACGAACTGAAGCGTCCACTCTTCGTGACTCTTCTTCGCTCGCTTGCGGTGTAGAACCCGTGTGCTGAATCGTTCGGGAAACGTCGATTTGTCTTCGTGATCTAAAGCACCCCTTTGGAATACGGGAAACCCCTTCAACGGATGCGACATATCCTCACCGGATGTTGGTGGGACATAAACACTCATTGGACTCCAATAGGTGCCGACTACTACGATCTGTGTTAGCTCTGGCAGAACGTCTGGATCAGTGAATCGTGGAGTTGGGTGAATGATGTTCTCAAATTCATCCATACGTTTTACCAGCCAAGCTCTAGCAGCATCGGTTCTGCTGTTAGGTCCAGCCTCGATGTCATCTGCTAGAATCAAATCTGCCCGACTCCCCTCGATTGTGCTTTCAATCCCGACACATCGGATGCTTGGGGCAGCTTCCTGTGCGGAAAATCCGAAATCTAACGTCGATTTATTCGCGGTTCTTGTGCTATCTAACCACCCACAGGTCAAAGGCGACAGCCCAATCAGCTTCTCAAGTTCGGAAATATGTGTGCTGGCATTTTCCTCTTTCGCACTCACGATTAAAATCTTGGTGTCCCAGCACCGTAGGATTCTCCAAATACAATAAAGGTCGAGCAAGAAACTCTTGCCGACCCCTCTGAAAACATGAATGCGAATGCCTAGATCACCGTGCGTCATGAAAGCAGCCAGCTCTCGCTGAATGTCTCCCATCTTGAAACCCATTAGGTTGACGTAGTGTTCGACAAACTTCTCGAACGATTCGATCAGTTCATCAGCCTGTTGCTTGCTTATCTTTGTTGCCATCTGTCAATAATCTCCTGCCGATACCCTGATTCAATACGAATGGAGAGTTATCGCTTTCAAGTAACTTTGTAGTCGCCTGAATCCTCATCATCTCAAGTTGATTCTTTTCCTCTTGTCTCCTGTCGAGCATGAGAGCCTTGAGCAGACACACACGTTCGCGTGCCGGTAGCTCAAGAGAATCCTTCATGAGTTCTTCTGTTAGTTGTGTGATTTGTTCGTCGCGTGTCATGATGCCTCCTGATTATTTAGCACATCATTTGAACGGTCTTGACGGGTGTAGCCTCTTGACCGATAGCGTAGTAGCCAATGTGTTCTGCGTTACCTGTGTTCGGACTCCACTCAAGGTCGGGTGTGGTATCAACGATCTGTTGCGACGTAGCACTCGACTGAACTCCAGAAACGTTTAGGTTCTGGCTGTGTTGTAGTGTCTCGGAGTCATTCGACCTACTATGAGCATCTGTTGCGGTTGAGTTGTCTCGCGTGAGCATAGAGCAATGCCCTGCCTGACTAAAATGGTCGTAACCTCCGTGTGCGATACGGCAATCTCTGTTCGTAGCGATGGTAACGGTTGTCTCGCTCGACGTTGATAGGAAATACATCTGTGGAACAGCGTTGAGCGTCGGGAGTGCTTGGGTTGCTGGTGCCCCACCTGTTGACTTGGTGAACGTCCCTACGTCTACCGTGACCGCACCGTTGAAGTTCAAGCACAACGAGATCAGTTCATCGGCGTTTGAGCCTGTCCAACTGTAGCCGTCTGAACCAATCACCGTGATCTGCGTCGTCCAGTTGGGGAAGTCAACGTTATACTGACCCGCATTGTCGGTTGGGGTTAGTGCCGATCCAATACTATCAAGGTCATCGTCGCCCATGTAAGCGAAGTGACAGAACTGGTTGATACCACCGTCGTCTGTAGCAACACCGAAAGATTGATATGCGTGAATAGACGCAGCAGGGATGGCGTTGCCGTTACACACAAAGATAATCAGGTCGCTTGTGAAACCTACGCCTGTGTGTGGTGTGCTGCTTGCCGTGTGTTCACGAACGCTTGCTGTGACATCTGACCCACCAAAGATAACATAGTGAACGATGAACCCTGCGGCGAACGTGCCGTAGGTGATGGTGATGTCACCGTTGTTGAATGCGATGGCTGTGGTTAGCACGTCAAGTGAGTTATCAGCAGGGTCCATCACCAGTATAGCTGACGTGTTGCTACCCTGTCGTTGTGTGTTGTTAGAGCCAGCACTTTGAGAAGTAATAGCAAGTGACCGATAGACACCACCTGCGGCGAACCCGTGCCAAGACAGGGCGTTAGCCCTGTTCGAATCATTAGAGTTAGCCCAACTGCCCCACATATGGATAGCCACCGGACCCTCACCATGATAGGAGGTATCCAGAACCGTTGTGCCACTAGCCGGTGTAGTGAATGTTCCTGTCTTTACCCAAACGGACATTACTGGCTATATTCTATGAAGATGGTGAAGTTCATGTTGAACGGGGAACCCGACACACCTGTAACAACCAGAGCGATTTCGTCATCATTTGAAATTGCCTGCGATGCTGTCGTATCGGATGGTGTGGTATTGACCGTGACACCAGAGTAACCAGTGATTGTGCCACCGTTACGTTGTAGGTTGACCGTGACTGACGTGCCAGCATTGATGCTGTGTCGTGCCTTGACCAGCGTAGCTGTCTGACCTGTTGCCAGAGACACGAAGAAGGGAACGATGAAGTCTGTCTCGCCCGATGGCACAGCGATAGAACCAGAGATGAGATAGGAGTGACCTATGCGATTTACTTTGACTCCACCTGCGGGTACGATTTGAACAGCCATAGTATTATACTCCCATGTCCCAAAGAATGCCGTTGGAACCTTCTCCAATGGTCAGATCACCACCAACATCGGATCGTTTTGCTATTTGGAGTTGAACGTTTCCATCAGCACTGGGCTTGATAACACCTTCGGCTGTGAGGAGAATAGAAACACCATCGTTTCCAAACTTGTCTGCTTCTGCCGGTGTTGCGTAAGTATCCCCAGAAGCCTCGAACGCACCGCGTCGAATCGACGGGTCTTGAACAGATGCGTCGAACCATGAGGTTACGAGTGCGTTGTATGCCGTAAACGTAGGAGTTGTTATTGATATCTTGATACCATCTAAAGCCCTAGCTGGACTTGCTCTATACGAGAACGAGAAGCGGTAGTATCTACCAGATACGACAGGGAAAACCAGATTAGTAACGTTGGTCAATGTCGTGCCGGTGATTAGTTGATCGGAAGTTGTCTTTGTGTATGTGATGGACGGGGCATTCGAATCAGTCACTTGAATCGGACGCTGAACGTTGACGATAGCTACCGTGGTTGAGATAGCGTAGTAAACAGGAGCAACGATGTTACCCTCTGTTGGTTCAGTTGATGTAGCAGCACCCGCTGTGCCACTCAAGTAGTATTGTAAACCACCTGTTAGACCCGACAGGGTAATCTTACCTGAATAGGTGATCTCAAAGTTGTTGCTGTCGGTGTTGACGCTGACCACACCCTGAACGTCGCTTGTTGCTTCGTCATCGGAATCAGCCAAGATGAAGATAGTTCCGTTGTGGTCGAGCAGATCACCAACCGAGAACCCGTGGGAACTCTGGTTGATATCTTCGGTGACAGCATCTACAGCACCACCACCACCTGTCGCGGAGAGTGTAGTGCCGGTCATTGTCAGACCAGAGCCTAGTGTGATTTCAACGTATGGACTACCAGAACCAGAGTCACCACTACCCAACAGCTTATCGTTGGCAGCAGCGTTAGCAATCTTGGCTAAAGTAACAGCAGCATCTTCCATAGATGCTGTGTCAAGTAGTTGGTTGACCCATTGGGATGAGCCATCGCGGACCAGAACCTCGTTCTGAACCGCACCGGATAGGACCACATCAGCCAAATCCGTTGTGTCAGCCATGTCGCCCTGTTCTATAAAATAACGTTCAATAGCCAACGGATAGCTCCTCGTTGATATTTAGGTAGTTGGGTTTAGAGTGCTGGGACCAAAAGTTCAGCACCTTCCCATTCAAAGCACCAAACCCAATCCTGTGCGGCAATGCCTGTCACGCGGATATTCGTGCCAGCGTTTGAACCAGCGAGAACAACATCACAATCTAGGTTGACATCATCTCTACCAACCACGGATACCTTTGGGTTTCCGACGAACGATACTGTGCCTGCGTCGTTCTTCTTGACGGCAAATTCTACCTTGAATGCCGCAGCGGCATCACCGGCAACGTTCGCACGCATACCGATTACATATCCTTCGACCGCGAGCATGAATGTGTCTGAAGATGGGAATGGAATGGTAGCAGCGTCGAGGGTTGTGGATGCCCACGTTGCGTTAGTTGAGGTATAACCCATGATGGTTTGTGTTGCGTCTGTGGTAAGGACAGTAGCAACGTTCATCACCCTCTGGGCGTCTGCTTGGGAGCCACCACCGTAAGCCATCTCACCGAATCGTCTAGCTGTTGCTTTCGCACCACCCGGAATGGTTCCATGATTTCGCTCGACCTCGTTGAGCTGACCACCGGCGATCACGCCTTGAGCAGCACCCGTCATCGTGTTGGTGAGCCCAGCACCAATGAAAGAACCATTGCCTGATCCTGTAATGGTGTTATTTTGTCCACCTACAATCGTGGAGCCTGTGCCACCATCGGCAAGGTTGGTAGCTCCACCGCAAATAACACCGGCTGCGGTGCCAGCAGAGATTTCGTTATTCTCACCACCACCAATGGTCGATGAGTTGGCAGCAGCCACTTGACCGGCAGAAACTCTAGCCATCTGAAGGTCCACGGCACTGGTGCCGCGAGCGTTGCCTTCAATCGTTCTGTTGATGTGGTCAGCGACTACCTGATTCGCCGCACTTCTATCGACAAGAACGTAGTCGGACAGACCAGCACTTGATGGGTCGGTGACAGCCAACTCTGTTCCAGAGAAGGACAGCGAAGAAGCAATCGTTAGTTCAGTGTAAGCTGAACCTGATCCAGCAGCACCCGATCCAACCAATCGCTCATTAGCAGCAGCGTTAGCAATCTTTGCCAAAGTGACCGCAGAGTTTGTGATAGAGTTCGTAACGATAAGACCGTCGATGTAATCGCCAGCCGTCTTGATTAGAATTGAATCAGTTGCCGGTGAGGTTAGCGTCACGTCCGACAGGTCGTTAAGCGACGTGGCTCCACCACCTGTAGCAGCAAGCGTAGTGCCTGTCATTGTTAGGTTGGCACCCAACGTGATCTCGACATACGGATTACCAGAACCCGCATCACCAGAACCCAGTAGCTTGTCGTTAGCACCAGCGTCAGCGATCTTCGCCAGTGTTACTGAACTGTCATTATAGTTGCCTGTCTCAAGCAAATCCCACTCTAAAGCAAGGTTGTCGGCACGAACTTTCAAAACCTGAAACGCAGCACTTGAGTCGATGGTGCTAATGGTTCCACCCGTTGAAGGACCACGACCCATGACACGCAGCCCACCTACCAAATCCACCATCATGTCGAACGTGACCGAATCTGGTTGGATGGTTGCTGTGTTAGAATCTAGAGGAATGACCACATCACCACTGATAGCAGAACGTTCAAGCACCGTGCCGTCAAAGTTGAGGCTTGGTCCGATTGTTATTTCAGTGTAAGGGTTGCCTGAACCAGCAGCACCGGAGCCGACGAGAATCTCGTTGCCCCCAGCGTCTTGGATTTTAGCCAGAGTTACTGCGGCATTTGTGATAGAGTTAGTGACAATAAGACCGTCGATGTAATCACCAGCGGTCTTGATTAGAATACTATCGGTTGCTGGTGACGTGAGTGTTACGTCAGACAGGTCGTTCAGTGCTGAAGCACCACCACCCGCTGCGTCCAACGTCGAACCAGTAATCGTGAGGTTGGTTCCGAGTGTCAACTCAATGTAAGGATTGCCACTACCTGTGTTGTTGGAACCGACCAGCTTATCGTTGCCGATTGCGTCAGCGATCTTGGCTAGAGTGACTACACCCGCAGCGATGGTTGTGGCATTCGAGTCCTGCGATGCGGTGACATCGCCTGTGAGTGCGGCACGCTCAAGCGTTGTGGTATTCATCACGAAGGACGAACCAATGCTCAACTCAACGTAGGGGTTTCCTGAGCCAGCATTACCGGAACCAACGAGCTTATCGTTAGCAGCAGCGTCAGCGATCTTCGCCAGCGTAACCGAACCGTCACCAAAGGATGCGGTTGCTAGAAGCTGGTTCACCCATTGCGAAGAACCGTCGCGGACGAGAACTTCGAACTCGGCTGGTCCTGTAAGCGTAACGTCGCTCAACTCGCCGGAATCGGCAACGTCGCCTTGAAGGACAATATAACTGGGAATTGACATCGGTTTGATTACCCCTTTAGGATAGTGTGATACTCACTGGTATTTAGCGTTTCCAAGATTTCAACTTATAGGGCTGGAACCAGCATTTCTGGTCCCTCCCATTCACAAGTCCATGTCCATTCCTCTGCTGCGATACCTGTTACGCGGATATCGGCACCCGCATTGGCAGCAGCAAGAACGATATCAACGTCGAGGTTTACATCGTCTCGACCGACAACACTCACCTTTGGTGAACCCACAAACGCAACAACGCCTGCGTCGTCTTTCTTCATCGCTCCTTCGATCTTTACACAGATCGCATCATTACCCACAGCTTCAGCTCGCATACCAATGACGTAACCTTCGAACGCCATCATGTAGGTTCCCGAAGATGGGAACGGAATCGTAGCAGCATCAATTTCTGGTGATGCCCACGCAGCAGAGTTGCTATAACCAATAGTTGTTTGTGTTGCGTCTGATGTTCGTGCGGTTCCAACGTTCTTTACAACTTGAGCAGCAGCATCACTACCACCACCATAAGCCATCTCGCCAAAGCGTCGTGCTGTTCCTGCTCGACCACCGGGTACGCTACCGTGTGCTTGAACTGTCTCGTTGTTCTCGCCACCACCAATAGTGCTGTTGTCAGCAGCAGCAACCTGAGCCACACCTGATCGGTCTGTCTGAAGGTCTACCGCACTGTCGCCTCTTGCGTCACCGTTGGGTGTGCGGGCAGCATGGTCGGCGATAACCGCTTCGTTACCCATGTCAGTGAACATCACATATCCACTGAGCCCAGCACTTGAAGCGATGATGGCATTCAGGTCATCGACCAGAGCGATGGTCTTGGTATACAGCTCTTGATCCAAGAACTTGTGCCAGTCTTGGTCTAGCTGAAGGTTACGTTGGTTGATCGGTGATGCGTTTGCCCACTGGACAGCAGGATCGTCGATGCCAGAGTCACGTCTGAACTCGATATGGACCGCATTAGCAGGGGGAACGTCGAATCGAATGACGTTACCAGCAGAACGAACGGACCAGCCGGTTGGTTGGATCACGCCGTCGAAGTAAATCTTGAGTGATTTGGGTTGTGTGCCGTTGGCTGACGATGCCTTGCGAAGATAGGGGAAACCTACCGTGAAGTCAATTTCGCCACCATCTCCGGTGTGGTCGTTATAACCCCACTCGGTATCATTATACGGGAATTCAATAGCCATAGTGTGCCTCTAGAGAAAGTCGCACTTCCCCCGTTTTCTACGCGAAACCGGGACAAGGGCTCTGATGCTTACTTATTTAGGGATTCTCGATATTTGAGCGTTCTGCTTCTTGATCCTTGATGTAGTCGTATATCCTATAGCCAACGAACGCTAACCCCATAAGACCGGCTGCGACGATGATCCAACCGACGTAAATGCTAACAGGAGCGAGAAACATGATGGCGAGTGGGGGCACAAATGCCACACCAAGACCGATGAATAGGAATCTAAAATCTTTGAAGAAGACTCCGTAAGCCGCACCTCCGAGAATGAGGAAGAATCCAGCAAAGTAGAATGGCGACATCGACCCTTGGGTTTCCTTGATGATCTCTTTCGTTTTCTCACCCAGTCCACCTCCCATTTTTGGTGTGGAGAGACAGCCAGCCGAAGTGGCTATGACCATGCTCAATAATATTAGTGATAACCATTTCATCATTGTATCGTTCTCGTTCTTTCTACCGTCGCACACCAGTTGATGTCGGTGGCAGCAGCACCAGTCACTTCGATCTGAAGCTCATCGGTGGTATCATTGATTATTACTTGGGCATCCCAACCAGCAGGCTTATTGCTAGGCACATCACTATCCTCACTAGAAGTGCCAATCGTAGTGCTTCCCTCTCTTGAGATGTGACCATGCCATGCTGAACTCCAGAAGTCAGCACCAGCTTCATCCCTCGCTGATATACGAATGAAGAAAAGCCAAGTATCGCTGTCTGGTATCGACAGCGTGGGTGTCATATCTGTTGGGGTAGCGTCTGTAGTTCGGATGGACAGGACCGTTCGTGAGTCGTTCATACCGTCCTTGGCACCACCACCGAACGAACCGATGATAACCTCACCGTCGTTTCGGAAGTCTAGGTCCAAGCGACCACCGATATTACATTGACCGTCTACCGTGATCTCGACAGGCTTGAAGCTCAACTGAACCGGGTCAATAGCACCATTAGGGATGGTGAAGCTACCACCACTTACTTCGACATCGCCTGAAAGCGGAACGTTCTTGAACGCTGCTCCATCATAGATCAGGAAATCATCAGTCTGTGGAGCTACGATGTCGTAGAGCGTGTTGGGTTCGCCAATAGACTCTGATACCTCACTCGCAAGGTTGGCAAGCGTGATGGTGTTGGTAGCAATCTTCGCACCAGTGATGCCCTGAGCCACTACCTTGTCGCCTGTGATTGTAGCATTGACGATCTTGGCATTGATGATCGAGTTGTTGTTGATGTTCTCTGTGCGAACCGTATTCAAAGCGATCTTATCGCCGGTCACACTCTTGTTGACGATGTTGCTTGAATCAACAGCATTCGCACCGATCTTACCCGGAGTGATAGCACTGGCAGCGATCTTATCGCTGGTCACGGAATCATCTAGAATCTTGTTCACACTTACAGACAGATCAGCGAGCTTCACGTTCGTAACTGAATTGTCGGAGATGGTCACGACACCAGCTTCGTCTAGCGTAAAGTCACCGGATATCGCTTGATTTCGGAACGTAGCACCAGTCGTATCATACACCAGCAGGTCGCCGTCGAGTTGACCAGAGAGAGTCACATCGGACAGGTCGCTCAACTGCGAAGCAGCAATACCACCAAACTCAATGAAGAATATAGTGTCTGCTGCCAGCTTTATAAAAGTCACAGCCTGATCTGCGATCTTCGATGTGACGATAGCGTTGTCGGCAAGCTCTGTCGTGCCAACCACGTTTGGACGAATGGTTACGACCGCATTGACATCCATTGTGAAGTCGCCTGAAATCGTCTTATTTTTGAAAGCATCGGTATCGTAGACGAGCATCTGCGAATCTGTAGGAGCAGTAACGTCGAACAGCGTCTCAAGTGTTGCGAGGTCAGCCTCAAGTGTGGCAATCTCCGTTTCGAATTGTGTGAACTCATCAGACGCAGCCTGAACCAAGTCCGATGCGTCGATGAATACCGCGAATTGGTCACGCAGGTATCGCACACGCTGAAGGTTCTCTTGAACCAGCCAGATCATCTGCGAACCCATTCGCTTCATGTTCTCTTGGTTGATGGTCGTCTTGTTAGACCAGTTGACAAGGAAGTTCTCGAAGTCGGAATCTCTGAATACTTCCACTTCATCGTTATCTGCTGGAACTGAATCAAGCACAACGAGAGTTCCGTCAGCCTTGGTGGTGTATGTGACATCGCCTCCGTTCACTCGCACTACAAGGAACGCAGAGACATCGCCCTCATTGAGCTTGTCGCGGTCAGGATACTCGTAACCGACCAAGAAAGTGTCATTGATTCCGTCAGCGATGTATTGACTATAACCGGGATTTGTGATTGTAGGATCAAGTAGTGATGGCATTATTGTCGAACCTTTGTCATGTAAAGCGAGGCTGACCAGCGAATATCGCCGGCACCAACGGTAGTAGAACCTGATAGGATTTCAAAGCGAGTGCCATTGATCGAAACAAGTGGCTCTGGATTAGTCCATGAAGCAGGCTCTCTCTTGGGGAAGTCAGGGTCTTCGATAATACTATTTGTAACGACAGCTCCATCTCTGCTGTAGTATCCATAGAACATATGAGCAGAGTGATCGTCGGGAGTAAGACCATTCGTGCGACCCGTTATGTAGACCCTAAACGAGACTGTCTCGCCATCCGGTATCTGGTTGTTCAAGATGAACGCTCGGAAGTCTGTGTTCGTTCGTATACCGCGAGCGACCGTAGCGAACTTCGCGTCATCGAGTTCTGCTACACCGAGATTAGCACCGCGTTGAATGCTTACTTCTCCACTATCGCCAAGATCGGTGAGGTCGTCGTTGATAGTATTGACGATGACCTTGCCCAAGTTGGTTGAACCGGTGTCAGGGCTGTCTCCGCGTGCCATCTTGATGCTCGTCATGGTGTCGATATTTACGAACGCGTCTCTCCATGTGAACAGACCAGCAGCAGTTAGGTCGTAGTTTCCAACCGCATGACCACCAAAGGCTATGAACGTGCCCTTCTCCGGTGGGGTGTCTGCTGCGTATTTACCGAAGATACTGCCCACAGAGAGCAGCGTGCCGATGTTTACCTCAAAGCGATTAGCCATACCCTGTAAGATGTTCAGTGAAAGGTTAGCCGTGTAGACTCCTGTTAGTTCACCTTGCGAAATCTCATTACTGCTAATAGCTCCATCAGCAAACTGTACGGCATTGAGTTCAGCGGTCTGAATGTGTGGTCCGATGATGGCATTGTCTGCCCAGTTCTCTTCGAAGATACACGCACCAACACCAGCATCACCGATGCCCGATAGGTCGCCACTGGCAGGTCCACCCGTGATTGTGTGGTCAGCGAAGTTGGCTGTGCCCACGTTGTTGTCCGTCATGTGTTGTGCTTCTACAGCATCATCAACGAAATGGTCGCCAGAGAATATAAGATTACGCATCTTCGATGTGCTGACCGAATCGGTAGCAAGCATCGACTCCTGAATAACACCATCAACAAGTTCCATACGACCACTACGGTCGAACCCTGTCACGTCACCAGATAGGGGTAGGTTTAGCCAGTCGGTTGCCGTAGCGTCGTAGATTAGAACTTCGCCCGATACTTCGGGCACGGTGATAACAACATCAGGAATGTTGTGTCTGATGAAGATGAGTGGGTTGTTGACTAATACACCGGGAGCGAACTTACTTACGGTCACATCAGCTCCGGTGATCTTCGAGGTGAGGGCAACAGAGACTTGTAGCATGGGTGCGAGAATAGCACCAGCGTCGATACTCCACACGCCACCAGCCGACATAATAACGTTACTCATGGTCTTGTTCTGAAACGAAGTTCCTTGACGGATCAGAACTTGACCATCCACGGGGCTTGATACGTCGAACTCTGCTCCAGCAGCAGCAAGGTCTATGGTGATCTGGTCGATGCGAACCCGAAAGTCTACGAGCAGGGCAGCAGCAGCAAGAACAGAAGCAAGGTCAGTGACCGCATTGATACGCTCGTTATCGAGGAACCTTGTTCTCTGTAGTTGCTCGGCACCAAGGTCTTGAACCTGTATCTGATAATCTTGTAGATTCTCTTTAGTGATAGGAGAACCAGCATCGGTGAAACTCAACAACTCCCCGATGTCTGAATCGCGGAATATCTCTACTTCATCGTCAAGCAAGGCTGGTGTGTCAAGCACCAGCGTCGTACCATCTGTAGTGATGGTATAGGTCTTATCCTTCTCGTTCACGCGAGCGGTGACGAACTTCGATATATCGCCATCGGTCATCTTATCCTTCTGTGGATAGTCGAATGGGATAGCAAACGTGTCTTGTGCCGCAGTAGCGACGTAAGACACATAGCCGGGGTTCGTCACGCTAGGTGAGTCATAGAACGTTGGGAATGCCATTATGGTTCGAAGCTCGGTATGTCAGTTGGAACGTCAACCGTTTCGGTGAACTCTGGAACGTCGGTTGGTTCTGCTTGAGCCTTCAGGGCTTCTTGACGGTCAAACTCATCATTAGCCTCGTCACGAAGTCGTATTGCTTCAAGGTTAGGATCAATTGTTGCTGCTCCTGCCGTTTTCATCTTCGGGTTCATCACATCGAACACCGCACCAGACACGAACTCGCCAATGCTAGCGAAGAATCCTTGCTCATCCTTCGGTGGTGGTGAAGCGGCGAAATATCCAGCAACCCTGTCAATCTCTGCGTGTGTTAGTGTCACCTTGTCAGCGTTGACAGGAAGGTTGCCCTTGAGTGCCAGCGAATAGCTCTTGTATAGGTTAGATAGATTGATAGCGTTCAATGATCGGTGAACCATCAAGTCCTCTTCAGTTGCCACGTTGGCTACCATGCGGTTGACCGATCCCTTTGCTCTACCCTCAAGCAGAACTTGATATGCTCTAATCTCACCGTTCTCGGTGTCGATGTATCTACCCTGCCAGTCGATTGCGTAAGCCTGAACCCTTGCCATCTCTTGTGAGAAAGTGTGTAGAGGCTGCTCTGCTGCGTCACGAATCCACTCCAACGGATCGTCTGCTAGTGCTACTGCTACCTCTTGTAGATTACCGTCAGCCTTGGCATCAAGCATCTTCGCAAGAGAACTAGCGATCATTCGCACGGTCTGATTGCCAACCATCTCAAGACCTTGTTCATCAACCGAACCCAATAGGTTCGTCTGGTCGATGTGTCCGATATCTGTTGAGAATCTCTGTTCGATAGCAGCTTGCTGCTCGACCATCTCATGTCCTTCAGCAACCAGATAACTCATTTCCTCCAACATCTCACCAATGGTATCACCGGACATAACGCGATCAATGTTGTCACGATAGGCTTGAGCCCACTTGCGGAACTCGTCTGGTGGTCCGACGAGTTGGTTGATGTCATTTGCCGATAGCATAAGTTCATCTTGAAACTCTTGAGCGTGAAACACCAGAGCTGATTCGGTAACGTGGTTGTTCCAATCCTTGACAGCTTCATCCTTGGCAATTTCTGCCTCCGTTGATTCGAAGCCCTCGAATATCCATTTGATTGCGTTCTCTTCGGTCATACCGGGAACCTCTTTAGCACGGGCGAGCATCACCTCATGTGACGCTTGGCGACCACGGTTGTCGAAGTCAGGGAAAGTGAGTGACGCACCCGATGATAGAGGCTTATCTTCACCTCGAACTTCGGTCCCGATATCCCTCGCCATGTCCATCTTGAACTTGTCTAGGATTCCTTCAAGCCCCATCAGCGATGGCGAGAAACCGAAGGCGTTCGCAGCAGCGTATACTGGGATTCCCCAGCCAAGCGGTCGAATAACCTGTGCGAGAAACTCGGCAGCTTCGATAGGCATACCAGTGTTCACGAACAAGCGACCTGCGAATCGTTCCATTCTCATGCCTGCTGCGGTGAAGGGGTTACGAATGAATGGTGTCATGAACCTCATCCAACCACCAAAGCCTTCGGGCAGAGCGAAAGGTTTGGTCAAGTCAGCGATGATGTTACCACCAGAGTCTAGTCTCGTAACAACACCAGCTACCTTCGGGGTCACTCCTTTAGCTGCGAGCTTACCTGCTTCGCCCTTTGGTCCTCTGACGACTCTACGCAGACCTTTGAAGAAAGCACCACTTGCTACACTACCAAGCAAGACACCACCTGCTGCTGCCATAGCCGTGTTCAAACCGATATCTCCCCACGTTCTCTCGTCGTCGAGCATATGGATGCCACCCTGCTGGATGAACACACCACCACCTGCGAAAGCACCAGCACGCACCGCACTCGACTTCCATAGTCGGGCAGCAAGGTTGGAGCTTTGCGATAGCGTCGTGCCACTCACACCAGCTTGAGTGCCAATAGCAGCGAGTGCTTCGTAAGGAATACCCTTGATAGTTAGTGGCGTGAACCGGTTCATACCTCTTTGGACAGCGTTAGCCTTCGCCAATCTGTTAGCGTGAACACCTGTCTTGACCATCTTGGCTGCTCTGACACCCTGACGGGCTCGGATGACAAGACCTGCTCCTGCCGCAGTTCCTTGAATCGCTGCTCCACCTGCCTTGACACCAGCACCGATAAGTCCACCAGTGCCCAACGTGGCAATCTCGATTACCGCGAAGTCAGCCAGTTGACCGATCTGGAATGCCCATGCTGAACCCTTTGCTGCCTTGTCGGCTAGTTCATCCATCATCATGTCGTATGAGAGCAACCGAATCAATGCTTCTTTAGTATGAACACCGTTATAGCGACCCGCATTCTTGCGGAGTCTGATTCGTTCGGACAGCTTATCACCATGTTCGAAGATGTAAGCGTTGACTTCATCTCTGTCGAGCTGGGTTTTCTCACCGAATGCGTTCTGAACACTGATGGTAGTTCTACGCACGGCTCTGGCAACGAAGCCAAGTTGAGCCCCGGCATCAACCGTCTCAAACCACCCCGTCGTGTCGTCATACATTTGCGGTGCGAGCCCGAAACGTGGAGGTGAGAAGTTGGTAGTGGATCGAATAACGAGCTTCTGATCTTCCATGTGTAGAAAGTCATTATACTTCTCGATCTCGCTGTCAGGAATCGTTGCGAATAGCCTCTGAATACCCCCCGGAGTATCTGCTTGGAAGGGATCGAACGGTTGTAGTTCGTCAATAGGGGTGGGCTGTGCGACTTCAACAATCTCTTCGGGCACAGGCACTTCGACTTCAGGGATAGCTACCTCGATACCTTCTGGTATATCGACAGCATCAAGGACTTCGCCAGCCCCCTCTAGGATCGCATCTTCATCAATAGGTTGGTTCGGGTCTAATGGCATTATCTAAACTCACTCAATCCTTGTGCTTTGCGAAGTTCGGGGAAGAACGCTGGGTGCTTCGGAAGTCTCTTCGCAAGTTCTCTGTCATAGCTGACATTGAATAAACCGAAAGCGGTCAATGGGTTGAACCTACCTACCATTTGCTTGAGCTGTTCCTCTTGTGTCTGCGGTCCAGCTTCACGCAAAGCCTCCATCGCCTCCCATCTTCCGGTGAAGATGCCGTTCAAAGCCTTCTTCAGTTGAATCTGACCGGCTTCATCTCTGGGAATGTTGATTTCGCCAATGGGGTTCGCTGTTTGTAGACCTTTCGTATCGGGATCATCTTGAAGGACAATGAATACCCAGTTATTGCCATCTTCGCTGATCCGCACTTGCTGTAGGTCAACCGTGATGTTGTCACCCCATCTATCCATCTGTTTGATTAGGTCAACGATCGTGCCTACCTCTTGGTATGCTGGTAGTGCTTCGCCAAACTCGTTCTCAACGTAAACTGCTTCACCCGTATTGGGATGCTTGCCTACGACCATAGGAACGATTCGCTGCTTGTAACCACCTGCTTCGACCTCAATAGTCTTGGAGATATAGAGTTTATCCGCAGCATCTTCAGCATCAGAGTCGTTGTAACCACGTCGTCGATAGTGACGATAGGCTGACGCATACAGATCGCGGGCATCTTTGCTGGCTCTGTGGTCACGACCGGGCAGATCGTTTTCTAGAATCCGTGCGTTCACGTCAGTCTCGATCTTCTCGTAGTCTTTACCCGCGAACCGAGAGTTCTCTCTGGCAGCAGCCACTACGGATTCATCCATTCTACCCAGACGCATCAGGTTCCAGTCGTCTAGCAACTGGGAATCAAGGTGTGTCAAGAGAAACGTATTATGTGCGATACGCGGATCGAGCTTCTGTAGAGCGTCAAGTGATTGATAAACCTCTGTGCGTCCCGGTCCAAGGGCACGGGCGTTCATATCTTCGATCATCACCTGTGTTAGACCTACGGCTGCTCCGTAATGCTCTACCGTGTCAACGATGGCATTCTCCCACGGCACTTCTGTCTGCCGTTGTCTGTATTGCTGGTTGACGTAATCATGGTCGCCATTGGCACCCGAAGTAGGACGAATGCCGGGGTCAGCGTTGTTAGTGATGCTCACCTCGATCTTCTCGTTTCTGCCCCACGTCTTGAGCATAGACTGATACTCTTTCTCAAGATTGTTCATCAGGTTAGCAGCGATTGGACCCGAATAACTCATGGTTCCATCGCCTCTCATACCCATCGGCAGCTTACCGAACGCTTCCTTGTCATCCTCGTCGAATGATCGTGCCATGATAGCCTTCATATTACGGAACGCGGAAACGCTGTTCACCAACTTCATGTTAGATGACAGCTCTTGGCGTCGTTCTGTGTAGACCTTATTGGTGGAAGCCACACTGATCTTATCGTAATCCTTGCGTCCCTTTCTCAACAGGTTCATAAGCTCGAACGACACATCCACGTTGTCCTTGAGGAACTTGTCGTAGCGATCTAGGATCGTGTCTTTATCTTCGGCTTTGATATGACCCATATTGGCGATGGTTTCAAACATCTGTGGGACAACAAACGCCATCGCCTGCTCTTTCAGACCATTGGAGAGTTCATCGAATGGTTTATTCCACGTTAGCATTGAGTAAGCATCCAACGCATTCTGATGGATTGCGAACGGCTCTGGCTGATCGCCTTCCAATAGCAACGCACCATTCTCGTCAACGAACTTGTTTACGTCGTTTCGAACCGACGAGCTGACCTCGATACCTTGATCTGCGATTAGAGTTTTCTTCGCTTCAGCGAGCTGATTCGAGATCATCTGCTCATTGAGAGCAGCCTCGGTTTCTGCCAATCGTTGAATGTAACCCTCTTGACGAACCTCATCTTCCTTGAATAGCGACGCGGCTTCGAGTCGAGCAGCCCTAAACAACGGAGCGTAGTCTTTCTTCTTGTCTGCCTCCCACTCTGTTTGGATTTGTTGAGCCCGTTCGCTTCCTGCGGTTCGACCAATCGAACGAATAAACGAATTCATGTTATCCCGGTTGTTACCGAACTGCTCACGAAACACCTCTCTCGGTGTTTTCGCTACTCTGCCTTCAACAAGAGCAGCAGCCTGCTCTCTTGCGACAGCTTCGGTTGCTTTGGCAAGGTTGATATCCAACTCCACATGAAAGGATTCAGCAACCTTATCGTCTGCCTCTTTCAAAGCACCAGTTAGTTCGGTCGTTCCCTTGATTACAGACGCAAAGATATTAGCCACCGGGCTGATATCTGGTGATGGAATCGTCGGCACACGAAGCGGCTGTAGCGTGATAGGCTTCTCTGTTGGTTGAACCCTGCTTGGTAGTTCGGGTGGTGGTGGAGGATTATGTGGCATTACCTGTCTCCTGCTACGATGACACCACTACCGACCGGCTTTGGTCGAGTCGGTGTTCGGGGTGTCGCTGAATCAGTTTGCTTATTGAGCTGGGATCGTCTTATGTTGCGATTCTCTTGAGCAATAGTGATGTTGCTAGGCACGGCAGCAGCCGCGAAGCCTACACTGATAAGACCTGACAACAGAGCTTGTTTGGATGTCTCCGGGGGAGCAGCTTGAAGCTGCGTAGTAAGATCAAGTCGAGCCTGCTCTTGAGCCTCGTTGACAACATCAATCTGTCGTTGGAGGTTCTGTTCAATCTGTTCACGATCTTCACCAGCACGTCTAGCGATGCTGCGGGCATACGCTTCTGCCGATGCTCCCCAATTGTCAGCATAGGTTCCAGCGAACTCGTTCTTGACAGCGATGTATTGTGATGCGACATCTGCTTGAGCCGACAGCGATAGCTTACGCTTCTCTACTCTGCGTTCAGCGAACTTCTCAAGGTTACGACGGTAGTTCTCCATCGCAGCCTTGTTGCTCATATCAGTCATCATCGAATTATAATCGTCAGACGCCTTCGCGGCTTGTGCCTGCTGATACGCTGCGGCTGCTGTTGCTGCCAATGCTAATAATGTAATGAATACCATTGTTACCTCTATCCGAATGATTCTGATTGGGCACCAAAGCCTAATGCCTTGCCCTTGACTCTTACTGAATACTCGATCGCACTCAACGTGGTTGGGATCGGACCACTACCACTGAACACGATGTCTACTCCACGACCGTCAAGCCCGATTGGAAACATGCCCATGCCTGTCTGTATCAGGTTCTCGTCTACTACGTTTCCACCAACATCACCTGTGTTGAACTCGCGTGTATAGGGGTCTTCCAAGAGTGCTTTACGTTTGATGCCAACGTCGAACGACCGACTATTGACGTAGAAGAACGACAGCTTACTGATGATGGGCACCACGTTGCTCGCTTCGCCGTATAGTTCGGTGAGCAGCATGAACCAATCGAACGTCTCTCCGATTGTGTATTCACCACGCTGGTCGCCACGCACGAAGAACCTGTCGCTCAAGATGCGGTCTGGTTCCAGAATCACGTTGCCTTCGTTATCCCTGCTATCGAACCATTGTAGGGATACACCATGTAGCTTGGTTCCACTGACGGCAGCAAGACCAGTCATTACGACTTTCCAACGAATATCAGTGCCGAAGATGTCGTCAGTCCATTCCATCTCACCCTTCAAGACGTTCTTGCCGTCTAGTCTGACACTATCCTGAACCAACGGAACCTCAACGAACGTTGTTCCGTTATCTCTCGTCACGAATGCTTGAATCTCTACACCCAACGATAGCGTGCCTTCCACTACTATACTTATGATAGCACCAGTTGGGGTCAGAGTTGCGGGTAGAGTGTCAGATTCGACATCGAGTGCGTTCTCGGCTAGGATTCCTGCTCGCCATTCCGAAACCTCAGCCCCGTCGCCACCTGACTCTATGATGTTACGAAGCCTGTGGTATCGGAACGCGGTAGCATTCAAGAAAGGGTATTCCTTGATCTCGAAGTCTGAAAACGATTGAGATGTTTGCGTATCGAGTATAGTCCAAGTGAAGTTGTTGTTGCTCCCTTCGAATGTCCACGAAACGGGTTTGTCTGTTGCTGTCGCACCTACTTCATATCGAACTATAATCTCGTCGTTGCCCACACCGAAGTCATAGACGATGGTTGGGTTAGGATCGCTGCCGATGGCGTCTGCCTGCCAGAACGTAGCCGTGTTTCCATCGACTACCAATCCACCACCCGAACCAGACGAGATAGAGATAGCCAAACTATCTGTGAATAGGTTGCTGCTGATGAATGGTTCAATCAGATAGAAGTCGCCACCAGCATCGTAAGTGCCCTTTGAATCAATGATATTCGTGTTCGCGGGGTCATCGAACGGGTCAACCACATCGTTCTCGTTCAGAACGTAGTCGATGCTTGCCTCGTCTATGGCAGCATTCAACCGATCAATCAAGTTCTGTAGTGTTGGGTTGGGGATGTCCCACCATTCGTCACGACATGGACGGATCGTATCTTTCTTTACCGCACGGGTCTTCAGTCCTGCGGTTTCATATACAAATTCCGTTTCATCGAGCAGAGGGTCGTAGGACGTGGCACTTACATCTCTCATAAAGTCCATAGTAGGTGCGAAGCAGAAGCCTATTGGGATGGGCTCTGCTCTATGAACGTAATCTAATACGACATACTTCTGTCGGTCTGTGTCTCTTTCTAGAATGTAGATGCGATCCTGCCATTGCCACATGAATACCGGTTGTCCGGGGAATCGGATCTTGCTCCATGCGTTCTGAATCTCGTTGCCTCCAATGGTCTTTCTCTGGTGGAGTCTGGTGTCGGAATCACCGAGAAAGAAAGTGACATCATCGAATTCGAATATCTGAAAAGTTTCTATTTGTTCTAAAATCCGTTGAGCGTGTTCTGCTCTGTTGCCTTTGTAAGTGGTCAGCAAAGAGGTTGGATCGAACGCGAAGTCTCTTACATCGCCAAAGGCGTCAACAATCGTGACGGTTTCACCCGACGTGACAGGGATCGCAGAGCTGTTATTGAACTCTTCGATGGGTTCGATCACACCATTGATGGATGATAGTCTCTCTTGACCAGACGTGAACGAGAACTGACCGTTCTCACCGATGATAACCAAGCTGTTCTTGCTCGACAATGCGTGTTGAATTTCACCCGCATTTGGAGCGTTTATGTCAATGCTACCTGTAGACGTAAAGATAGGAATGTCGTCCAGCACATCGTCTAGGAAGTAGTTGACTCGGTTTCGTGCGTCACTGAACGTAACCGCATTGCCACCGATCAAGAACAACCGACCGCTGTGGAACTCCATAGCGTCAAGGGGTGAACCCCCTCCTGTAGCCGTCTGACCCCAAACCGGGGCAGGGTTGCTCTCTTGCGTGCCTGATAGTCTTTGAGCCCATATCACTTCGCTGAACTTGAAGCTCAATACGCTGTCGGGCAGGTATAGATCAACTGACGCTTCGCTGAACGAGCCACCTCCAACGATGGTTTCGGCAAGGACGAACAACGCCACAGATGTTCTTTCTGCTGTAAGACGATCCCCCGGACCCAAACTACGGATGACTCCTGTGGCACCAGACGTGCCACCGGTAATCGTTTCCCCAATAGTGAATGGACCGCCAAGCGTGATTGTGAAGTCAAAGTCGTCATCTTGCTGTCTTAATACCTGATGAGGCATAGAAGAACCCTGTAGCTCTGCGTCTGCCTGTGTTGGTGCTGGAACCCTAAACCAATCCTGTGATAGTGGGGTTACAATAGGTGTTCTGTAGAATCCTCTTGGGATTACTCCTGTGTTCTCTGAAACGTAGAACGTGTCGTTTGCTGCGGGTGTCTCGGCATCGAGGTCGTGGAAGTTCGATACGGTTCCTGTCAACGTGTATGTCGCTGATGTTAGCAACTGCGGAACGATCTCGCGGTTCATAATAAGGATCGCATCTCGAATGGCTGTGAAAGCCAGAGTATCCTTGAAACTATTGTCAAGATAAGCTGTCGAACCCGTGATGACTCGTTCAACGAAGTTGTTCGCGTCGGTGATCTCGAAAGCCTTGATGAAGCCTGTGCCACCTGAATCGGAACCGGCAATGATGACAGCACCTTGGAAGTGGTAGAACCGCATGTCCTGAACCGTCAATGCGAAGTCTAGACCTGATGGCGTAGCGATCTCGCTCACCAACCGTGTGCCTGAACGTGTTCTAGCTCCCGTTGACACATCGAGTGACATATTCAATATATCTTTTACCTGACCGGGGAACTGACGCCACGGTGCTTGGTTCGACAAACCTTGATAAAGCTCGCCTACCCTAATCTGTTGAGGGAAACCCATGTATTATCTCCAAGACCCGAACCCACCACGTTGAACACGAATACGACGTTCAGCCAGAACCGATACGTCCCATTCTGCGTCATCCGACAGGTGTGCGGCACTGAATGCCTGTGCTTCTCTAATGCGTGCTTCCGAATATGTGTCGTCTGGACCCGATATCGCTGATACGAAGCGTGCTGCCACTCTGCGTGCGATCCATTCTTGAAACTGTTCAGGGATGTCATCCCATTGGCGATTCGAGATCACCCAGATGTCGTTGAGGTCTTCATCGTGAAACTTGTTGTTGCGTGGATCGAACACCTTGTCGTCGAGAACGGTGAATCCCTGTGGCAACTCGACCCTCAAGAACCCCGAAACCTCGATCTCGTTGTCGATGTTGACCGTTAGGTTCATTCTGGTGGTGTTAAAGGGGTAGCCGTCGTACTGGACCTGTCTCTTCTCTCTGGCGAGTAGGGTGTCTAATTGCTGGGTTTGGGCATCATCCAAGTTGATATCGGAGATTTGCCGCAATCCTGCTGCTTCGAGTGCGATGTTGAAAGCGTCAATAAGTTCCATGTTTTACCTCTAAAAAGAGCTGTGACCCTAGTATTTAGCATTCCCAATAAACAGCCCTCCCCACATGGCATGGGGAGGGCTTACAGGAGAAACCTCAATGTGACTTCACACAAGAAAGGTATTTGATTAGGAACGATCGCTTACGCAACCACCTCGGACACATACACAAATCCCGAAGGCTGTGTGCTTGTGGTGCCAAAATGTGTGCGTGCCCGAATAAGCAGACCTTCACGCGATGCCTCGTATGAGGAACGCACGTTCAGGGGCTCAACGTAGCCAACACCCATAGCGTCTTCGCTCCAAGCACAACCAGCGACCAGTTCGGTCGTGAAGTTGGCAAGATACTTCGCAGGAGCCGTCAGCAACTTGGTTACTGGGGATGAGAAGTCTTGGTTGAAGATCGCAACAGCACTGGTCACTGTGAGTCCACCGAAGCGGATTCGCATAACGTTACCAGAGTTGTCCGTGTCGGAACTGAAGTCACGACTTCGAACGAACTTGCTGTTCATTAGGTTGAAGAAGAGGTCCGGCTTAAAGATCACGTATTTACGAGTAGCGTCACCGACCTCGGCTTCAGCGAAGTTCTTCAGAATGTCTGAAAGAGCCTCACCAGCCGCATCGCCACGCTTCTCGGTTGTGTCTTCGGCAGCAGGAACGTTCTGCCATTGAACTCGACCAGCGAACGAAGATCGGGCGATTCCCTGATTCGTTGCGAAAGCAACCAAACGGTTATCGTGCGAGTTTCGAAGGTCCATACCCAAACGTTTTGCGAAGTCACCTTCGATGCTCTGCATTTGGGTATTTAAACTTGAGTCTGGAATATCTTGATGGAGCTTGAGTGGGAGGTCAAGAGCCATAGTGATACCAGTCTCGGTGTTAGCACTGTGACCTAGTTCATCACCACCGTCAGCAGCATTGCCAGCGAAGGTTCGAGAGATTGTTGGAAAGATTAGAGCGGCTTGGTTCGTGTGGACTTTCTTAATGAAAGACCCCTCTTGAACAAATCCACCCTCTGTGTAGCCTTGGATGACATCGGCTCTAACGAGCGTATCCCATCCACCGAAATCAACAGCCATATTGATTCACCTTATATTAGGAGAGAAGAAGATGATTGCCGTATAACAACGACAGCCAACGTAGTTCGACTCATCCTGACAGGTGTTGCCAGCAGAACGCGGTCTATCGGTGTTGTCCACGGTGCTTACGGGGTTACGCAGCTTCCCACGGGGTCCGACTGGTAGTATGTAGCATTCTTCATCTTTACAGACGTAGCTTGGCTCGTTTGGCTACTTTTCCGCCCTTTACCCGCTTCTTTGCGGGTTTGGGGCGTGAACCAGACGGTTGCGGCTTCGCATCTTGCTTGGGATGGTGTAATGCCATATTATCCGTTCCTTACTGCGTTTGAACGAGTATCCCAGTTGGGACCAAAGTGAGCTTCCATCTTGGCATTTGCCATCGCTTCAACATCACTATTGCGATACTTTCGCTCTACTTCAAGACGATACTCATAATCAGCGTGAAACTTGGGGTCTTTCTTCGCTGCGTCATACTCTTCTTGATTAGAGAACGAGTCTTGACTATTGCGTGACGGACCACGATTACTATGAGCAGGCACCTTCGCAGCCTTGGTAGGCTTCTCACCCTCCTTCAAAGATGCGAGATACTTCTCTTCTACCTGTGCGACGAAACCATAGTCTCCCTTATCAGCACGGGCGATGAAGTAAGCAGCCTCTTCAGCACTGAACGTTGTGCCTTCAGGATTCGTGACATCCTTATTGAAGAAGTTCAACAGCTCTTTCACGTCGGTTCCTTGTGGAGCGAACTCTTGTGCTGCTGTGAACCGTTCGTTCTGTTCAGCGACAGCAATCTTGAGGGTGCGTTCCACGAACGCCTTGTCGTCGTTGAATATCTTCATCATAGATTCGCGGGTCTTGTCGGTAATCTCACCGTTGTTTGCGACCAGATCATCTTGAACAGCATCCCAAACACTTTTGTTGATGTCTGCTGCGGTTGTCTCCGACTCCATAGCCTTCTCAAGTGCTGCGGTAGCAGCTAGACGCTCGGCTTCCCACTCTTGGCGTTGCTGAACGAAGTCTGCTCGTTCCGTGCTGATGCTTGCGGCATCTACACCTTGCTTGTCGAATGCTTGCTGACTATTCCAGTAGCCTTTCGCCAAACTGTTCGTATCGTTGCCATACTTCGATAGAATGGCGTCCCGTGTGGTATCGTTCCACACACTCATGTCGGGAGCGTCTGCTCCACCTTCTACTTGTCCGTCACCTGCTGGTGCGGTTGTTCCTTCGTTTACCATGTTGGCATCTCCTTATAGAAACAAAAACTTGAGGACCAAACTGATGGCTCCACCGACAACTGCGGTGACAAACCAACGGACCCTTTTCCTAAACTTTTCCAGACCGCGTATGCGTTCATATAGACCTTCTGCTTCGTGTGTTGACTCAAAGCCTTCTTCAAGAGTTGTTAGTCTTCGGGTCAGGCTTTTGATTAGATCGCCTGTTTCTTTTTCCATGACCGTTCACTACCTTGTCTACGCACTTCTTCATAGTTGCTTCGCGTTCTAGACTCTCTTTCAACATTTCTTTTACTTCTGTCGGGCTCATAGCACACCACCTGCTCTAATCTCTGCGAATTGACTCTCACCACGGTTCAGTTGACCGTTCGGTGGTAATGGACCGGTCAGACCGGTCACAGCGTTATCTGCGACTTCATCGACAACTTGTTGAGGTTCCTTCGGTTGCTTGAGTGCTTCCGACGCTTCCTCGCTGATGAACACAGCATCGGTATTCAGATCAAGGTTGTCGAACACCGTGTCCAACCAACCACGAACGTTGAACTCCTGAAGTGCCTTCTCACCAAACAACGCGAGTGCGTGTTCGGTAGCTTGCTGTAACTTCTCTAGCTCCCTCTCCCTAGAAACCTGTGGTGAACCTGTGACCACCAACCCGCGAACGAGTCGATCAATCATCTCATTAGGAACACCATCCATTGCTGGATGATCTCGCAATCGCTTTCTGATTCCCAGAACGTCAATGAGAGCATCTACCACTTTGAAGTGGAATGATTGTGCTAGGATGTTCGCTGTGGAGCCGATTAGCGTTTCGAGTTCGGCACGAATCGCTCGGACCTCGGTTGCCGTCTTTACGCCTGCTCGTCTTGCGAAGATACCAACTGCTGATATGTTCAGTAGTCTCTGACCGTCTTGTTGTAGTTTACGGTCAACCCACTCCCAGTCATTGATGGCTTGCCCGCTCGTCCAAGGTCGAACCTTATCATGTGCCATCGGAACAACTTCGTTGTTCTTGATGCGTGCGAAGCGTTGCGGGGTGATCTCACCCACGCCGGTCGGGTCCATCGTGTAGAAGAAGTGTCCAGCTACTCTTTTAGCATTCTTCAATGATTTCGCACTGTCCTCGATCTCTTCGAGCAAGGAAAGGTGACTCATATAGAATGCGTGTGCGAAGTTGTTGAATTGTGGAACCTCTGTCGTTACGAGGAACCAGAACTTCGGGTTATCTCCCTCTAGCTCGATCAGCTCTCCTGTTTCCTCGTCGATGGCGACACCGGCTACTTGAGTCGGTCCCTCGTCATCATCTTCCATCTGTGTCCAGATTTCTCCGGTGCGTTTGTTGACATAGGTGTAGAGTATCTTCGTTTCGGTCACGCCTTGCTCGTTCTGCGAATCAACGAATCCTTCGAAGACAATCCAGAATACGTTCTCTCCACGACGACTGATAGCAAGGTTGCGGGTCTTATAGAGCGTAAACCCTTCGTCTGGGTCCATTCGCACACCTTCGGTGCCTTCAATCAACACTCGTTCAATCAACTGGTCACTAAACGCACTGAAATTGTGCCTAGCGAGCCATTCTACCATGCGTTTCTCTTCTTTGCGTAGAAACTTATCCATCTCGACCTGTTGCGAGTCGTCCAACGTCACAGCCGGGTCGGTGTCGAGTTTGAAGAACTTGATGCCTGCTGGGTTGAGTGTTTGGTTCAACGAAGCAGTAAGACCCTTCACGGCACTCGATCCAAACGAGTTGAATGGGATGCGGCGAAGAATCGAGGTGAACTTCTCACCCTTCTCTAGCCTGCCCGGTCGTGGGTCAATATGCGGCAACGTTAGAAAGGCGACTCGTTCGGCTAAAGCCAAGAACTGATCGCGTTCGGTAAACGTTGAATTATAGATTGTGCGTATGTCGAGCTTGCCAGCCATTCGTCACCTCTAAAGTCGAAGACCTGATTGGCGTTGGTCACGTTCAACGCGAACTTGCGGAGCGGATCGACGCGGGTTAGGATCAGCACCTCGCTCGATTTCGGCGAGGGTCTTCTTCTTAATCTCAGCCTCTCTAGCATTGAGTTCCTCACGCTTCTTATCCATGATCGCTTGAAAGCGTGCGTCCTCTTCTTCTTGAGAGACTCCTTTTAGTTGAACGCTTTGAGTTTTCATAGTCGAAGTCCTGACTGGCTACGACCGGGCTTTGCCCGACGTGTTGCCCTAAACTGACCTTGTAGACGCTCTGATTCACCAGCAGCGAACTTGGCTTGTGCCTCGCCCTGTTGACGCTTCAAGCGATCTTCCTCTTGCTTGGCAAGAGCTGCTTCGCGTTGTTCCTGCTCCGCTCTCGCAGCCAGAAGTTCTGCGGACGCTTCGGGTGGAGGTGGAGGTGGAATAAACTGCTTCGTTTTCAACCCGCGTGCGTTGAAGGGGATATACAGGTCTGAAAGACCGAAATCCGCGATGCGGGACCATTGTTTGCTGTTCATATGATATCCTTTGACTATAGACCTTGTATTTAGCGTTTTACGCATTCAGAGGGTTTAGAGAGATGTCCAGAGCAGCATCTTGACGCAAACGCTGTAGGTTGTTCACCATCAGAGCTAGATTCGTCAACTTCTGAAGATCGAATGCCAATGCGTCAACACCAGCAACCTTGATGGCGTCCTCGCCCTCACCTTGACCCGGAACGGTGACTGACTCGACGATGTTGCCGTCATCGGTCACATACTTCTTGAGGGTCATGTGGTAATAGTGGCTGAGCAACGTTACCGACGCTTCAATCGCCTTATCGAACGATTCAGATTTTCCGGTCATGTTCTTCGTCATGTCCATCTCGCGTGGGGCAACGGGTGCTACCTTCTTCATTGTTTTCTTACTCTTTACGGGCTTCTTGTTTGCCATTGGATTTCTCCTCCTGTTGTGACCGTCCTGCTCGCCGTCTTGCGGCTACACGCGGTCTACGTTTCAAAGTCAACTCGGAAGGGTCGGACAGTTCCGACACTCTCTCCGGTGACATACCATAAAACATTCCAAACGATTCTGCGACCCTTTCAGGCGAGTTGGTCAAGTCTACAGTCAGGTCGCCCAATTGACGACCAAGTGAATGATGACCGGGGCTCACGGTTGCTGTGTTGGTATCCCAATCGACAGTGACCTTGAATCCGAGTTTAGTGGACATGACCAGCAGTTGTTTATAGATTTCTTTGGGCATTACATCCATTCAGGTTCGGGTAGCGACTGACCATCGACAGAGTTCTCTGCTGGTCGGCTACTAGCCTCATCTTCGAGACTCATTGGTGGGGTCAACACGCCTAGTCGTCTTTCGAGGACCGCGACCTGTTCTTGAAGTCGTTCTATCTCTTGCTCTTTTCCGGGGCAAGCTCGGCATGTGGGTGTTCTCATTCGTGTCTCAATGTTATTTAGGCTTTTCTGAATCGCCGTTTTCTGGAGCGTCCTCGCTGAAGGGCATGGGGTCATTAGGAGAGGGTTCTTCGTCTGTCCTGAAGCTCAAGATGAGCAGCCCCTCTTGGGTAGACCCAACGAACTGGACCTTTCGGCTTTCAAGCACATTGGCGAATCCTCTCATTACAGCGACGATGTATTGGGTGAATAGAACAACAAGTTGATCCTTATTTGTTATCTTTGACCAGTTCTCGATAATCAACTCGGTTCCCAAGATGCCAGCAGCGAAAGCGATGTGATCCTGATTCGCGTGGTCGAGATTGCCACTCACCTTCATACTATCCGTCCTTGTGAGATACGTTAGGTGGAATCCAAACGGCAATGCGAGCCGTTGAAGCACTTCCGTCATGGTCGGTGGTTTAGGTTTGGGTGTTGCTTTGCTCATAAGAGGATTGTCCTGAATAGTTAGCCGCACTACAAGACCTTGCTTCGCGTCCGATAATAACCGGCGTATGGGGCACCCCACGCCCTTCTTATAGGACCATCCTGAGATGTCCGATTTTCTCCCGCATCGGACACGTCAGAGTTATACTTGACGGGGGTGGGTAAGCTGGGATGGTCCGATAATAACTGCCTTGAGATCAAATAAGAGATGCTCGCTCGCTACGCTCGCTCCAAACTCCAAGACGATCAGAGCAAATCAAAACATTAGAGAAAAGTCACAGCATTGTCAGTTTACTTGCGGGACGCATGAGACTCTGGGCTATCTGTGCGGTCTGTAAGGCGTGGTTCCGATAATAACGATGGAATTGATGCGTGAGGCTTGATATTATCGGACGTGCCGGTGCTACTCATGGGTGCTTCACTCGCTCGCTTACGCTCGCTCGTCACCACAGATATGCCCT
>Ga0209988_10000204_pt1 | contig 33803 bp, 30 predicted proteins | sample N075metaG_FD_183115 | JGI IMG/M metagenome (GOLD analysis project Ga0209988, IMG submission 183115) | Deep subsurface microbial communities from Kermadec Trench to uncover new lineages of life (NeLLi) - N075 metaG (SPAdes) (version 2) | ecosystem: Environmental > Aquatic > Marine > Ocean trench... | reverse complement strand
ATCAGGAGCAGAAAGCTCAGGGCGAGCATCTTCACCGTGGGGTGTTTGGATACGAAGCTTCCGACCGGGCCGGCCGAAATCATCATGACGCCCACGGCCAGGATCACCGCCGTGACCATGACGGCCAAATCGTCGGCCATGCCGACGGCCGTGATGACGGAATCGAGCGAAAAAACCATGTCCAGGATCGCAATCTGGATCAGTACCCCGCGAAAGGTCGCCGCATCGGTGGCGCCGTTCACCCCGTCACCCTCGCCCTCCATCTTGTCATGAATCTCTCTCGTCGCCTTCGTCAAGAGAAAGAGACCACCGACGATCAGGATGAGATCCCGCCCCGACACCCCGTGCCCGAAGAGCGTGAACAGCACCGTGGTGAGCCGCATGATCAGGGTGATGGAGAAGAGCAGCAGAATCCGCGTGAGCATCGCCAGGGCAAGTCCCAACTGACGGGCCTTCGGACGTTGCTCGGGCGGGAGCCGGTCGGCGAGCACGGAGATGAAGACGATGTTGTCGATCCCGAGGACGATCTCGAGCAACGTTAGCGTGGCCAGGGCGATCCACGCTTCAGGGCTGGTCAAGAGATCCATCCGACAATTATGTACGAGCCGCGCAGCGGGTAGAAGAGGTGGAGACCAAGTCCCGTGCCGCAACAGACCGGACGCCGTGCAACTTCTGGCATCGAAATTTCGTCTATAACTGAGAGGTGTGGGGGCCGCCCCGAAACGGACCGTCGGGAGGCCCGACGTCCGATTTTCGCACGACTGGGAGGAATGGGATGGAGACCAGGGACTCGAACCAAGACTCGCCGCTCATCCAATTGAACGGGCTGAGCAAGGTGTTCTATACCGAAGAGGTGGAGACTCACGCGCTGTCCGATATCCAATTGAGCATCGCCCCGGGCGAATTCGTGTCGATTGCCGGACCATCGGGATGCGGCAAGACGACGATGCTCTCGATCCTCGGGCTCCTCGACTCCCCGACGGGCGGGGAATACCTGCTCGATGGGGAGCCGGTGGCGAATCTGACCGCCGCCCAAAGAGCCAAGATCCGAAACCAGGCCATCGGTTTCATTTTTCAGGCGTTCAATCTGATCGGTGACCTGACCGTCTATGAAAATGTAGAGCTGCCGCTTACGTACAGGGGTATGCCCGGGAGTGAGCGCAAGGAGCGGGTACAGGAATCGCTCGAACGCGTCGGGATGGCACACCGGGTGAGGCACTATCCGAGCCAGTTGTCGGGAGGCCAACAGCAGCGTGTGGCGGTAGCGCGGGCGATGGTGGGCAAACCCCTCATTCTCCTGGCGGATGAGCCCACGGGTAACCTCGACTCCAAGAATGGCAACGCCGTCATGGAGCTGATGAAGGAGCTCCACGACGAGGGAGCCACGATCTGCATGGTGACGCACGATCCGCGGTACTCGGCGGTGGCGGACCGGACGGTCCACCTGTTCGATGGGCAGGTGGTGGACGAGACAGACCCTGAACGTTCGGCCCACGCGGAGGATTTGGTGAAGAGCGGCTTCGAGGGGTAGCCGACCACCAAAAACTTCCCTGGAGGTGGGGGCCATTTCCGGCTCCCACCCTTCCAGGTCTCGTCCGATTTGGCAGCCCCCTCCAACTACATACACCCACGTCACGTACCCACCTCCCTACCCACCGCGCTCCGACTGGATGTGCAACATTTCGGCACTCGTTCGTCATTAGATTTGAAAAGGCCGATTGATCGATCGAGGACGCCGTGGATGTAGACTGGGGAGAACTCTACCGGACCGCGCTGCCGGATCTGGTGCGCTTCCTTCATCGGAAGGTGTGGGATATGGAGCGCGCGAGAGATCTGGCACAGGATACCTTCGTCCGGGCGCTCCGGGAGAATCCGGCCGATCCACGGGCTTGGCTGTTTACCGTTGCGGCCAACCTCGCCAGAGATGAGGCGCGTACGGCGATTCGCCGCAAGCGCCACTTGACGCTTCTCAAGACGGAAGTGGAGGTGAGCGCCGTGACCGTTGATCCAGCAGGGGAGCTCGAGCGGGGTGAACGGGAGGCTGTGGTCCGGCGGGCGCTCGAGGCGTTGAGCGAGCGAGATCGGGAGGCCCTCCTCCTTTGGGACGCGGGGCTCGATTACGGGGAGATCGCGGGAACACTCGAGATCTCGCCGGGATCGGTCGGCACCACACTCGCCCGTGCCCGGGAGCGACTCGTGAAGGCACATCGAGAGCAGGAGCAAGATGATGTCGCACATCAGTAAGGGAGATATTCACGCCTACCTCGACGGCGCGTTGGGCGCCTATCCGGAGGAGGCTGCCAGGCACGTTCGGGAGCATCTGGGCGCTTGCCGGGCGTGCGCCGAGGTGCTCGAGGAAGAACGGCGCTTGCGGGAAGAGGCGTCGGCGATCCTCGCTGCTTCGGCCCTGGGACCGGTGGCGCTCGACTCACTCGAGGAGCTTCGGGCCAGGGCCACGGCCCTCGATGGGCAGGAGCGTGCCGAAGGAGCCAAGGGGCCCGAGCGGGCTGATCGGATGGTGAGGGCTCGGCCTTCACTGGCCGGCCGTATGTACTCGATCCGTTGGGCCGCGACGGTGGTGATATCGCTCGGGGCCGGCTGGATGGCCCGGGAGGTAACGGGACCTACTGGTGACGCTACACGCGAAATCGGTCGGGAGCCCGTCGTGAGGGAAGTGGGAGTGCGATCGCCTGATGCGCAGGAGCGTGAGGCGTCTCTCGAGCTCATGGAGCGCGACAACGCCGGGCGTTTTGCCGAAGCGGAAACGCCGCCCGCGTCGCCAAGCTCCGAGGTTGTCGCGGGGGCCCCACCGGTTTCCGATCGGGCCGCCGGTGGGTTCGATGACGATGCAGTGCTGGATCAGGTCGAAGCTTTACCCGTTCGACAGCGTGAAGAATCAGCTGTGGCTCGTGGGGTGGAGCCCGCAGACGCGAGCGTTGCCGCACAGGTGGAGGAAACCCCGGTGGAGGAAACCCCGGTGCAGGCGCGGGCCTTTCTCGACGAACTCCGTTCTTCCACGTCCGCGGTGGACCGGCGGGACCGAGCCGTCCTGCTTGGCAATGAGGCGCCACGCGCTTTTGCTGGCGGAACGGTTTCGACCACGCCTTTTCTGGTGCCGGGACTCCCGGTCCGTGATGTGCGGTTGGCCCCGGGAGCCGATGGCCAAGGGGGCCGCGCGGGTGGTGCGGTGGTCGTGACTCAGGAGTTACCGGACGGGCGTGTCGTCGAGCTTCGGTTCGTGCCGCTGGCGAGCCGCGATGTCGTGGTCGGCGGGGCTTTTCAGGCGCGTGACGACTCCTTCTCCCGTACACAGCGGGCGGGTTGGGGTACGGTGGTCCGCGACGTGCCAGGAGGTGTGGCGGTCCTCTCGGGACCACTCACCGAGCCCGAATTGGATGAGCTTTTGGACCGCATGTTGGGGCCGCGCTGAAGCTAATTCTCGGATTCAGATCCGCTGGTTTGCCGCGAGGGGTGGCTGGCGTCTTCCGTTTCGGTAGGTAAGTTATGGGCCCCGAACGCTTTGCTCCGCCCTTTCTCAAGGCGCGGACTACGTCTCTTATCCTGAAAACGCCTAGGAAGGTTCGATGAAGTCACGGTATCTGGTGTCGACGCTCCTCTTGATGGTGACGGCCGCCGGCTCCGCTTGTGCTGAAGAGCAGAGTGGTGCCCGTCTCGAGCCTCTCGGTGCGGGTGTTGTGGCCGCGGCGGAATCCATTGCTCCGGACGCCTATTTGCGAAAACTCGGGGTGATTGCCCACGACAGCATGGGCGGCCGGGATACCCCGAGCCCCGGGCTCGAGCTGACGGCTGCGTGGATCGCCAGCGAGTTCGAGCGGATCGGCCTGGCTCCCGGCGGCGATGGCGGATCCTACGTGCAGCGTTACCCGATCGAGACGGTCCGCCCGGATCTGGTCGCATCTTCTGCGAGGGTGAATGGCGGAGGCGACCTGCGCTTCGGCCGCGATCTTGTGATCGCCGGAGCGTCTGAGGGAGACCTCGAGGGCGAGGTGGTCCTACTCATGGGGATGGGTGCGATGACCACCGTGGCGGTCTCCAGGATCATCGGGAAGCATGTGATCGTGGCATCGATGCCTGGTGGGCTGGATCGCGCCGGGCGAGGGTTCGTGGCGAATTTGCGCCGGGACGGAGCGCTGTCGGTCCTGGTGGTCGTCGACATGACGGATAGCGCCTGGGATCGATACCTCGATCGTCTTTCGGGTAGCAGTGTAGTCCGGGTTGGCTTCAACGGCTCACAGACGGGGTTCTCGGTGGAGGTGCGGGACAGCGCCATTCGGCGGATCCTCTCAGCCCATGGAGTGGACCTCGAGAAGGCTCGTGAGCCCGGGGACGTGTCCATCATCGACGTGCCCGGATTGGTGCTGACGCTTTCGCCCCGGGTCCAGGTTCTCGACAGCCGGTCCGCTCCGAACGTGGCGGGCATCCTGGAGGGCAGTGACCCAGTGCTCAAGGATGAGTACGTGGTCTTCAGCGCCCACATGGACCACATCGGAATCGGCACGCCCAACGCCGAAGGCGACAGTATAAACAACGGGGCCGATGATGACGGATCCGGGACCATCGCTGTTCTCGAGATCGCCGAGGCCTTCGCGTCGCTACCCACGAAACCGAAGCGGTCGATGATCTTCCTGTTGGTCAGCGGGGAAGAGAAGGGGCTGTGGGGCAGTGAGTATTTCGTGGAAAACCCGCCTGTGCCGGTCGAGCGCATGGTAGCCGATCTGAATGCGGACATGGTCGGGCGCAACTGGCCGGACACCATCGTCGCCATCGGCATGGAGCATTCAGATCTCGGCGAGACGCTCGGGCTCATCAATGAGGCCCATCCCGAACTCGGCATGACCGCCATCGACGACATCTGGCCCGACGAGCGTTTCTACTTCCGTTCCGACCACTACAACTTCGCCCGCAAGGGAGTCCCGGTCCTCTTCTTTTTCAACGGTACCCACGAAGACTATCACGGCCGTGACGATGAGGTGGATCGTATCGATGCGGAGAAGGCGGTGAGAATCAGCCGGTTGATCTTTTACCTTGGGTACGAGCTTGCTACCCGTACCGAACGCCCCCGATGGAATCCCGAAAGTCGGCGCCAAATCGTATTAGACCCTTAGGGGCACGAACGGGTCGTTTGGGACGCATGCTTGCGGCATTTAGGTCCCTCAAGTGGAAAAAAATGCCCCTAACCCGGAAGGGGCGAGGGGCACGGAAGGGTGGCGGAAGCGGTGTTTAGTTCGGCTGTCCCTCCGGCGCGCTCACACGAATGAAGAGGTCGTCTAGGCCCATGGCTTCAAGCACAGCCCAGGCGCTATCAGGCAGCCCCATGAGCCACACCTGGCGATCTTCGGAGTGGGCGAGGCGTTGCGCGGTCAAAAGAAGCGTAAGTCCTTCAAAATCAACGACATGAGAGTCTGTGAAGTCGATTAGGACATCCGACTTGATGTCTTCCGGGACTCGTAGGGCGACACGGGGTATGGCCCCGGCAGCGGGCGTACCCGCAGGGAAGCCTGGGTCCCGGGTGTTGCCGTTATATCCGCTCATGACCTCCTCCTCGTTCAGATCGAGGGCGCCGGCGGTGCGTGGCCGGTCCAGGCTGCTTTAACCTCAAGACTCGTGCCAAACGGGGAAATTCCCACTTTTTGGCCCGGTGGCTGGTCCATCATGGGTCGGCATGGCGAAAGGGGGGTCTCGGTGGGAGATTAAGATCGAAAGTCGTGCCGTTCGCCCCGGGATGGTTGGGCGGTCGGCGTAGGTGGAGGAGGTAGCATTGGGTCGTATACATGGAGCCATGATCGTGGCGCTGGGGCTATGGAGTGCTTTTCCACTCCCATTGGAGGCCCAACGGCGCGTCCCCGATCTCGCGGCCATCGATGCCTATCATGCCACGGTAGGTCGGGCGTTCCCCGTTTCCTCCGACGAGGTCGGAATTCTTGCGGAGTGGCCACTTCGCGCCGATGAGATTGCGGTGGTCCTGTTCGTTGCCGGGAACGCGGGGGTCTCGCCGGACGCCGTGGCGTCACTCAGGAGTTCGGGCGGTTCCTGGGCGAGTATTCTGCGGACCTATTCGGTGGATCTCGGTGCGCTGCGGGTCTCTTTCCCAGGGGGGACCAGCCTGGGTCCTCTCGAGGAGACATACCGTACCTTTTCAGCGACGCCGAGAACCTCCTGGGCTTCCATCGACCTTTCAGATCAGACAGTTATCGCGCTCGTGAACATCCGAATTCTCGCTCGCGAGGTCGGCGTCACGGTCGGCCGCGTGCTTCGGACCTGGGATGGTGTGGGAGACTTCGTCTTGGTTCACCAACGGATCACGAGGTGACCCAGGCGATGGGAACGCCCTCGGGACTCGTGCCCTTGTCCAGCTACGTCGAGTTGCCCACGGATGAGATGCGCGAGCGTGCGAGTGCGTTCCTGACTGAGGCCCAACGCCGTCGCACGGTCCGCGATTTCTCGGACCGGCCGGTTCCACGGGACATCATCGAGATGTGCATCCTCGCGGCGGGTACCGCACCAAACGGGGCCCACCGCCAACCCTGGCATTTCGTGGCCGTTTCGAATCCGGAGGTCAAACGGGCCATCCGCATCGCCGCTGAGGAAGAGGAACGGGCGTTCTACCGCGGGCGCGCCCCCGAAGAGTGGCTGGAGGCCCTGGCGCCTCTGGGCACCGACGAGGCCAAGCCGTTTCTGGAGAGCGCCCCATACCTGATCGTCGTCTTCGGAGAGAGCTACGCGGTCGCAAAGGACGGTGAAAAGAGTAAGAACTACTACGTGACGGAATCCGTGGGCATCGCCACCGGGATGCTCATCACCGCGATTCACCGAGCCGGGCTCGTCTCGTTGACGCACACTCCCTCACCGATGGCGTTTCTCAATGAGATCCTCGGGCGGCCCCAAAACGAGCGACCGTTTCTGATTCTGGTGGTGGGCTTTCCTTCCCCCGATGCAACCGTCCCCCAACTCCGGAGGAAGTCGTTGGAGGAAATCGCGACCTTCATGGAATGATGAGTCAGGCCGTCGCGTCCGAGATGGGAAAGGCTTCGATCCGTGCCTTTACGAAGGCTCTTCTCAAGGACCTCCAGGCTCTCGAACAGATGCTGGATGAGGGCCTGATCGAGTCCGGTGTGCGCCGGTTTGGCTGCGAGCAGGAAATGTTCTTGGTCAACCGGGCCTGGCGCCCGGCGCCGGTAGCCATGGAGGTCCTCGATCGGCTCGACGGAGAAGCGTTCACCACGGAGCTGGCGCGCTTCAACCTCGAGATGAACATCGAGCCCATGATGCTGGGCGGCGGTTGTTTTAGCGCCCTCCAGGCGAACATCGAAGGGCTCTTGGACTTGGTACGTGCGGCGGCGGGCGAGCTCGGCGCCGACGTGGTCCTCGTGGGGATACTCCCGACGCTCGGCAAATCCGACCTGACCCTCGACAACATCACGCCGATGCCGCGTTATCATGCGCTGAACGAGGCGCTGACGAGAATGCGTGGGGGGGCGTACAGGCTTCAGCTCGAGGGGCATGACGAACTCCAGATCGAACACGATTCGGTGATGCTGGAGGCGTGCAACAGCAGTTGCCAGGTGCACCTGCAGGTCGAGGCGGCCGAGTTCGCGGCGCTGTACAACCTTGCCCAGGCCATGACGGGGCCGGTCCTGGCAGCCGCCGTGAACTCGCCCGTCCTGTTCGGCAAGCGTCTCTGGGCCGAGACTCGAATTGCCCTCTTTCGCCAATCCCTCGATACACGAAGCACTTCGGTTCATCTACGTGAATTCAGCCCTCGGGTCCGATTCGGTGACCGGTGGGTGAAGGAGTCTGTCACCGAACTGTTCCAAGAGGACATCGCCCAGTTCAGGGTGTTGTTGGCTCAGGAGGCGGTGGAGGATCCCTTCGTCCAGTTGGCGGCCGGAGACATCCCTCGGTTGCAGGCGCTCCAGTTACACAACAGCACCGTCTATCGGTGGAACCGCCCCTGTTATGGGATTTCAGAGGGAAAACCCCACCTGCGCATCGAGTGCCGTGCCCTGCCTTCGGGCCCGACCGTCCTCGACGAGGTCGCGAACGCGGCATTCTGGATCGGCTTGGTCCTCGGCTCACAGAGCGAATACGGCGACATCACGGAGAGGCTGAGCTTCGACGACGCGAAGTACAACTTCCTCACGGCGTCCCGCCAGGGCCTCAACGCTGGATTTCACTGGGTCGACGGTCAGAGGGTGAGCGCGCCGACGCTTATTCTGGACACCCTGATTCCGCTGGCTCGGGCAGGCTTGGAGGAATACATCGATCGATCCGAAATCGAAAAGTATCTCGGTGTGATTCAGGATCGGGTCGAGAGTCGTGGGACCGGCTCCGAGTGGATGTTGCGCTCGCTGGCCGAGATGAAGGACCGCGGCACGCGCTCCGAACGCATGACTGCCCTCACGGCCGCCCTCGCCAGCCGACAGAGGGAGCCGGGGCCCTGCCATGAGTGGCCGCTGGCGCAGCTGGAAGAAGCCGGCGGGTGGACCCAGAATTATGTGAAGGTCGAACACTACATGACCACCCAACTTTTCACGGTTCGGGAGGATGAGCTGCTCGAGATGGTGGCCTTCTTGATGGAGCGGAACCAGATCCACCACGTGCCTGTGGAGGATGACCAGCATCGCCTGGTGGGCCTGGTATCGTACCGGTCGATCCTACGCATGGTCTCCGATATGGGGAACGAGGGAGACCAAGGGACCACACCCGTGAAGACAATCATGGAGACGGATCCGGTGAGCGTAACGCCCGAGACGTCCACGCTCGAGGCTATCGACCTGATGCGAACGAGCGGCGTGTCCTGTTTGCCCGTGTTGAAAGACGAAAAGCTTGTGGGGCTCGTGACCGAGGCGGACTTCATGCCGATCGCCTACCAGCTGTTGGAGAAACAGTTGAGCGAGGCTTCGAAGGGGGAGTAGCGCCGCGACTCGTGAGGGAGACGGAGGAATTCGTGAATGTGCGGTCGCTATAGCCTGAGCACGCCGGTGGACCACCTCATCGAGGTCTTCGACGTTCCCCCGGTGACCTTCGATTACCGTCCGCGGTACAACATCGCCCCCTCACAGGATGTGCCGGTGGTCGCTTCCGACAAGCAAGGCACGAGGTTGGGTCTGTTGCGCTGGGGTCTCGTGCCGCCTTGGGCTGACGATCCTGCGATCGGCTCGCGAATGATCAACGCCAGAGCCGAGACCTTGCTGGACAAGCCCTCTTTCAGGAAGGCCGCCGTATCTCGGAGGTGCCTGGTGCCTGCCGACGGTTTCTACGAATGGGCAAAGGAGGGTAGCGGCAAGGTTCCCTATTGGATTCACCCGCCGGACCGCGAGCCCATGGGGTTGGCCGGGATATGGGAGCGCTGGCACCGCGAGGGATCCGAGCCCGTCTACTCCATGGCCATCATCACCGTCGATGCCAACGAGGGAATCCGGCACCTCCACCATCGGATGCCGGCCATCTTGCCCCCGGCTGACCGGAAGGCCTGGCTCGACCCCGAAACGCCCGAGGCGGATGCCTTGAGCCTGCTCAAGCCATATGGTGGAGCGCTGGAGGCGTATCCGGTCTCGACCCTCGTCAATTCTCCGGCGAACGACGAGCCGGCTTGTATCGAACCGGCTTAGTTGGCCGGCCTGGCGGCCCGTTTCCTGGCCACGCGCGTAACGCCTCGACGTACTCGGCTCACGTCACGCTTCTCGATCGCTGTTCGACGGAATCGAAGGCGGTGGCCAGACGGTCCAGGGCCCCCTCCAATTCGGGGGCCGGTAGGCCGAAGCCTAATCGTAGATAATGGTCCATTCCGAAGTGATCCCCCGGAACGACGAGTAGGTCCGTCTCTGTGCGTAGGCTCTCTGCGAATTCGGTGGAGTTGATCGAGGGGCCATAGCGGGTGTAACAGATCGCACCTGCGTCGGGTGGCCGATACATGAACCGGCCCTCCTGAACATCCATCCACTTTGACAGCAGGCCGAAATTGGTGGTCAAAATGTTTCGCGTGCGCGCCAGAATCTTGCGTCTGGTAGGGGCCTCCAGCGCCACGCGGGCCAGCGTGTCCGAGAGGCTGGCCACGGTGATGGTCGTGTAATCTTTGCGGCCCCACAGGGCTTCCATCATCTCGGGGGGTCCGAGCAACCATCCGATCCGAAGCCCAGGCAGTCCGTAGGCTTTGGACAACGAGTTCGTGACGAGAACTCGATCATGAAGGCCCCAGAACGACGGAGTCTCTGGACCGTTGAACTCGGCTCCCCGGTAAACCTCATCGGCGAGAATCCATGCCCCGTAACGGTCGGCGAGTTGGACGATCCCGGACATGGAGGTGTCATCGAGGACGGCGCCCGTCGGGTTGTTCGGGTTGGTGACCAGAATGAAGCGGGCGCCATCCCGCAGGCCCCTCTCCAACTCGTTCAGGTCGGGCTGCCAGCCATTCTCCTCCACCAGGTGAAACGGGTGGGTACGTGCCCCGAGGCTCTCGAGCAGGCCTGGAACCTGCATGTAGTTGGGGAGCATGACCGCTACCGAGGCTTCCGGCTCCATGAGCTCCCAAAACGCTGTGAAGTTGGCTTCGGCTCCGCCCGTGGTCACCAGCACCGACGCTTCGGTCGCACCCCGATAGAGATCGGCGATAAGGCCCCGGAGCTCATCGCTGCCGTTGGACTGGCCGTATCCGAGGCGGACGTCGAGCGTATCCGGCGACCGGTCCGCCAGAGACAACAACTCCGTGACGGAAAGCGGGTGCACTCCACTCTCCGAGAGGTTGAAGCGAACGCGGTGCTCGTACGTGGATTGCCATCGTTCCATGACGAAGGGATGGTACTTCACCTGCGGATCCTCCCGGCGTGAGCGGTTCGGGTTTGAGGCCTGCTGAAGAAGTGGGCCTCCGCCATTTGGAAATTAATCCTGAAACATCGTATCGGCTTCGACGTCCCGCTATGTTTTCCGCGGAGGGAATGGTTCGTCACCCACTGCTCAGGACAAAGTCATGTCGCACGGTTCGCTCCCCCATGACCTCGCTATCCGCGGCGATGGTGGCGGAACGATCATCATGCTCGTCATGGATGGATTGGGTGGTTTGCCGCATCCGGACACGGGTCGAACCGAGTTGGAATCTGCTGCGACCCCTCACCTCGACGCCCTCGCAGCGCGGAGCTCCCTGGGCATGCTGGCACCGGTGGGGCACGGCATCACGCCGGGGAGCGGGCCGGGACACCTCGCGCTTTTTGGGTACGATCCGATCGAATCCATGATCGGGCGGGGCGTACTCAGCGCTCTCGGAGTCGGGTTCGAGCTGCGGCCCGGAGACGTCGCAGCCCGGCTCAACCTGGCTACCGTAGATCACAAGGGAGTCGTCACCGACCGCCGGGCCGGACGTCCGTCGGATGAGGACGGGCGCCGCGTGATCGAACGGGTCCGTGCCGAACTGCGCGCTCCGGACGGGGTCGAGGTGACGCTCATTCACGAGAAGGAGCACCGTGCCGTCCTGGTGCTTCGGGGTGAGGGTCTGGGGGCTGACATCGCCGACACCGATCCGCAGCGCACCGGCCTCACACCGGTGCCCGCCGTTGCCACCGGCGCGGAGCCGGAATCCGAGCGCACGGCTGCGATCGTGCAGGGCATTCTCGACCAGGTCCGGGAAATCCTCGCGGACGAGCCTCGGGCGAACTCGTTCCTCGCGCGCGGATTCGCGGTGTTCAAGTCCTACCCCACGTTCGAGGCGCGGTTTGGCCTCAGGGCGGTTGCGGTGGCGAGGTACCCCATGTATCGCGGTGTGGCGAGCTTGGTCGGTATGGCGGTCGAGGGCGTGCCCGACTCGAACGAGGGAAGCGTCGGGATACTCGAGCGGCACTTTGGCGCCTACGACTTCTATTTCATCCACTTCAAGGACACCGACTCCCGGGGTCATGACGGTGATTTCGAAGGGAAGGTCGCGGCCATCGAAGAGGTGGATACCTTGCTGCCCCGGATCACCGGGCTGGGCGCCGACGTGCTCATCGTTACGGGCGACCACTCGACGCCAGCCCTCTACAGGGAGCATAGCTGGCACCATGTGCCGACGCTCGTGGCTTCGAAATGGGCACGGCCCTCGGCAGACGTATTCGGCGAGTCGTCATGCCGAGAAGGTGAGCTAGGGGTCGTGCCGGGAAAGGACCTGATGTCCCTGGCGCTCGCGCATGCCGGCCGCCTCGACAAGTATGGGGCGTAGCGGACCGGCCTCCCCAGGACAATTTTCCCCGGTTCCGGGAGACCTTCTTCGCGACGCTGGGCCGGGTGATCGCGGCCCGTCTCTCTTACGAGGCCGAACTCCGCGAACTGAAGAGCGATCAGGTCTTCGAGGAAGACCAGAGCGAGACCGAGGGACGGCGGCGGGGAGTTTCCTCGGGGTTGCTGAAACGATGCCTCACCCACGCGCGGAAATGACATAAAGGGGGGGATGGGGCACACCGGAGGGGAAGCACAATGAGTAGCGCCACCCACGGAGTCCGTTAACTTTCACGCGCGCTCGCGCCGGATCCCCGGCCCGTGCCTCCACAGATCCGAGTAGCTATGCTGTCCATCCCCGTCGAGCGGTTAACTCTGGATAACGGCCTCCGCGTAAATCTTTCCCACGATCCCACGACGCCGGTCGTCGCTATCAACATCTGGTATGGCGTGGGGTCCCGGAACGAACGCGAGGGCAAGACCGGATTCGCTCACCTCTTCGAACACATGATGTTTCAGGGCTCCGAACACGTGCCCAAGAACCGGCATTTCGAGTTGATCGAAAGGGCAGGGGGTTCGCTCAACGCGACGACCTGGTTCGACCGGACCAACTACTTCGAGACCGTCCCCTCACACCACCTGGAGCTCGCGCTGTGGCTCGAGTCTGATCGTATGGGGTGGATGCTTCCGGCGATGACTCAGGAAAAACTCGATAATCAACGCGATGTCGTCATGAACGAAAAGCGGGAACGTTATGACAACCAACCCTACGGCGACTGGGACGAGTGGATCCAGGCCATGGTGTTTCCGGAGTCCCACCCGTACCACCATACCGTCATCGGATCGATGGCGGACATCGAGGCGGCTACGCTCGAGGACGTCGCCGAGTTTTTTCGGACGTTCTACGTACCCAACAATGCGGTGCTGACCGTGTGCGGCGACTTCTCTCGAGATGAAGCCCTGGGCTTCATCGAGCGGCACTTCGGGGAAATCCCACGGGGTGGCGAGATCCCCGCAATTCCCGGGGAGCAGAGCCTCGATCCGGTTATCGGCACAACGGTGCGCGAGCGCGTCGAGGCCGAGGTGCCTCTTCCACGGGTTCTCATAGCCTTCCGGGTCCCCACCTATACCAGCGACGATTTCTATGCCGCCGACGTCGCTGGGTCCGTGCTCGGAACCGGACGGGCCTCGCGCCTTTACCGTTCACTAGTTCGTGAACAGCGGGTGGCCAAGGACGTCACGAGCTTCGTTTTTCCACTCACATCCGGCGCGGGAATGTTGCTCGCCTGGGCGACCGGATTCCCCGAGGGAGATCCGGTGGAGCTGGAGACCGCTCTGATCGCGGAGATCGAAGGGCTGGCCTCCGTTACCGAGCAGGAGATCGAGAGGGCTGTGGCGCTCACAGAGACGGCGCTCGTACGGCAGATCGAACGGGTGGGGGAGCGGGCCGACCTTTTCTCGATGTTCGACCAACTCTTTGATGATCCTGAGCGGCTGAATAGCGAGTTGGACCGGCTACGTGCGGTGACACCCGGTGACGTCTCGGCATTTGTGGACCGCTTTCTCGGCACCGATAACCGGGCGATCCTGACGTACGTCCCTGAGGCCGCGAAAAAGACGCCGACTCCGAGCCTTCGATGAGCGCACAATCCCGATCCGTTATGCCGCCTGCGGGGCCGGTCCGGCCCTTCGATTTTCCACCGGTCCAGGCCGAGGTGCTGGATAACGGGCTCCAGGTCCGGTCCGTACAGGTCGGGCGCGTACCCGTCGTAACCACGGTGGTGGTCCTGGACGCAGGAGAGGGGCTTCTCGACCATGTCCGGGGCGGTCTTTCGGTTCTGACGGGAGATTGCCTTGAGGGTGGCACCGCGAAACGGACCGGGGTGGAGTTGGCCGAGGCCCTGGAGACGATTGGGGCCGGGCTCTCCATCGGGACCGGGTGGGACTCCACGACCGTTTCGCTGTCGTGTTTGGCCGACCGTCTGGATGAGGCGATGAGCCTTCTCGCGGAGGTACTCATTCAGCCGTTGTTTCCGGTCGACGAGGTCGAACGAATCCGCGGTCAGCGTTTGGCGGCGATACGACAGCGGGAGATGAATCCGGTAGACATCGCGACGACCGCGTCACGGCGTTTGACATACGCGGAGGGCGTACCGTATGGGCGCCCCCTGGGAGGCACGGCGGAATCGGTAGAGCCCTTCAGTCCGGACGCCGCGGCAGCGTTTGTGGCGGCCCGGTATCGTCCCAAGGGGTCGGGCTTGGTCGTGGTAGGCGATGTCGATGCCGACCAGGTACGCTCGCTCGTCGAGACCCACTTTGGCGAATGGGCCGGTGAGACAGAATTCCGACCCGAGATCGACGTCCAGCCCAGGACCCGCGAGCGGGGGATTGTCGTGGTGAACCGTGCGGATGCGGTCCAATCCGAGATCCGTATCGGGCATGTAGGACAGGCCCGATCCACGCCGCATTATTTCGCGCTCAGGGTTCTCAATACCGTTCTCGGCGGCGCGTTTACGAGTCGGCTCAATCTCAACCTCCGGGAAGAGCACGGGTATACGTATGGCGTTCGTTCCCGTTTCATGGCCCGCAGAGGGGCGGGACCCTGGTGCGTTTCCACCGCGGTGGGTACGGACGTGACGGCGGACGCGGTGCGCGAGGCCGTCACCGAAATCACGAACCTGGTCGCCGAGGGACCCACGGAAGAGGAAGTGGGTGCGGCTCGGGACTACCTCGCAGGTGTTTTTCCGCTCCAGTTGGAAACAACCGGCCAGATCGCGGCCCGGATTGCCGAGCTTCTCATTTACGATCTCCCGGACGATTACTACGCTGACTATCGAGATCGTATCCGCAGTGTGACGCTCGACGAGGCCCATGAGGCGGCCCGCCGGTGTATTCGTCCGGACGAGATGACCGTGGTGGTCGGTGGGGACAGTGCGGAAATTAAGGGCCCGCTGGAGGAACTCGGATGGGGACCCGTGACGGTGGAGGAGGCTCCCTGAGTTCGCCCTGCCCATTCTCTATACCGACCGGTTCGTGCGGGGCGATCGGGGGCGCACCGCCCCGGCCGGGACGGAGGATGTGTCCCCGCGTTGAGATCGGGCGTCCCTAAAGTGGGACGCCGCCGTCCCCCGAGAGACGGAAAATTGGTTATTTTCGCATGTGCCAGGGTGGCACGGTACGTGCTACTCTAGTGCGGCGGGACGGGTGAGTGCTCCGCACAGGGGGAGTCGAGAGGTGAAGAACACAGTCGAAATCCAGATTCTGCCGGGAGGCGCGGCAAAAGAGCATCGCAAGATGCTCGGGCAGCTGGGTGACAGTGATGTGGTCCGGGCCTTCCTGGACGGTGACGAGCGGGCGTTTGGAGAGCTCGTGAAACGGTACGATGGACGCCTCTTGAACTTCGTCTATCGTACGGTCGGCGACCGCGAGCGGGCACAGGATCTGGTGCAGGAGACCTTTGTGAGGGTCTACCGGCATATGCACCGTTTCGACCAGGCCAAGAAGTTTTCGACGTGGATCTACACGATCGCCGGAAACCTGGCCAAGAACGAGCTGCGGAATCGTTCGCGGAACCCCTTGGTGCTCTTCCAGACCATTCGGAAGAACTGGGAGGCCGATCACCGGCCACTCGAATGGGAGGACTCGACCTACAGGCCCGACGATCTCTACCGCAAGCGCCACCTCAAAGATCTGGTCGAATCCGCGGTTACCCAGCTTCCGGAGCATCACAGAATCGTTTTCGTGCTTCGCGAGCTCGAGGGCAAGACCTATGAGGAAATCGCGGAAATCACCGGATGCAACCTGGGCACCGTGAAGAGCCGCCTGAATCGGGCGCGCAACAATTTCGCTCGCGTGATTGCGCCCACGCTCGACTGAATCTTCCCCGCCCCTCACTGGACCGCCCCGCCCAGAGCTCGGGCCCGCGCCTTGAGCACATTCTGCCTAGAGGGAACACCGCCGACCGGTGCAAGTAGTACCCAAACTCGGCGGCGTGTGCCGTGCACGGAACTCGCATCAGGAGTCGGTCTCACTCTATGGAATGCTCGGAATTTTTAAGCCAGTTTTCCGAGTTCTACGATGCCCCCCAGGGGGCCGCGGTAAGGAAGGAAGCCGAGGCCCACATGGCGGCGTGCGGAAAGTGTGCTCGATACCACGAAGTCGTTTCGCGGAGCGTGGCGTTGCTCCGGGTGATGCCCAGGGCTGAACTCGCCGAGAGTTTCCGCCCGCGGCTTCAGCACCGGTTGTTTCATCTGGAAGACGGCGCTGCGGTGGGTGGGCCCGGCAGGGGCTCTGCCACACCGGCGGTGACCGTGCTGGCGATGGCGATCCTGCTCATTGCAGTCGCCTGGTCGCCGATGCTTGGGAATGGCGTTCCCGAAGTCGAGCTTCCGGCGATCATCGTATCCGGTCCGCCGATCCTCGATCCGCTTCTCGATCTCGATGCCGGAGGCCTCCTACCGGTTTCCGCCGGTGTGCCGGCCTCCTCCGGTCTGTTCCCCGGTGGGTTATGGTCGGACGCGAGGAGCCTCCTTTACGAGTATTCTCCGATGAGTGAGCGGTCTCGCGGCCGGCGGGATTCGGATGGGCCGATACTGCGAAGAACCGGTCTAGATTGAACGAAGAAACGCATCCGACGTACCGGCCATCCCCATGAATAACCCTCTCCGGAAGATCCTCGCGCAGGGATCGCCGGGCGGGGTTTTCTTCCTTTATGGGGAGGATGAGCATCGCAAGGGTGAGGCCGTTCAGGCCTTGGTGGACGCTCACCTGGATCCAGGGACCCGGGACTTCAACCTGGACGTGGTGCAGGCATCCGACGTGAATGTCGAGGATCTTGCCCGAATACTCGCCACGCCTCCGATGATGGCGGCGCGAAGGGTGGTTGTGGTGAGGGGCGCGGAAGCTTTTGCCGGTGCGGCCCGATCCCGGGACCTCATTCTCGATTTGGTCGAGAACCCGCCCTCGGATCTCGCCCTAATTCTCTCGGCACGGATTCCGGAGCGTTCGAAGGCGAAGTTCTACCAGACTTTGATCAAGCGGGCTCAATCGGTGGAGTTCCCCATGATCACGCCGGACGATGTCCCCGGGTGGTTGATGGAGGAGGCCACCGCCCGCTTCGGGGTCACCATGGATTCCGACGCTGCGAGGGCGCTCGGCCAGGCCATCGGGGCGGACTTGGGTATTCTTTCACGGGAACTCGAAAAGCTCCACGCCGTTGCCGGAGGCGGAGAGCGAATTACCCTCGAGCATGTGCGGGTGGCCGGGACTGTCTTGCCGAAGCAGGATCGTTGGAAATGGTTCGAGCTCGTGGGTGCACGGCGTTTTCGCGAGGCCGTAACGGGTGTCCGGGTGCTGCTGAACCAAGGCGAAACCGGTGTCGGTCTGACCATCGGACTGTCGACCCACCTGTTGCGAATCGCCTTGGCGGTGGAGAGTGGCCCAGGGGCGGTGGAGGAGGTGCTTCCCCCTCATCAGCGTTGGCTGTCCCGGCAGATTGGCGAGCAGGCAAAAGGGTGGGAGGCGGGTGCGATCCGCGCGGCGGTGTTAGGCTTACTTCGGGTCGATCGCTTGCTAAAGGCGAGCTCACTTTCGGACGAGCATCACTTGGAAGAATGGCTTCTCACGTTGATGGCCCGCGAAGACGTCGCGGCGTAACTAATTTATCTGGCCTGATCCTCGCGGTGGGTGTCGCGGCTCCCATGGGCCTCGCGGTTCCCGCAGATGCCCAGCAGCGCTTGGACGTGGTGGATTCACTGGCCTCGGCCGGCCGGGCGGACGAGGCTCGGGTGGCGCTCGAGTCTTGGTGGGAGAACCAGCGGGTGGGATCGGGTCGGCGCGAGCGGCAACGCGGTTTGTGGCTGAGGGCTATTCTCACGGTGGATCCTCGTTTGGCGGGCCTCGACTTTCAGCGTCTGGTGCTGGAGTTTCCAGGTGGTTCGTATTCCGATGAGGCCCTGGTGCGTCTGGGTTTGATCTCCTCGGCCGGTGGGGATGTCCCGCGAGCAGCGCGGTATTTCCAGACGCTGGTGACGGATTACCCCAGGAGCCCACAGCGGCGTCGGGCGCAGGAATGGCTCGCCGAGAACTTGGGGGCGATCGAGGAGGCGGCGTTGACGGCGGAGGCAGAGGTGCAGGCAGGGGTGGAGTTTCAGGCCGGGGCTGCGGACGCCGATGCTCGGGAGCCGGAGCCGTCACCGCCTTTCCAAGCCGAAACGGTGTCGACTCGATATGCTGTCCAGGTAGGTGCGTTCGAAAGCGAGGAGCGTGCCCGAAGGTTGCTGGCCTCGGTCAACGCTTCCGGTTTTCGAGCCAGGATCGTGCGTGTCCCCGGGAGTTCGCTTCTGCGCGTTAGAATAGGGGCGTTTCTCGATCGGACAGGAGCTGTGGAGTTGATGGATCGTGTGAGGAGGCGCGGGCATGAAGCGACGGTTGCGGTGGACGTAGCCGAAGAGGAGCCTATGCATTGAACCAGCCTCAGAAGGGACCCAAGACGGAATGGCGCGTCCTTCTCGTGGATGACGACGACGACTATGCTCTGATTATTGAACGAAGTCTCGCTGCGGCAGCCGGTGTCCCAGTGGAGGTGCGTAGGGCCCGCACGGGCGACGAAGCGCTCGCCTTGCTCCGGGATTTTGTGCCTGATCTACTCCTGCTGGATCTGAAGATGCCGGGAATGGGGGGTCACCAGGTTCTCGAGAAGATCAAGGGGGACGATGTGCTTCGTTCGATTCCCGTAGCCGTTCTTTCGTCGTCCGACCGCGACGAGGATGTGGCCGAGAGCTATGGACTCGGAGGTAATCACTTCATCACGAAGCCGAGTAGTCCTCTGGAGCTGGAGGCGAAGCTTGCAGTCCTGCTTCGGAACCTCACGGAGTTGGGGGGGATTCGTCGGGGGTCAACGGGATCATCGACGACTGCGGTAAGCGCGGTGGATCCGCGATCCATGGCGACACAAAAGGTGTTCCGCTGGGTGGCGGTCGTGGGCGTATTGATCCTGTTATACGTCTTCGGCAAGGTTTCGGGGGTGTTTTAGTGCGGCGCTCCGGACCCTCCGGACACCGAAAAAGAGAATTATGACCACACTCCTCACGCAGGAAATTCCCATCACTGGAATGACCTGTGCTGCCTGCGTTCGGCGTGTGGAGAATGCGGTGGCCGGCGTCGCCGGCGTCGATCATGTTGAGGTCAGCCTCGCCACTGAAGCGGCTCGGGTACGGTACGCTCCCGGAGCCCTGGATAGGGATGCCATTCGGGAGGCTGTGGTCGCCGCCGGTTACGACGTTGACTCGGCCGCCGAGACGGAGGCCATCGAGGAGACCCTCCGGCGTCGCGACGAGGAACGTGAAGCTGAAGCGAGGGGTCTTCTCCACCGCTTCCAGATCGGAGCGCTGCTGGGCGTGCCCGTCCTGATCATCGGGAAGGCACAGTTCATCCCCGGTCTCCCGGACCTGAGTCAAGGGGTGATGCGGGGTTTGTGGGCGCTCAGTGGCTTGTTGACCATCCCGATCATGGTGTATGTGGGGGGTCGCTTCTTTACTGGGGGATGGGCGGCCTTCCGGCGGCACGATGCGAACATGGATACGCTGGTGGCTCTCGGGACCGGGGCGGCGTGGCTTTACTCCACGGTCGCCGTTGCCTTCCCCGGGCTCTTTCCCGAGGGGACGGCGCAGCCTTTCTATGAGGCGACGGCTGTGGTCATCACGCTGGTCGTGCTCGGCCAGGCGCTCGAGGCCCGCGCGAAGGGCCGGACCTCGCAGGCCGTTCGACGCCTCATGGACCTCCGCCCTCTGGTCGCCAGGGTCGTCCGCGACGGTGTCGAGGTGGAGATTCCGGCCGCCGAGGTGAGGGTGGGTGAGATGGTGGTGGTACGCCCCGGAGAAAAGATTCCGGTCGACGGACGCGTTCACGAAGGCCGGAGCGTTGTCGACGAATCGATGGTTACCGGCGAGAGTATTCCCGTCGAGAAGGCCCCAGGCGACGAGGTCGTCGGCGGCACGATGAACGCGTCGGGGGTGATCCACTTCACGGCCGAGCGGGTCGGAAGCGAGATGGTCTTGTCGCGCATCGTCCAGATGGTGCGGGACGCGCAGGGCGCCAAGCCGCCCATCCAAAAGGTGGTGGACGTGGTGGCTAGCTACTTCGTCCCCACCGTCATGATCGTGTCGGTGGTATCCTTCGCCGTCTGGTACACGTTCGGTCCTGCTCCTGCGCTGAGCTACGCGGTGGTCGTGGCGGTCGCCGTCCTCGTGATCGCCTGCCCGTGCGCTCTGGGTTTGGCGACGCCGATCTCGATCATGGTTGCCGTGGGGAAGGCTGCCGAATACGGAATCCTCATCCGAAACGGAGAGGCTTTGCAGCGGGCTCGAGGTGTGGACACCATCGTGCTCGACAAGACCGGCACGGTGACCCAGGGCGCGGCGACCCTCACCGATGTGGTCCCCCACGAGGGCGTGATCGAGGCGGACCTTCTCAGGTTGGCCGCCGCCGTCGAGGCGGGTTCGGAGCACCCGCTAGGGAGGGCCGTGGTCGATGGCGCCTCCGCCCGCGGGGTACAAGCCGAGCGGGCGACGGATTTTGCCGCCATCCCCGGGCAGGGGGTGCGCGCCACCGTGGGTGACAAGACCGTGCTTGTGGGCACGGCGTCCTTCCTGGCAGAAGCCGGCGTAGAAACGGAGGGATTGGAGCGAAGTGCGGCCGAGCTGGCGGAGGAGGGGCGCACGCCGATCTTGGCGGCGGCGGACGGGAAACCCTTGGGTGTACTCGGAATCTTCGATCCCGTGAAGACGGATTCGGTGGCGGCCATACGCCGGCTTCAGGCCATGGGAAAACACGTAGTGATCCTGACTGGGGACCACGAAGCGACCGCCCGGGCCGTGGCGCGCGAGGTTGGGGTCGAAACCGTTTGGGCCCGAGTCCTGCCGGAGGAAAAGGCCCAGCGGATTGCGGACCTCCAGAAGGGGGGTAGCCGGGTGGCCATGGTCGGTGACGGCATCAACGATGCGCCCGCGCTGGCCCAGGCCGATGTCGGGATCGCCATCGGGACCGGGACCGATGTGGCGATGGAGGCCGCCGACGTGACGCTCATGGGGGGATCCTTGGGGGGCGTCGCAGACCTCCTCGAGATTTCAGAGGCTACCTTCGTAAACATCCGGCAAAACCTCGTGGGCGCCTTCATGTACAACGTGCTGGGCATTCCGGTGGCGGCGGGCGTGTTATATCCGTTTTTCGGCATCCTCTTGCAGCCCGTCATCGCTGGGGCGGCCATGGCTTTCAGTTCCGTGACCGTCGTCACCAACGCGAATCGCCTGCGGCGCTTCAAACCCAAGGGGATGGCCGGGTCAGGAGCCGTGTGATGTCCATCGACGTGGTTCTGGTGAACGTCGGTGCCGCGCTAGCGATCGTTTGGATCGTGTGGTACTTCTGGATTTCAGGGGAGGGCTGACCGCGGCTCAACTCCGAGAGGTGTTCGGACTCCCGTAGAGCACCGCTTCCCAGCCGTCCAACATCGCCTCGTACGAAAATCGCTCCCGATAACGCTGCTTTGCTGCGCGCCCCATTTCCTCCAGGAGTTCTCGGTCGTAAAGGACCGAGTTCAAAGCCGAGGCGATCTCCGGCGGTGCGAAGCCCGTGACCAGTCCCGGTGCGCGGCCGTTGGTGTCGGGCTCCAAGGCCTCGCGCGCTCCCGAGACATCGGTGGAGATCACGGGTACGCCTCTCGACATTGCCTCGAGCATCGCCCCTGACATTCCCTCCCGGCCGGAAGCGATGACCAGGGCGTCCACCGCATCCATGAGGGGGGCGATGTTCGGCTGGTAGCCAAGAAAATGAACCCGGTTGCGGAGTCCGAGTTGGCGGGCATGCTGCCCGAGAGCCCCGCGAAGGGGACCATCTCCCACGATGGCCACATGGGTGTCTTCACGAAGGAACACCATGGCTTCTAGCAAACGACCGAGGCGTTTTTGGGAGACGAGGCGGCTGACGCTCCCCAGGAGGCATGCGTCCGCGGGCAGCCCGAGGGACCACCTGGCGGCCCCTTTCTCGAGGCGTGGGCCGAGAGGCGGAATACCCTTGTAGATCGTGGTCAGCCGGGGCTCCAACTCAGGGAGGGCCTCGGCGTACGATTTCCGCATCGCCTCCGCCACCAAGACCACGTGATCCACCCATCGTCTCAGGACGAAGCGGTACTTGAAATTTCTCGGGGTATCACTCGAGAGTCCGATTCGCACGACGAGCTTGGGAACCTTGGCCATTCTCGCTCCCAACGCCGCTAGCCAGAGCTTGCGAAAGGTCCCGACGACGAAGGCGTCCGGCCGCTCTCGCCGGAGAACCAGCCCCAGACGCAGCGCGTCGTGGACCGCAAGGTCGCCGCCCAGCCTCAACAGGCGCGTCTCGACCCCCCTCGCCTGCGCTGCCTCCGCGACCAGCCCTCGGTTGCAGAGCAGCGTAATTCGATGGCCGCGGCTTGCCAGGCCGAGCAGGAGATCGACCAGTGCGATCTCACCACCACCCCACTCGGGCGAACCGTTGTGGGCGATGATCCGTAGCGGGGCTCTCTCCTGGCGAGACATGGGAAAATCCTCTGACCATCTCGATTGGTTGATCGTGTTCCGGCCGGCGGGTATCCTACCAGACATTCGCCCGTTCACACATGCTCGAGCCCTGTAACCCCACGCAATGCCACAGGCTGACGATACTCCACTGATGCGCCAGTGGCGAGAGGTCAAATCCCAGAACAGGGATGCTCTCGTTTTCTTTCGGGTGGGGGATTTCTACGAGCTGTTCTTCGAGGACGCCGTGGAGGGATCCCGGCTCCTGGGCTTGACGCTCACCTCTAGAAACAACGGAGCGGCGGCTCGGGTGCCCCTCGCCGGCGTTCCGGCCAAGGCCTTGGACCAGTACCTGGGACGGCTGGTGGCGTTGGGGAAGAGGGTCGCAATCTGCGACCAGGTGGAGGATCCCGCCGAAGCCACCGGGATTGTCCGGCGCGAGGTCACGGAGACGGTGACTCCCGGCACCGTGTTTCATGACGCGCTTCTGACCGCCGAGCGAAACAACTTCCTGGTTGCTCTGACAGAGCCGGCGGACGAGCGTCTGGGGCTCGCGGCGCTCGACCTGTCCACCGGGGAGCTGTCCGTCCAGGACGTGCTAATTGCCGATCTGGGGGCCGAGTTGGGGCGGCTGGATCCCACGGAGCTGTTGTTGCCCCGCCTATTCGAGGAGGGGGGGGATGGCGTAGACTCCTTGGGCGGTGCGCTCTCCGGCTGCCTCCACACCTACCGCGACGACTGGGTCTTCGATTACGCCTCCGCGGCGGATGAGATGAAGCGCCGCTACGGGATTCAGAGCCTCGAAGCCTTCGGCTTCCGAGTCGAGGACCGATTGCTCGTGCAGGCTACCGGGGCGCTTCTGGCCTACGTGGCGGAGATCCGGCCTGGCGGGGTCGCGCACCTGCGTCCTCCGCAGATCGTTCGTCGAGGCACGGCGATGCTCCTCGACGAAATGACGCGCCGCAACCTGGAGTTGGTCGAGCCTCTCCGGGCAGGCGAGGAGGGCGGCACGCTCGTTTGGGTGCTCGATGAAACCGTGACCGCCATGGGTGCGCGAGCGCTCCGGCGTTGGATCCTGAACCCCTTGGTGGATGCGGAGGAGATCTGGCGAAGGCAGGAGGCCGTCGCAGAGCTCTTTGACACTCCCGACCTGCGCGCCGATCTCCGGGAAGCTCTCGGGCGCATGACCGACTTGGAGCGCCTCGCCGGGAAGGTGGGTGCGGGGCGCGTCTCCCCGAGGGAGCTTCTCGGCCTCGGTCGTTCGCTTGCCGAGCTCCCCCAGATCCGGGAAGCCGGCGCCGGTGCGGACAGCGCGTTCCTGCGGAGCCTCGTCACCGAAATGGACCTACTGCAGGATGTCCGGGAGTTGGTCGAGACGGCTATCTCACCCGATGCTCCCGCCGTGCTTCAGGACGGAGGGATCATTCGCGAGGGGTACTCGGCGGATCTGGACGAGCTTCGCGCGACCCGGGACGGCGCGCGCGACTTCATCGCCGGACTTCAGAGCCGGGAACGCGAGCGTACCGGGATATCATCGCTCAAGGTCGGCTTCAACAAGGTGTTCGGGTACTACCTGGAGGTCACCAGGGCGAACCTCGAAAAGGTGCCAGAGGACTATGTCCGCAAGCAGACGCTGAGCAACGCAGAGCGGTATTTCACGCCCGAGTTGAAGGAGTGGGAGGAAAGGGTCTTCGACGCCGAGGACCGCATGGATAAACTGGAATCCGGCCTCTTCGCCGAGGTTCGTACCTTGGTGGCGGCCGAGGTGGGCCGCATCCAGGAGGCTGGTAGCCGCGCCGCCCAGCTCGACGTGTTGAGTACGCTGGCCCACGTTGCGGAAAGGCGCCACTACGTAAGACCCGAGGTCCACACGGGGTTTGAGGCGGAGATTCTCGCGGGCCGGCACCCGGTGGTAGAGATGATGATGCCCACCGAGTCGTTCATTCCGAACGACCTGACGCTGAACGTGGCCCGCCGCATCGTGGTGCTCACCGGTCCCAACATGGCGGGGAAGTCGACCCTGCTCCGCCAGGTGGGGCTCATCCACCTGATGGCACAAATCGGATCCTTCGTTCCTGCGGACCGGGCACGCCTTCCAGTCTGCGATCGGATCTTCACCCGGGTGGGGGCCTCCGACAACCTGGCTCGCGGCCAGTCGACCTTCATGGTGGAGATGAATGAGACTGCCTCCATCATGCATACCGCGACCGAGCGGAGCCTCGTCCTTCTCGACGAAATCGGGCGGGGCACTTCCACATACGATGGGGTATCCATCGCCTGGGCGGTCACCGAGCACCTACATGAAAAAATAGGTGCGAAGACGATCTTCGCCACCCACTATCACGAGTTGACCCAACTCGGCGACCTGCTGCCCGGGGTGGTGAACATGAACGTATCGGTACGGGAGGTCGGAGAGGAGATCGTCTTCCTTCGCAGGCTCGAGGAGGGCGGGGCCGACCGATCCTACGGAATCCAGGTGGCGCGGTTGGCCGGACTTCCCGGCGAAGTGATCGCTCGAGCGAGGGAACTTCTGACCGAGTTGGAGGGAACACACACCCGTGGGGGAGAGGGTTTGGGCCGGTTCGGCGCCCATCGTCCGGCGTCAGAGCCCTCGCTCGATCAGCTCTCGTTCTTTGCGGCCGGTGAGCTGCCTTGGTTAAAACAACTGCGGGCGATCGATCCGGAAACGATGACGCCCAAGGAGGCCCTGGACTTGTTGTTCGATCTACATGAGAAGTCCCTTTCGGCGGAGGACGGTTGAGACCGCATGTAAGGCGATGGCCCTCGGGATCGCTCGCCCTGTGCGCATTGCTCGCGGGCGGCACTTCGGCCTGTGCTTCGGATCAGGAGATCCAGAGCCCGTCGCCGCTGAGCGCGTCGGTGCCGATCGATTACCCGTTGGATCTGTGGGATCGAGGTATCGAGGGAAGCTCCATATTGAAGGTGCGCGTGACCGACGTGGGCGAGGTGGACAGCGTGGTTGTCATCGAATCCAGTGGATACCCGGCCTTCGACTCCTCCGCGGTCCGGGGAGCGAGAACCCTGAAATTCATCCCTGCCCGCCAGGGAGACAAGCGCATCGAGGTCTGGGCCCACGTACCCGTGCATTTTTCGAAGAAGCCGAGGCCTTGATCCTCGCAGGCCTCGATCCTCTCCAGGCCGGTAGCCGGTCATGAGTAAGAATCACCCCCGTCCATACAACAACATCACGGAAGTCGTGGGTGCGACGCCTCTGGTCCGGCTGAACAGCGTCGCTCGCGACGTCCCCGGGACGGTCTATGTGAAATGCGAGTTCATGAATCCGTCTGGATCCCTGAAGGATCGCATTGGCCTGGCCATGGTGGAGGCAGCTGAGCGAGAAGGGGCGCTCAAGCCCGGAGGGGTGATCGTCGAAGCCACCAGCGGAAACACGGGAATGGCTCTCGCGATGGTCGCCGCGATACGGGGCTACCGGTGCATCTTCACGATGCCGGACAAGATGAGCCAGGAAAAGGTGAAGCTCCTGCGGGCCTTTGGGGCGGAAGTAGTCATCGTGCCCACCGCCGTGCCGCCGGACCATCCTGAGCACTACACCGTAAAGGCCGAGACCATCGCACGAGAGACACCGGGGGCGATACTCGCCAACCAGTTTTACAACCCGGCGAATCCGCAAGCACATTACGAGACGACCGGGCCCGAGATCTGGTCACAAACGGAAGGAAGAATCACCCACTTTGTCGCGGGTTCCGGCACCGGCGGGACGATAAGCGGGGTGGGTCGTTACCTGAAAGAGCAAAACCCGGACGTCCAGGTCATAGGTGTGGACCCCCAGGGATCGATCCTGAAGGCCTTCTTTGAGACGGGCGAGTCTCCCGTGGGCGAGCCCTACAAGGTGGAGGGGATTGGAAGCGACAAGATTCCCGGTGCGCTGGATATGGGCGTCACGGACCGCTGGATCACGGTGACCGATGCCGAAGCGTTCGCGATGACACGCAGAGTGGCTCGTGAGGAGGGCCTGTTCGCCGGGGGCTCGAGTGGGCTCGCGGTGCACGCTGCCCTGGAGATCGCGATGGATGCAGGTAAGGACGCCGTAGTCGTGACTTTACTTTCTGACTGGGGTGAACACTACCTCACCAAGGTCTATGACGACGACTGGATGCGGGAGAACGGGTTCATGAAGAGGGCGCACCACAGCGTGCATCACCTGGTGGCCGAAAAGGATCATGATCTCCCCGACCTGATCACGGTTCAGCCCACCACACCGGTGCGCGTCGCCCTCTCGACGCTCACGTCGCACAACGTGTCGCAGTTACCCGTAATCTTGGACGGTGAATGCGTGGGCTCGCTGAACGACGGCGACTTGATGTCTTCGGTGATCGAGGATCCCGAGCTCCTCGACCGGCCTGTAGAGTCGATCATGGACGCGCCTTTCCCGGTCGTGGACAGCCACATGGACGCCGAGGGGGCCGCACAACTGCTGACGCGAAAGAACTCCGCCGTCCTCGTCCGGAACGACGGCGAGATCGGCGGGATTCTCACCCGGTATGACGTGATTCGTGACCTGACCGGTGCGGCCGGCTGATACGGGCGGGCGGATGGGCCCCGCTTCCATGACCGGCCGGCCGATCCGCCGGTGAGGGTCGTCGTCCTGCTGGGGGGCGAGTCGGAGGAGCGTGACGTTTCCCTCGCGTCCGGCTGCAACGTGGCCGATGCTCTCCGCCAATCGGGGCACGATGTGGTTGCTCTGGACCCCGTCGCCGGGGCACTGACCCGTGCGGACGAGGCCAAGATCCTCGCCGAGGGCGTGGGGAGCCTACCACCGGGCGAAATCGCTAGCGGCGAGGCGTCCGTTTCGGGCGCCGCGACAGCCCCCTCCCGGACTTCCGTCGGCGCCGGGCTTTGGAAGCACGAGGAGATCGCTGCTGCCGAGGTCGTCTTTCCCGCCCTCCACGGAGGCATGGGCGAGGATGGCACGCTCCAGGCCCTCCTCGACCTCGGTGGAGTCGCATACGCCGGGAGCGGCATGCTCGGATGCGCCCTCGCCATGGACAAGGACGTCACCAAACGCCTCCTCCGGGAGGCCGGAATCCTCACGCCGGACTGGCTCGTGAACCCCACCGCCGCTGAGGCGGTCGACCGGCTGGGTCTCCCCCTCATCGCCAAACCGGTGGCGGGTGGCTCGTCGGTTCGCCTCTACCTGCTCAACGATCTTGCCGGAGTGGAGGAGACGATCAGCGTGGAAGCGGCCCGTGCCTCCGAGGGAGGCGAGGCTTCGGACATGATGTACGAGGCCTTCGTCGCCGGGCGTGAGCTCACCGTAGCCATCCTGGGGGAGGAGCCCCTGCCCGTGGGCGAGATCGTTTCCGAGCACGAGCTTTTCGACTATGAGTGCAAGTACCAAGCGGGGATGGCCGAGGAGATCTTTCCTGCGGAGATTCCAGAAACGTTGGCCCGTACGCTCCAGGCCCGGGCACTCGAGGTCCACCATCTGCTACGACTCAGGGACTTTTCTCGAGTGGACTTCATGGTCGATGACAAGGGCGAGGCCTGGTGTTTGGAGGCGAACGCGCTGCCCGGCATGACGGCGAACAGCCTTCTGCCCAAGGCGGCGCGCGCCGCGGGCATCACCTTTCCGGAGGTGTGCGATCGGATCGTACGAATGGCCGCGGAACGGGCTCGAAGAGCCTCCCCCTGAGGTAATTCTGCACACCCACCGGAACCTGGTCGTTGGGACGGGGGTTTGAATCCGAGGCCGAAGGATATTTTTCGCTGTACCGTAGGATGGAGAAGGGACTTTGAGAGGTACCGCTAGTTACAGCTCCGGTGGGTTGAACCTCAGCTATCAAATGACCCCTTGGGTCAAGCGGCTGCTGATTGCGAATGCGGTCGTGTTTTTATTCACCTGGGTGATCGGCCCGGATTTCGTCTTCGAGTGGTTCTCCTTCCAGCCCACCAAGATCTTGTTCCGGCCGTGGACCCCGCTCACCTACATGTTCCTCCACGGCGATTTTTGGCACGTTTTCATGAACATGCTGGTGCTCTTTTTCTTTGGGACCCACCTGGAATCGAAGTGGGGGTCGAGGGAATTCATCCGGTACTATCTGGTGTGTGGTCTCGGAGGTGTAGCACTCAGCTTTCTCTTCGTGTCGTACTCGATCATCGGTGCGTCGGCGGCGGTCTACGGGGTCATGCTGGCGTTCGCGATGGCGTGGCCCAACGCTCCCATTTACATCTGGGGCATCTTTCCGGTGAAGGCGAAATGGCTGGTGGGTCTTTTCGTTCTCATCACCTTTTCCAACGCCTTCGGCGGCGCAGGGGGGGGTGTCGCTCACTTCGCACATCTCGGTGGCTTCGCCGCAGGCTTCCTCTACCTGAAGACCGACTGGCGTGCCTCGCAGGCGATGCAGAGCCTTGGGAAGGCTGCTCGCACCAGGCGTTTCGCGATCGTTCCTCGGGAGGAGCGGGAGGCTGCCACGAGTGACCGCCGCCGGAGCGACCACGCCGGCGAGAAAAATACGCTGGATGCCGTCGACCGAGTCCTGGACAAAATCTCGGCGGAGGGGATGGCGTCCCTCACCGACCAAGAAAAGAAGCTCCTCGACGAGGTATCGAAGAAGCACCGCACGAACTGAGAATCGCCGCGGGACGGCCGCTCGCCGCCCACTTCTCTCCCTTGTGACACCCGCCTCATCTGGACGAGATGGACCCTTCCGCCTACAATCACCATCCCCTAGAAAAAAAATTACGGTGTACATCGGGTAGGAGCCATACATGCCGTTCGCCAAAGAGTATACGACGGATAAGATCAGGAACGTGGCCGTTCTCGGCCACGGCGGGGCGGGAAAAACCAGCCTCATCGACGCCCTCTGTTACACCGCCGGTTCATCGAAACGGAAGGGGAACGTCGACGACGGAACAGCGCTTACGATGTACACGCCGGAAGAGGCGAACCACGGCGTTTCGCTTCAGTGCACGCCTGCCTTTTGCGAATATGCGGGCGCCAAAATCAATCTTCTGGACACTCCTGGCTTCATGGATTTCGTCGGTGAGACGCTGGCTGCGATCCGGGTGGCGGACTCCGCGGTCATTGTAGTGAGCGCCACCTCCGGCGTGGAGGTAGGCACCGAAACCGTGTGGGAGTACGCGGAGGACCGGGGAATTCCCCGGTTCTTTTTTGTTTCCATGATGGATAAGGACAACGCCTCGTTCGAGCGTGTGTACCAGGAGATCAAGGGGCGGCTCACGAAAAAGGTCGTGGCCGTCGAAATCCCCATCGGAGAGGGTCCGGACTTCCGCGGCATCATCAACCTGTTCAGTGAGCGGGCCCATATTTTCAAGGCCGGCACCGAGAAGGGCGAATACGATGAGGTCGACGTGCCCGAGGAGCTCAAGGCCAAGGTCGAGGTGTGGGAGACCGAGCTGCAGGAGACGCTCGCCACGACTGATGAGGCGCTTCTAGACCGCTATCTGGAGGAAGGCAAGATATCCCTTGAAGACGCCATCCAAGCCATGCACAAGGGTGTGGCGAGTGGGGATATCATCCCTCTTTTCTGCGGATCTGCTGAGAGCTCTTACGGGATGCAAACGCTGCTCAAGAAGCTCGTGGAGCTCTGCCCCAGTCCAGCGGAAGCGGGCGGCGAGACGGCGCAGCGTCCCGGCATGGAGGGGGAGGTGCATCTGTCGCCCACCGACGACGAGACCTTCTCCGCGCTCATCTATAAAACGGCTTCGGAGCCCCGCATTGGGGAGATGTCCTACTTCCGCGTCGTAAGCGGCTCGATCAGTAACGGGCAGGAGGTCAGGAACGGGGAGCGCGGCACCACCGAAAAGCTCAATCACCTTTCGGTCGCCATGGGGAAGGAGCGCCTCGAGGTCGCCAAGCTCCACGCGGGGGACCTCGGGGTGGTCGCCAAGCTCAAAGGCGCCCATACCAACGACACGCTCTGCGATATGTCCCGTCCGGTGGTACTCGAAAAGATCGCCTTCCCGAAGCCGGAGATCGCCATGGCGATCTTGGGCGAAAGCCGCAGTGACGAAGACAAACTGGGCGAGGTCCTTCCGAAGCTGCATGAAGAGGACCCCACCTTTCTGGCCGAGTTCGACCCCGAACTGCACCAGACGATCGCCCGGGGCCTGGGCGAGCTCCATTTGGCCGTTCAGATGGAGCGCATGAAGCGGAAGTACGGGGTGGCCGTCCACATGGAGCAACCGAAGATCGGTTACCGGGAGACGATCACGAGAGAGGCGGAGGGACAGGGCCGGCACAAGAAGCAGTCGGGTGGACGGGGCCAGTTCGGGGACTGCTGGATTCGGCTCAAGCCACGCAGGACGGGCAAGGGGTACGAATTCGTCAAATCCATCAAGGGTGGGGTGATCCCGACCAAGTACCTCCCCTCCGTGGACAAGGGCATTCAGGAAGCGGCCGCTCGGGGAATCCTCGCCGGTTTTCGATGCGTCGATTTCGAGGCGGAGTGCTACGACGGCTCGTATCATGCGGTGGACTCGAGCGACATCGCGTTCAAGCTGGCTGGGTCCAGCGCGTTCAGGAACGTCGCGGCCAAGTGCCGTCCCGTGATCCTGGAGCCCATCATCGAGGTCACGGTGACCACGCCAGACGACTACGTCGGCGACATCATGAGTGACATAAATCAGCGGCGTGGGAAGGTATTGGGGATGGAGCCCTCCGAGGGACGCACCACGGTCAAGGCCTTGGTGCCCGAGGCGGAGCTTTACAGGTACTCCACCTCGCTGCGTGCTATCACACAGGGGCGGGCGCACCATAGTCGAAGCTTCTCCGGATACGAGCCGTTGCCGGAGCAGGAGGTGCCAAAGGTGATCGCCGCCTCGAAGGAGGCGGTGACGGCGGCAGCTCACTGAGCACCGAGAAGGCTGGCGCAGAGGTACGGCGAGCAGGAGGAATTTGCGGTGTCTGGACATAGCAAATGGGCGACCATCAAGCGGAAGAAGGCCGCGACCGACGCGAAGCGCGGGAAGATCTTCACCAAGCTGATCCGAGAGATCACGGTGGCGGCCCGAGATGGTGGAGGTGACCCCAACTTCAACCCGCGTCTTCGCCTCGCCGTAGACAACGCCAAGGCGGGTAATATGCCCGCGGACAACATCTCGCGGGCCGTCAAAAAGGGCACGGGTGAGCTCGAGGGGGTCAACTACGAGGAAATCGCCTACGAGGGGTACGGCCCCGGTGGGGTGGCCCTCTACATCGAGACGCTCACCGACAACCAAAACCGAACCGTGGCCGACGTGAGACACATCCTGACCAAGCTCGGGGGTAGCTTGGGGACGACGGGCTCTGTCGGCTGGCAGTTCGACCGCAAGGGGCAGATCTACGTGGACGTCTCGCGTTACACCGAGGAGGTGGTGTTCGAGGCCGCGATCGACGCTGGGGCGGAGGACGTCGAGGCGTCGGGCGACGAATTCATCGTCACGACCGAAGCCGGTGCTTTCCATGAAGTGCAGGCGGGCATGAGGTCCGCGGGGATCGAGTTCGAACGGGCCGAATTTTCTTGGATCCCTCAAAACGAGATCCGTGTCGAGGGCCGGGACGCCGAGAAGCTCATCAAGCTCCTGGAAGCTCTGGACGACATCGATGACGTCCAGCAGGTCTCCTCCAATGCGGATATAGACGAAGAGATCCTCGCCCAGGTGATGTAGGTGGGGGGAGAGCTGATTCTCGGGATCGATCCCGGAACGGCGGTCACCGGGTACGGCGTTGTGGCCAAGGAGCGCGGCGGCGCCGTTTCCTTGGTTGAGTGTGGCGTGGTACGCACCTCGCCTCGCGAGGCGCTGCCGTTTCGGATTCGAGAGATCTACGAAGAGGTTTCTGCCCTGATCGCGCGCCACCAGCCCTCGGTGGTGGTGGTGGAGGACGTCTTTCTGGGAAAGAACGTGCAGAGCGCCCTCAAGCTCGGACACGCCCGCGGCGCTATACTGCTCGCGGCGGCGCTCGGTGAGATTCCGATTGCCGAGTACTCTCCCAGGGAGATCAAGAAGGCGGTGGTGGGAAACGGAAACGCGTCCAAGGATCAGGTAGGCTTCATGGTTCAGCAGCAGCTCCGGCTCAAGGACCCACCCTCGCCGGCCGACGCCGCCGACGGTGTGGCCGCCGCACTCTGCCACTGCATCCTGGGGGCGTTCCGGTGATCACACGCCTCAGGGGCACACTCATCTCCCGGGAGATGGATCACGTGGAGGTGGAGACCGCTGGCGGCGTCGTCTACGAGGTCCAGATCCCTCTGTCGATCTTCGAACGCCTGCCGAAGCCACCGTCTCCGGATTTCGAGATCCGCACCCTCCAGGTGGTACGGGAGGACTCGCTCACGCTCTACGGCTTTTTGGAGCCGTTCGAGCGGGAGCTCTTTTCGAGGCTCCTGGGGGCGTCCGGGGTAGGGCCCAAGGTGGCGCTGGCCATGCTCTCCACGTACTCGGCCGGCCGGCTCGTGCAGGCGTTGGTCGAGAAAGACGTGAATGCCCTGAGGCAGGTGAGTGGCGTGGGGAAGAAGACCGCAGAGCGAATCGTGCTGGAGCTGGCTGATAAGGTCGAGGACCTGGCTCTGGAGGCCGCCGGTCCGGACGGTGCCAGCGACGGAGCGGCGCCCGGTGCCCAGGAGGCGGTCGGCGCACTCGTGGCGCTGGGGTATTCGTTCGTGGATGCGGACGCGGCCGTCCGGCGCTCCATGGCAGAGGGAGAAGTGGCGGGTACGGACGAGTTGGTGCGTCGGGCTTTGGCGAAGCGTTGAGGATGGGCGAAGCCTTGAAGATTGGCGATGAGTGAGCCGCGGATGATGAGTGAACGCCAGGCGATGAGGGAACGACGGGCGATGAGTGAGCGCCGGGCGATGGGTGAGCGACGATGACCGGAAGAAGCGAAATCACCACACCGGAGGTCCTCCAGGAAGACGCCGTCGTCGAGCCCTCGCTCCGGCCCCGGCGCCTCGAGGAGTTCATCGGCCAGGACAAGGTCCGCGAGGCGCTGAGCATCACGATCGAGGCCGCCAAGCAGCGCCGCGAACCCCTGGACCATCTGCTCTTTCACGGCCCGCCCGGGCTCGGCAA
>Ga0209988_10000201_pt1 | contig 33901 bp, 29 predicted proteins | sample N075metaG_FD_183115 | JGI IMG/M metagenome (GOLD analysis project Ga0209988, IMG submission 183115) | Deep subsurface microbial communities from Kermadec Trench to uncover new lineages of life (NeLLi) - N075 metaG (SPAdes) (version 2) | ecosystem: Environmental > Aquatic > Marine > Ocean trench... | reverse complement strand
CAAATTCCGGGACCAACCAATGTGCCTGACCGGGTACTGCGGGCAATGGACATGCCGACCATGGACCATCGTGGTCCAGAGTTTGCACTACTCACACTTGAAATTCTGAAAGGGCTAAAACAGGTGTTTAAAACCTCGGCCGATGTGGTTATTTATTCTGCCTCGGGTACCGGTGCCTGGGAAGCGGCTCTGGTCAACACATTGTCTGCGGGTGATAAGGTACTGATGTTCGAGACAGGCCATTTCGCCACCCTGTGGCGAGGCATCGCAAACGATCTTGGTCTCAATGTCGAATTTGTAGCGGGTGACTGGCGCCGGGGTGTCGATCCTGCCGAAGTCGAAGCGAGGCTATCCAGCGATAAGGCCCATGATATCAAGGCGGTGATGGTAGTGCACAATGAAACCTCCACCGGCGTTACCAGCCGTATCGGTGAAATTAGAAATGCCATCGACAGCACCGGGCATCCGGCATTATTCATGGTGGATGTCATTTCATCACTGGGTTCGATCGATTACCGCCACGACGAGTGGGGTGTGGATGTCACGGTCGGGGGTTCACAGAAAGGTTTGATGCTGCCACCCGGACTCAGTTTTAACGCGATTAGTACGAAAGCGCTGGAAGCTTCCAAAACAGCGACCCTGCCCGCCTCATTCTGGAACTGGCAACCGATGATCGCCGCCAACAAGACGGGGTATTTCCCCTACACTCCGGCGACTAACCTTCTTTACGCCCTGCGGGAATCGCTGAAGATGTTGCTGGAGGAAGAGGGCCTCGGTAATGTTTTTGCCAGGCACCAACGCCACGGCGAAGCAACCCGATGCGCGGTGCGCGCATGGGGTCTCGAAATCCTCTGCCAGAATCCCGAAGAGTACAGTGCGGCCCTGACTGCAATCATGGTACCCGAGGGGCACGATGCCGACCATCTACGCAAGGTGATTCTGGAGCGATACAATATGTCACTCGGCACTGGTCTGGCCAAAGTCCAGGGACGAGTATTCCGCATCGGGCATCTGGGTGATTTCAATGACCTGATGCTTGCTGGTACCTTAAGCGGGGTGGAAATGGGCCTGGCGGCGGCAAAAATACCCTTTAACAAGGGCGGCATAAATGCTGCTCTCGACTACCTCATCGAGAATTCCTGAGGTGAATTAGTCGCACAAACCTCATGCATATTGGGTGTAATGCGCTGAATCTTTATTTGCCCTAAGAAAGCAATAAAGGAGTAGTATCACTGCGCTGGAAATTTTTACAATAACAACAAAACGTCAAATAACCATAATTACAGAAAGGAGAAAAAAATGAGATTTCTGAAAATCATTAGTCCCGCAGTTATATTAAGCGTCATTCTGGCGACCCCTGTATTTGCCGCCGAGATGCTGCAACTGAAATTCGGCCATGTCGGCAAACCGGGATCGCTGTTTGAAGCATCCGTGAATGAATTCGCCAAGCGCGCCAATGCCAAGCTCGGCGATAAAGCGAAAATCACGGCTTTCGGTTCGAGCCAACTCGGCAAGGACAAGGAGTTATTGAAAAAGCTCAAACTCGGCACGGTTAACTTCGCCCTGCCTTCCTCTGTGATGTCTTCGGTGGCGGATGAGTTCGGTCTTTTCGATATGCCGTACCTGGTCAAGGACAGGGCCCACATGTCGCGTATCGAAAAGAAGATTGTGTGGCCGACCCTGGCACCGATTCTCGAAAAGAAAGGCTACAAAGTACTGGCAATCTGGGAGAATGGCTTCCGCAATATTACCAACAACAAGCGGCCCATCTATACACCCCAGGACCTAAAGGGCCTTAAATTGAGGACACCGAAGTCAGTGTGGCGTGTCAAGATGTTCAAAGCCTACGGCGCCAATCCGTCACCCCTGTCGTTCTCGGAAGTATTTATGGCCTTACAGACCGGCACATTCGATGGCCAGGAGAACCCCCTGGCACAGATTGCCAGCGGCAAGTTTCAGGAGGTGCAAAAGTATCTCTCTATGACCGGCCATGTGTACACACCAGCCTATGTGACGGTAAGCACGAAATACTGGGACAAACTGCCCGAGGATGTACGTAATATCCTTGAGAGTACGGCGATGGAAACCCAGGACTTTGTCTATAAAACTGCCGCAAAAATGGAAGTTGATCTACTAGCGGAGCTCAAGGCGGGCGGAATCCAGGTCAATAATGCAGACAAACAGGCCTTTATAGATGCCAGCAAGCCGATTTACAAAGAATTCGGCGAGTCGGTGCCTACCGGTAAGATACTGATCGAGACGGCCCTGGGTCTTGCCCAATAGAGTATTCATATCCTGCCCCGCGCTAGCGGGGCAGGGCTTTTCCTCGATTTATAAAAGATTCTGATTCGTAAAGTGCTGTTGTGAATAAATTCGACACTGCGCGCTCTGTATTCGAGCGCCTGTTAGAAACGATCACCGTCCTGCTGATCATCAGTCTGGCCGGGGTGGTAGTGTTGGGGGTTATCTTCCGTTGGGCCGGGGAATCGCTTTCCTGGTATGACGAAGTCGCCTCCGTACAGCTCGCATGGTTGACCTATTATGGCGCCTCGCTCGCTGCTTTGAAACGTGCCCATATCGGTGTTCCCGGATTGATCGCCGCCGTACCACCAGTGTATCGGGTGCCGATGGTAATCTGCTCAGAGATCGTCACAATCGGCTTCTTCCTGATCCTGGCCTGGTACGGCTATATCGTCTTGATAGTCCTGGAAGGCGATACCCTGATCAGCCTGCCATTTATCGGTACCCAGTTTACCCAGTCCGTGATACCCATCGGCGCAATCCTGTTCGTGATCGCGGAAGTCCTGAATCTGCCCCAGATTTGGCGCGAAGCAACTGGCCAGGTCGAGGTGCTTCGGTATGAGTAGGCGCAGAGCAAACCCCCGATGATTGTACTCTTCATGTTCATCGGCTTAATGGTGCTGGTGATGATCAATGTGCCGATTGCAGTGGCACTGGCAGTAGTCGCCAGCGGAGCAATGGTGTTTGCACATGGCCCCGACGTTTTGCCCAATGTGGCCCTGGTCATGATGGATGGGGCAACCAACTTCCCATTGATCGCAATCCCGCTGTTCATACTCGCCGGTGCAATCATGAATTCCACCGGTATCTCCCGGCGTCTTATCGCATTTGCATCGGCATTATTTGGATTTGTAAAAGGCGGTCTGGCGATGGTCAATATCGGCGCATCGCTGTTCTTCGCCGAGATCTCCGGCTCGGCGGTCGCGGACGTGGCCGCGCTGGGATCGATACTGATTCCACAGATGAAGGAAAAGGGATATCCGGCCCCGTTTGCAGCAGCGGTTACCTCATCATCGGCAACCCTGGCGGTGATTATTCCACCGTCGATCCCGATGATTTTGTATGCAGTAATGGCGCAAAGCTCGGTCGTGCAATTGTTTGTTGCCGGCATTGTCCCGGGGGTTCTGGGCGGTTTCCTGATGATGTTCGTGGCCTACCGGTTTGCGGTACACTACAACTATCCCGTAGAAGAGGTGTTTAAAACCAGTAATGTAATAGCGACATTCAAGAATGCCGCGTTGGCCTTTACCCTGCCTGTGATCATTCTGGGAGGTATCTTCGGTGGATTCGTGACGGCCACCGAGGGCGCCGGGCTTGCAGTGGTGGCGGCCATTGTAATCGGCATCATTTACCGCGAACTGGACTGGCCGCATTTGAAACGGGCGATGATCGACGGTAGCGTGCAGACCGCGGTGGTCATGCTGCTGGTCGCATCCTCGGTGCTGGTCGGCGAGTATCTCACCGAGGCCCAGATACCGCAAACTCTGGCCGATAGCATCGGCGAATTCACTCAGAACAAATACATGGTGCTCGCGCTGCTCAATGTATTTTTCCTGGTTGTCGGTCTGTTCCTGCACTCCGCTGCGGCGATTATCCTGGTCGTACCCATCGTCATGCCACTGGTTCACCAGGTCGGAATCGATCCGGTTCATTTCGGTATTATCGTGACTTTGAACCTGGGCATCGGTCAGCAAACACCACCAGTAGCCAGTGTCCTGGTTACCGCCTGTTCAGTCGCGAAGGCCGATATCTGGGAGGTGAGCAAGGTCAACATCTACTTCATCGGCGTATTGTTCGCGATGCTGATGCTGGTCACCTATGTACCTGCGGTGCCGATGACCCTGGTTGAATATTTCTTTCGATAGATCATAAGGAGTTTCTTTACTATGACCGAAGCGCTCATCCTCGTCGAACGCGAACAAGATATTGCGACCGTGATACTCAATCGCCCGCATAAGCTGAATGCCCTGATCAAACCAATGTGGCGGCAACTGGGCGAAGTCATGCGTTCACTTTCGGCTGACGACAGCCTGCGCTGTATCGTGCTTCGAGGGGCCGGTGACAAATCTTTCGCCCCAGGAAATGATATTTCCGAATTTAAGGATGCCCGTTCTAACAGCAAGGATGCGATGCAATATGGCAAAATTCATCACGAGGCACTGGCGGCCTTATACGAGTGCCGTCATCCCATGGTCGCCCTGATCCAGGGAATTTGCGTGGGTGGCGGCCTAGAGATAGCCAGTTTGTGCGATCTGCGCATTTGCGGCAGTTCGAGCCGTTTCGGTATCCCGGTCAACCGCCTTGGGCTGTGTGTTGGCGTGCGTGAGATGCAAGGCCTGTACAGTCTAGTCGGCAAGGCTGTGACGATGGAAATCCTGCTCGAAGGCCGCGTATTTGACGCCAGAGAGGCGCTGGATAAACACCTGGTCACCCGCGTCGTCGAAGATCACCAGGTGGAACAGGAAGCCTATGCCACGGCACGTCGTATCGCCAATGGGGCCCCGCTGGTTGCGCGCTGGCACAAACAATTCATGCGCCGCCAGGCCGATCCTGCTCCGCTTAGCGAACAGGAAAAAGAAGAGAGTTACCTGTGTTATGACACCGAGGATTTCCACATCGGTTACAACTCATTCCTCGAAAAAACAAAACCAGAATTCAAGGGTAAATAGCGATGTCAGCTTCAGGACCTCTGACCGGTCTGAAAGTAATCGAACTGGCACATATCATGGCCGGTCCAGTGTGTGGCCAATTTCTGGCCGACATGGGTGCGGACGTTATTAAGGTCGAAAAGGTGCCAGGCGGTGACGATACCCGCCGTATGGTACCACCGGATATAGACGGCGAATCAGCTGCATTTATGATATTGAATCGCAATAAACGAGGCACTGCGATCAATCTTAAAACCGAAGCAGGCAAGGCTGTATTACGCAAGATGTTGCAGACCGCCGATGTGGTGATAGAAAACTACCGCCCGGGTACCATGGAACGTCTCGGCCTCGGTTATGAGACCTTGAGGAAACAGAACCGGGGGCTCATCTATTGTCAGATTACCGGCTTCGGTCTCACTGGCCCTTATGCCGAGCGCGCCGGCTTTGACCTGATAGGTCAGGGCATCTCGGGACTAATGAGCGTGACCGGTGAAGGAGCAGGACGACCGCCGATCAAGGCAGGCGTGCCGGTAGGCGATATCGGAGCGGGCATGCTAGCCGCCATGGGCATACTGGCGGCCTATATATACCGCGTAAAAAGCGGCGATGGCCAGCTGGTTGATACCTCTTTACTCGAGGCCAGCGTCATCAATACCTCATGGGTATCTGCCATTTTCTTCGCTACCGGAATCTCGCCCACGGCCCTCGGCTCAGCCCATCCCCTGGCTGCACCCTACCAAGCGATACAAACGGCTGACGGATGGATCAATATCGGCGCTGCCAATCAAGCTAACTGGTTGCGCATGGTGGAGGTCATCGGCACGCCCGAACTCGCCAAGGATCTGCGCTTTATCGACAACGCTGAACGCATGCAAAATCTGCCGGCACTAATCAAAATCCTGACCACAAGTTTTAAACAGCGCAGCACAACCGATTGGCTCACTCGCCTCGAAACCGTGGGTGTACCAGCTGGCCCGGTATTGTCTATCGGAGAAATGCTCCAGGATCCCCAAGTGCTCGCTCGTGACATGGTCGTAGATGTCGAGCACAGCAAGCTCGGTCGCACAAAAGCCCTGGGTTCGCCGGTAAAATTTTCCCGCACCCCAACCAAAATCAACCGTGGCGCCCCCTTGCTTGGAGAGCACACGCGTGAAATTCTGGGCGAATACGGTTATAGCAATAGTGATATCGAAGCTCTAGCAGATGCCGGCGATGTAATCCTGCTCTGATGTCACCATGTCACGGAGTTGAACGCCCTAAACTAAAGAATTAGACCACTTCAATTCGCGGGTGCCAGTTTAGAGCCCGATGCTTCTCATCTGCTTTTCGAGGTAGCGGGTGCCTATGGTGACGCTGGACAAAAGCGCGTGCTTGAGCTGCGCCGGCTCGTACAGGACATGGGTAGTCCCGTCGCAGCATGACCTCTTTAGTTGATAGCGAACATAGCCGTTGGATGTCAGAGATTACTGCTTTTCCAAAACCGATAGGGTCTCGCATGAAATTATCGAAAAATCCTGAAGCGGCAATCCGCAACCGATTGGCGGAGGCTTTTAATATTACCCAGCCACTAAATTCGTGCTGATTACTTCGCTGACTGTTACGCTCAGGCTTTCTGACGGTTTTTCTCTAGCCAGCCATCGACCAGTTCGACCGTCCGATCTATCACGTCGGATTGCATGCCTTTGCTGCTGGCTATGGTCTGCACCAGGCGGTCCGTCCGTTCTATGTTTGGTGCCCCGGCAGCCAGAGCCCGTGCGGCTGAGGACGGATTCACCAACGACAGGGCTGCATTAGCGTACTTTTCAAAAGGCACAAGTTCATTGGCGTTTCCGCCAAGAGAGACACACAGGTCCATTACCCAGTTGTAGACCGCCCTCGACGTCTCGATGTCAGAGTGCACAGCCTCCTTGATCGGGCGCATCTCATCTTTTTGCACGCAACGATAGTTGCCAGCCATCAGCATGGACCATTTCGCCAGTGGTACAAATATGGAGTCGTACAGCCTGAGCTTCACCGGCAGCTCTACTTTGCCGTTGCCAGTGTCGAAGCGGATGGCTTGAATGTCCAGCTCCAGTTGCCGAAGGATGGCAGTGTGTTCGTCGGATTCGAACCGGGCCACCTTGAAGTTTGTCGGTAGGCCGACCTGCAGCACGTTGATTTGTTCTGTCGGCGGTCTGAACGCCTGTGCGTCTGGGCTGCAGAGTGTCATCAAAGCAGGGTCGAACTTGGCCCACACGGAGACGTCGGTGTAACAGTTCTTGATGGAATCCGTGTCGATCGCCTCGATCCGCTTCAGATACGTCAGCGGGGGCATGTTCATTATCGACATGCAGGGGACCTTCGCCTCTACGATGCGATCCAGGAGGTCTTTGATGTCGGGCGAACCGTACTGTGGCTCCTGCATGGCCAATGCAACCAGGTCATAGTCGGCTGGGTTGACCGTTCCCGGACCATCGGCGGAAACCTCACCCGGCATGCTCTGGGTATTGAGCTCCACGAGTCCTTCCACCCCTTTTACCGGCATTAACACTCGGGCGCCCTTCTCGTTTATCAGCCTGGCCTCTTCCGGGAGGCAAACAAGCTTCGCTGCATGACCTGCCAGGGCAAGTTTTGATCCCAGCAGAGAACCGTATGAGGCGCCAAGGATTAGGATATTAAAGGTGGTTGACATGACTTTCTACCGTATCGATCAGAGTATAAATGAAGTACAAACGCTATAGTACTTGCATGTGAACTTCGGTCAAAACGATTGTCGCTATTCCTAATCATGTCAATATAAATATAGTGTATAGGAAATATAAACACCCTATTTTTACTATTCCACCAGATAACGAGCAGAAACTATTGCCACCGTCTGGTCCTGGTGCATCCGAAATCTAACTAAAATCTGCCGATACTTTACAAAATTGCTACTCCCCCACACGAATTTCAGCGCCCAGGCATGCTGATAACCTGTGGCTTCTTTCGATGGCTCAATGACTGCTTTGTGCCGTAAGCGGCTGTAGATCATTGGATTTTTAACGTCTGCTTTGGAGTAGTTAACTATCGCACTCCCATCGCAGTTCCAGCGGAGAGCGGTACTAAAAAGTACTACAAGTAACACAGCACAACTACCCACAAACCCTTGTATTCATTGAGTTAGTCGCAGTACTCTGTAGCTGCGTAGTGCTATGAATGGACTCATGACACCCGGGCCTGTGTCAAGCCAGATTCTTCAGGCATTGCTCACGCGTATCAACGATCATTTGTAGCGGTGCCCCCGCCTTCGCTAACACACGTGCACCAAAGTAGGCGCAAATAATGGCTCCAGACAGCGCAGTTGCATCACCTTGTGGTTTGATTGCCGGTTCAATCGCGCTTTTTACGGCCGCCTGTAAACGGCGAATAATGGTTTTCACCGAATTTTCAATTTTTGTATCGACCGGGGCCATCTCGACACTGGCGTTGCATAGCAGACATCCCCCGGCAAACACACCGGATTTGGCTGCATCGATCACCGTATCGAACAGGCGTGTTATCTTTTCTGTGGCACTGCTCTCACCAGTCAACATATCGATACCGGCCTGGATGCGGGTTTGATCATAGTGCGCAAGCGCTATCATATAGAGCGCTTGTTTGCCACCAAATGCCCCGTACAGGCTACCCTTGAGCAGACCTGTGGCGTCGACCAGATCTTGCATCGACGTCGCCTGATAACCCTTTTCCCAGAATTCATTCATCAGGGCTTCCCTGACCCGGACTTCATCAAATTCACGTGGTCTGGCCATACCGATTCCGTTGCTCAAAAATAGTTTAAAATAATTATTGACTAATCGGTCAATAACATCTAGTATGTGACTCAGTGGCCGCTTTTTAAACGTAGCGGCCAAAATTTAATCTAGTTTATGACCAATTGGTCAATAATGCAACCTGAAGGGGACCGAAAGCCATGTCTGATCGTTACGATATTGTCATTATAGGAGGCGGTAATGCCGGGTTCGGCGTATCGCAGATTGCCCATGCAGCGGGCAAGTCGATTGCTTTTATCGAGTCCGATCAATTTGGAGGCACCTGTCCGAACCGCGGTTGTACTCCCAAAAAGGTCCTGGTTGCCGCGGCCCATGCGATGCACGAGATCGAAATCGCCCATCACCATGGTATCGAAGTCGGCCCGGCGAAACTCAACTGGTCCGCCCTGATTGATCGAAAAAGCGATATGATAGATTTTATTCCGGCTGCAATGGAAGATACCGCCAAGGGACGCGGCACGGTGTATAAGGGCAAGGCGAAGTTCCTGGGTCCCAACCTGGTTGAAGTCAATGGTACGAAGATTGAAGCCGATAATTTCGTTATCGCCACCGGGTCAATTACCCGCCCACTTTCGATGCCGGGTGCAGAACACCTGATTACTTCCGACGATGTACTCTCGGAACGTGAGCTACCCGATGAAGTGGTATTTATCGGTGGCGGCGTAATCGCGATGGAATTCAGCCATGTATATGCGCGCGCCGGTGCGAAGGTCACCATTCTCGAAATGATGCCGCAGCTATTGCCTCGACTCGATAGCGATGCGGTGGCGGCTATCAGCAGGGAAAGCGAACGCATTGGTATCACATTGAAAACAGGTGTCGAGGTCCAGGGCATAGAAAAAATAAACGGTAAACTGCGGGTGAGATACCTGCACGAGGGCAAGGAGCACAGTATCGATTCCAGCCGGGTCGTGAACGGTACCGGCCGTATTGCCAATGTTGAAGAGTTAAATCTCGATGCTGCCAATGTTAAACACGATGGGATTCGCATCGAAGTCGATGAATATTTGCGCTCGGTTTCCAATCCTGCAGTCTGGGTAGCCGGCGATGCGCTGGTCCACTCGGCGCAGTTATCGCCGCTGGCTACCTATGAGGGACGCCTTGTCGGCAAGAATATTGTCAATGGAGCGCAGCAGTCACCTGATTACTCGATTGTTCCGAGCGCGGTTTATACTGTTCCGGCATTGAGCAGCGTCGGCATGACCGAGGCTGAAGCATCGAAGGCGGGTCTCGACGTCGAAGTGAAAACCTCGGATATGTCGCAGTGGTTTTCCGCGCGTTTCTACGCGGAAACCGTCGCCTGGGCCAAGGTTCTGGTGGAAAAGGGTACGAGACGAATTGTCGGCGCCCACCTGGTTGGTCATCATGGCGAGGAGCTTATCCACCTGTTCGCGCTGGCGATGCGCCACAATATCAGCGCCGATGACCTGGGTGGCGAGATGTTTGCTTTTCCCACCTTTACCGCGGATATCCCGAGCCTGGTTTAGCCTGGAGAGATCAAACCTACTAATCCCCTCTCCCAATATTTGGGAGAGGGTTAGGGTGAGGGTTAAAAAGCTAGTTAAAAAACAGCAGTTTTATCGCGCTTGCCAGAGGCACGATAACCAGCAGTGCTTTAATTAATCGATGGCCGGATTTTATCAACAGTTGCGCCCCGAGATAAGATCCGGCTATATTGCCCAGCGCCATACAGATCGCAATCAACCACCAGACGTGGCCACCAGCCATTAAAATAAGCAGGGAAGATGTGTGGATCACCATCATCACAAGTCGGCTATTGCTTACCGCCATGCGAAGTTCGTAACCACGTAATACCGAAAAGGCGAGTACCAGGCTGGGCCCGGTTCCCATGCCGAAAAACCCGCCGTAGAGTCCGGAACAGGATCCTACAATCGCGTTGAATCGAGACTTTGACATTTTTGGCGTACCTGCACTGCCTGCGGCCACGGGAGCGACGGCAATGTAAAGGGCTATAAAAATCAGCACATAGGGAATGATTACCTCAAGAATACCCGCCTCTGAAAACCACTGCAGCAACACCACACCGATACACGAACCGGCCAGTGCATAAATCAGTAATGGCCAGTTTGACTCGATATCGAGAAATCCTTTACCCAGGTACTGGTAAGTCGCGGTTGAGCTACCCAACGTGTTCTGGAACTTATTCACCGCAATTGCGTTGATTGGAGGTATACCCATGACCAGCATCAGCGGCACAATAACCATGCCTGCGCCGCCGGAGATGGCATTGAGAACACCGCCCAAAATAGAACAGGCAGTCAAAATAATAACGATAGACAGGGGTAAATCCATCGGCTGGTTTTAATCGCCTGCGTGGCTGGCCAGAAAAGCCTGTTTTTGTAATCGAGTCAATTTCTTGATTTCAATCTCGCGTTTACTCGCGCTACTTCGTGTATGCCCATCTTCCCGGTAAATGACTCTGATAGGCGTTCTACCATTGAAGAATTTTGCACCTAGCGGACCAGATTTGTGTTGTTCAAATCGTCGTTCAACATCGGTAGTGATGCCGGTATAGTAGGAGTGATCGTTCGCCTCGATGATGTAAACCGACCAGTTAATCATGCCCCCCACGATTGACCACAAGTAGATTCGATCCGATGTTATACAAATACACCGGGTTTCTCCAGGGAACCTTTGAGACACCGTGTGCGTCTCTACTAGAAATACAAACCCATTCCCACACAATGATCGACCAAACAGCGTCTGAATTTGACCCATTTTTCAGCCTAACGTGTTATTTTATAGGCATGTGGGCGGGTGTTGACAAGGTGTAAAACTACAGAGAGAAACGCGATGAGTAATCGATACAACAGTATTCTTGACACCATTGGCAATACGCCAGCGGTACGGATCAACAACCTGGGCCCGAAACATGTCAATATCTATGTGAAAGTCGAATCGTTCAACCCGATGGGTTCGGTCAAGGACAGGCTGGCACTTGGAGTTATAGAAGACGCCGAAGTCCGGGGTGAATTGAAACCCGGTCAAACCGTTATTGAGGCTACCAGCGGTAACACCGGCATCGGTCTGGCCATGGTGTGTGCGCAGAAAGGTTACCCACTGGTAGTCATCATGGCAGAAAATTTTAGTCTCGAACGCCGTCGCATGATGCGTTTCCTCGGCGCCAAAGTGGTTTTGACGCCAGCCTCGGAGATGGGTTCTGGCATGGTCAGGAAGGTCGATGAACTGGCCGCGGCGCGTGGTTGGTGGCGATCGCGCCAATTTGAAAACCCGGCCAATGCCGATATACACGCACGCACTACCGCGGTCGAAATTCTTGCGGACTTCGACGATATATCCCTCGACTACTGGGTCAGCGGTTTCGGCACCGGTGGCACCATCAACGGTGTATCGCGCGTGCTCAAGGAGAAGAGCCCGCAGACCAAGATCATAGTCTGTGAGCCGGATAATTCGCAAACCCTGGGTAGCGGTATTCCCCAGCCACGCAATGCCGATGGCTCGCACAGTCAGAGCCATCCGAATTTCAGGCCACATTTGATGCAGGGCTGGTCACCAGACTTCATACCGAAACTGGCGGAACAGGTTACCGACGCCAATCACATAGACGCATTTCTTCCGATCGATGGCAATTTTGCCCTGCAGTGTTCCAGGGACCTGGCGCAAAAGGAAGGAATTTTTGTTGGCACCAGCTCTGGAGCGACATTCGCCGGCGCATTGAAACTCGCGGAAACCGCGCCTGAAGGTAGCAATATTTTATGCATGCTACCCGATACAGGTGAACGCTATTTGTCTACCCCCCTGTTCGACGATATCGCCACGGATATGAACGAGGAGGAGTTGGCGATATCCTGCTCCACACCTGCCTGTCGTTTCGACGTTAGCGAACCCGAAGCCGATGAACCCGAACCGGAAGTGGTCGCGGCCACGGAAGCGGTAGAGTTAGACCCGGCGGCTATCAAAGAAGTAGATACCGTATTGGAACAAAATACTAACCAGGTGGTCATGTTTGCACTGGAGTGGTGCGAGTTTTGCTGGTCGGTGCGTAAGATGATGAGTGCCTGTGATATTCCATACATCACGGTCGATCTCGATTCGGTTGCCTACCAGGAAAATGACCGTGGCGGAAAGATACTGGAGGTACTCAAGGAAAGAAATGACTGGGCAACCATTCCGCAAATATACGTCGGCGACAAGTTTGTCGGAGGCGCAACAGACCTGTTCGATATTGGCAAGGCAGGAGACCTGGAGGCGTTATTAGATTCGCGAAAAATACCCTATAACGATACGATTAAACGGGACCCGTACAGCTTCTTGCCCGACTGGTTACACCCGAGATGAGATTGATAACCAGGGATATTCGGTTCGGGTTTTTAAAGAGTATTTGAGAGGTATACCTTGCGCGACTCGCAATCCGATAAAGGAAGCGCGTTTAAAGCCTTGCATGAAACTGGCGACATATTTGTAATGCCCAATGCCTGGAATGCCGGAAGCGCATGCCTGCTGGAGGCTGCAGGATTTTTGGCGATAGGTACGACCAGCGCGGGTATTGCCTTTAACCTGGGACTACCAGACTATGTTGGAGCGTTGACCCGCGATATTGCACTTGAAGAAACCAGTCGGATTTGCGATGCGATAGATATACCAGTCAGTGCGGATGCTGAAAACGGTTACGGTCACGAGCCTGAACAGGTGGCGGAAACTATACGAAAGGTGGCCGAGACGGGTGCGGTCGGGGCCAATATTGAAGATTATTCAGCGAGTTATGGTGAGGGGCTTTACGATTTCGATCTATCCGTAAAACGGATCAAGGCGGCCCGGGCGGCGGCAGACGCACTGGATTTTGAATTTACGCTGACGGCAAGGGCCGAGTGCTACCTGATCGATCACCCCAGGCCATTCAAAGAATCGGTAAATCGTGCCAATGCCTACCGTGAAGCGGGTGCCGATTGCCTGTTTGTACCGGGGATCAAGGATGCAGAAACCATTGCAATGCTGGTCAGGGAAATTGATGGGCCGATAAATGTAGTGATGGGGTTGTTGGGAAAACCGATGTCGGTTAAGCAGCTTGCCAACCTCGGTGTTAGCAGAGTGAGTATTGGCGGTTCCTTGGCGCGAGCAGCGTTAGGATTAATTCGCCGAAGTGCCGAGGAAATACAACAGCACGGAACCTTCAATTATGCTCAGCACCAGATTCCGGACAGCGAGCTTTGTGAGTTTTTTGCCAAACGAATTAAACATAATGGGTCTGGATAACTGTCATCGAACTTGCCAGACTTGTAAATACCAATCGAAAATTTGGTGAAAGCTCACATGTTAAATATGCTGTTTAATGAATCTGTTGTTATCAATACGCGCGAGCAGGAATGGGAGGCGAGTCCGATACCGGGTGTCTGGCGCAAACCTCTTGCCCGCGAAGCAGCCGAGCACGGGCATACGACGAGCCTCGTGCGTTATGATCCGGGGTCGTCCTTTTCGTCGCACAATCACCCGATGGGTGAAGAAATTCTGGTGCTGGAAGGAGTGTTCTCTGATGAACACGGCAATTATCCGGCGGGGACTTATTTACGCAGTCCACCGGGGTCGAGCCATGCCCCCTATAGTAAGGAGGGTTGTGTGTTATTGGTCAAACTCGATCAGTTCGATGCCGGGGATATTGAGCCGGTGTGTATTGATACCGGTAATTTTGAGTGGCTTGAAGGTGAAGGCAAGTGCCAGATTATGCCACTACACGACTTTGAGAACGAGAACGTGGCCCTGGTGAAATGTCCGGAAAATACCAAAATTCTACCGCATCAGCATTTTGGCGGCGAGGAGGTGTACGTACTTAGCGGGACCCTGATGGACGAATATGGATGTTATACCGAGGGCACCTGGATTCGCAGTCCGCACAATAGTGAACATTGTCCCTATGTTGAGGATGAAACCATTTTCTGGATCAAGACAGGACATTTGCTGCCGTAATTCGGTACACATCAGGAAACCTGATGCACTGCCTTGTCACCCTAAAAGATCGCGTAATTGCGCCGGAAGATTTAGAATATCCGTAGCGATCAATTACACTATCCCTAATCAATTTCCGAGGAATTTTCTTTGGTACGAGAAGAAATTTTACGCCTGAAAAAATACGCAAATGAGAAAATAATTGGCCAGGAAGGGCTCGTGGATCGATTATTAATCGCAATTCTGGCCGATGGCCATCTACTCGTCGAAGGTGTGCCCGGTCTTGCGAAGACCCGGGCGATCAAGGTTATTGGCGAGGGAATCGAAGGAGACTTCCATCGCATTCAATTTACCCCCGATCTGTTGCCGGCTGATTTAACCGGCACTGATATTTACCGACCCCAGGATGGTAGTTTCAAATTTCAGCGCGGCCCATTGTTTCACAATTTAATTCTCGCCGACGAAATCAATCGCGCGCCGGCCAAGGTGCAGTCCGCGTTGCTCGAAGCGATGGCCGAACGGCAGATCACGGTTGGCTCGGAGACCTATATTCTGCCCGAAGTGTTTCTCGTCATGGCGACTCAAAATCCGCTTGAGCAGGAAGGGACTTACCCGCTGCCGGAAGCCCAGCTGGATCGATTTTTGATGCACGTCAGGGTCGACTACCCCAATGCAGAAAACGAGCGATCGATACTGCATTTGACACGTGAAGAAGCACGTTGCAGTCCAGGTGAATCGATGGCCATGGTAAATCCGGTTAGCCAGGCATCCCTGTTAGAGGCGCGCCTGGCGGTACTCGACACATTTCTGGCCGATAACCTTGAGTCGTACCTGATCGAAATCGTCCTCGCAACGCGAGAAGCCGGACGTTATGGCGACGATATTTCAGGCTGGATTCAGTATGGTGGGAGTCCGCGCGCCAGTATGGCGCTAGACCGTTGCGCGCGGGCTTATGCCTGGCTCAATGATCGTGAATTTGTTACTCCCGAAGATATCCAGATAATCGCGCCCGATGTATTAAGGCACCGTATTATTCTCAGTTTCGAGGCCGAAGCCGAAGGCGTGACTACCGACCAATGTGTCGAGGAGCTTATCAAACGAATAGCCGTACCATAGGCGGAGTACCTCTAAAAATGCGCTTTTTTCGCGATGACCGCGTCAGCCCCGTGCTCAAATCCTCATGTATTACTCATACATTCCGGTTCTGCGCGCCGTGCTTCCTTGCCACCACGAAAAAATCACTATTTTTAGGGGCCCTCCGAGTAAATTAATAATATTGCCAGTCTGCAAATTACATGACAAATATTTCGGAAACAGGTGACGATATTGCCAGGATCAGGCTATCCACATTGATTGGATTGCATCGCGATGCCCGGAATATCCCGTTAATTGCGAGCCAGGTGAAAGCGCAAATGGCGGGTGGACATCTATCTGCATTTCGTGGTCGCGGTATGGAATATTACGAATCCAGACCCTATCAGTCGGGAGACGATATTCGCGCAATCGACTGGCGGGTGACAGCGCGAACTGGCCGAACCCATACCAAGACCTATCGCGAAGAACGTGAGCGACCGGTACTTCTGTTAGTCGATTTGTCCAGGACGATGTTCTTCGGGACGCGGACCTGTTTTAAATCAGTGCTTGCATCCAAAATCGCGGCTTTACTGGCCTGGAGTAGCGTGCATCATGGAGATCGGGTGGGTGGGCTAATTTTTTCTGAATCGCACCATCTCGAATTACGACCCAATCGGGGAAAGGCTGCGGCCCTGCACCTGATACAGCAACTTGCGTCGCATCCCGCCTGGAGCGGGTACCAGGAAACCAGCAATGGGGTCGATGCCGGTTCCGAGGCATTGAACCGAATACGCCATGTAGCCCGACCTGGTAGCCTGGTAATACTGGTAAGCGATTTTCGATTTCTCGACTACTCCTGTCGCATTCATTTGAGCCATCTCGCGAAACACAATGACGTTGTGTTGCTATTCACGCACGATCCACTCGAACAGGCGTTACCCCCATCGGGTATTTATCGCCTCACCGACGGTGACATTGAAATCAGTCTCGACAGTGCCAATGTGACGAGTCGCGAACATTATCAACAACGTTTTAGCGACCATTACGAGGCGCTGGTAAATCTGTGCAATCAATTGCGTTTGTATTTGCTCGATGTTTCCACCAATTCAAATTTACTCGATACTCTGCAAACGGGATTCGGTTTCAAAAAATGCAAGAGCTGGCGTTAAAAGATATACACCTGCCCGATGCGGGACTGTGGTGGCCTCTGGCACCTGGCTGGTGGATATTGTTGTTTCTGCTCCTTCTGGCGATTTATTATCTGCCGCGCCTGTTGCGTTGGCTACGCTGGAAACCGGTCAAAACCCTATCGCTCGGAGAATTGGCACGTATTCGTATTGGCCTAGGTGATGGTCTTGACGAAGCGAGAGCTTTAGAGGAAATTTCAATTTTATTGCGGCGAACCGTTATTAGCTATCGTGGTCGGGTAATCGGCGCCAGCATCACCGGTAAAAGCTGGGTGGATCAGCTCAGGCAACTCGCGGGTGATGAATGCTTTACTGCCGATCAGAACGAATGGCTTCGCATTGGCCAGTATCAACCATCGACCCGGTGCGATTTGCCGGCGATGCTGCATAGTTGTGAAAACTGGATCAGGGCCCTGCCCCGGAGGGTTCCCGATGTTGCAGATTGACTGGCCCTGGGTACTACTGTTATTGCCCCTGCCGCTGGCGGTTTATTATGGATTGCCGGTGCAGGAAGCTGGCAGGGAAGCTGCCCTGCGCGTCCCGTTCATCGATGATTTTAGATATTCTCAGCAATCAGGACAGCGTCGATTGACGCTTCGATTGCTGACTTTGTTGAGCCTGCTGGCCTGGTGTCTTGTGGTATTAGCTGCGAGCAGGCCACAATGGCTGGGGGATATTATCAGTATCAATATCAGTGGTCGTGACCTGATGATCGCGGTTGATTTGTCAGACAGTATGCGCGCCAAAGATTTCGAAATAAATGGCGTACCGGTGAATCGCCTCAATGCGACCAAATCGGTGGCCACTGCATTCATCGAAAATCGCCGCGGGGATCGTCTCGGTTTAATCCTGTTCGGCAGTAGGGCTTATCTACAGGCACCGCTCACCTTCGATACCAAAATCATTAATCAATTATTGTTAGAAGCTGCGATCGGTTTGGCCGGTGAGCGCACCGCGATTGGTGATGCCATTGGACTCGCGCTCAAGCGCCTCGACGTCAGGCCGCAGGGTACGCAGGTATTGATTTTGATGACCGATGGCGCCAATACCGCGGGTGAAGTTACGCCGATTAAGGCCGCGCAACTGGCGGCGCAGCGTGGTCTTAAAATCTATACCATAGGCATTGGCGGAGATGATGTAGCGCAACGTTCCTGGTTTGGCTTACGCAGCCCTAATCGGGCGGCGCAGCTCGACGAAAAAACTTTACGCGAAATAGCCAGGCTAACAGGGGGACGTTACTTTCGTGCACACGATACGCAGGACCTGGCGGAAATATATGCATTGCTCGACGAACTCGAGCCGCTGGATAAAGGTGAGCAATCATTTCGGCCAACCAGTGCCCTGTTTTATTGGCCACTCGCGTTTGCCCTAATACTGGCCGCAGTCGTTTCTCTGCTCCGGGTTCGCCGGTGATGTTCGAGCAATTCCACCTTTTACGCCCCTATTGGTTACTGGCCCTGGTGCCACTGGCAGCCCTGGTATGGCAAATACTGAAAAGTAAATATGTCAGCGGTAGCTGGCATACGGTGGTCGACCCCGAGTTGTTGCCGCACCTGCTGGTGGGTCAGGGTCAGACCAGGCGTAACCGGCCGATCGTGCCAGTGGCAGTGGTCGGAATTATTGCAGTGATTGCCCTCGCTGGACCGGTTTGGGAGAAGGTATCGCAACCCGTTTTCAAACAGCAGGCTGCGCTGGTAATCGCGCTCGATTTATCAAGGTCGATGGATGCCAACGATATTAAACCGAGTCGCCTGACGCGGGCCCGGCACAAGATTGCCGATATTTTGTCACAGCGACCCGAAGGGCAAGCGGCCTTGATCGCCTATGCGGCGGACGCTTTTGTGGTTACCCCGTTAACCGAAGATGTCGCGACGATCAACGCGTTATTGCCCAGCCTGAGTACCGATATTATGCCGGCCCAGGGTGGACGCGCTGATCGTGCGGTTGGGCAGGCACTTGATTTGTTTGCTAATACCAGTGTGACCCATGGCGATATATTGATCGTGACGGATGGTTTTTCGACCGTCGAAGTCGTTGAAATAGAACGATTAGTGCGTGAATACCCGGGCTTTCGAATTTCGGTTCTGGGTATTGGCACTGAATCAGGCGGCCCTATTTTGTTGCCTGGTGGAGGATTTTTGAAAGATAGCCAGGGCTCGATCGTCATTACCCGTATGCAAATCGAGTCGATGCGAGCACTGACTCGAAAAGCCTCGGGAGAATTCCGTCCGATCAGCGTCGATGATGCCGATATACAGGCATTATTGAGCCACATGCGAAATAATCCGTTCGAGGCAGAATTTGTCGAAGCAAATCAGCGCGCGGATATCTGGCGCGAGCAGGGGCCATTACTGATATTGGCGCTATTACCCTTGATAGCGCTGGCTTTCAGGCGCGGGGCACTATTGGTATTGCCATTATTATTAATGCCCTACCCGCCTGATGCAGATGCATTGAGCTGGCATGAACTTTGGCAAAATCGTGATCAACGCGGTAGCCTGCTTTTCGATCAGGGCGCTCATGATGCGGCTGCAATTCTTTTTAATAACCCGGAATGGAAGGCTTCGTCGCTGTACCGAGCCAGGAAATATGACCAGGCACTCCAATTCTGGAGCGAGGATGGTACCGGGGACTCACAATATAATCGCGGTAACGCCCTGGCGAGACTGGGTCGCTATGAAGATGCTATCGGCGCCTACCAACAGGTCCTGGATGCGAATCCGCAGCACCAGGATGCAAGCTACAACAAGCAACTACTAGAAGGCCTCCTGGAGCAACAACAAAAACAACAACAGCAAGGCCAGGCGAACGAGAACTCGCAGGAATCAGGTGATTCGAGTCAGGATCAAGATACGGGCGAAGACCAGCAACAAGCGCAACCCGGCTCAAATACGAACCAGGACGATCAGCAATCAGAGAAGAATTCGGCCGTGCAGAAATCCCGCAGCGAACAACAGGATGGAACCGAAATACAGGCATCACAGGCCCAGCAACCCCAGTCCAACGAGAAAGGTAGCGGGGACAACGAAACCGGTGTCGAGGATGGCGAAGAAATGTCGGAACAGGCCGCCATCCAGTGGTTACGCAAGATCCCCGACGACCCGGGTGGATTATTGCGCCGCAAGTTTATTTACCAGTATAAAAATCGGGGTAGTTCTACCCCCGAACTAAACCAATGGTGAGAGTAGCTCGAAAAATGCGTTTTCCCCGCGATTGCTGCGTCACCGATTTTTGCTCCTGCAAAATCGGCATACCGTACATCCTGTACATAAGTACCATGCTGGTACGACAGCCCGGTCGATCCTCATGTATTTCATATACACTGCGGTTCTCCGCGCTGGTGCTTTTCTGTAGCCTGGTGCAGGCGGAAGTGACTATTTCAATCGATCGTAATCCGGTACGCGTCAACGAATCATTTCAATTGGTATTTGAAACGGACGATTCCACCGATAGAGACCCCGATTTTTCCCCATTACAACAGCACTTCCAGATTCTAAGCAGGAGCCAAAGCAATAACATCAGCATTATTAATGGTAAATATCAGCGAATTTTGAAATGGAACCTGCAGCTGATGCCGACACAGGAGGGTGATTTCATATTACCGGCAATCAAGTTTGGCAAACATGAAAGTAAATCTTTTCTGGTCACGGTAAAGCCTGCCAGCCAGTCGAATGTGCCGGGTGACGAAGGCCTTTTTCTGGAATTGAGCAGCGACGAAACCTCCCTGTATGTGCAAAGCCAGGTGCTTGTGACCCTGCGCCTGATGAGCGGGTCCAACATTTCTGGATATCAGATAGGCGATCTGGTTATAGAGGATATGGACGTCGTCATTGAAACCCTCGGCGATGTTAAGCAATATCAGACCCGGCTGGATAAAAAATCTTATTTGGTGCTGGAGCAGCAATTTGCCCTGTTTCCCCAGCAAAGCGGGACCCTGAAAATCGGACCAGTTAGCGCCGAGGTTCGATTCGCCAGCCGTTCGCGATCAATCTTCGATCCATTCAAGACCCGCGATGAGATAAAAAGGGTAGACTCAAAATCATTGACTCTGCAGGTACTTGCCGCACCAGAGGCATTCAATGCACCCCACTGGTTTCCATCGACGGATGTCGAGTTGAGCGAAGATTGGCAGGGCGACTTAAACCGGCTTACTGCGGGAGAGCCGGTGACCCGTATCATCACTTTAACTGCCGAGGGTTTAACCGCCGCTCAATTACCCGATCTGGTGCAGGCTGATGTTACCGGCATCAAGCAGTATCCGGACAAGCCGGTATTCGAGAATCAGCGATCCTCCAGGGGCATTGACGCCGTGTTACAGCAGAGAATCGCGATAATACCGACAGCTGCGGGTCGCTATAGCCTGCCGGAAATTACTATACCCTGGTGGAATATAAAAACCGGGCAGCAGGAAGTGGCACGCATTCCTGCTCGCGATATCGAGGTACGGCAGGCCGTGGCTGGGACCGTGGTATCGACGCCGGGGATGGAGATATTACCGATAACAGCCGAGGGCTCTGACCAGGTTCCGGCGTTGCAATCTGAACCCGACTGGTTCTGGTTGTGGTTGAGCGCAATCCTGGGGACTGGTTGGCTCGCGAGTATTTTAGCCTGGTGGTTCACCCGCAAAGATTCCAGCCGGCGTTCTACGACAGGGGATGATATAGCCGAAATCAGCCTGCCCAGGGCAAAAAAGCGTTTGCATCGAGCCTGTACCAGTAATAATGCTACCGATGCACGCGATGCGGTATTAAGCTGGGCCAATGCCCTAGAAATCAAACATCGGTTCGTCAATCTGAACCAGGTATCCAGCTATTACGCTAATCCGTTAAAGCAGCAGTTAGATTTGTTGAACCGGAGCATTTACAGTGAATCAACCGGGGACTGGAACGGTGAATCGCTCTGGCGAACCTGCGAGGAATTAGCCAATGAACATATTTCAGGTGATGAGATCGCTGCTTTAAACGGGTTGCATCCGCTCAATCCATGAAGTATTAATCAGAGGTTCCCTGGATTAAAAATAGTCGTTAATCGGTAATTTTTACCCGGCAAGCCAACAAATTCCCTGGGATTCGGGTTGCCCCAACGCGAGGTATACGCCCGGCGCGAACCTGCGCCGTATTGGGTGAATAAAATCGGTGCAGGATTACACCCTGTTGGAATACCGAAATATTATAAACCGGGCAAGCTCAACCCGATGTAAACTATTGATTATGGTTATAATTGGTCTATAAATATATTGGGAAAGCCCTGACGTGACTGAAACATCTCTGGCTTGTATTAACCCAATAAGTGACCGAATGACTGGTTGATAGTTTGCAACAGGGAGTTTCAAGACGAAAGCCAGATGCGGACGTGCGCCGCATTAATAACTATAGATTTTTTACCTTGTAAGCCTCGACCGGATAGCCATGGAATTTCTTGAATACTCCACATATTTCGATCCTGACGAATTTCTATTTGAAGAAGGTGACCCTGGAGAGTGCGCTTATATCATCGAATCCGGTTCAGTCGAGGTGTCGCTCGATAAAGGTGGCAGGAAACTGGTCATAGCGATTCTCGGTGCGGGAGAAGTACTCGGCGAAATGGCGATCATCGATAACTGTCCGCGCACGGCGACTGCACGCGCGATTGAACGTACAAAAGTAACGGCAATTCCACTCGATTATGTGGAGCAGAAAATTGAAAATGCCGACCCGACCGTGCGCTTGTTTTTGCTGCTGATCATGGAGCGATACCGCGATTTGCTCAGCCGCTTATCACATGTATTTGAAGGCATGTCAACGTTTCAGCCCGAAGCATCAAAGGAGGTGGATGCCACCCCGACCCTGGAGCTGAGAAATGTCGTGGCGCAATACGTGGAAATGCAAAAACGCATCAACACCGCTGTGAATAAGCCCTCTTCCAAATCAGACAAGATCTCTATCGGTGAATCAACGCTGCAAGATACCAAGATGCTGGTTATCGAAGAAAAGAGGCTAAAATCGGCGCTGATGAAAGAAGAGTTTCGTCTTCACTACCAGCCGATTATCGAGTTGACCACTAAAAAGATAGTGGGTTGTGAGGCACTCGTGCGCTGGCAACATCCCTCCGGGAAGTTATTCCCACCGTCTCGTTTTATAGCGAAGGCTGAAGAAACCGGCCTGATCATTAATCTAGGCTACTGGATCGCCGAGCAGGCCTGTCTCTTCCAGGCACGACTTGGCAATGAATTTAAACAGCCCCTGTTCGTCAGCATTAATCTTTCAGGAAAACAATTCGAAGACCAGTTACTAATCCCAACGCTTGCCAGCATCATGGACAAGGCTGGCGCTGCCCGCGAGCTGATCAAATTCGAAATCACCGAGAGCCTGTTGGTGGCCAACCCGGAGCTTGCCAGCAAGTCGCTACACGAGTTAAAGGAAACAGGCGCAAAACTGGCTATCGACGATTTCGGTACCGGGTATTCAAGTTTTAGTTACCTGCATCGTTTTCCGTTCGACACGTTGAAAGTTGACCGCGCTTTTGTGAATGCGATGCTGCGAAACAAGAAAAGTAACCAAATAATCAAAACCCTGGTTAATCTGTCGCACGACCTGGGCATGGACGTGGTTGCCGAGGGTATCGAAACCGATCGCGAGGCCGATCTGTTGGAACAGTATAATGCCGAATATGGACAGGGATATTATTTCTCCAGGGCAGTGACTGAAGAAGAGCTTATTAAGCTGTTATAATACCCGCATCTTAACATTGCGGGTTATCGATGGAATTCCTCGATCTCAATAATCCGGTCATACTGGGGCTGGCGATTAGCGGATTGGTATTGTTAATGATAGCGGCTTATTTCTGGTCGTTGCAAAGACAAGGCAGCCGCGATTTACAGATTCTTACCGAAGCCAATAGTGATATTGCTACCGACCTGGCATTGGCCCGGCAAGGCCAGGAACAATTACAGAAACTCAACGAAGAACTTAAAATCAGCTTCAGCGACGAGCAACAGAGCAACCGCGATTTTAACGAAAAGCTACACAGCGCTGAGAAAACTATCCAGACGCTGAGAATTGAGCAACAAAAAGACCAGGAATTCAACGAAAAAAGACTGCAGCAGTTTGAAGAAAGTAAAAAGCAGCTCAAAATTGAATTTGAAAATCTCGCCGGGAAAATTCTCGATGAAAAAGCTAAAGTGCTCGGTGAAACAAGCCAATCTTCGATAGATTCGCTACTCAAGCCGTTTCGCGAACAGATCGAAGGATTTCAAAAGCGGGTCAATGAAGTGCATACCGAATCGGTGAAGGGTAATGCTTCGCTAGAGAGTGAAATTAAAAAGGTCCTGGATATTGGTTTGAAAATGAGTAAGGACGCCGATAACCTGACCTCAGTGCTGAAGGGAGATTCACAGAAAATAGGCGGCTGGGGAGAGGCCCAACTGGAACGTACCCTGGAAATGAGTGGCTTGGTGGCGGGCACCCATTTTGAAAAACAGACCTCGTTCAAAGATGCCGACGGCCGGCGCAGGCAAACCGATTACCTGATCAACGTGCCTGGCGGCAAGCAAATGATAATCGACAGCAAGGTGTCGCTGGTGGCTTATGACAAGGTGGTTGCAGCCGACTCCGCGGAATCGCAGGCCCTGGCACTGACTGAACATGCCAATTCGGTCAAGCGACATATTGATGATTTGTCGAGTAAAGACTATACCAATTTAATTGGCATCCGCAGCCCGAGTTTCGTATTGATGTTTATGCCGATAGAGCCCGCGTATATTGAAGCGCTAAAACACGAAAAGGATTTATTTTCTTACGGCTATGAAAAAAATATAGTCCTGGTGTCGCACACCACGCTGATACCCATTTTGCGGACCGTAGCGAACCTGTGGATGATGGAACGCAGCAGCGAGGAAGCAAGGGAAATCAGCGAGAAGGCGGGAGATATTTATAACCAGGTTTGCGAGGTTGCAATTCGACTGCAGAAACTGGGTGGCAGCCTGACCGCGGCGTCCAATCACTATAACGACACCTTGACTTCGCTGGCAGGTCGACAGGGCTTGCACGGCAAGGTCGAGCGCTTTAGCAAATTGTCGACCAGGGTCAGCAAATCGATGCCGAAACTTGAGCCGCTGCATAAGGATTTGGAGCAGGGGCGTCTTGAATTGATTATCGAGCCAGTAGTAGAGATTGAACCGGATACCGAGGATTTAAAATCAGAAGCCAGGCTCGACGCCGAAGTCGAGAAATGAGCATTGGCGACCCGGCTTTAACAACCTATGTGCTTGAATTTTATATTATTAACCCAATTTAGATCCTGAGGGAAGCCTGGTCTATTCAGGTCTTCCACCAGGCGGGATACTAGTGCACGACTATTACTCTTCGTATCGCTGCAATCCGACTGTGGAGTAATGGGTTCCGGAACATTTACGATCAATGAAATACCAGGATTATTATCAAATATTAGGCGTCCCGCGGGAGGCTTCTTCTGCGGATATCAAAAAGTCTTATCGCAAACTAGCAAGACAATATCATCCCGATGTCAGCAAAGACGCCGCGGCCGAGGAAAAATTCAAGGAAGTCAACGAAGCCTACGATGTACTGAAAGACGCTGAAAAACGCCAGGCTTATGATCGCTTTGGTACTGACTGGAAGCACGGTCATGAATTTAATCCCGGTGGCTACGCGAGCGCCGGATTCCCCGGCGGTGATTTCAGTGATTTCTTTGAATCGATATTTAGCGGCGGTTTCCAGCAGGGTTCGCCGTTTCGCCAGGCTCCGCAAAAAGGTGCGGACCATCATTTGAAACTCGATATCACGCTGGAGGAAGCCTACCGGGGTGGTTCCAAAACAATTCAATTTTCGCAAATACCCGCCAGTGGTAACCAGCTTGCCAGTGCAAAAATGAAAAAGTTGAAGATCAACATTCCCAGGGGAGTGACCAGCGGCCAGAAAATTCGCCTGGCCAGGCAGGGCCAACCCGTAGCCAATGGTGGCGAAGCCGGTGATCTCTACCTTGAGATGAATATATTACCGCACCGATATTTCAAGCTGGACAATCAGGACGTCAACCTGCGTTTGCCGGTGACACCCTGGGAAGCGGCCAGGGGCGCAACTCTCAAAGTGCCGACGCTGGATGGTAATGTCGAGCTCAAGATCAAGGCCGGGGTGCAATCCGGGCAAAAAATGCGCCTTAAGGGTAAAGGCATGCCGGGTAGTAAAAACGGGGATCAATTCGTCGAAATTCTGATCCACACACCGCCCGCGGATAGCGCAAAGGCGGAAAAGTTCTATCGTGATATGCAAAAACAGTTTGATTTCAATCCACGATCCTTTTGAGCAGGCTGATACCAGTAAGGCACTAATGAGATTTCGCGCCCTGTTATTGATAGTGGCTATTTCTGCGCCAGCCTGGGCGGCATTGCCGATTTCGCTTGACGGACAGAAGTTGCCGAGCCTGGCCCCGATGCTGGAGCAAATTACCCCAGCGGTGGTTAATATTGCGACGCGCGGTCGTACCAAACGACGAATTGAATTGTCCCTGCTCGACGACCCATTTTTTCGGCGATTTTTTGGTCGACCCAGCATCGAGAGAATACAAGAGACCCGGAGTCTCGGTTCGGGCGTTATCGTCGATGCCAAAAATGGTTACGTGTTGACCAACAACCATGTCATCAAAGACGCATTTGAAATAACCGTGACCCTGTCAGATGGGCGCGAAATGTTGGCTAAAATTATCGGCAGTGACCCGGATACCGACGTCGCTGTACTCCAGGTGCAGACGGACAATTTGACCCAGGTACCGATGGCCGACTCGAGCCGCCTGCGGGTAGGCGATTTCGTAGTCGCGATCGGCAATCCCTTTGGCCTCGGACAAACGGTAACCTCGGGTATCGTATCGGCACTGGGTCGCTCTGGCCTCGGCATCGAATCCTACGAAGATTTCATTCAAACCGATGCGTCGATCAACCTCGGAAATTCGGGTGGTGCGTTGGTTAACTTGCGTGGTGAACTGGTCGGTATCAATACCGCAATCTTCGGCACCGGTGGCGCTAACAGTGGCAATATTGGAATCGGTTTTGCGATTCCGATCAACATGGCCTACGACATCATGCAGCAATTGATCGACTACGGCGAAGTACGACGCGGTCGCCTGGGTGCACAGGGGCAGGATCTGACGCCACAGCTTGCGCAGGCGTTTGACCTGGACCTGAGCAGCGGTATTATCATTACTCAAATCGAAAACGGGTCACCGGCGTACAAGGCCGGTTTGCAAGTAAGCGACGTCATCGTATCGGCCAATGGCAAGAAGATTCGAAGCGCGGGCGATATACACAACCTGGTCGGTCTGCTACGCATCGGTCAGTCAATCGACCTGGTGCTATATCGCCAGGGTAAACAGTTAAATTTGACCGCGGTGATCCAACCGTTTGAGATTCCGGTGGTTGAAGGGGTTCGTTGGAATAAAAAGCTGGCCGGTGCAAAAATTGGTGAAATTCGCGAATCCAGTTTGCAGAGGGGGTCGGTATCTTATTTGCAGGTCATCGAGGTCGAGCGAGATTCGAACGCATGGCAGGCAGGTATTCGAAAGGGCGATATACTGTATTCGATCAATAAACAGCTAATTCAAAACCACGACGAAGCCCTCAAGATAATCGAGGCTAACCACGATGGTATAATACTGAATATCCAACGGGGTGGGCGCGAGCTATACCTGCTCCTTAAATAAACCAATATAGCATGACTAAACTAACCCACTTCAACGAATCTGGTGAGGCCCACATGGTCGATATCGGTGACAAGGATTCCACCGCCCGTCGGGCCGTGGTGAAGGGCCGTATCAGCATGAAAGACCAGACCCTGGCATTGATTAATCAGGGCAAGCACAAAAAAGGCGACGTGCTCGGTATCGCTCGAACGGCCGGTATTATGGCGACTAAACGCACCGCTGATTTAATCCCACTTTGCCACCCATTATCGCTCACCCATGTTTCGGTCGATTTTGCCATCGATGAAGTGAACAACAGTATTGAATGCACGGTTATCACCGAGACGCGTGGGCAAACCGGTGTCGAGATGGAGGCGCTTACTGGCGCCCAAATCGCTCTTTTGACGATTTACGATATGTGCAAGGCGGTGGATCGGGGTATGGTGATCGGCGAAATTCGCCTGATCGAAAAATCGGGTGGCAAGTCCGGGCACTGGAAGTCGACCCGCTGATTAACCTGTCTCTGCGAGCGCTAGTCGTTTAGTATTTTAAATTCACCGGTTGGCCATGCGGCGTAGCCAGGTAAGCCTGTTCCCAGGCATCGCGTTTGTTCGAGACTTCAGTTTCTGTAATATCGGTATATTGATCGAGCAGTTGCTCAAGCGCCCTTAGTACGGCCTTGTAATAGGTCGTGATATTATCGCTGGCGCCGGAAAGCCGCGCCTTTTTTAACTCGCTACCGAGGCTATCTGACCAGGCCGTCGCCCCGATCGTCCCATTGGCGATCAGTGTATCGACCATCGCCAGTACCTGTGCCTGCCATGGCTCGTCGAACACCGGCTCACCATCCATGCGCTTGAACGGCTTAATCCTGGGCCGGGGCAAGGTAACTCTCCCACAGGTCAATAAACACACGATCCTTTCGGTTTCCAGCTTCAATCCACAGGTCGCCGGCTTCGAATACGACCGAGTAAATATGTTGAGCTATCTCGTTACCCTGTGCGCTTGCGTCGGCAAATACGTGGGCGCCATGGTGGGCGTGAATCACTCCCGGTTTGCCCCGTGCATAGGCGGGTAAGCGGGTATGGTGGCGCGGTAGCAGCTGCCTGGTGAAGACTCGATCACCCACCCGGTAGGCCGGCTGCGCTTCAATTTCACGGTCGAATCGGTAAGCCTGTGCTCCGATTTCGGCGAAAATGTCCTCGTTATCCTGCGACGGCTGCTGATTGGCAGGTATGGCAGCCGATTGGTTAGAGACGATTTCATCCAGTGTCAGTACACCCGAATCGATAAAGGCTGCAATATGGGTTTGCGCCCAGGAATCAAAATAAGGACGCGATAGATAATCGACCGGATCGATCAACTCGCGTACATGGCGCCACCAGTCGATGGTCCAGTCCGGTGAGCGGGCGCATTGCGCGATTGCCCACATGCGGCCCTCCCAGTCCGCGTGAAACGGGACTTCAACCTCGTCGACATCGATAGGTCCGAAACCCTGTTTGCCACCCAGGTCATGTACGCCGTCCATTAGATTTAGCCCTCTGATCCCGGTGACAAGGCTCGGTGGGTGCCAATCATCGAGTTACGAGTGACCAGTTTTGCAAGCGCCGCTTCGCTGAATCCCTGCGTGGCCTCGGGCCGTTGCGGTAAAACCAGGTATCTCAGCTCGGCGGTACTGTCCCAGACGCGAACCTCGATGTCGTCATCCAGGTCAACCCCGAATTCCTCCAAAACACCGCGCGGGTCACGTACCGCCCGCGAGCGATAGGCTGCCGTTTTATACCAGTTAGGTGCGATCCCGAGGATAGAAAACGGGTAGCAGGAACACAGCGTACAAACCACCAGGTTGTGGATAGTCGCGGTATTTTCGACTACCTTCAGGTGGGCGGTAGCCTTTCCCAGGTAACCAAGTTCGTCGATTGCGGATACCGCATCTTGCATCAGTCGTGACTTGAACCCAGGGTCGGCCCAGGCTTTGGCAACCACGAGCGCACCGCGTTTTGGCCCCACCTCCTCGGAGTAGGCTTCCACCCAGGCGTCGATAGTCGTACTGTCTACCAGGCCTTTCTCGACCAGCAGGCTTTCCAGCGCCTTGACTCGCAGAGACGACTCCGATGGTAGATGGCTGTGCAGGTGGCGGTGGATTTTGCTTACTGCGTCTGGGTCGAAACTTGTCATCTAATATCAGCCCCGTTCGAGCAGGTTGCGCAAATCGATTATCGCTGCATTAGCGCGCGAAATATACGAGGCCATTACCAGCGAGTGATTGGCAAACATACCGAATCCACTACCATTCATGATCACCGGACTCCATAGCGCTTTCTGGGTTGCTTCCAGCTCGCGAATGATTTGACGTAAACTGATCAGCGCGTTCTTCTTTTTCAGAGTGGGTGCAAAATCCAGCTCGACAGCCTTGAGGAAATGCAATAACGCCCAGGATGCCCCGCGAGCTTCGTAAAATACATCGTCAATCTCGTACCAGGGTGTTTTGACCGTGATTTGCTGATTCACCCCGGTTGACTGGACCGCCCCGGGATCACCGGCGAGGTCTGTATTCAAGCGCGTTTGTCCCACGCTGGCGCTCAGTCTTTGCGACAGGCTGCCGAGGCGTTTTTCGACCTGGCTTAACCAGTCTGTCAAATTGTCGGCGCGGGCATAAAACTGCGCATCCGGATTACCCGGATCCTGCAGACGTTTGAGGTATCCATAAAGCGCGTCTGTACCTTCCTGGTAGACATTCTCGGTCGCTGGGAAAATCCACGAGCGGCTATCGAAATTGAACTTCGGCTCGGCGATGATCAGATCTTTATCTTCGGTTGACTGTGATTGCGAGCGACTGAAATCGTTACGCATCGAACGCGTAATATCGCGCACCTGTACCAGCACGCCGAACTCCCAGTTGGGGATGTTATCGAGCCAGATCGAGGGTGGTAGAATATCGTTGCTCAAATACCCCCCGCGTTTGTTCAGCAGGGTTTCCACCGCCACGATTGCACTGGCGGTGGTATAGCTGCCGGTAGTCGGGGTGCCGCCGGTTGAGCGTGCCATGTCTGCTGTGGCAGCGATAATATCAAATATTTCCGGCTCTTCACTCCAGTAGCTACCGAGCCCGATTAAAAAAACCATGATTAATAGCACCGGCAGAAATAACCATTGCCTGAGTTGACCCTTCCCCCCCGCAACGCTCCTTCGGTTCTTCATCTGCGCAAGCCATGCTTCCATTTTGTCTTTCATTTTCTTGATTCAGCACCCTATTCATGCCACATTGTGGTCATTATAAACGGATGAAAAATTATGTCAGGAATAGCGCGGAAGATATTAAAAATACTCGTTTATACCATCCTGGTCTCGCTGCTATTCATCGCTACCGCTGCGGGTATTTTCGTCACGACCTTTGACGCGAACCTGTACAAACAGGATTTGAGCGAACTGGTTCGGCAGCATACTGGCCGAGACCTGCAATTTTTTGGCGATGTTAGTTTGACAATTTACCCCACGCTCGGAATGAAAATTGGCGCCATGAGTTTTTCCAATGCGCCCGGCTTTAGCGCGCCATCGATGGTCAAGGTCAACAAGGCCAGTATCAGCGTCGATCTGGCTTCGCTGATCACGTTCAACCCACAGATCGATCAGTTGTTGCTGGAAGATCTGGAAATCAACTTGCAAACAAACAAAGCTGGCAAAACAAATTGGGACGATCTGGTCAAGCCAGATACCCAGGCAGCCACCACCTCTATGGAGTCGGGTGCCGGGGCAACCGATAGCGATGCTACACCGATCGGGATTGAGGGCAGCTTCGGTGGCATCAATATGCAAAATGCACGTTTGTTGTGGCAAGACGAGCAGGCCGGTGTCGAGTATCGTATTAGCGATTTCGACCTTAAAACCGGGCGCATCACCGCCGACGAACCGTTTGTACTGCAAATGCACCTGGCCTTGCAAAGTGGGGATGAAATTTCTGCGAGCGTGGATCTGGAAGCCATGATTCAGTACATGATCAATGATAATCAACTTAAAATCGATGATTTGAATATCGATATCGCGGCCGAGGGCAGTGTGCTGCCAAAGGGTCAGGTGCAGATTGGTATTGCCAGCCAGTCACTGCTGTTCGACGTACAACGAAACGCAGTAAAAATGGACGGATTTGAATTCAGGCTAGACGACATTCGGCTCGGCGGCACCGTGAATATCACTGATTTTTCGCAACCGGCGCTGGAATTCGATCTCGCCACGGAATTACTCGATCTCGATGCCCTGCTCGGAACGCCACCGGTAAAGCAACAGGCAACAGTCGCAGCGCCGACCAGCGATGTGGGCGCAGACCTGGAAGATGTTGAAATTGCCCTGCCGATGGAGCTGCTGCGCTCTCTTCATGTCAGTGGCCGTATTTCAGTGGGGCAAATTAAACTCCAGAACCTGCTGCTTGAAGACGTCAAGCTCAACATTGTCGGTAAGAATGGTTTACTCAAGATCGATCCGATCACGATGAAACTGTACGGTGGACAATTTCAGGGGGGTGTTCAAATTGATGCCAGGGGGCAGCAACCAAAGTATCGCGTCACTGAAAAATTGAGTGGCGTACAAATGGGCAAACTACTGAACGATTTAATCGGTGAAGACCGGGTTAGCGGTGTAATGGCCGCCAGTATCGAAATAAACACCCGCGGGGAATGGCTGAGCGAGTTGAAAAAGAATAGCAACGGCGTGATCAGCATAACCCTCAGGGATGGGGCGTTAAAGGGTTTCAATTTACGCTATTCGATAGACAGGGCGAAGGCGAAACTGCGGAAACAACCGGAACCGCCCGAAGCGCAGCAGTCCACCGACTTTTCTTCACTGAGCCTGAGCGGCAAGCTCAGGCGGGGAATATTTAGCAGCGATGATCTCAACCTGCAGGCCCCACTACTGCGGGTCAGCGGTGAGGGTAAAGCCAACCTTAATGACAACACGGTCGACTACCTGGTGAATGCCAAACTGGTCGGCACCGTGGCCGGGCAGGGAGGTGGTGGAATTGATGAACTCAAGGGCTTGCCGATACCGGTACGCATTAAAGGTCCATTCGAATCACCAGATATTGATGTGCAAATTGACGAAATGCTCAAGGGTATCGCCACCAAACGCCGCGCTGAAAAACAGGCTAAATTGAAAGCCGAGATCGACAAGCAAAAAGCCGAACTGGAGCGGCAGCTGAAAGCGGAAAAGGCCGCGCTCGAAGCTGCAAAGCAACGCGAACGCGAAAAGCAAAAACAGGTACTGAGAGCCAAAAAGAAAGCAGAGAAACAAAAGGCACTAGACAAACTTTTGAAATTGCTGGAATGACGAATAAGTTGTAGCAATCATGCCTTCAAGCCCACCACTGGCTCCGCCCGATTTCGCACGATCGGTTTTGCACTGGTATCATCAGCACGGGCGCAACGATCTACCCTGGCAGCTAGACAAAACGCCCTATCGTGTCTGGTTGTCGGAAATCATGTTGCAGCAAACCCAGGTTGCGACGGTGATCCCCTACTACCATCGATTCCTCGATAATTTCCCCAGTATCCGGTCGCTGGCAGACGCTTCGATCGACCGGGTATTGCAGTACTGGCAGGGGCTCGGCTATTACGCGCGTGCCAGAAACCTGCATCGGGCGGCACAAATAATTCGCGACGAACATGCCGGTCAATTACCACAGCAGATGGACTGGTTAATAAGCCTTCCGGGTATTGGTCGTTCCAGTGCGGGGGCAATATTAAGCCTGGCCTGTGGTCAGAGCTGGCCGATACTCGATGGCAACGTGAAACGCGTACTGGCACGGTGCTTCCAGGTAAGGGGCTGGTACGGGAAAAGCAAAACCATGAAGGCGCTTTGGCAGATCGCCGGGCAATTAACCCCCGCCCGGCAAACCGGCGAGTACAACCAGGCGATGATGGACCTGGGAGCGATGGTTTGCGTTAAAGTCAGCCCCCGCTGCGAGGTTTGCCCGCTGACGCATTGTTGCGCGAGTTTTAAGCAGGGAACACAGTCAATTTTCCCCGAGAAGAAACCGCCTAAACCCAAACCAAATAAGCAAACCCTGATGCTATTACATCGCTACCAGGACCGGGTTCTGCTCCATCGAAGACCGCCCACCGGAATCTGGGGAGGCCTCTGGTCACTTCCCGAAGTGGCCGGCAATGAAGATATCGCCGACTGGCAAACCTGTTATCTCGAAGGCACCCAACCCCCCGACGAGATAATATCCAATGTCCTGAAACACCAGTTCACCCACTACAGCCTGGATATATCGCTAGCCGTGATCGATCTGGATGAATTACCCCGCAAAGTAGCCGAC
>Ga0209988_10000200_pt1 | contig 33993 bp, 31 predicted proteins | sample N075metaG_FD_183115 | JGI IMG/M metagenome (GOLD analysis project Ga0209988, IMG submission 183115) | Deep subsurface microbial communities from Kermadec Trench to uncover new lineages of life (NeLLi) - N075 metaG (SPAdes) (version 2) | ecosystem: Environmental > Aquatic > Marine > Ocean trench... | reverse complement strand
CTCAGATCCAGCGACGAATCGAGCGCCTGTTCCCAGGAAACCTCCTGGCCGGTGTACGCCGACATCCGGCCCATGATGGCCGTCAGCGTCGACTCGGCGACTTGCCGGGCCTCGTTGCGGCCGGCCCCGCTGTCGATGCTGCTGAAAAGGTCGCGGTGTTCCTGCACGTAGGGGTTCGGGTTCTCGCCCTCGAAACGCCAACCGTTCTCCCGTTCGATGACTGCGTGGCCCGACCGGAGGATCGCCGTGCCGTGTGTCCCGCGAATGACCTCCTCGACCCGGCCCGCACAGCCGTCGATCTGGCGGCACATACTGGTGAGGAAGACGCCGCCTGGGTACTCGTACTCGATGGCGAAGTGATCGAAGACGTGCCCGTACGCCGGATCCGTCCTGACCTGCCGTCCACCGAGGCCCAGGGCGCGAATCGGATGGGTCCCCATGACCCAGTTGATCACGTCGAGATTGTGGACGTGCTGCTCGACGATGTGATCACCCGAGAGCCATGTGAAGTAGAGCCAGTTGCGTAGCTGCCATTCCATGTCCGACCAGCCGGGCTGCCTGGGATGCATCCACAGGCTGCCCATGTTCCAGTAGCAGCGGGCGGCCATGACCGCACCGAGCATCCGCCTGTGAATACGCTTGATTGCCGATTGGTAGCTCAGTTCGTGACGGCGTTGCGTACCGGCCACGATGCTGAGATTGCGTCGTTCGGCCTCGGCCGCCGCGGCGAGCACGATCCGGATGCCCGTCGGATCGACGGCGGCGGGCTTCTCCATGAACACGTGGCGCCCGGCGTCGACCGCAGCGGCGAGGTGCATCGGGCGGAAGTGCGGGGGCGTCGCGAGGATGACGACATCCAGGTCGTCGGCAAGCAGTTCGCGGTAGGCGTCGAAACCGACATGGCAGCGATCGCGGGCGACGACCGCGCGGTCGCCGGCCTCCGCCAGCCGTGTCCGGCAGCCGTCAAGGCGGTCCGCGAAGACATCGGCGAGCGCGACGATCCGAACCCGTGGCGAGGCCTCCAACGCGTTGAACGCGGCACCGGTTCCTCGACCGCCGCATCCGATGAGACCGATACGCACGACGTCGGAACCGGCCGCGTACGCGCCGCGTTCGGCGGTAATCGCGCCGACCGCCAGCGATCCCGCCGCCACCGTCGCCGTCGTCCTGATGAACTGCCGCCGGGTGACCTCGTTGAGACCGTCGCTCATTGCATACTCCTTGTTGCCTATGACGCCAGGACGCTGTCCATCCGTCCCGCGATGTCCCTGAGCCGATCCGCATCGCCGCCGGCGACTTCGGCCGTCGCCCATCCCCGGTATTCGATTGCCCGCAACGCCGCCATGACGGCCGGCCAGTCGCAGTCACCGTCACCGATCTCGACGTTGAAGCCCTTCCAGAGCCCCTCGTTGTCTCGTTTGCTGCGGCTGTATTCCTTGATATCGAGCTTGAGGACTCGTTTTCCGAGCGTCCGGATCCACTGATCCGGCCAGCCGTACCGCACGACGTTGCCGACATCGAAGTACCAGCCGATCCACGGGCTCTCGAACGAATCGATGTACCGTGCCGCTTCGAGCGGACTGAGCAGGAAATTGTTCCACACGTTCTCGATGGCGATTCGCACACCGAGTTGCTTTGCCAGCGGCAGTACCACCCGGATCTCCTGCTGGGAGCGTGTCCACGCGTCTGCGTAGGAAACCCGCCGATTCACCACGGCGGGAACCAGCAGCACCGTGTCGCCACCGTAACGGCGGCAGTCACGCAGGGCTCCTTCGAGCGCGTGTCGTCCTCGCGCGCGAACCACCGGGTCCGGATCCGACAGCGGGCTCTTCCAATGCACGGCGTCGACGACCCCGTGCACCGTGATACCCGTCAACGCGGCCGCCGCGCGAACCTCGTCGATATCGAGGTCGGCCGGGCTCGGCATCTCGACGCCGTCGAAGCCCAGCTCCTGCAACAGTCGGAACTTGCCCTCGACGGACAGGTCGACGTCGATCATGCCGAACTTGACGGCCTTGCGTATGCGTCCGGGTGTCTGGGGGCCGGCGCCGCCGAGCGTCGCCGCCGCCATCACGGCGCCCGTCGAGGCCAGGAATGTTCGTCGCGTCACCGTAACCATCACGCGACCGGTGCCGGGACCGTGTACCCGCCGGGCATGGCGACCGGTGGCATCTGGACTTCACCGAGCTCGTAGGCCGGCGGCGTCCAGTCCTCGGCGGAATTGAACGCCTGGTCCCAGGAGACGGTCTGGCCGGAGTAGGCCGCCATCCGTCCCAGGATCGCCATCATCGTGCTCCGGGTCATCCAATGCCCGTCGTTGATGGTCGTGCCGTCGCGGATTGCCGCGAACAACTCATTGTGTTCGACCTGGTACATGTTGGGGTGCTCGCCCTCGTAGGACCAGGGGTTCTCGCCCTTGATCACGTGGCTCGGCGCCCAGCCGTTGACGGCGCAGGTGCCGGCGGTCCCCATGACGTAGTCGGTGTTGTCGTAGGCGCAGTTCGGCATCTGCCGGCAGGTGTGAAAGCACCGTGCGCCGTCGGCGTACTCGTAAATGACGGTGAAGTGGTCGTAGACGTTGCCGCTCTCGGCACCGGTGCGCATGAGGCGTCCGCCGATGGCCGACGCACGAACGGGTGTGGCGCCGTTCATGGCCCAGTTGATCTTGTCGATGCTGTGGCACGCCTGTTCGACGATGTGATCGCCGGAAAGCCATCGGAAATGCCACCAGTTACGCAGTTGCCACTCCATGGGGGACCAGCCGTCACGACGCGCATGCTGCCCGATCGGACTGGCGTGATACGTGGTGTGCACGCTGACCACGTCGCCAATGGCGCCATCGTTGATCCGCTGGAAGGTCGCCCGCTCCGGGGAGCTGTACCGCCAGCAGAAGCCCGATACGAGGTTCAGTTGCTTCTGCCGGGCGTACTCGACGGATTGGAGCACCTTTCGGACTCCGGTTGCGTCCACTGCCATCGGTTTCTCGCAGAACACGTGCTTGCCGGCGTCAATGGCAGCGGCCAGGTGTGCGGGCCTGAAGTGCGGCGGCGTCGTGAGGATCACGACGTCCACGTCGGCTTCGAGTACGCGGCGGTAAGCGTCGAAACCGATAAACTGCCGATCCGCCGGCACCTTGACTCGCAGCGGCGCGTGGGGCCTGAGTCGGTCGAGGCTTGCCGACAGCCGATCGGGAAACATGTCGCCCATCGCCACCAGGACGACCGCCGGATCCGCGTCGAGTGCCTGGGTGGCGGCGCCGGTCCCCCGGCCGCCGCAGCCGATGAGACCGATGCGGATTGTGTCCGAGCCACCGGCGTGGACCAGCGGCGCGGCGAACAGCGCGCCGGCCGTCGCGCCCACGGCGGTCACGCGTACAAACTCGCGTCGGGTGATCGCGTCGGCCGGTCCGTTGTGTTCGGTCATCTTTGCTCTCCTGCCTGGCTATCCGACTCGCACACGACCCGGAACCCGACGAAGCCGGCGTCGGCCAGCCACCAGACGCTCCTGGGGATCTGCGGATCGCTCTGGTTCCAGGCCGCCGAGGGCGAAACCCGCGCGGCACAACCGAGCCCCTCCATCGAATCCCGATACGAGCCTCCAAGTGTAACCGGCAGGCCGTCGGTCCCGGTGCACCATTCCGACGCATTGCCGTACATGTCGTGCAATCCGGCGGCGTCGGCTTCCCGCGTGCCGACCGCGTGCGTCTTGAAGTCGGCGTTCCCGCGGTACCACGCGTACCGCCCGACCTCGGCCGGGGGGATCCGCCCGAGATCGCAGGCAAACCGCCACTCGGCCTCGGTCGGCAGCCGGTACCGGCGGTCGGTCTTGCGCGAGAGCCAGGCACAGAATGCCATGGCCCCCTGGTCCGACACCGACAGCACGGCGTACCCGGCGTGCCCGAACCCGCGGTCCATCGAGATATAAGGCTTGCTTGGCTGCGTGACGGCGTCGGCGGCGGTGTCGTCCCCGCGCGCGTCAAGGCCGTACACGAAGACGTCATACGCATCCCACGTCACCTCGGTGCGGCCGATCCAGAACGGCTCATCGCCGTGGGCCGGATCACCCGGCACCGGGATCATGGTGAAGGCGACTGCGGTGCCGTCGATCGTTTCGGTAAACTGGGCGTTCGCCGCCGACACCGGTGGTGCCGTAATGCGATCGCTCTGGGCACAACTCGTGACCAACATGACAAGCAGGATGGGGATGGTCCTTGTCATCGCATCGCCGAACGCCACGCAGCGATTCGAATATACAGAGATCCACATGGGCGTCGAGGCCCGCGTGGTGCTGCACGCCCCGGACGCGGCGTCGGCGAAACAGGCCGCCCGTGCTGCGTTCGACCGCATCGCCATACTCGATTCGATCCTGAGCGACTACCGGCCCGACAGCGAACTCATGCGTGTCTGCGCCGACGGCCGCACCGGCCGTCGGACGGTCACGCCGGATCTGTACCGCGTGCTCCGGCGGGCCCGCGACATCGCGGTGCGTAGCGACGGTGCTTTTGACGTGACGGTCGGACCGCTGGTGCGGCTCTGGCGCCAAGCCCGACATGAGCACCGCCTGCCCGACCCGTCATCGATCGCAGCGGCCATGAATCGCGTCGGCCATGCCTACCTGGTCGTCGACGACACGGCGCCGGCGATCGAACTGTTGCGGCCGGGGATGCTGCTGGACCTCGGCGGGATCGGCAAGGGCTTCGCCGCCGACGAGGCGCTGGCGGTACTGGCCGCTGCCGGTCATACGCGGAGCCTGGTCGACATCGGCGGCGACATTGCCGTCGGTGACGCGCCACCGGGCGGTACCGGATGGCGGATTTCGTCGGGCGCGTCGCAGCAGGCGTTGCACCTGGCGAACTGTGGCATCGCAACGTCAGGCGACACCGAACAGTTCGTTGAGATCGACGGGGTCCGCTATTCTCACATCGTCGATCCCGCGACCGGACTCGGACTCACGAATCGCGCCGCAGTCACGGTGATCGCCGCGGACGCGACGACGGCCGATGCGCTGGCGTCGGCCGTCAGTGTTCTCGGGCCCCGGCGCGGCCGAGCGCTGCTCGAGGGTTTCCAGGACGCGTCGTCCGTCCCGGGCGAGCGATGACTCGTCAGGGGCGACCGACCGACGTGTTGGACGGTGTGAGGTCCTTCATATGCGGGACCTTGGCGTCCTTGGGCGCAAACCGCCCACCCAGGAACACTCCGCCGGGCAACGGTTCGTAGAGCTCGACGGCGATCTGCGACACCGGCATGTCGAGCCCCCTGAAGGCCGGCTCATTGCTTGGCGTCATCGACACGACCACCATGATCGGGCCGGCATCGTCCGGGACATGGCTGAGCGGTTTCGTCGCCGCGTCGTCGCCCGGCCCGAAAACGTCCATGATGCCCATGTGGGTATCGCTGTAATACCACCGCTGCACCGCCTGCTTGTCCTCGAACCACGCGAAGATCAACTGCTTGCCGCCGCGGGTGCTCGCGAGCTCAACGCCAAGGCACCCGCGGACCTGTTTCAGGCCGCCGACAAGGTCGGGAATCGGGCCCCTGGCCCCGCCTTCGGGTTGTGTCCACGCCACGGCTGCCGCCACGCCCAGGACCGCAAGGGCAGTGACACCGCTGAGAGTTCGTCGAGTCATGGTGTATCCTCCTGGCCCAGCCCATTGGAAGGGGCCTTCCCGGATTTCGCGGGAACGGGCTCGGGTTTGAACGAGGCGAGCAGGGCGTCGTAGGACGCATCCCAATGGCGCACCGTTTCGGTCGGTCCGACGACCTTGAAGTAGTAAGGCCCCACATCGGTGTACAGGACCGACGCATGCAGGCTCCGGTCGGGTCGATTCAAGTGCTCGCCCGTCGCGGTCCGGGCGGTATAAGTTCCGTCCACCTGGATCGTGTGCACGACAAGACCACCGGCCTCGTGATGTTCGACTTGTGCGACCTCGATCGACGGCCGCCCATCCGGCTGTCGGAACTGGCTGGCCCAGCGTTCGATGTTGGCGTCCACCTCGCCCGTCCCGGCGTTACCAAAGTAATAGACGACAATTCGGGCATCACCGATTTCCTTGTTCTCGCCGGGAAGGCGGTACTGGATCAGGCGGTGATCGCTCGTCGGATCCTCTCGGATCCACCCGGTCGGCGCTTTGTAGCTCATACCGGGCATGGTGACGCGATAACAGCCGGCGAGTGCGAACAGCAGTGCCGCCAGACCCAGCAATAACAACGTGTGTCTCATGGAATTGATGATACTAAACCAGCGCCGCCAGCAGGTCTTCCAACAGCTCCTCGGCGTCCTCGATGCCGACGGAGAGTCGCACCAGGCTGTCGGTCACACCGAGCCGGCGACGATCATCGGGCGCCACGTTCGCATAGGCAGTCACGGCCGGACGGATGACCAGGCTCTCCACGCCACCAAGGCTCACCGCCTCGAGCGGGATAGTCACACGCTGCAGGAATCGAACGGCCGCGGGCAACCCGCCGGTGAAGTCGAAGCTCATCATCCCGCCGAAGCCCTCGAACAACTCCACGGCGCGGGCATGGCCCAGGCTCGATTCCAGTCCGGGATAGTTGACGACGCTGATCGCGGGTTGCTCGTTCAGGGACCGGGCGATCCGCAACGCGGTTTCGTTCTGCCGCCGGACGCGCAACGCAAGCGTCTTTATGCCCCGATGCAGCATGCCGCAGGCGTGTGGATCGAGCGTCCCGCCAAGGTGGTTCAGCAGCGGTCGAATTGCGCTGATCAGGCTCGCCCGGCCGATGATGGCGCCGGCGGCAACGTCGCTGTGGCCGTTGAGGTATTTGGTGCAGCTGTGCAGCGAGAGATCGAACCCGATCTCGGCGGGTCGGAAGTTGACGGGGCTGGCCAGCGTGTTGTCCACCATCGAGACCAACCCGTGTTGGCGGGCGAACTCGACCACACCCCGAAGATCCGGCACCTGCATGAGTGGATTGGTGATCGATTCCATGTAGATGGCCCGGGTGTTGTCGCGGAGCGCCGCGGACCAGCTCGCCGGATCTTCCGGATCGACGAAGGTGAACGCGATGTCGAACCGAGGCAGGTCGTCGACGACGAATCCGCGTGTGCCGCCGTACGGGCAGTCGAGCAGGAGAAGGTGATCTCCCGCCCTCAGCAGGCCGAGCAGCGCTGTGGAGATCGCCGCCATCCCGCTTGAGGTGACCAGGGCGTCCTCGGCCCGCTCCAGGATCGCCAGCTTGTCGTGCAGGACCAGATGGTTCGGCGTGTTGTTGAGCCGGACGTAGCGTATCGCGTGGTAGTCCGTCTCGCCCTCGTAGATATAGGTCGAGGTCTGGAAGATCGGCATCGCGACCGCGCCGCCGATGCGTGGCTCAGGTTCTCCGGCGTGCACGGCCTCGGTATCAATCGCCCTGTATGTGGTCGTGGTCATGGTGTGCTTCCTATTGGCGTTTGCGAAGAATCAACTACAGTATCTTCGCAGGCCGGCGGCGATCGTCCCAAAGGAGCACATCGATGACGAAGATCACGGTCCGTCTGTTGCAGTTGAGCCTTGTGGTGACAGCGGGGACCGCGGTGGCGGTGCCCCCGACCGACGGCGACCTGCTGGAGCGGGCCCGGAACATCCTTCACCACACGCCGTTGATCGACGGGCACAACGACACACCGTGGCAATACCGCAAGCGTGTCGACCTCAAGCTCGACGGCCTGGACTTCGCGGGCGACCTCTCGACGCTCGACCCGCCGATGCACACCGATCTGGACCGGTTGCGGCAGGGTGGTGTCGGGGCGCAGTTCTGGTCGGTCTACATACCGATCTCGGTTCGTGGCGGGAAGCCCGGCGATACGAGGACGGTCATCGAGCAGATCGACTTCGTCAAGCGACTTGTCGACCGCTACCCGGATTACCTCGAGCTGGCCCTCACGGCGGATGATATCGAGCGGATTCACGCCGACGGCAAGATTGCCTCACTCATCGGCATGGAGGGCGGGCATTCGATCGAGGATTCGTTGGCCGTGCTTCGCGCGACCTACGACCTCGGCGCACGGTACATGACCGTGACCCACTCGAAGAACACGAACTGGGCGGATTCCGCGACCGACGACTCCCAGTTCGACGGCCTCAACGAGTTCGGGCGCGAGGTCATCCGCGAGATGAATCGGCTCGGCATGCTCGTCGACCTGTCCCACGTGTCGGCCGCCACGATGCACGACACGCTCGACATCACGGCGGCACCGGTGATCTTCTCGCACTCGTCGGCGTTTGCCGTCTGTAACCATGTCCGCAACGTCCCCGACGATGTGCTGCTGCGGGTCCGCGACAACGGCGGTGTCGTTATGGTCGTCTTCCTGGGGTACTACGTTTCGGAGGACCTGCGAACGTGGGCCGAGCGCCGGGGGGCCGAGCGATCCCGGCTCTCCGAGCTCCATCGCGGCGACAATGTGGCGATCACCGCCGAGCTGGCCGACTGGGATCGCGCCAACCCGAAGCCGCAGGCGACGATCGGGCAGGTCGTGGACCACATGGATCACATCCGTGACGTGATCGGCGTGGACTACATCGGCATCGGCGGCGACTACGACGGAACGTCGTCGTTGCCGGTCGGCATGGAGGACGTCTCGGCGTACCCGGACCTGATCGTGGAGATGCTGCGGCGCGGCTATACCGACGAAGTCGTCAGCAAGATCATCGGTCGCAACGTGCTTCGCGTGATGCGAGACGTCGAGGCGGTGGCGGCGAAGCTCCAGGGCGACCGGAAACCCTCCGAGGCGTTGTTCATTTTCGAGGATTCAACGGACTGACGGGCCCGAACCGCCGCTTCGGCCCCCGCGGTGAATCGACGCCCGGCCGAACCGGTCCTGGATGGTGTCGGTCACCTCGTCGAGACGGCGTCGCCGCTCGTCGGCGGCGGCCGTGAACAACTGGAGTTGTACGCCGTGGCTGCTCAGACGGCCGGCGCCGAACCCGATCAGCCGGACCGGCCGGTACGATCTCGACGCCCACCGGTCGAACAGTCTTCGCCCGGTCGACCAGAGGTGATCGCTGCGATTGGTCGGCTCGCCGAAGGACTGCGACCGCGTGATCGTTTCAAAGTCGCCGTAGCGGATCTTGACGGTCACCGTGCCGGCGCGCAGGCCGTGTCGCCGGAGCCTGGCTCCGACGTGCTCGCATTGGGCGAGCAGTACGTCGCGGACGGCCTCGGCATCCTCCACGTCGTGGGCGAATGTCTGCTCCTGGCTGATGCTCCTGGCGCCGCTGTCGGGGACGACCTCGCGGTCGTCCTCGCCTCGTGAAAGGGCAACCATCCGGCCGGCGTGGGTGCCGAGTACGCTGGCGAGAACGTCCGCCGGGTAATGCTGGAGATCGCCGAACGTCGTGATACCCACGGCGCCGAGTTTTTGCTCCGTCGCCGGGCCGACGCCCCACATCCGGCCGATCGGCAGATCCGCGAGCGTCTGTTCGATCCGCCGGGCGTCGATCACTGTCAGGCCGTCGGGTTTGTCCATATCCGAGGCGAGCTTGGCGAGAAACTTGTTCGGCGCGACACCGACCGATGCGGTCACGCCGACCTGCTCGGCGATCCGTTTCCGGATGGCTACGGCGATCTGACGCGGCGGCCCGTGGAGTCTTCGCGAGCCGGTGACGTCAAGAAACGCTTCGTCAATGCTCAGCGGTTGAACCAGCGGTGTGTAGGACTCGAGAATCTCGAAGACCTGCTCGGAGATCTCGTGGTAACGACGCCCACGCGGCGGCACGACGATCGCCGAAGGACAGTCCCGCAGCGCGATGGCCATGGGCTGGGCCGAATGACACCCGTAGGCCCTGGCCTCGTACGAAGCCGCCGCGACGACGCCCCTGGGCCCATCACCACCCACCAGCACCGCTTTGCCCCGCAGTTCCGGCCGGTCGAGCTGCTCCACCGACGCGAAGAACGCATCCATATCGACATGCAGAATCGAGCGGGAGGGCGGCATCCAAAATACAGTAGGCAAACGCCGGCCGCTAATGGAGTGTCGGCGGGAGATCCCAGGGCTGACGGACCTCCAGCGCGTCCCGCAGGCCCAGATGGCCGTCAGCGATTCGGTCAAGCCAGTCGGCGATCTCGACGAACGTCCAGCCAAGCGAATCGTTCATCAGCACGACATGCTGTATGAACTTTCCCTCGTTCGTGGGCGAGAACAGGAACGCCACGTCGGCGCCGGGGATCTCTTCCAGTGCGCCGATCGCACAGACCTGACGTGACCCGTTCGCTGCACGTTTCCGAAAGGTGCCGCGGACCTGCCGGTGTGGATTGGTCCGCAGCCATCTTGCCCAGCGTCGGATCACGTATGGGTGAACGGGCGTATGAAGTCCGCCACGCAGGCCGCCTGGATATCGCAAACAGTCGCGGTCGCCCTGGTATAGAGGCCTGTTCTGCAGGATCATCGTCAATCTCCCACCGCTGCCCGATGACCGTCGAGAGTTCGTCTCGCGCTCGATGAACGGCCTCCCGCCCAATCTAATTTGGTGAGAATCCGTTTCAACACCTTTGTGGCGAAATAGACCGACTTTCCGTAACGTATCCAGACGCTGCAAGGCACACTGGTCAAGATGCGTAGACGCGGCAAGGGGACAACGATGCGACCTGGATCATTGCTTGTCTACCGGTGATGACTGATCGACCACTACTCGTATACGACGGCGACTGCGGCTTCTGCCGCCGCCAGATCGCGAGGTGGCGGGATCTGACCGGTGACCGTGTCGAATACGCAACGGCCGACGAGGCCAGGCCCCGGTACCCGCAGTTGACCGCGGAGCTGGTCCGGGCAGGCGTCGTTCTGCTGACACCGGCCGGCGAAACGATCACGGGGGCAGGCGCGGTCGTGACCGCACTGGGAGGCTGGAGACTGTGGGCATACCGCCGCGTCCCCGGTGTCCGTGCGACCGCCGATTTCGTTTACAGACTTGTGGCCCGGCACCGTCACGCCGCTTCGGCACTGACCCGCGTCCTTTCCGGGCCCGATCCGGGGCCCGGCACGGCCGCGATCGCGTCGTGGGTCTTCCTGAGGCTCGTCGGTGTGACGTTCCTGGTCGCCTTCGTGTCACTGTGGACGCAGGTGCACGGACTCGTCGGTGACGACGGGATCCTCCCGGCCCACGAGTACCTTCTCTGGGCAAAGGACAAGTTCGGCAGCGGTTGCTACTGGATGCTTCCGACCGTGTGCTGGCTGAGCACCGATGGTGCGTTTCTCGACGTCCTGTGCGGCGCCGGTGTGATGACGGCGGTGCTCCTGGTCCTGGGGGTCGCGCCGATACCCGCACTGGCGCTACTCTGGATGCTGTACCTGTCGCTGTGCGTCGTCGGGCAGACGTTCTTTTCCTTCCAGTGGGACTCGCTGCTGCTGGAAACAGCCCTGGTGGCAGTCTTTGTCGCACCGACGGACTGGCGTCCGAAACTGTGGTCGCTGCCTCGTCCACCCCCGATCGGGTTGCTCCTCGGTCGTCTGCTCCTGTTCAAGCTCCTTTTCCTGTCCGGTGTGACAAAGCTGCTCTCGGGTGATCCGACGTGGCGCGACCTGTCCGCGCTCGACGTGCACTACGAGACCCAACCACTGCCATCGTGGATCGGTTGGTACGCGCACCAGTTCCCGGAGTGGTTCCAGCGGTTGTCGGTGGCGAACATGTACGTCATCGAGATCGCATTGCCGTTTCTCATCTTCGCGCCGCGGCGTGTGCGGCATGTCGCGGCGGCGGGGTTGATCCTGTTGCAGGTCCTGATCGCCGCGACGGGGAGCTACTGTTTCTTCAATCTTCTGACCGTCACGCTGTGCCTGCTGCTGCTCGACGATCAACTCTGGCGTTGGATACTGCCGAACAACGTAGGCGACCGGATCGCGGTCGGACCCCGCAGCATGGCCGTCACCGCGACCCAGAAGTTCACGCGGTACGGCCGCAATACCGCCGGCGGTGTCGTGCTGCTGATCAGCGCGTGCGTCTTTGCTCGCGAAACCGGTTACGGTGGCGCGGCCCTGCTGTCAAAGACCGATCCGCTACGGACGATCAACGGGTACGGCCTGTTTCGTGTCATGACAACCGAGCGGTTCGAGATCGTCATCGAGGGAAGCGACGATCGCCTTACGTGGAGCGAGTATGAATTCACCTGGAAACCCGGCGACTTGGCGCGACGGCCCCGGTTCGCGGCGCCGCACCAGCCGCGGCTTGACTGGCAGATGTGGTTTGCCGGCATCAGTCCAGAGCGGAACGCCTACTGGTTGCGTCGCCTCGCCGACCGCCTCCTGGACGGATCGAAGCCTGTCCTGGACCTGCTGGCCGACAACCCGTTCCCGGACCAGCCTCCACGCTATGTTCGATTCATCTACTACCGTTATGAATTCACCGACAGGCAGACGAGACGCCGGACCGGGCATTGGTGGGCACGTGAACTGCTCGGCACGCTGACCCCGCCGATCGACCGCCAATAGTGTGACATACCCGGCCGGTGTTTCTTGACACGCATACAACCGCGTGCGACAATTCCCACAACTTGGAGAAGGACGGCGGAGGAGAAACAACGCCTATCAACTCCAGCTGAGAATTTGCCAGGGGCGCCGCTTCGGTGGACGTTGTGCGGGCGAGCCGCGCATCCGAACCTGGCAGACGAGGGTTGTCTCAAGGGGCTGTCGCAGTTCCTCGGGCCCTGTGCTGGATCCATCGCTTCCTTTCTCTCGTTGAATCACGGCGTGTCGCTCCGGTCGTCGCGTCAGTGGAGGGACTTTGATGGAAGCTCTGGCGAAACCCGTCACTCGCCACTCCCTTCGAGAACGACTCCTGGATGAGTCGCGGATGCGGTCCCTCTTCCAGCGTGAACTTCCCGCGATGGCGGGCCGGCCATTGCGAGTTTCGCGTTGTCGCATACGGCCCTCGTCACGTCGCAACGGTTCCCGCGCCGGACGAACGCGGATCGTATACCAGGTCATGGTCGAAGCACCCGGCGGGACACGATGGGAGCACACCGTCGTTGTCACCGCTCCGGTTTCGCCGGATTTCCTGGGCCCCGAGCTGCTTCACCTTTCACGGACTGCTGCGGGACATCCCGCGGCTCGCCCGTTCACCCGGCTCGCGGTCTACGTCGAAGACCTGGAGATGGTGCTGCTGATTCTGCCGGTCGATCCGGCACTGCCCGGCCTCGCCCAGATCACCGGTCGCGATCGCGGCCGACTTCTGATCCGGCACATCAAGAACTGTCACGACGCGATTGTGCGCCGGGCGGACTGGGCCATCCGACGATACATCCCCGCGCGACGCTGCGAGCTGGCATTTACCATCGCCACCGAGGGCTCGGGCGGGCTGACGGAACGCGATGTTCGCGTCCACGTCTTCGCCGATGACCGCGGTCGGATTCACCACGAGAACATGGAAGCGATCTGGTCCGTCGTCCAGGATCTGGAGCATCTGCAGATCCCACAACCGCTGGGCTACGATCCCGACCACCGGCTGCTGTTTTCAGCATCAGTGGGCGACCGCGTGCTGGGCCGCTGGGTCAGACGCATCGAGTCTGACAGACCGTTGCCCGCCGGCGTTGACCTGGGCCATGTTCGGCGATGCATTGCCAACGCGGCGCGTGCCATTGGTGAGTTGCAGCGGGCGGACCTGTCCCCGACGCTGGACTGTACGTACAGGGGGGAACTCGCGCCGCTGCACCGGAGCGTCAGGCTGATGCGGTCGGCACAGGCCGTGGCGGCACCGGAGTTCCAACGGCTCCTCGAGAGTTTGGGTTCCCAGCCGATCGGCGAGGAAACACTGGTCCCGGCGCACGGGCGGCTCGGACCGGACCAGTTCGCCGGCGACGCGGACAACCTGGCCATCCTTGACTGGGGCCGGATGTGCCTGGCCTCACCCGCGCTGGATGCGGCGAGCTTTCTTGCCCGGCTGCGTTGCGGCCACCTGTGCAGGCCGACCAGGGGCCGGGCCATCGAGGAGCTTGCCGACCTGTTCCGCAGCGAGTTCCTTGCCGGAGATCCCGACGTAACCTCCGACACGCTGGCCGCCTACGAGGCGCTCATGCTCGCGCGTCAGGCCATCCGTGTCGCCCGACGACGGGGACAGCAACGCGGCACCGCGACGCGACGGGTGCATCGGCTTCTCGACGCTGCCTTCCAGCACCTTGAAGTGTCCCCGACGCGGTACCATGAGGGATAACCCGCCGGAGGACATCGATCATGCCACACATTCGACTCGTCGCGTGTCTCGCAATTTCGTTGCCGCTTCTCGCCCTCGCCGACCCGACGTCGCCGCCGATCGCGCCGAAGCGCCCTGTGACCGACACCTACTGGGGCGTGAAGGTCGTCGACGACTACCAGTACCTCGAGCAGGTCGCCGACATCGAGGTCGTCGAGTGGGCTGACGCTCAGAACGCCTACACACGTCAATGGCTCGACGGGAATCCCGCCCGACAAGCGATTCTCGAACGCGTGGTGGAGCTGACGCACAACGTGTCGCCGGCGTACTTCGGGCTGCGTGCACGTGACAGCCGCCTGTTCGCCATCAAGCGGCAGCCCCCGAAGGAGCAGGCTTTCCTGGTCGTGTTCCCGCCGGGCGGCAACATGACCGGCGAACGCGTCCTGGTCGACCCCAATGAGATCGATCCAAGCGGCTCGACCTCGATCGACTTCTACGTTCCGTCGCACGATGGATCGCTCGTGGCAGTCTCACTGTCACAAGGCGGCACCGAGAGCGGGACCCTGCACATCTACGAGACGGCCACCGGCCGCGAACGCGGCGATGTGATCCCGCGTGTCAACGGCGGCACCGCCGGCGGGAGCGTCGCGTGGACCGGCGGCGACAAGGGTCTCTACTACACGCGGTATCCCGCGCCGGGCGAACGACGCGACGAGGATCTGTTCTTTTACCAGCAGGTGTGGCATCACACGCTGGGCACGCCGACGACCAAGGACACCTACGCGCTTGGCGAATCGTTCCCGCGGATCGCCGAGATCGAGCTCGAAGCCAGCGAGGACGGCCGTTACGTCCTGGCCCAGGTCAGCAACGGTGACGGCGGCGAGTACGCCTACTGGCTGAAGGGCCCGGACGACGTGTGGTCGCGTATCGCCGATTTCAAGGACATGATCGTCCACGCCTCGATCGGGGCCGACGACGCGTTGTACCTGTTGTCACGCAGGAATACGCCACGGAACCAGATCCTGCGGGTCCCGATACGCGAGCCCGTGCTGGCCGCGGCAACGGTGGTGGTCCCGCAGACAAAGGCGGTGATCCGGTCCTACCTGCCTACCAGGAACAAGTTGTACGTCGTCGAGATGCTCGGCGGTCCCATGCGGCTGCGCGTCTACGACCTGTCCGGCGGACCCTCCGACCTGGTTGACACGAGCGATCCATCGACGATCTCCGGGCTCGTCGGACTCCACGGCGACGAGATCCTGCTGCGGCGGCAGAGCTATCTCGCGCCCCCGGCGGTGTACCGGTATCAGCCGGGCGGCGACGGCCTGGAATCGACGCCGCTGGCGAACACGTCACCGGCGGATTTCAGCGATTGCGTCGTCCAGCGCATCGAAGCCACAGCCGACGACGGCACGCGGATCCCGATCACGATCGTGATGCGCCGCGGCACACCGCTGGACGCATCGGCGCCGCTGCTGTTGTACGGCTATGGGAGTTACGGCGCCACGATGAGCCCGTTTTTCTCGGCCCACCGGCGGGTCTGGATCGAGCAGGGCGGCATCTACGCGGTGGCGAACATCCGCGGCGGGGGGGCCTACGGCGACCACTGGCACCGCTCGGCCAACCTGGAGAACAAGAAAGTCACCATGGACGACTTCGCGGCGTGCGCGCGCCACCTCGTCGCCGAGCGGTATACGTCCCGTGAGCGGCTCGCGATCCAGGGGGGTAGCGCCGGGGGGCTCATGGTCCTGGGCGTGGCAGTTCACCACCCCGAAGTCTGCGCGGCCGTACAGGCCAGCGTCCCGGTCACCGATGCGCTGCGAACCGAGCTGTCGCCCAACGGCGAGTTCAATATCACCGAGTTCGGCACGGTGCGTGACGAAACACAGTTTCGCGGTATGTACGCCTACTCCCCGTACCACGCCGTCCGGCAGGGGACCGTCTACCCCGCCGTCCTGGCCACCACCGGTATGAACGATCCGCGTGTGGAGCCATGGCAGGCGTTCAAGATGGTCGCCGCCCTGCAGGCGTCGGGCACACCCAACCCGGTCCTGCTGCGGGTCAGCAAGGGCACCGGCCACGGTGGCGGGACGGGGCTGTCACAACGCGATCAGCAGCTCGCTGATTCGTACACGTTCCTCTTCGCGTCGCTGGGTCTGCCCTACGCGGCTCGCTGATTGACGGCCTTGGCGGCGTCAAGCTCGCAGGCGATCTCGGCGAGCAGGTTCCTGTACGCCACCGCCGGATCGTCGAGCTTGGCATCCTCGACCAGCTGAGCCTGCTGCTGGGCGAGGTATCGATCTCGGAGATATGGTTGGCTGTAGGGATTCATCGCAGTACTTACCTCGGAAAGATCAGCCCCGGATTTCAAAGAGACCCGAGAAAGGCGGTTCCTGGACTCCATCACAGGTAAAATCACGCCAAGCTGCGGGAACAGACGGCCCTGCAGCGCATCATGGCAAGTACCCCAGAGGAGCCCGGACCCAATGTCGACGACCCAGCTCGACGTCAAGCACATCGGCGAACAAGTGCAGGCCGCCAGCGCCCCGTTCCGGCGGTTACTGGAGGAGATGCACCGAGTCATCGTCGGGCAGGACGAGCTGCTTCACGGGATGCTTCTCGGCCTGCTCGCCAACGGCCACATCCTTATCGAGGGTGTGCCGGGTCTGGCCAAGACCCTCGCCGTCCAGTGCCTGGCGGCCGGGATCAAGACCGGCTTCCAACGGCTGCAGTTCACACCGGATCTGCTGCCGGCGGATATCATCGGAACGCTCGTCTACCAGCCCAGCGACGGCCGGTTCGTCGTCAAGCAGGGGCCGATCTTCTCCAACATCATCCTCGCCGACGAGATCAACCGTGCCCCCGCCAAGGTGCAGAGCGCATTGCTGGAAGCAATGCAGGAACGCCGCATCACGATCGGCACCGAGACCTTTGACCTCGATGACCCGTTCCTGGTGATCGCGACCCAGAACCCGATCGAACAGGAGGGCACCTACCCGCTGCCCGAGGCCCAGGTCGACCGGTTCATGTTCAAGCTCATCGTCGGATATCCCAACAAGGTCCAGGAACGGCAGATCCTCGACCGGATGTCCACGACAAGTCCGAATCTCAGCATCGAACCGGTCATGAGCTCGGACGCGATCGCCGAGGCCCGCCGGGTCGTCGACGAGATCTATGTCGACGACAAAATAAAGGACTACATCGTCGACCTGGTGTTCGCGACCCGAGTGCCCGGCGACTACGGCCTCGATCTGGATGGTCTCATCCAGTACGGCGCGTCTCCGAGAGCGACTATCAACCTCACGCTCGCGGCACGCGCCAACGCGTTTCTCGACGGCCGGGGCTACGTGGTCCCGCAGGACGTCAAGGACGTCGCGATGCCGGTGCTGCGGCACCGCGTCATCGTGACCTATGAGGCCGAGGCCGAGGACAAGACCTCCGAGGACGTGGTCCGGACGGTCCTCGATCACGTGCCTGTGCCGTAGATGATCCCGAGAGAACTGCTCAAGAAGATTCGTCGGATCGAGATCCGGACGTCGCATCTTGTCAACGACGCACTGGCGGGGCGGTATCACTCCGCATTCAAGGGCCGTGGCATGGAGTTCGAGGAGGTTCGCCCGTACCAGGTCGGTGACGACATCCGGGCGATCGACTGGAATGTCACCGCTCGCTACGGGGAACCGTTCATCAAGGTGTTCCGCGAGGAGCGCGAGCTGACCGTCCTGCTCGTCGTTGACCTGAGCCGCTCGCAGGAATTCGGCTCGCGTGACCAGTTCAAACGCGAACTCGTCGCCGAACTCGGCGCGACGCTTGCCTTCTCCGCCATCAAGAACAACGACAAGATCGGCCTTGTGTGCTTCACCGACAGGGTGGAGAAGTTCGTCCCGCCGCGGAAAGGTTCCGGCCATGTGCTTCGTGTGATACGCGAGCTGCTCGCGTTCCAGCCCGAAGGGCGGGGCACGAATATCGCTGCGGCGTTGGACCACGTCAACCGGATCCAGCGGCGCCGGTCGGTGCTCTTCCTGATCAGCGACTTCCAGGACGCCGGCTATGAACGATCCATCCGCATCGCCAAGGGTCGCCACGACGTTATCGTCGTACACGTTCTGGACCGCCGAGAACAGTCGCTGCCGAAGGCGGGTCTCATCGAGCTCCTGGACAATGAGACCGGCCGACGGATCATCGTCGATACGTCAAACGCCCGATGGCGAAAGGCCTACGAGCGACTCGCCGACCAGGAGTTGGAGGCACGCGACCGCCGGCTCCGTCATCTGAACCTGGACTGCATCCGCGTGCACACCGGCGAGTCGTTCGTCGAACCGCTGGTCCGTTTCTTCCGGACCAGGGAGGCAAGGCTGTGAGACCGACTCGGGGCATCTGCGTCCTGCTGGGCACCGCCATGCTCCTGCCGGCCTGTACCGGGGGTGGCGTGGACGAGACCGCCCCGGGCTCCGCCGTCGAGACGCGGATCGAACGCGGCCCCGTGACGCTGACCGTGCGGGCGGAGCCCGCCGCCGTCGTGGTCGGAGAACCGTTTCGACTGGTCATCGAAGTCGTGGCCGCCCTGGACGTCGCGATCGAGATGCCGGATCCTCCCACCGGAGACCTCGGTCCGTTCGCGGTCCGCCTCACGCAGACGCCACCGGATGTGCCCGTGGCCGAGGGCCGGCGGTACCGCCACACCTGGACGCTGGACACGTTCTCTGCCGGCCTCAACGAGATACCCGGCGTGACCGTCACCTTTGTCGATCGCCGTCCGGGCACGGCGACTCCGGCGGGCCCGATCGAGGGCGAACTGGTCAGCGAGCCGCTTTCTATCACTGTCCACTCTGTGCTGGCGCCTGACCAGACGGAGCACGACCTCCGGGATATCAAGAGCGAGGTCCGTGATTTCCTCGGGGCGGACCTGGCGAGCCTCTGGCCGGCAGCGGTTGCGATCGGCATCGGTCTGGCGGTGGCCGTGCTGGCGGTGATCATGACGCGACGTCGTCGACGGCTGGCGTCACAGGTCCCCGTCATCGTCCCCGGCGTCTGGGCACAGTTGCAACTGGACGAGCTGGAGCGACGGAAGCTCCTGGATCAGGGCCGGGTACACGAGTTCTACTTCCAGCTCAGCAGCATCGTCAGGCGGTACCTCGAGCGTCGTTTCAAGCTCATGGCGCCGGAACAGACCACAGAGGAATTCCTGCGCGAGACGCGACGCAGCGATGTGCTCACCGACGACCACAAGCACCTGCTTTCGGATTTTCTCCGTGCAGCCGACATGGTGAAGTTCGCATTGCACGAGCCGTCGGCGACCGAGAGCGGGCTGGCGATGACGGCGGCCCGGGGCTTTGTCGAACAGACCGCCGACACTGCCGACACCGGTGAGATCATGGAGACCGCGGCATGAGCTTCCACCAGCCATCCGCCTGGCTGCTCGTACTGTTGCTGGCGTTACCGATCATCGCGTGGCGTCACCGCGGTGGGAGGGGTCGCAGCGCCGTGACGTTCTCTTCGATCAGACCGCTGCTCGCGGCGGGGGGGTCGTGGGCGGTGGCGACCCGGCAGGTCGTGCCGGCCTTGCGTTGGGCCGCCATCATCCTGCTGATCGTCTGCGTCGCCCGTCCCCGGATGGCCGACGAGCACACGCGTATTCAGACCGAGGGAATCGCGATCCAGCTGGTCATCGACCGCTCCGGGAGCATGCTGGCCGAGGACTTCGGCGACCAGCGACGCCCGGTCAGCCGGCTGGCGACGGTCAAGGAGGTCGTCAAGGAATTCGTCGCCGGCGGCGACGAGTTACAGGGCCGTCCCAACGACCTCATCGGTCTCATTACGTTCGCCACCTACGCGGACAGTCTGACGCCGCTGACACTTGATCACGACTTCCTGCTCGACGCCGTCTCCGTGACCGAGGTTTCGCCCTCCAACGAGGACCGCGCGACGGCGCTTGGCGACGCCATCGCGCTGGGTGTGGAGCGGATGTCGGGCCTGGAACAGGGACGGGCGGATATCGACCGGCGGATCAAGAGCCGGATCATGGTCGTGCTCACCGATGGCGAGAACAACGCCGGTGACATCGACCCGATCACGGCGGCGAAGATGGCGGCCGCGTTCGACATCAAGGTGTACACCATCGGGGCCGGAACGGATGCGGCGATGGCGCCCGTCCCCGTGCGGGACCCGTTTACCGGCAGACTGGGGCGACGCATGATCCCTGTCAGCATCGACGAGCGTACGTTGCGCGAGATCGCCGCCATCACCGGCGGGCAGTACTTCCGGGCAACCGATCGCGAGACCCTCAAGGAGGTCTACCGGCAGATCGACGAATTGGAGCGAACCCGTATCGAACAACGTCGTTACACCGATTACCGGGAACTCGCGGTCGAGCCGATCCGGCTGGCCGGTATCACGCTGCCGTCGCTGCTGAGCGTCGTCGTCGTGCTGCTGGGGCTCTCGCTGGTCCTGGCCAACACCCGGTTCCGAACGCTGCCCTGACCGTTGTGGATATCCGCCTGAACCATCTCGAATCGCTGCACTGGCTCTGGGCCGTAGCCGGCCTCGCGGCCGTCATTGTCTATGGTTTCGCCGCCAAACGACGCGACCTCGGACGCTTCGCCGACCACGACCTGCGAGCCAGGCTGCTGCCGTACACGAGCCGGCCCCGACAATACGTGCGGGCCGGGATGGTCGTCGCAGCGCTGGTCCTGCTCGTGGCCGCGCTCATCGACCCCCGGTGGGGTGTGAGTTATCGCCAGGTACAGCAACGTGGGATCGACCTGGTCGTTGTTCTCGACGTATCACGTTCCATGCTCGCCGAGGACGCCCGGCCGACCAGGCTCGCCCGCGCCAAGCAATACATCGGCGCGCTGGTTGAGCGGCTCAACGGCGACCGCGTCGCGCTGGTCACGTTCGCCGGAACGGCGAATCTCAAGTGCCCGCTCACCGTGGATTACCCCGCATTCCGCCTGGCGTTGGCCACGGCGGGACCCCAGTGGGCACCGCGGGGCGGATCACTGCTGGGCGACGCGTTGCGTCTCGCACGCAGCGCATTCACCGACGAGGTCCTCGACCACAAGGCCATCGTCGTATTCAGTGACGGCGAGGACCACGGCAGCTACCCATTGGAAGCCGCCCAGACGCTCTTTGACGAGCTTGCCGTGCCGATCTACACAGTGGGCATCGGTGACAGTATCGACGGCGCGCGGATTCCAGTCGAAAGAAATGGCGTCACCGTCTGGCTCACACACGAGGACGAGGAAGTGTGGTCAAAAATGGACGCGTCGGGTCTCCGCAGCATCGCGCTTGCCACCGGCGGAGCCTACGTACCGGTCGGCGTGGGTACCGTCGACATGGGCCACGTGTACTCGGATCGCATCGAGCCGGTTGCCAAACGCGAATTCGATACCGCCACCGTGAAGCGTCACGACCCGCAATTCCAATGGTTCGCGGGAGCGGCGCTCGCGTTGTTACTCATCGAATCGCTCGTCGGTGATCGTCGTGCGACGCGTCACACCATCGCCGTGCGGGAGGTCCCGGTATGAGAGCGATTCTGACAGCATTTCTCTGCGTGGTGCTGCTTGGCGATGGTGACAGCGCGCGGGAACTCGTCGAGGCCGCACAGCTGGCGATGAACACCGAGCGGTTCCAGGACGCCATGGACCTCTACGAGCAGGCCGGTGCCCTGATGCCCGATACCGCCGAGATCCCGTTCAACATGGGGGTCGCGGCGTACCGGGCAGGCGATTTCGAGCGGGCGTCGGCCCTGTTCCTCAAGGCCGGGACGCTGGCGTCTGATCCGTTGATGCAGGCCCAGGCGGCCTACAACCTCGGCACGACGTCGGCTCAACAGGCGATCGCGTCCCAGACCGACGACCCCGCCGTCGCCCAGGCACAGCTGGAGGATTCCAGGGCGTCACTCAAGACCGCGCTCGAACGCTTCCGCGATGCGATCGCGATGGACCCACTCGACGAGGACGCCCGCGCCAACGGTGAACTTGCCTGGCAGTGGCTCAAGGAACTGGAGCAGTTGCAGGACCAGATGCAGCAGGGCGGCCAGCAGCAGCAACAGCAGGAAGACGGCGAACCACAGGACCAGGACCAGCAACCACAGCAGCAGCCCGGCGAACCGGAACAGTCCGACGATCAACAGCAGGGTGGCTCGGAGCAGGGACAGGGGCAGCAGCAGCAGGACCAGCCGTCTTCGACAGACGAACAACAGCAGGAGCAGGGGCAGATCCCGCGATCAACAACCGGCGAGAAGCCGATGAGTCGCGAGGAGGCCGAGCGACTGCTGCAGAGCGTTCGCGACAAGGAGGCCCAGCGTCGCGAACAACTCGCCCGACAGGAGGCCGGCAAACAACGTCCGGTCGAGAAGGACTGGTAGGCGCCGATGCTCGATCGCCCACGTCAACTCGCCCTGCTCGTTGCCACCGTGGCCGTCCTGGTACCGTGCATGGCGACCCGGGCAGCGGACCTCGAATTGCTGGTGTCCAGTCGCCAGGTCTATGTGGGTGTCCCATTTCAGATCCAGCTCGTGATCACCAATGCACGCGAGTACGAGATGCGACGGCATCTCGGAATCGAAGGTCTGCGACAGCTTCGTCCGCCGCAGGCATCGACGCGGACCCTGACGATCAACCGCCGGACAACGCACACGGTGACGCTCACCTACGAGGTCATCGCCGATGCCGAGGGCGAGATTTCGATCCCGGCCATCACCATGATCCTTGACGGGCAGGAGCAGAGCACCGCACCCGCGCGGATCGTCGCCGGCGAGATCCCCCGTGGGCCGGCGGACGCAACCCAGTTGTTCCTCGAGGTCCGGTCGGCACACGACACGTACTTCCTCGGCCAGACGATCGAGTTGACGCTGGAGATCTGGCTGCTGCCATACCACGACGACCAGCACGTCGTCCGCTTTAACCACCAGGCGATGTTCGAACAGATTGGTATCCGGATCAGTCAGTGGGGCGTCTTCGCCGGAACGCTCGGCGAGGTGCAGGTCCAGGAGATTCTCCACAAGGATGCCGAGGGTGTACAACGCGCTTACTTTGTCTACACCACAAAGCGGACGATTTCGCCGCACCAGGCCGGCTCGATCGCGTTCGACGACATCCGCGTGATCGTGGACTACCCCACCAGGATCCGGCGGGCCAGAAGCATCTTCGGCGGGCGGTACGAGACCGCCGCGTCCCGGAAGATCGCGGCGACCGTGAATCGCGCCCCGATCGTGGTCGAGAAACCGCCGGCCGAAGGCCGTCCCCCGTCGTTCGCGGGCGCCGTCGGCACGTTCGACTTCACGGTCACGGCCAAGCCGCGTGAAGTCGCCGTCGGCGACCCGATCACGCTGACCCTGGTCATTGTCGATCGCTCGGCACTGCCCACCGACCTGGCACTTCTCAAACCACCGCCGCTGGCGACGGACACGACACTGACCCAGGATTTCCGTGTCTCCGGTGATCCGCCTGCGGGTCTCGTCGACGGATCGCGCAAGACCTTCACACAAACCATCCGTGCGATGAACGCCGAGGTCGCCGCAGTGCCGGCGATTCCGTTCTCGTACTTCGACCCCAAGACACGCCGCTACGTCACGGTTTCAGCCGCGCCGATATCGCTGCGTGTGCATCCGGCCGCCACGCTCAATGACGCACAGATCGTCGGCGGCGACGGTACGTCTCAGCAGGCCCTGACGGAACTGGACGAGGTCGCCGGCGGCATCCTGGCCAACTATACCGGCGCCGACCTGCTGCTCTCGTCGCACGCATTCGCCTTCACGTGGGGGAACGGTCTGGCCCTGGCGATCGGGCCGTTGGCGTTCGGTGTCGTGGCTGCCGGGCGGCACCGTGTTCGCCGCGTGCGATCCGACGGCGGCCATGCCCGGCGACGCCGAGCGCGACGTGAGGCGTTGCGTCGTCTCGCCCAGGCGAGCGAGAGTCCGGATCGCGAGGCGAACCTGGCCGCCGCGGCCGTCAGCGAGTACGTCGCCGACCGCTGCAATCTGCCGGCCGGCGCGTTGACCACCACCGAGGTCCTCGAACGGCTCGCCGCCGGTGGGGTCGCAGCGGAGGTCCTCGCAGATGTCGAGACGCTGCTCGCCGATTGCGAGCAACACCGTTACGCGGGGGCCATGGGCGGCAAGGCGAATTCGATCGCCGAGCGGGCTCGCAGGTGTCTCGACCGGCTCGAGCGGGAGCGACTGCGATGACACGGCACGTCGTTGCAATCCTGGCAATGTCAGCGGCCGTACTCGGCGCGAACCCGGCACACGCCGGGCTCAGCTCTGGACAGCAACAGCAGATCCTCGACGAGGCCCGCCAGGCGTATGACGGCGGTGTCGCGGCGTTGCGGACCGACCCCGTTGTCGCGGCTGCGCTGTTTGAGGACGCAGCGAGCCGGTTCGAACAGCTCGTCGCCGACGGCGTCGTCAACGGACAGTTACAGTACAACCTCGGCAACGCGTATCTGCAGCTGGGCCAACTGGGGCGAGCCATCCTGCATTACCGGGCGGCCCAGCAGGTCATCCCGCGTGACCCGAAACTCCGGCACAACCTCAAGTACGCCCGGTCGCTCACCGAGAGCCGGATCGCCGTCACCGGCGAGCGGGCACTGCTCAGCGCCCTGCTGGGCTGGCACCGGAGCACCTCCGTCAGAACGCGGTTCGTGGTCTTCGTGACGGCCTATACGCTGTTCTGGGTCCTGCTCACACTCAACCTGCTCGCGTCGCGACCCTGGTGGCGATGGCCGGCCGTCGCGGCAGGCATCGTCTGGATCGCGATGGGCGTCTCGGTGGTCTCCGACACGTTCGGCGCCGGCGAGAACCGGCAGGGCGTTGTCCTGGTCGACGATGTCGTTGTCCGCAAGGGCAACAGCGAGGGGTTCGATCCCCAGTTCGAGCAACCGCTGCACCAGGGCGTCGAGTTCCGCGTGATCGAACAACGCCCGGGATGGCTGTCGATCGAACTGCCAGACGGCAAGACGGGCTGGATCCGCGCCGCCGACGCCGGACTTATCTAGAACAGCAACTGGAACTGCGTGCGGAAGACGAACTGTCCGTCATTCGGGACCACGTCGGGACGCCAGTCGACACCCAGGCCGCGGGGGGTCGGAACGGGATCGAGACCGACGCCGATGTCCGTCGTCCACTTGGCGGTGTGCTTGAGAACATAGTAATTGGTACCGATCGTGATGATGCTGATATCGGTGAGTCCCGTCGCAGTGGCAATCTCCGAGGGACTCGTGTTGTTGTCCAGGTCGCCCCATTCGTAACGGGCGAAGACATCCCACTTGTCGCTCAACATGTACCCGCCCTGCACGACGAAGGCCAACTGGTCGGCGGTCGCCGAACCGGCGGCGTCGTCGCTGAGGTGATTGCCGAGAACGTACGCGAAGAGGTTCCAGCCATCGCCCTCGAGCTGGGTGTCGATGGTCCAGGTAAACCGCTCGGTCCGCGGATTGCTGAAGACGCCCATTGCGTTCAAGGCGCCGTACTTGCTCTTCTGGTAGTGGATCGCGGCACCGATCATCGCCCCGAATGTCCCACCCCGCCAGCCCTGAAAATCCTTGAACTGCCCCCAGTCGCCGGCCGCCAGCCAGTCGACGCGACCCGTGAAGGCAGTTGCCGGCGGACCGGACCCCAGGTCGAATCCACCCCACCGGTTCGTTGCCCCGTCGGAGTAGACACCCGCAAGACGAAACTGGTCGCCGGTGTACTGGATCCGCACGCCCTGGCTGCGGTCGAGGTTGAAGAACTCGTTGATCACGGACCGGTCGACGGCGAGCTGGCGTGTGCTTGACGTGAGCTCCTCGCGGCTGAACTCGAGCTTGAACTGGCCCACCCACAGCAGGATGCCGTTGTCGAATGCCTTGCCGATGATCGCATCCTCTACCTCGAACTCGCCGTCGCTGGCAGTATCGTGGTCGACGGCGAGCTGGAGTGTGTATTGCCACGACGGATCGATGACGTGCCCGGCGAACTTGAGCTTGGCCCGGCGGACCTCCATGCCGTACAGGGTGCCCGGGAAAGCGTTGGGCGTGGCCGCGCCCTGGCCGCTCGCGTTATTCAGCGCCCAACGGACCTGCAACTGACCGCTGAAATTCATCCTCCAGTTGCCGTCGGCGCTGCCGAGGTAGAAATTCTTGTCCCAGCCGGCGGTCATTCCATCCTGGAGCAGGCTGGCCCGGGTGTCGGCGTCGGCCAGGACGTCCTCGACCAGGCCGCGGATCTCCTGGGCTCGACGCTCGGTCAGCCAGTTGTCGCCGCTGGCGGCCTTCAGCTCGGCCACGGTGTCCTTGAGTTCAGCCACCTCGGCACGTAGTTCATCGATAACGTTGTTGGGCGCGTGGTCGCCGTCACCCGCCAGGACGCTTGAGCCAAGGACGATGCCGATCCCGGCCGCCGGAAGCTGGTACCACTGCATGCATCAATATTTTGGCCAAACGCCCTCGCACGCACGGAAACGGCAGGGAATCCACCACCTCCCCACATGCTCTACGCCGTGGCGACGGGCTCCGGAAGGGGTTGCGGGCTGCGGTCGTACACCTTCGGGCCGTGATTCACGGGACCGGAGCGGATTACGTTGGCCCGCAACTGCTGACCGAGGATGGCCTCGGACCTGTGGCCGTTGGCGATCATGGCGTCAACGTCGATGTCGGTCTGCACGCCCATCTCGTGCAGCAGGCAGACCAGGTCCTCGGTACAGGTGTTGCCCGTGAAGCCGAACTGGTACTGGTTCGCACCGGTCGCCGGCTGACCACCGATCGCGCCCAGCGACGTGTCGACATACCGCAGACCCAGTTCTATGGCGGCGATGCTGTTGACAATGCCGTTGCCACGCGTGTCGTGAAAGTGTGCGATGAACTCGGCATCCGGGAACAGGGATCTGAGCTCGCCGATACGCCGGCGGACCTGCAGCGGGTTGGCGGCGCCGGTGGTGTCACCAAGCATGATCGTGTGCGCGCCGTGTTCCAGGTAGAACCGCGTGATGTCGATCACGGCCTCCATGGGCACGTCACCCGAGATCGGGCAGCCGTACACCGTGCCCGGACAGCCGATGATGCGAACTCCGAGGTCGTGCGCGCGTCGTATGACACGCGCATGAGCGTGCTTGGCGTCGTCGTGCGACATGCGGAAGTTGACCTGGTTGTGAGCCTCGCTCGATGAGATCATCAGGATGATCTCGTCGGCGCCGTAGCCCTCCTTCTGGCAGACCTCGAATCGTTCGAAGCCCTTTGCGTTGGGCATCAGGACGACGTAGGACACGTTGTCACGACGGTTGATGGACTTGAGCACCTCGACGCAGTCGGCGAACTGCGGCAGCAACTTCGGGTGCGAGAAGCTGGTCACCTCCAGTTTCCGCACGCCCGAATCGATAATCCGGTTGATCAATTCGACCTTGTCGGCGGTGGAGACGACCCGGGGGATCGACTGCAGCCCGTCACGAGCCCAGCACTCACAAAGCGTTACGGTTTTCGGTATTGCCATTGAATGGTCCCCAACAGGGTCTGCCTGGTCCGCATCGTACTTGACAGAGGCCGCCCGGGAAAATAGAAGGGCCATCGCTCATGTCCACCGAACGCTCGAACCAGAAGGCCCCGAGCCGGTACCGGCCGACCGTCGAGGAGGTCACGATCCTCGTCCGCCAGGCGGCCTCGCACCCCCTGGGTACGAACTTCCTCGCAAAGGGCGCGATCGACGCAGTTGCCGCAACATTCGGCGTCCACGCGTTCGTCGTCGACGAGGCCCGACGCCGACTGCGCGACGAGGTTCATGAATAGATCTACACTGTCATCCAATGGCGGATATACACAGCAGCGCGGTCCTGCTTGGCGACGTCACGCTCGCTGACGACGTCGTCGTCGGGCCGGGGTGCGTACTTGACGGCACGCTCGGCCCGGTCACCGTCGGTTCCGGGTCGAAGCTGGTCGGCCAGGTCTTCCTGACAGGTCCGCTTGCGGTCGGGCGCTGCAATACGTTCTATCCCGGCGCCTGCATCGGCTTCGCTCCGCAGACGTTGGACTGGGATCCGGACGATCCCGGTTGCGGGACCCGGATCGGCGACAACAACAGGTTCAGTGAACACGTGGTCATTCACCGGGCGACCGGCAAGGACGTCCCGACCACGGTGGGCAGCCACGTGTGGTTCATGAATCACTCGCACGCTGCCCACGACGTCCGTATCGACGACCACGTGACGATCGCCGGCGGCGTGCAACTCGGCGGTCATGTGCGAGTCGACCAACGCGTGACCATCGGGGGCAACTGCGGGGTCCACCAGTTCTGCCGGATCGGGCGCGGCGCGATGCTGTCCGGCGGCGTACCGACGACCGGTGACGTGGCGCCATTCTTCATGCTCACCGGGTTCAACGTCGTCAGCGGTCCGAACGTCATCGGGATGCGGCGGCAGGCGTTGCCGACGGACGTCATGGACGACGTTCGCTGGACTTTCAAGGTGATCTACCGGCGTCGGCTGCCGCCGTCGACCGCACTGGAAGCGTTGCGGGAGCGGGCGGGCCGGCCGATGGTGGACGAGTACATCCAGTTCATAGAATCGTCGAAGCGTGGCCTCTGCCGCGGTGCCAACGTGGGCAGTCGCCCACAGACCCGACCCGAGACGACCGCCGCCGCGGCCGATGGCGGCTGAGGGCGGTGCCCGACCCATCGATGCAAGACCAGCCGGGACTCCTGTTTTCCGCGTTCGAGCCCAGCGGCGACATGCTGGCGGCGGAGACGATCGCGACACTCCGACAAGCCAGGCCGGATCTGCGAATCTACGGTCTGGGCGGTCCACGAATGGAGGCCGCCGGCGCCGAACTGCTTGAGCACACCACCCAGCACGGGACGATGTTCCTCGAGACGCTGCGGCAAGGCTGGTCGCATCACCAGCGTCTCAAGCGGGTGCGCCAATGGCTCGGCGAACACCGGCTTGCCGCGCTGGTCCCCGTGGACAGCCCGGCGGCGAACTGGTCGATCTGCCGGACGGTCCGCGAGACCCAGCCCGATGCGAAGATCATCCACCTGGTCGCGCCGCAGATCTGGGCGTGGGCGCCCTGGCGTATCCGGCGGTTGCGTCGCCTGACCGATCACGTGTTGTGCCTGCTTCCCTTCGAGCAGCCGTGGCTGGCCAACCGAGGGGTGCGGGCGACGTTCGTCGGTCATCCGGCGTTCGATCCACCGACCGACGCACCGGTCAAAGGCGACCCGCTGCCGGCGGGTTCACCGCGGCTCGCCTTGCTGCCCGGCTCGCGTCGCAGCGAGATCGCCCGGAACTGGCCGACCATGGTGAAGGCGTTCGTCGAGCTCAGCGGGCGGCACGATCGGCTCGAAGGTGTCATCGGGGCGCTGGACGACCAGAAAGCCGCACAGTTGCGAGAGGTCACGACCCGGACCCTGGGCGACACCTGGCCGGACCGCCTGACGCTGACAACCGGCCGGACCGAAGCCGTGCTGGACTGGTGTGACGCCGCACTGGTCGCGTCGGGCACGGTGACGCTGCAGGTCACGGCACGGCTCAAGCCCATGGTCGTGATCTACAACATGAATCGCGGCACGGCGGTGATCGCCGCATGCGTCATCGCGACCAGGACGTTCACGCTCCCGAATCTCGTGTCCGAATGGGCCGGCCTGGGCCGAGCGGTCCCGGAGCTTGTGCCGCATTTCGGTCAGGTCGCACCGGTTGTCCGGGAGGTTCAGCGGATTCTCTTTGACGACGAGGCCGCCAGAACGCAGGTACAGGCCCTCACGGAGGTCGCGGCCAGGTTCGGGCACCGCCGTTTCTCCGAAGACGCGCCCCGGGAGGTCCTCGCCAGTCTTTAGCCCGGGCTAGCTGTCCGCCCCCCGGCCGGTCCCGATGCCGATGATCGGGATGCCGAGCCGCTCGGCCGTGGCCAGGACCTTGTCCTTCTCGATCATGATGACGCGACCGGCGTTCAACGCGAGGCAGCCGCCTCGGGCGCGGGCCATGCGTTCGACGGTCGTCGGGCCGATGGCCGGGACGTCGAATCGCATGTCGTGGTCTACGGCCGGCGCCTTGAGCAGTGTCCAGCCGGCACCGTTGAGCCCGCCCGCCCGCTCGATCATGGCGTCGGTGCCTTCGAGCGATTCGACGGCAATGACGCGGCCGCCGCAGATCGCGATCGACTGGCCGATATCCAGCGATACGACCCGTCGCAGCATCGGCCAACCGTCCGAGATATCCGCGTCGTGCTGACTGGAAGTCCCGACCCGGGTCATGATGCCCTCGTGGGCGAGGTGCCGGGTGATGTACGCTGTCGAATCGATGAGGGTGATCCCGCTGTCGCGCAACTCGTCGGCCAGGGCCGACATCACCGTGTTGTTGCGGCGGTCGTTGCCGAGCCGGCGATACCACACGCGGGCGGCCCGCCAGTCGGGCATCTGCCGCAGCCATCGCAGGGGCTGGTGCATCCGGGCCTTGCCGACACGACCGACGATGACCGCCTCGGTGATACCGGCACGACGCAGCGTGTTGATCCAGCGGCTTATCCGCAAAACACCGGCGACTGAAAACTGGTCGCACATCGAGGCCAACGACGGGTCGTAGTGGTCCCGTAGCCCGATTCCGATGACGCGGATTCCCGCCTCACGCATACCCTGGGCCACAAGCAGCGGCAGCTTTCCGCCACCGGCAATCAAACCAAGGATCTGGCGTTTCGTGGGTTCCATATCCATCTGGATGCGATCAATCCCCGTTCAGTGCTTGCTGAGCCACATTTGGGGAGCCAAAGATTTGCGATCCCCGCCCTGCATGCAGTGTAGCAGCGTTTCCTCCCTGGTCGGGGCAGAGTATTCTCCCCTCCGATGCAATCTGCCAAGCCGGCTCGAAAGAGCTTCTCAATCGTGCGTGCGCGTCCTTCCCGTGGTGAACTGACCGCGGCGGATCACCGGCGAGCTGCCGTGTTCAGCTCGTTCTGCCGGTTCGTGCTCTGGACACTCTGCCACTGCACCCGCCTCCGGACGGTCAACGAGACAAAGTTGCCCAGCTACCGCCGGCTGGGTCCCGGTCCGCTGCTGTTTGCATTGTGGCACGGCGACTACTTTCCGATATACCACTACGCAAGACAGAGTCGGCTCTACATCGTCGTGAGCCGTAGTCCTGACGGCGAAATCCTCGCACGCATCCTTTCCGCTGCCGGATACCGAACGGTTCGCGGCTCGACTTCACGGGGCGCGACACGTGCAATGGTCGACCTGGCCAACGTCGTCAAGGGCGGCGCGGACGCAGCCGTCGCCGTCGACGGCCCGAGAGGTCCGCGAGACGTCGCCAAGCCGGGCATCGTGCTCCTGGCCAAGCTGACCCGCTGCCCGATCATCCCGCTGGGCGCCGCACTGAGCCGGTATGTGCAGTTCCCGTCGTGGGACCGCTTCCGGTTGCCGATCCCGCCGAGCCGGGCGGTGGCAATTGCCGGGGCACCGATCCAGGTCCCGGCCGATGCCTCCCGCGATCTCATCGAGACCCGACGCGCCGAGCTGCAGGCGTCGTTGCTGTCCCTTCGCCAAGAGGCACAGGAGTCGCTCGCGACCGATCGGTTCCGGCAGGCCGAACGCCCCCGCGGATTCGCGTCGTCCTTCACGGACTAGAATGCGTGGTCGTAAAACCTGGAATGAAATACTTCGAATCCGTCCTCGAACTTGTCGGTCACACACCGCTGGTCAAACTCCAGCGGCTGGTCAACGACCACGTGGCCGACATCTACGTCAAGATGGAACACCTCAACCCGACCGGATCGGTCAAGGACCGCATGGCGGTCAACATGATCCAACGCGCGGAAGCGGCCGGGCTCATCAAACCCGGCGCAACGATCGTCGAGAGCACCTCCGGCAACACCGGTCTCGGACTCGCCATGATCTGTGCCGTCCGCGGCTACCGGTGCATCTGCACCATTCCCGACAAGATGAGCCAGGAGAAGATCGACATGCTCAAGGCGTACGGCGCGGAGGTCGTCGTGACGCGAACCGATCTGCCGCACGATCATCCGCAGAGCTATGTCGAGGTCGCCAAACGGATCGCACGCGAGACCCACGACGCGTTTTACACCGATCAGTACTACAACATGGACAACCCCGAGGCCCACTACCTCACGACCGGCCCGGAGATCTGGGAAGACACGGGCGGCCAGCTGGACTGTCTCGTGGGCGGCATCGGCACCGGGGGAACGATCTCCGGCGCCGGCAAGTACCTCAAGGAGATGGCGGCCGAGGCGGGCCGCGAGATCCGGATCAGCTGCCCCGATCCGGAAGGCAGTATCTACCTGGACGAATTCTATAAGGGCTCCTCCGGCAAGCCCGACATTTACCGCGTCGAGGGTATCGGTCACGACTTCATGGTCGGCACGCTCGACTTCAGCGTGATCGACGACGTGTTCCAGGTTTCCGACCGCGACTCGTTCCTGACCGCCCGGCGGCTCGCACGGGAAGAGGGAATCTTCTGCGGCGGATCGACCGGGACGGCCGTGTTCGGAGCAATGCAGGTCGCGAAGCAGCTCGGACCGGGCAAGATCGTCGTGTGTCTGCTGGCTGACTCGGGCGATCGCTACCTGAGCAAGTGCTTCAACGACGACTGGATGAAGGACATGGGCTATCTCGGTGTCGCCGAACGCCTCGGCACGGTTCGCGAGCTCATGCAATTCAGACGCAGCGAGGTGCAGTTTGCCGAGGCCGACGAGACGCTCGCCGACATCGCGCACCGCATGAACGAGCTGGGTATCTCGCAGATGCCGGTGACCCGGAGCAACGGTGACCAGTACATGATGATCCACGAGGGCGACCTGCTGCAACGGCTCGTCTCAGGAGAGTGCTCACCCCAGGACACCGTCCGGGACGCAGCCACGCTGATGCAGGGCCATGTGTCGCTCGAAGACCCGTTGAGCCGGGTCCAGGAGATCTTCGATCATGACAACATCGCCGTCGTCGTCGAGCACGACGACATCGTCGGGATCATCACCAAGATCGACATCGTCGAGTTCCTCGCGGCCCGCACCTGATATAATCGCCAGCCCCCACACGAAGGAGCGTTACGGGTGAAATCAGCGAGGCACGAGTCGGACATCTGGCTGTACGACGAAGAAGGCGACCTGCTGCTCGAGGCCGACAAACGCACGGACCGCGTGATCCTGCTGCCCTCGGGCGATCCGCGTCATGCGAGCAAGGACCCGGATCGGATCCGCATCCAATGGGGTCAGCACCTGCTGGCGGACCTCGTCGCCGGCCGGTATCGAACTGCGGTGTGCGCAGTCAACGATGTCGACAACGCCCACGGGATCGTCGGCGAATTGCTCGAGCTGGTGCCGACGAGCCAATGGAACGTCCGCAGCGCCACGGCCTATGCCAAGATGTTTCACGAGTCGGTGGCCGACCACGCGCCGCACGACAGCGAACCGTACGTCCTGAAGTACGACCTCGACCAGTTGCTGATCATGGCGATCCTGCGGCCGCGCGGTCAGGAGAATTTCACGATCCAGGACCTCGCCCGCGGTTTCAAGACCATCGCGAAGATGCTCGCCGGACGACGCGAGCGGCTGCCGGTGGCGAGCGTCTCGTTCCTCGGTGCCAAGTCAAACGCGCTGGTGGGGCCCAACAATCGGGAACCATCGTTCGAGACCGTGCTGCGAACCATGTTCGAAGCCGGCTACCGCGGGGACGTCTACCCGTCGCTGGCCATGTGGGAACTCGCGCCGACCGGTGCGTTCGCCAGCTATCCGTTCCCAGAAAGCCTCAACGTCATGCGATCCGGTGGCTTCTAGGATCGACTGGTGTAATAGTGAGAGCGCAACCCTCTTACTAACGAGACGAAGAGCGAAGAGAGACACGCGGGCCCGATCGATTCTCCGCAGGGTACAAACATCGACCGAGGGGTTATGAGCCTGCACAGGTGAGGAACCCC
>Ga0209988_10000198_pt1 | contig 34245 bp, 26 predicted proteins | sample N075metaG_FD_183115 | JGI IMG/M metagenome (GOLD analysis project Ga0209988, IMG submission 183115) | Deep subsurface microbial communities from Kermadec Trench to uncover new lineages of life (NeLLi) - N075 metaG (SPAdes) (version 2) | ecosystem: Environmental > Aquatic > Marine > Ocean trench... | reverse complement strand
CAAGTCGACCGTGCCGTTTTCGATGGCCAGCGCCATCGGCACGATTTTGAACGTCGACCCCGGCTCGAAGAAGTGTTCGATCGCCCGGTTGGCGCGTGCATCGCTGCGCACTCGTTGGTTACCCCGGTCGCTGCGATCGATCGTCGGCCGATTGGCCATCGCCAGCACCTGCCCGGTTCGTGGGTCGAGCATGACGGATGTCGCGGCCTTCGCGCCGGTGCGGCGCATCGCGTCATCGAGTTCGCGTTCGAGTAAATGTTGAAGCGAGAGATCCAACGTCAATCGGACGTCCGACGATTGTTTCGCGGGCTCGCGAACGAGTTGGCGGAGTGACCCGTTGCGCGCGTCCTTCAGCACGAGATACGCCTTGGGGTCGCCCTGCAACGTATCGTTGAATCTGTTTTCCGCACCCGCGACGCCATTGCCATCCCAGTCGGCAAACCCGATCACGTGGGAAGCGACGCGGCCACGTGGGTAGAACCGTTTGGTTTCGGGTTCGAACCCGAACGGTTTCCCCGGCCCGAGGGCCAGCAGCGCCGGGTGGCTCTCACTCCCGCGGCCGAGGTTCTCGACCTCGCGCGCGGTCTTCGGTTCGAGGAAGCGGTGCAGGTAAACGAACGACTTGTTCAAGTTCAGTTGCGTGACGATGTCTGTGCGCGACATTGCGATCTTGCCCGCGAGAATCCTGGCCGCAGCCTCGGCGTTTTCCACACGGCGAGGATGGGCGTATAACGAACGGGTTTTGAGGCTGACCGCGAGCGTCCGCCCATGCCGGTCGAGCAACGCCCCGCGCCTCGACGGCAGGGTGAATTCACCCTGATGTTGTTCGGTCGCTCGCGCTAAGAACCTGGCATGGTGTTTCACCTGCAACGTGTACAGTCGGACCCCGATCGCCACGGCCGCCAGGGCGACGCAGAAACACAATAGGATCAGGCGGATTCGTAGTACCCGTGGCATCCCCTACTCGAACCGCCGCGGCCGTCGAGGCGCGGGTTCAGCGGTACTCTCGGGCACGCGGGCCATCATCGTGTCGCCGACCACGTCCTCGTAGGGCACGACAACGATCTCTTCCGGCGCGGGTCGCTCGAGATTCTTTCGTGTGGCCCACCGCTCGATGCTCTGCATCGAGGCCACGCCTGCGTGACGCACCTCCAGCCGGCGTTCCAACTCGTTCAGGTCCTCGCGCTGACGGTTGATCGATTCAATTTCGTAGGACAGTTGCAAACAACTGTTCTGCTCGTAAAGGCAAATTCCAGCGGGCGTAAGCGCGGCGACAGACAGGGCCATCGTGACCCACAACCGGCGGGCACGTTGGGTATCGCGTTCGCGCACGAGCGGGCGGTTCTTCCAGCGGCGTTCGTTTCGGTCGCTTGTCATCGGCGCTTAGAGTCTCTCGGCGACGCGCAGACGGGCACTGCGCGACCGGGGGTTACGGTCAATTTCTTTGTCGCCGGGCCGGATCGGCCGGCGGGTCAACACACGGATCAAGTTCTCCTTGCCGCAGCCGCAGACCGGAAGCTTGCGTGGGCAGCTGCAACGGTTGGCCAGCGCGCGCATCGCGGTTTTGATCGCCCGGTCCTCCAACGAGTGGTACGAGATGACGGCGAGGCGGCCGCCGCGAGGGAGCGTTGCGACCGCGTCCTTCACGAGTTGCTCCAGCCCCTCGATCTCGCCGTTCACGGCGATCCGCAACGCCTGAAACGTGCGTGTGGCCGGATGGATCCTCCACCGGCGCGCCGCCGGTCCCGCAACCCTTTCGACGAGTTCCGCGAGTTGGGCCGTCCGGACGAGCGGCCGTCTCTCACGTTCGCGCACGATCGCCCTCGCGATGGCGCCGGAGCGTTTCTCCTCGCCCCAGCGGAAAATGATCCGGCGCAGATCGGGTTCTTCGATACGGGCCAGCAGATCGGCGGCACTTTCGCCGCGGCTCGCGTCCATCCGCATGTCGAGCACCGCGTCGTGACGGAACGAGAAACCGCGCTCGGGCCGGTCAAGCTGCATCGAGGAGACGCCTAGATCGAACAGCATCGCGTGGCAGGCGAACACACCGGCATCGCGCAGCAGCCGGGTGAGGTCCTCGTGCCGCCCATGGAGCGGTGTGAACCGGTCGCCGAACGCGGCCAATCGCGCCCGTGCGATCTCGAGCGCTTCGAGGTCCCGATCGATCCCGAACAACCGGCCGTCGGGCCCCACGGCCTCGAGCAGGGCATACGCGTGCCCGGCGGCGCCCAAAGTGCCGTCGACGACCGTCGCACCCGGCCGCGGCGCCAACAGATCGATTGTCTCGTGCAACAACACGGGACGATGTGCGATCGCACCGGTCACCCGTTCCTCCTCGTGCAGTGCGGGCAGCATCAGAATCCGAACGCCGCCAGTTCATGCAGATCGTCGTCGCTGAGTGGGTCGCGTTTCAGAGCCTCCTCGAAGGAGGCTCGGTTCCAAACTTCCAGGAAATTCTGTTGGCCGAGCACGGCGACTTCGCCGGCCAACTCGGCCTTGTCTCTCAACAGCGGATGAAGCAGGATGCGTCCGTGAGTGTCCATCACCGCTCGTTGACCAAAATAATTCAGGCTGCTGCGCAGTTTGGTCACCAACGGCTGGACCGACGAGGCCGAGAGCATCTTTTCTTCCAGTTCGGCGTAGACCTGCATCGGGTAGATCCGCGCCGACTCGCCGCGCAGGCTGGTGATGAAGAATTCGTTGCCGTAGGTGGGTTCGATGACTGAACGGAAAGCGGCCGGGAGCTTCAAGCGCCCCTTTTCGTCGACCTTGGCGAGACTGTTACCCCGCAGCATGGGTCTCCCCACCCGTTTCGATCCTCGACTTTTTCGCGCCGACGGCCGTGCCAACACCCGCCGGAACTCGCCGCCTGTCCACTACGAAAAAGAAGTGAAGCGAGAACCTTTATTTGGTCCACTTTGCTCCACTTTCAACCACCGACCCAATTATGGAGATGGGGTTGCTGGGTGTCAACACCCCTAACAAAGAGAAAGCGCCAGAACTAAAGCGAAAGTAGGGCGCACAAGGAGCACCCATGAAGACCAAGACCCAATGCGTTCGCGGCGACGCCAAGCCCGCCGAGATCGGCTCGCCAATCGCCCCCGTGATCGTCCCCGGGTGCACCTATGATTTCGAAAACCAGGAGGCAATCGATCGCTTTTTTCAAGACGGGTCGGGGTACCTCTATTCACGCTACGACAACCCCACCGTGGCCCAGGCCGGCCGCGAACTGGCGGCGCTCGAGGGCGCCGAGTCCGCGGCGATGTTCTCCTCGGGCATGGCGGCGATGAGCACCGCCATCCTGACCTTCGCCGTGCCGGGCCGCCGGATCGTCACGCAGGTCGACGTTTACGGCGGGACCACCGAACTGATGAACACCGTGCTGCCCGGCTGGGGCTTTGAGGTGGAGACCCTGACGCGCGATGAGCTGCACGCGCTCGACCCCGGGAGGCTCCGCGGCGCCGCCGTGCTGTGTCTGGAAACGCCGACCAACCCCGCTCTACGTCTGGTCGACCTCACCGCCGTCGCCAAAATCGCCCGGGAAGCGGATGTGCCCACGATCGTCGACAGCACCTTTGCAAGCCCGATGGTTCAGCGGCCCACCGAGTTGGGGATCGATCTGGTGATGCATTCGGTGACCAAGTACCTCGGCGGGCATGGCGATCTGATCGGGGGCGCGATTGCAGGAAGTTCTGAACTGGTCTCACGTATCGCCGCGCGCAGGCGCATCCTCGGCGGCGTGATGGATGCCTTCAGCGCATTCCTCCTGATACGTGGGCTGCGGACGCTGGCCGTGCGCATCGAGGCGCACCAGGCGGCGGCGATGGAGATCGCGCGGTTCCTGGACGTCCAGCCGACCGTGGAATCGGTAGCCTACCCGGGTCTACCCGATCACCCTGACCACGCGCTCGCGAAGACCCAGATGGACGGTTTCGGAGGGATGATCTCGTTCTGTGTCCGTGGCGATACCGCTGCGGCAAAGCGGGTCCACGATCGCCTTCGCTTATTCCATCGTGCCGCGAGCCTGGGCTCGGTGGAATCGCTGGTCAGCATCCCCGCGCGGATGTCCCACCGGCACGTCCCTCGCGAGGATCTGGAGGCGATGGGCATTCCCGAACGCCTGCTGCGGCTATCGGTCGGGCTCGAATCGGCGGCCGATCTGATCGCCGACCTGGACCAGGCACTGGCCGGGTCAAGCGTCTCGTGATCGAACCCTAGTTGTTGTTGCCGGACCGTGCACTGCCCACGGGGCGAATGCTGATGCCGCTGTTGCCGCCTATCCCGAAGATCGACGCCTGGCCCGCCGAGTCGTCGTCCTCGTCATTGCCCTCGGAATGGCCGGTGGTCGGATCGGGTCCGTCATAGATCGAGTGCACCTGGTTGACGTACTCGGGCTCGAGCAACGGCACCGCACGGAGTGCGACACCGTCAGCATCGCGATAGCCGACGATCAAGGCGTTGCCGACGACCATCAAACTCGGCGCAGACAAGCCCTGTTCCATGGCCACGGCGACCGGGGAAGACCACTGGTTTCCGCCGGGTTGCAAGGCGGTCAGGCGAATCGCACCCGTCCCGTCGGCGTACGCGACGTACGTCGCGCCGCGGGAATCGACCGCCAACGCGGGTTGCCGCTGATCCAGCCCATCGTCGAGCCCGATCAGGAGCGGCTCGCTCCACACGCCCGGCGCGATGCTGAAGGCCAGGGCGAGATCGTATTCGCCGCCGTTCCGGTAGGACCAGGCCGACCAGATACGCCCGTCAATCGTGTTTTCGACCTGCACGATCGCCCCATCGAGCGAACTCTGCAGGTAGCGGTGCGGATGACCCGCGTCGCGGGAACCCCTGCCGGCTGCCGAAACGACGCCGGTGACCATGATCGCAAGGATGAAAACGGTGAGGAGCCTACGCATGACGGCACCCCCTCTCCATGTAACTGTCGAACGCTTCGACCTCGGGGAACTTCCGTTCGAGTTCCGAGCGCAACGCTTTGAGGCGTCCGAATGTAATCCTCTCGCGCGTCGGGTTGTCGGCATCACCGGCGATCTTCCACTCGTAGTACGCGTTGAGGAACAAGATGTCCGACTGCTTTTCGTTGTTGTAGAGCGCCAGGGCGTCGGATTCCCGAAGGCACCCGCAAGCGCGGTCGGTGTCTCTCTGCCGGTAGTACGCTTGGCCGAGGCTGCTCCACGCGAACGCCTGCAGGCGCCGGTGGCCTGCTGCCTTGGCATCGGCAAGGGCCGAGCGCAGCATGCGCACACCCTCACGGGTCTTGCCGAGGTCGATGTAGCAGGTACCAATTCCAATGCGTACCTTGATTGCCTCGAACGCTTCACCACAATTCCCGTACAGCTGCGCGGCTTCGCGATACCGATCGACGGCAGGGGCGAACCGCCCCTGGTCGGCGAGCACACGGGCCAGCGTGTGCTTGGCCATCGCCTCGTACCTCTCCAGGCCGGCCTGACTGGCCAGGCGCGAGGACTTCTCGGCTTCGATCTCGCTGAGGATCGTGTCGCCGAGGTCGGCGTGGATGTTGGCGAGTGACAGCAGCGCGCGGATCTTGGTCGTCGGGTCGAGCCGCGCGTGGGCACGGAGCGCGGCGCGGAGTTCCTGCTCGGCGAGCGCCAGCTTCCCGAGCCGGGTCAGTGCGGCCGCTTGCGTGACGCGAACCTGTCCCAACATTTTCCGGGCTTCGATACTGCCGCGCTCGTCGAGCAGCAGTTCGATCGCGCGTTCGTAGCAGGCGAAAGCGCCGCCGTGATCGCCGTCTTTCATCGCCTGGTTGCCGCTTGCCATCAATTCCCGGGGGTCACTGGATTCGGGTTTCAGTTCCTCGAAGATCTCGAGATCGACCACGTCCGAAAAAGACTGGATCGATACGTTGAATACGCTGGCAAGCACTCGCAGCTTGTCGAAGGACGGGTAGCAGATGCCCTTCTCGTAGCGGCTCAGCTGGGAGTTGTCGATCTCTCCCCCCTCGGCCCGGGCGCGTTCCTCGACGCGCCGGAGCGAGTATCCGTAGCCGCTTCGCAACTTGCGGAGATAGTTGCCCAAGCGAGTGCTGCCTTTCAGGTTAGCGGCTGCTTGAAACCCCATTTCGTCCCTCCCCTAGCTAACGGTGTCCTCGAGGCCCCTTGGCCTCAGAAGAAGATCCCCGACCCGGCCACCTTGCAGGAATACTCAGTGTGGAAGACCGGGTACGCAACTAAACTAAACCGCGCAATCGGCGGAAGGTCAACCCATGAGACCCCAATCATTGCGGAAGATTTGCAGCAACGGGGCCGAATAGGCGATCCGGCGCTAAAATAAAGTGCTTTATTTGTTGTACGGGAGTTTCGATTGACAGCCAAAACTGCCGTTTCCTCGGACTTTCGTCTTGCCTTCTCCTCTTCTTCGGGTGGCGAGACGATTCGTGCTTATCTCATCTTTGGGGTGCTCCTGACCATTTTGGTTGGAATTGCAATCCAATTGGCATTTCGCGAGGTCGGGGTCGGGGTCCTGACCCACCGGCTGGACCTCGCGCAGAACGAAGCCGAGCAAATCGCCGCCAAGGTGGCCCAGCTAGGATCCGACGGGCAGGGCATCGATTTTCGGCGCGTTCGCAACCAGGAGGCCGCGTTTCGACGCTTCGTCAACCAGCGTTTCTTGCACCGTTTCGTCCTCCATCACGTAGAGGTCCGCGATCGTTTCGGGGTGCGGCAACTGTTTATTTCGCGGAGTCAGGGTCCGCGCCAATCGCACCGCATGGCGCCCATCGGCGTGGATCTCGGCAATGACGTGATCCTGCGCGCCCCGATCGGCGTGTCCGACGGCCAGGTGCTGGTCGGTATCGCTCCGGCCCCCGTGATCGAGGAGATCAACCGCTTGCGGTCCTCGCTGCGGACCAAGATCATCATCGCCGCCGTGCTCGCGGTGGGCGTGCTCGTCGCGGGTTTTTTCTACGTCTTGCACCTGTTGCGCAAAACAAAGCAACTCGAACACTCGCGACAGTCCGCCGCGCGCGCCTCGTACGTTGGGCTTCTCGCATCGGGGCTGGCCCACGAGATCCGCAACCCGCTCAACGCGATGAGCATGAACCTCCAGATGCTCGAAGAAGAGCTAGCGGCCGCGGGCGGGCCGGCCGATCAGGAGTATGTCGAACTCCTCGACTCGACGAAAAGTGAGATCAAGCGCCTCGAGGGGCTGGTCAACAATTTCCTCGCCTACGCTCGTCCCGGCCAACCTCATTTCAAATCCCTCGACCTCAACGAGGTCGTCACCGAGGTGCTCAAGTTTCTTGAAAACGACTTCAAGCAGAGCCGGGTGACTCTGGTGGCCGACCTCGAGCCGATGCTGCCCAACGTCGAACTCGATGAGACACAGTTCAAGCAAGCGCTGATGAACCTGCTCGTCAATGCTCGCCAGGTGCTCGACGTCGAAGGCACCGTCCACGTGCGCACGCGCGCGGCAAGCAACGGAGAGGTGGTTCTGCAGGTTGAGGACGACGGTCCAGGAATTCCCGAGGCCTCGCAGGAGCGCATTTTTGAAGTGTTCTATTCGAGCCGCGGCGGCGGTACCGGTCTCGGGTTGCCGATCGCCCGCCAGATCGTGGAACGCCACGGCGGCCACATCGAGTTGGAGTCGACGGTGGGGGTCGGCACCAAGTTCACGATCCGTCTCCCACGCCGCCACGCCCGGTCGGCGCCGGTGGAACGGACGATCGAACGGCCTTGAACGGGAACCGCGAGTGAAAACATTGAACGAGGCGAAGAAGCGAGCCATCGAGTTGCGTCGCAAGATCGCTGTCCATCGCAAGCACTACTACGTCGATAACGACCCCCAGGTGTCCGACGCCGAGTACGACCGGCTCGAACGCGAACTGATTCAAATCGAGCAACGGTTCCCACAGTTGATCACCCCCGACTCGCCGACCCAGCGCGTCGGCGGCGAGCCTTCCGAAGGTTTCGAAACCTACACGCACCGGACACCGTTACTCTCGCTCGACAACGCCTACGGCGCCGGCGAGCTCCGTGAGTGGAGCGCGCGGCTGAAACGCTCACTCGGCGACGTTGAATCGCCGACCTACATGGTCGAACCCAAAGTGGACGGCCTCTCGATCGCGGTTCACTTCGAGGGTGGGCGTTTCCGCCGCGGGGTGACGCGTGGCGACGGGTTCGTCGGCGAGGACGTGACTCCCAACGTCCGTACGATCCGTTCGATCCCGCTCGAACTGATGGACGGGGAGACGCGGGGACTCGAAGTTCGCGGCGAGGTGTTCCTCCCGCGCAGCGTGTTCGTCCAGCTCAACGAGAAGCGCGCGGCCGCAGGGGAGCCGCTGTTCGCGAACCCGCGAAACGCCGCGGCCGGGGCCATGCGCATGCTTGACGCGCGAGTTACCGCGGAGCGTCAGCTCGATTGCTTCTTCTACGACGTGGCGGCCTGGGGTGGCGAACCTCTGATGACCCACGAGGAAAATTTTAGGTTGTTGCAGCGACTGGGTTTGCGCACCAACCCGCTCAACCGCCTGTGCGCGACCATCGACGAGGTCATCGAGGCGTTCGACGCACTCGGTCGGTTGCGCGACACGCTGGACTACGGGATCGACGGGCTGGTCGTGAAAGTCAACGAGCGGCGGCTGCGCGAGATTGCCGGGGCGACCGCGAAGTTCCCACGCTGGGCCGTGGCGGTCAAGTACCCGGCGCAACAGGCCACGACCCAAGTGCGCAAAATAGTCGTGCAGGTCAGTCGTACCGGCAAGCTGACTCCCGTCGCTGAGTTGGAGCCCGTGACACTGGCCGGGACGACGGTCTCGCGAGCGACGTTGCACAACGAAGACGAGGTCGAGCGCAAGGACGTCCGCGAGGGTGACACCGTGTTCGTGGAGAAGGCCGGCGAAATCATCCCGCAGGTCGTGAAGACCGTTCTCGCCAAGCGGCGCAAGGGTGCCCGAAAGTTCCGCATGCCCGAACAATGTCCCGTCTGCGGCGCAAGCGCGGTGCGCGAGGAAGGCGAAGTGGCGCGCTACTGCACCAACGTCGCCTGTCCGGCGCAGCAGAAGGAAAAACTGCTCCACTTCGTGGGTCGCGGCGGCATGGACATCCAGGGGCTCGGCGAAGCCTTGGTCGGCCAGTTGCTTGAAAAGGGCCTGGTCGAAGACGTGGCCGGACTCTACGGGCTCGATCGGGAAGCGCTCGAGTCACTCGAGCGCATGCGTTCCAAGTCCGCCTCCAACCTGCTCGAAGAAATCGAACGCTCGAAGCGGCAACCGCTGCGGCGGTTGCTCTTCGCGTTGGGAATTCGCCATGTCGGCGACCGGTCCGCCCGATTACTGGCGTCGCAGATCGGCAGCATCGCGGCGCTCGCGAGCGCAAACACCGAGGAACTGGAAGCACTGGACGAGATCGGCCCCAAGACCGCGGCCGCGGTGCGGCAGTTCTTCGAGCAACCGGCCAACCGCCGACTCATCGCCCGGCTTGTCACGGTCGGTGTGCGTACCGAAGCCACCGAAGAAGAACTTGCGGCGGCCCGGGAATCGGTGAAACGATCGCCCTTCGCGGGCAAGACGGTGGTCCTGACCGGGACGTTCCGTGGGATCCCGCGCAGCGCAGCCAAGGCGCGTATCGAGGCCTTTGGAGGTAAGGTGTCCGCGAGCGTCAGTAAGAAGACCGATCTCGTCGTGGCCGGCGAGGCGGCTGGATCGAAGCGAACCAAGGCCGAAGCGCTTGGCGTCGCGATTATGGAAGCGGACGAGTTCGCTACCTGGATGGGAAAATAGTCACGTGAGCGATCAACCGTACATTCTCGTGATCGAGGACGACGTTGCCAACCGTCGCGGGCTCGTGCGCGCGTTGACCCGCGCAGGCCACAAGGTCGAGGCGTTTAGCCGCGCCGATCCGGCACTCGATTATCTGCGCGAGCATCGCGACATCGTGCTGGTGATTACCGATCTGATGATGCCGGGCACCGACGGCTTCGGCGTACTCGCGGCCGTCAAGGAGATCCGGCCGCGGACCGGGTTGCTGATGATCACCGGCCACGCGACGGTCAAATCGGCCGTCGACGCCATGAAGCAGGGCGCCGATGACTACCTGACCAAACCGGTCAACCTCGACGAGTTGCGCACGCGTGTTTCCAACCTAATCCAGAAGGTGCGCGATCGAGATCGCCGCGAAGAGTTGGAGGACCGCCTCTACGGCAAGTTCGTCAAGCTGATCGGCAACTCGAAAGCGATGCAGGACCTGTTCCGACGGATGGAACTGGTCGCGGGGGCACGCTCCAACGTCCTGATCGTCGGCGCGTCGGGGACCGGCAAGGAACTGGTTGCCAACGCGCTGCACGAACATTCGCCACGCCACGCGGGCCGTTTCCTGCCGATCAACTGTGCCGCCATCCCCTCCGAGATCCTCGAATCGGAACTATTCGGGCACGAGAGGGGAGCGTTCACCGGCGCGACCGCGCGCAAGATCGGGAAGTTCGAACTCGCCGACGGAGGGACGCTGTTCCTCGACGAAATCGGCGAGTTGCCGCTGGAGATGCAGGTCAAGCTGCTCCGCGTCCTCGAGCAACGGGAGTTCATGCGCGTTGGAGGGACGGAGACGGTGCGCGTGGACATCCGGCTCGTGGCCGCGACGAACCAGAACCTCGAGGCCATGGTCGAGGAGCGCAGGTTCCGCAACGACCTTTACTACCGGATCAAGGTGGTCACGCTGGCGATCCCGCCGCTGTGTGAGCGCGAGGGCGACGTGCGGCAGTTGGCGCATCACTTCCTCGATCTGTTCGTCAAGGAAAACAACCGCGAATCGATGAGCTTCGCCCCGGAGGTGATGGCCGCTCTGATCAGCGCTCCATGGGCCGGCAACGTCCGCGAACTGCGCAACCTCGTCGAAAGCCTGGTGGTGATGGTGCCCGACGATGAGATCCATCTGGCCGACCTCCCCGAGGAGTACAGGTCAGCGCGCTCGCCCGCCCCCGGTGCGAAAAAAGACCCGGAAGACGGGCAAACTCTCACGATGGAAGAGATCGAGCGCCGCGCAATCCTCAACGCGCTCGAAAAAACCGGCGGAAACCGCACCCAGGCCGCCGAACTGCTCGGGATCGGCCTACGGACGCTCCAGCGCAAGATCAAGGACTACCGTATGGCGGGCAAGGCCGAGGGACACTAACCTCTCGGTAGGCCGAATCGGCCGGGGTTCCCTGCCAAGTTGGCGTCGAGACGCGGCCTGAGGGTTGCCGAGGCTCGGAAACGAGCGTGTTCTTCAGGCACGCGGCTTGCGTAGGTCTTCCAGTATGTCTTCTGCAAAGAGCAATGGTTATCGCGTTCTGGTGGTCGATGACGACCCGACGGTGCTGTCGACCTACCGGCGAATGCTGCGGCGCGCCGGCTTCGAAGTGGTGACCGAGTCGGACCCACGCAAAGTGCTGGAAAACGGCCATGCCGATAGCGTCGACCTGCTCTTGCTGGATTACCGCATGCCCGGCCTCGACGGCCTTTCCCTGCTTGCCGAGTTGCGTCGGCGGGAATGCACCGCCCCCGTGATCCTCATTTCCGCTTACCTGAACGAGGATGTCGTCAATCAAGCGCGTATGCTTGGCGTCGCCAGGTTGCTCCAGAAGCCCGTCGACGTTCCAACGTTGCGGGGTTATCTGTTCGATTTGATGCCGGCGGCGACGGACCGTCCGGCCTGACGTGAGTCACTAGCAATTTCTTTTTGACGAGGGGAACGGGGTGGTCCGAATGAAGGTTCGTTCTGTCAAATTTTCTTTTCTCGCCGTAATCGGGCTCAGCATCGGGTTCGGCATCGTGATCGGCGGGTTCATCAACGCGCCCAGGGCCGCGCTGACTGCGCTACCCGCGCTACCCGCGCTGCAGCCCGTGGTCAACCTGGCGCCCGCCGTCACCGCGAATTCCGGTATCCGCGACTTTGCCGACGTCGTCGCGAACTCGATGGATTCGGTGGTCAGTGTTACCTCGCGGGACAACCGCAACGAAAACAAGGACGGCGGCGAGCCCCAGAATCCGGAAGACCTGTTTCGATTCTTCTTCGGTAATCCTCGGGACGAACCCCGAACACCACAGCGGCCGCGGATCGGCGAGGGCACCGGGTTCATCATCAGCGACGACGGCTACATCCTGACGAACTACCATGTCGTTCAAGACGCGGATCAGGTCAAGATCGGTTTCCGCGACGGGACGGAAGAAATCGCCCGGGTCGTCGGCACGGATCCGTCGATCGATCTGGCCTTGTTGAAGGTTGAGATCGACGGTCTGACCCCACTTCCACTGGGCGATTCCGAAGCGCTTCGCGTCGGCGAGTGGGTCATTGCCATCGGCTACCCGCTCGAGTTCGAGCAGACCGTCACGGTCGGTATCCTGTCGGCCAAGAACCGGCGTGTGCCGTTACCCACGCTGGATCGCAACGGCCTGGTGACGTTCCTGCAAACCGACGCCGCGATCAACTTCGGCAACTCCGGAGGCCCGCTGCTCGATATCGACGGTAACGTGGTGGGTATCAACACCGCGATCGCCCGCCAGAATCTCGCCGAAGGGATTGGCTTCGCCCTGCCCATCAACCAAGCGCGGCGCGTGATCAATCAGTTGCGCGATTTCGGCGAGGTCAAACGTGGCTATATCGGGATCAACATGAACATCCTCGGCATCGACCGCGATGCGCAGGATTATCTGGGGCTCCCCGACCGGCGCGGGGTGATCATCGACAGTGTGGCGCCGGACAGTCCCGCCGAACGGGCCGGCCTGAAGCCTTTCGATGTGATCCGCGAGGTCGATGGCGACCTGATCGCGGACAACGACGAACTCATAGCCAAGATATCGTCCTACATGCCCGGCGAGAAGATTGACCTCGAAGTCTTCCGCAAAGGGCGCACCCTGCACATGCAGGCCACGCTGGGCGAACGCCTGCTGCTGAACGGCGTTCAACCGGCGGTCGGCACCGAATCCCCCGAACCCGCCAAGCCGCTCGAGTCCGAGGGTCTCGGGATCACCGTTCAGGCACTCGAACGGGACTTGCGCGAGCGTCTCAGACTCAGTTCGTCCCTCAGGGGCGTGATGATCACCGACGTCGAATTCGACAGCCTGGCCGCGGAAAAGGGAGTCCTTCCGCTGAGCATCGTAACTCATTTCAACGATCGCGCGATCGAGTCGGTCGAGGCCTGGGACGATGCGATCGGCCGGCTCCGGTCCGGTCAAGCGGTCAAGATCGACATCTTCTTCCCAGGTCCCAACGGCAACACCCGGACTTTCTTCCTGCGCGCGCCGTAGGCGTCAAAAAAAACTCACCCCGAACCGAGGGCGCCCGGGCATGGGCGCCCTCTTTTTTTGTATCCTGTTCCCGTGAGCCACTCCCGCATCCTGATCGTCGACGACGAAGCCGACATCCGCTCGTCGCTGAAGATGATCCTCGAGTACGAGGAGATGGAGTCGATCGAGGCCGCCGACGGGCAAGAGGCGCTGGCCAAGGCCGCCGAGACTGCGCTTGATGCGGTGCTGCTGGACATCAAGATGCAGGGCATGGACGGTCTGGAGGTGCTGGCCAAACTGCGCTCGAATCATCCTGAGCTTCCTGTCGTGATGGTGTCGGGTCACGGCACGATCGCGACCGCCGTCGAGGCGACCCGCCTGGGCGCGTTCGACTTCATGGAAAAGCCGCTCGAGCGCGACCGCGTCTTGCTGGTCCTGCGCAATGCGCTCGAGCACAAGCGGCTTCAGGACCAGGTCCGCGAGTACCGCGTCAATTTCGAGGAGCGGTACAAGATGGTCGGCGCTTCGAAGGCGCTCGAGGAGGTCCACCAGGTGATCGCCCGCGTGGCTCCGACGCAGGCCTCGGTGCTGATCACCGGGGAATCCGGGACCGGCAAGGAACTGGTCGCCCGCGCGATCCACCGCAACAGCCCGCGTGCGGACAAGTCGTTCGTCAAGGTCAACTGCGCTGCGATTCCTGAGGAGTTGATCGAGTCCGAGTTGTTCGGCCACGTCAAGGGCTCGTTTACCGGGGCGACGAAGGACCAGATCGGCAAGTTCGTCCGCGCCGATGGCGGTACGATCTTTCTCGACGAGATCGGTGACATGAGCATCAAGACCCAGGCCAAGGTCCTGCGAGTGCTGCAGGACGGCGACGTCGAGCCCGTCGGTGCGGCCAAGACCGTGCATGCCGACGTGCGTGTCGTCGCCGCGACCAACAAGTCCCTGCCCGAGGAGATCGAAGAGGGCCGCTTCCGCGAAGATCTTTATTTTCGTCTCAACGTCGTTCCTCTGAGCCTGCCACCGCTGCGCGAACGCCGCGACGATGTCGAAGCGCTGGTCGAACACTTTGCGGAGAGTTTCTGTCGCGAGAATAACTTTGCGGTCAAGAAGTTCTCCAAGGAGGCCCTCGCGGCGCTGCGGGAACTACCGTGGCGCGGTAACGTGCGCGAACTGAAGAACGCCGTCGAGCGTGTGCTGATCATGACGTCCGGTGAGTCGGTCGAGGTGGCCGATCTGCCACCTGGAATGGGGCGGGCGTTGGCGCTGGGACGGGTCGCTATTCCCGACGGTGTGATCGGCGTCAAGCACGAAAATGCGTCGCTGCAGCAGTTCAAGGACACCGCGGAGCGGGCGTACCTGGTGGCCAAGCTCCGCGCCAACGGCTGGAACATCGCCGCGACCGCGAAGGCGATCGAAACGCCGCGCAGTAACCTGTACAAAAAACTCGAGGGTTACGCGATCGACAAGGAAAAGGACGGGCAACCATGAAGAGCGAACGCGATGTCGTGATCGTCGCTGGCGCGCGAACTCCGTTCATCAAGGCCGGAACCGAACTGGCACGGGTCTCCGCGGTGGATCTCGGGCGCATCGCGATGCGCGAGGCGATCGAGCGCGCGGAGATCGACCCCGACTGGATCGACGAGGTCGTCGTCGGCAACATCGCCGGACCGCCCGACGCGGCTAATATCGCACGGGTGATCGCGCTCAGCGCCAAGGTGCCGCAACACGTGCCGGCGTTCACCGTCAATCGTAACTGCGCGTCAGGGCTCGAAGCTGTCGTCGAGGCCGCGTACCGGATCCGCGCCGGCGACGCCGACCTGATCGTCGTGGGCGCCGCCGAGTCGATGTCGCAGATCCCACTGCTGTTCCGCCCCGAGGCGCAGGTGATCTGGACCCAGCTGGCCCGCTCCAAGGGCGCGTTGGCCAAGCTCGCCACCTTGGCCCGATTCCGGCCACGGCACTTCAACCCGGTGATCGGATTGATGCTCGGGCTGACCGACCCCGTCTCGGGCCTGAACATGGGCCAGACCGCCGAGGTGCTGGCGCGCGAATTCGGCATCGGCCGCGAGGAGCAGGACCGTTTTGCGCTGCTCAGCCACCAGCGCACCGCCGCGGCGTGGGTCCAGGGGCGGATGGACCGCGAGGTCATACCCGTTCCTTTGCCGCCGAAGTTCGACAAGGCCTCGCTCAGGGACAACGGCATTCGCGAAAATCAGACGATGGAGGCGCTGGGCAAACTGCGTCCCGTGTTCGACCGGCGCTACGGTACCGTCACCGCCGGTAACTCCTCGCAGATCACCGATGGCGCCGCGGCGCTGGTGTTGGCCTCCGCAAGACGCGCCAAGGAACTCGGCCTGAACGAGCTTGGCCGCTTGCGTTCGTGGGGGTTCGCCGGCTGCGACCCGGCGAGGATGGGCTTGGGTCCCGTGCTGGCCACGCCGATTGCACTACGCCGTGCAGGCAATGTGCCGATCGATCGCATCGACCTCGTCGAAATCAACGAGGCGTTTGCGGTGCAGGTCATCGCCTGCCTGCGTGCGTTCGAATCGAGGGACTTCTTTCAGCGCCACCTGGGCACGGCGCCGATTGGTGCGCTCGACCCCGACCGGCTCAACGTCAACGGCGGCGCGATCGCGCTGGGGCATCCCGTCGGAGCCACCGGCGGACGCCTCGTGCTGACACTCCTCGAAGAAATGGCCCGCCGCGACGCCTCGCTGGGATTGGTGACGCTCTGCGTCGGCGGTGGACAAGGCGGTGCTCTCGTGCTGGAGCGATCATGAGCGACGCGCACAACTTCACGCACCGGATCGACGCCGAAGGCGTGCTGCGAATCGTTTTCGATACGCCGGGGCAGAAGGTCAATCTGCTTTCCGAGGCCACGCTCAGGGCGCTCGACCGGTTGCTCGAGGAGACGCGCCACCGGGACGAGATTCGCGCGGTCTTGTTCACCAGCGGCAAGCACGGGATGTTCATTGCCGGCATGGACATCGACCAGATCGCCTCCGTCAACGACGCCTACAGCGGTGCCGAGGCGGCGCGCTTCGGCCAGGCAGTGTTCCAGAAGATTGCCGACCTCGAGCGTCCGAGCGCGTGTGCGATCAACGGGACCTGTCTGGGTGGCGGGACGGAATTGGCGTTGGCCTGCAGCTTCCGCGTCGCCGCGGATCGAGCCGACCTTCGCATCGGTTTACCCGAGGTCAAACTCGGGATCATCCCCGGTTTCGGGGGTACACAGCGGTTGCCGCGCCTGGTCGGTCTGATACCGTCGCTCGATCTGATCCTCACGGGCCGCACGCTCGATGCGCGCCAGGCGCGCAAGATCGGGTTGGTCGATCAGGTCGCCCCCGAAGCCTACGTCGAGCGCCAGGCGCTGGTCCTGCTACGTGAAGCGTTGGCCGAGGGCGAGCGAGCGGTCGCGGCACGGCTCCGCCGCAAACAAAAACTGATCCCGCGCCTGATCCAGGCGGTCGGCCCGTTACGCCGCAAAGCACTGGAGCAGGCGCGCAAGAAGACCGAGGCCAAGGTCAGCCCGGAGAACTACCCGGCGCCGTTCCGTGCGATCGAGGCGATCGCCGTCGCCTGCACGACTGAGTTGCAACAGGGTCTCGATTTCGAGGCGCGGCTGATCGGCGAACTGATCCCGACCCGCACGTCGAAGAACCTGATCTGGTTGTTCAAGAGCCAAAACGCGCTCAAGAGCGATACGGGCGACGTGCGCGCCACGCCGCGCAAGATCCAGCGCGCAGCCGTGCTCGGCGCAGGCATCATGGGCGGTGGGATCGCCCAGCTCATCGCCGACCGCGAGATCCCTGTGCGGCTCAAGGACCTCAACTACGACGCGATCCTGACTGCGCTCGCGACGGCCAACAACGTGTGGTCGCGCAAGCTCAAACGCCGCCGAATCGACAAGCGCGAGCTGGATCGGAAGGCGGCCTTCATCGCGCCGACGCTCGACGATACGGGCCTGTCCCACGTCGAGATCGTAATCGAGGCGGTCGTCGAGGATCTCGAGATCAAGCGCCGTGTGCTTGCCGATACCGAACGCCGCATCGGAGAGCGCACCGTGTTCGCCACCAACACGTCTTCGATACCGATCACCGATATCGCCGCGGGCGCTCTACACCCCGAACGCGTCGTGGGTCTGCACTTCTTCAACCCGGTCGATCGTATGCCGCTCGTCGAGATCATCTCCGGTGAACGCAGCTCCCCGGAAGCGGTGGCGACCGCGCACGCGTTCGCGATCAAGTTGGGCAAGACGCCGGTGATCGTGAAGGATGGCCCCGGTTTTCTGGTCAACCGGATCCTCACGTTCTACCTCAACGAAGCGTTGCAGATGTTGGTCGAGGGCGTGCGCATGGAAGCGCTCGACGACTCGATGGAAAAGTTCGGCATGCCGATGGGTCCGTTCGCCCTGCTGGACCAGGTCGGGTTGGACACCGCCGGCCACGTTGCGGCGGTGTTGCGCGCCGCCTTCGGGGAGCGAGCCGGCGCCACGGTGGACGTGTTGGAGACCGTGACGGGCTCCGGCCGCCAGGGTCGCAAGAATGGGCGTGGTTTCTATCGTTATCGCAACGGCAAACGGCAGGGGGCCGACAACGAGATTTACAACCTGATCGGCGTGCGCGAATCACGCGAGGTGCCTGCCGAGACGCTGCAGGAGCGGATGATCCTGGCAATGGTCAACGAGGCCGCGTTGTGCCTCGAAGAAGGCGTTGTGGCCCAGCCCCGGGACATCGACGTGGCGATGGTCATGGGCACCGGGTTTCCCCCGTTTCGCGGCGGGCTGTTGCGCTACGCCGACGAAATCGGCGTGCCGGTCATCGCCGACCGATTGTCCCGTCTGGCCGATGCTCACGGGGAACGGTTCCGCCCGGCCAACCTGTTCGGTGAAATGGTCCGCCAACAGCGTCACTTTTACGGGGGCTGGCGCCGGGACAACGCTGCGGGGCCGCTGTTTCGAACCTAGACCGGGGAAGCCGGGCCGTCATTTGAAACCCGTAGTAGAATCGAGCGTACTAAATACCTGCAAACGCGCGACACACGCCGTCCCGTTGGGAGGGAAAGATGAGCTTCGTCCGTAACTTTCTTCACCTGATCACCGCCGGTTTGCTTCTGGCATTGCCCGCTGCCGCCAGCGATATCATCTCCCTCGCGCCCGACGGTATCGACGATAAAACCCGGTCGAGTCTGGTCGCCGCGGTCCGTGGGGAACTCAAAACACTCACCGATTCGAAGAACTCGTACGGCAAGCGCGATAAGCGTGCCAACTACTCGAGTTTTTTCGAGAAAAACGACGACGGGACGTACGTGGGCTCGGTCAACGTCAACACCGCGGGGGAAGCCTCGCTGACGACGGAACGGTACCGTTTGATCCTGGCTCCGAAGGGGAACGCTTTCGAGGTCGCCAGTAAAGAGGTCGTCGACACGTTCACCGGCCTTCATCGTGTTCAGGGCGCGACCTGCTATCCCTTCGACACGTTCAACTTCTCGCGTGAGGGGCTGACGGTCAGCGCGAGCAACGGCGGCGTCTGCGAAAGCTACTACCAGGGCAAGGTCAACTACTTCCTGTTGATGGCGCCGGATCTGAAGTACGACTACCAGATCCCGGAACATGTGAACCTCATCAAAACGGGTCACGATTTCTACGCGCTGCGGGACATCCTCTCCGCCGACCACAAAGAGGTCATGAACTTCGAGCCCAACCGGTTCTCCGTCAATTGCGACGCGCAGACCTGCGAGGAGCTCCTCGACACAAGCTTTACCGGGCTTGACCGCGTGCCCGCGAACGAGCGCCCCACCGAAGACGTGGGCGCTTCGACCGTCTACGCACCGTTGCGCGCACGGGTCGAAAAGAACATCAAGGAAATCAGAGAAAACCGCCGCGAGAATGCATTCAGCGGGTTCCAGCGCCCGGACGACATCGGCAACCGGTACTTCCGAGCCAGCGTGCGCAAGAACGACGACCAATCTCTCGGAATCACTTACGACAACTGGGGCGGCTACGAGGTCCGTTTCTGGGTCAGACACGATCTGTTGGATCCCGAAGCGCCTCGTGGGACGCTGTTCGGGTACTACACCGAAGAGACGCTCAAGACCAGCGATCCCTACGAACTCGACATGCGTGACGACCAGGGGAACCGCTGGTACGACGTGTACAAGGTCCACGCCGACGTGATCGCCGGTGTCAACGATCCCGAGATGGTGTCGGCCAACATTGATTTCGGCCTCAACATCAAGCACGACATCGACGTGCTGCCGTTTTTCATCCGTACGACGACCGACCAGTTCGATGAGGACTACAAACGGGCGACGCTGATCGTGAACTCCATCCGGGTCAACGGTGAAGAAGTGACCTGGGTGAAGCTCAATTCGTTCGGCGGCATCGCAGTGCTCCCGCGGGTCGCTCAGGCCGGTTCGCAACTCGAGATCTCGGTCTCCTTCGACACCAAGGCGATTCGCAAAATCAACACTGCGTACTCGGCACTAGCGCGTTTCGGTTGGCTGCCATTCGTCCGCTTCGGCGATTTTGTCGAGGACTTCGAAATGATCATCCGGACTCCCTCCAAGTACCGCGTGCTCGGCGTCGGCCACCAGGTCGAGGAACGCCGCGAAGGCGACGTCCTGGTCACGCACTGGAAGGCCGATAGCCCGGTGGTGTTCCCGTCCGTGATTTTCGGCAAGTACATCTCGGACAAACCGAGATTTGCCGCGACGAAGATCGACGGCACGGAGATCCCCGTCGTGGTCTACGTGGACGAGGTCAGCGCAATGCAGACTAGTTATAGGGGTAGAATCCGGACCGATAGCAGCACCCGGCGGGACGACGGTACGTTGAAGACCGTGCAGGGTTCGGTGGGTATCCCAAGGAAAAGTTTGCGCTCGATCGCCGAGCAAGCGGCCCAAGCAATCAACATCTACCGTGAGCTCTCCGGCGTGGATTACCCGTACAGCAGTCTGAATCTCGTCAATGATCCAGCCCTGGCGTTGTACGGTCAGGCACCGAGTTCGCTGATCTACCTCGGCTCGCTCGTATTCCGCGGGGAGGGGGAGCTTTCCGGCGAGGGCGGTCTCTTCGGCGGAGGCGGCACGAGCATCTCGAAGTTCCTCAAGTCCGTCGTGGCCCACGAGGTCGGCCACCAGTGGTGGGGCTCGAGGGTGTCGAACTCGAACCAGCGCAACTACTGGTTCGTCGAGACGTTGGCGGAATACTTCTCTGCGCTCTACCTGGAGCTCGTCTTCGGCCGCAAGGAATACGACGAGCAGGTCGACGAATGGCGGCGCAACATCCTGAGCAACGACCTCAAGACCAGTGTCCAGGCTGCGGACACGCTGTGGCCCGGCAAGAGTGGCGGGCGTGCGCGCCAGTCGCTGATCTACAACAAGGGCCCGTATGCGTTCCACGTTCTGCGCGAGACCTTCGGTGACGACAAGTTCTTCGAGTTCCTCAAGGGGTTCACGCAGGAGTTGGTCGGCAAACAACAGGTCGTGACCCGCGACATCCAACTCGCGGCCGAATACCACCTCGGGGGCCTGGACGAGCAGGGCAACCACTACAACGTCGACCTGGAGTGGTTTTTCGACCAGTGGATCCGCGGGGTCGGGATCCCCGTGTTCACGTTGGACTACACCATCCGCGAGACCGAGGACGGCGGTTACCTGATCGAGGGTACCATCGCTCAGGAGATCGTGATCGGTAACGGTCGCGGGGCGAAGAAGGTCGCCGGGCACTATCGCGGGGTGATCGACCTGACGGTGAAGGGCAAGAAGAAGGGCGAGGAGTTCCAGAAGAAAATCGTCGTGAACGATGCGTCGACCTCCTTCCGGGTCAAGGTTCCCGTCAAACCGATAGAGGTCGCGATCAACAAGAACGGTGGCATGCTGGCCCATGACGTGATCGACAAGACGTTGATCAGGTAACGGATTAGAATAATCGACCCGAGCGGCGCCCTTCCCGGGCGCCGTTTTTTTTGAGCATCCTGTTAGGATGAGCGCCCCATGATCCGGTTGTTCAACGTCAGCAAACGATACAACGACGTCGTGGCGGTGTCGGGCGTGACGCTCGAGATCGCCAAGGGCGAGTTCGTCTTCCTGACGGGGCCGTCGGGCGCCGGCAAGACGACGCTATTGCGCCTGATGCTGCGGCAAGAGCTCCCCAGCACCGGGCAGATCCTGGTCAACGGACGCAACGTCGGCGCACTACCCGCAGCCAAGATCCCGGCTCTCAGGCGCTCGATCGGCGTGGTGTTCCAGGACTTCAAGCTGATCCAGCGCAAGACGGCGCTGGACAACGTGGCCTACGTTCTCAACGTGGCCGGTGTGCCGCGATCCCAGCAACGCAAGCAGGCCTACGAGGCGCTGCGCAGTGTCGGTCTCAACCACAAGCTCTCGACCTACCCGAGCGCCCTGAGCGGCGGGGAGCAGCAGCGCGTGGCAATCGCTCGGGCGGTCGTGAACCAGCCGGCCCTGTTGCTGGCCGATGAGCCGACGGGCAACCTCGATCCGGATCTCGCCGTCGAAATCATGCGCCTGTTTCGAGAAATCAACGCGCGTGGAACTACCGTTCTTGTCGCGACGCACGACCGCGATCTCATCGAGCGCATGCAGCGCAGGACGGTGATCCTGGAGCGCGGCCAGGTGATCGCCGGCGGGGAGCCCGCGTGAATGCTTTCTGGCATAAATTGCGCTTTTTCATGGGCGACGCATGGGAGGAGTTGCGACACAGCCCCGGCGTGAACCTGCTGGCGGTCGGGACGCTGATCGCGGTACTGTTCGGCATCGGCTTGGTCGCGTTGGTCCTCAGCAACGTTGAGACCTTTGTCTCCGAATTGCGCAACGACATGCGGATCGAGTTGTACCTGGAAGACGATGTCTCTGAAGACCGGCGCGAGGCGCTGCGCCGGGAACTGAGTTCGATCGAGGGCGTCACCCATGTCGAGCACATTGACAAGCAGCAGGCGCTCACGCGTTACCAGGACTGGGCCGGAGAGATGGCGTTGCTGGTCGACGCGCTGGAAAATAACCCATTGCCCGAATCGCTCGAGGTGTTTCTCTCGCCGGGGCTCGTCGCCGAGACGGTCGGTTCGAGAATCTACGTCGAGTTCAGCAACAAGGAAGGCGTCGAGCAGGTCCGTTTCGATCGCGAGCTGCTGGGCCGGATCGAAGCGCTGTTGAACATGGCCCGGGTCGGCGGCGGTGGGTTGGGCCTACTGATCCTTGGCGCCGTGATTTTTGTGATGGCCAGCGTGCTTCGGTTGGCCGTTTACGCCCGTCGCGACGAGATCGAGATCATGCTGCTCGTTGGAGCTACGCCCTCGTTCGTCCGCGGTCCGTTTCTCGTCGCCGGCGTGGCCCAGGGACTAATCTCGTCTTTCACCGCGCTCGGGCTGGTCGAGGCGGCACGCCGCGCCGCGCTCGGTTATTCCGGAGGCGGCTCGGTGGCGCTGTTCGACCTGCTGCTGGCGCACGCGCTTTCCGGGCGTTTCGTGTTCGCTCTGATCGCCGTCGGGCTCACCGTCAGCTGTACCGCGGCCTGGTTCGCGGTCCGGCACTCGCAAGGGCTGCGTAAGATCGCGGGCTAAACGAATACCTACCTGAACCAGGTTTCCGGGTCGGCGCCCATCCATTCGTCGTCTTCCTGCGGTGGTTGACCCACCGGCGGAGGTGGTTTCAACCACACGTGGTCGCCTTCTGTGCGCAGTTCGTAAACGCGGGCACAGGCTTTGCGTTTGGAATCGCTCTCGCCTGTGGCGAGATCGAAGCTCCACGCGTGCCAACGGCAGGTCACGCGGTCGTCCCGGATGCGTCCATCGGCCAACGACGATCCCATGTGGGGGCAGGCATCTTTCAGCGCGAACCATCCACGGTCGAGCCGGAACACCGCCACGCGCACGCCCTCGATGAGCACGACGCGCCCGCGGCCCCTGGGAAACGAATCGACGGGGCCTGCATCGAAGAACCCTTCCATCGCCATCATCTTAGGCTGCGCGCGACTCGGAAGCCGACATCGCCGGCCCGGTGGCCCGGCTCGCAGGCGCGCCGTACGCCACAACCGATGTCCTCGAGCGGCGTGCGGTACGAGCCGCCGCGAAGCACGCGCAATCCCCCGGCCGCCGGAAAATCGCGGCCGTCACCGGCCTTCGCGGGGTACGGCCGGTACAGCGACGCGGTCCACTCCCAGACGCCGCCGAGCATGGACAGCAACCCGAACGGGTTGGGCCGGGTCTTGTGCAGGGGCGGGGTCTTATCGGCGCTGTTGCCCGCGTGCCAGACGTAGCGATCGCCGTCTTCGGGGTTGTCTCCGAAGAAGTACTTCGAGGTCGTCTCCGCACGACACGCGTACTCCCATTCGACCTCGGTGGGCAAGCGCATCGGTTTGCGGGAGACACCCGCATACCACTCGCAATAACCGTGGGCCTGCGCAAAGTCGATACCCACCGCGGCGTCGTCGTGTCCGACGGAGTGCGCATCGCGGTCAAACGCCGGGTCGAACGCCTCGAACTGGATGTTGGTGATCGGCAGCTTGCTCAGGTAGAACGGTTCGACGGTCACCGTGAACGCCGGTTGAGCGGCGTCCGCGCCGCCGCCGATCGTTGCCTCTCCGCCGCGAACGAGCCACAAGATCGCCCTCGGGTAGCGCGTATAGCTGTCCAGAGACCTGCCCCTAGAAATCGAACGTGATGTAGAACTGCGAGTGGGTTCCGCTGCTGTCGCCCTTGACCGGAACGACGGTCCCGGGGCACGTTCCAAAGATCGAGGAGGGCACGTCGCAGACCCACTCGGTGAACTCCAGCCTGTGGGACCAGGCCCAGTTGAACTGCAACGCGCCGAGGAACAGGAACTGGAATCCCACGCCGTAACTCCCACGAAGGTCCTGCAGGCGGTTGTTGGTGGAATCCCAGAATTCGAACGGGATCGACTGGCCCATCTCGTCGACACGAACGAAACCGGTATCGGGGTCGATCCAGAGGTCGTTCTCGAGGTAGGCCGCCCCGAGATCAAGGAAGATCATCCCCCGCAGATCCCGGATCGCCAGCACCGGAAACTTCAGCAGGTCGACGAGCGGGAAGCGGAACTCCAGGTTCGTCCAGACTAGGCTCGAGCCGACGAATTCGCGGTACTCATAGCCGCGCAGCTGGTTGATCCCGCCGAGCCCGTACAGAAATTCGCGGTCGCCGATATTCTGCAGCGTCGCCAGGCGCCAAGCGAACAACGAACGCCGCGTCGTCTGCCCATAGGCGCGAAAGTCGAGGTTGACCTGCGTCAGGTCGCCGTTGAAATCCCCGCCAAGGCTCTCGCCGTGCGTGATGCTCAGGTTGAAACGTTTCCCGTGGTAGGCCCCGAAGCGCTGGAATCGGGTGGTGTCCCCGGTGACACTGAAAATCGCGTACGCCAGCGTGTCACTCACCCGGTTGAAGGTCGGCAACCCGATCAAGTCGAATCCGGTGAGCTGCGAGTACGAACTGTCCTGGAACCCGAGCGTCGCGCGGAAGCGGTAATAGCGGCTGACAGGCCGTTCGATGAACGCCGTGAGACCGGTCGCGCGGCTTGCCAGATCAACCGGCTGCCCCGTCGATCGACTGACGAAGAACTCGCGGGTGTCGAAGACCGAGCCGCCCCAGTTGAATTTCCGTGCGACGTTGAAGTAGGTCGCGTCGATGCTGGCGAAGCTGGACACGCTGGTCGAATTGATCAGGAAACGCTGATTGCCGAGCAGGTCGGTAAACTGGATCCCCGAATTGCTCAGGAACCGCCCGTCGTCGGTCACGCCGACCTGGACGTAGGGAGCCTCGAGGTCCCACTTGGTCTTGTACGGGGATTTTTGCGACTCGTCGATACTCAACTCGAGATCCGGCTTGAACGGTTCGGCCTCGACCGACAGGTTGAGCCGTTCCTCCGCCGGGATGCGCAACTCGGGCGCCCGCAGTGGCATGCGGTAGAGTCGGAAGGTCCCTTCGAAGAACGCGTTGAAGACCAGGAAACGTTGGTCCCCGCGCGGCGACATCTCGATCGGCATGAACGTCCCGCCGACCACGTCCGTGTACTGCGCGACGTCGCCGGTCTCGAGATCCAGCGCGTGGATGTTGTACACGCTGTACTCTCCACGGTCCGAGGTGAAGAAAATCGTGTTCCCGTCGCGCGAGTACGACGGCTGCAGGTCGCTGTGGGCGCCGTAGGTCAACTGGCTTTTCTTCTCCGGGTCGGACAGATCGACGGAAAAGATCTTCCAGTGGCTCCCGATGCGGCGGTTGTAGACCATCGATTTCCCATCGGCGGCATACCACGGGTTCGCATCGAAAAAGTCGTCCCGGGTCAGATTGCGGATCTCGCCGCTTTCAAAATCGTACTCGAAAATGTCGACGACGCCGTCACGGTTTCCCTCGAATGCGATGCGCTTACCGTCCGGCGAGAACATCGGGCTCGCGCATTCGAAGATATCGTCAAAACGGATGGTCTTTTTGATCTTGCCCTTGAGCGCGTCGATGATCAAAAGTGGCCACTTGTTCTCTCGCCGTGCGAAGACGGCGACCTCGTCGGCCACGGGCGACCAGGACAGGTCACGCTTGCCCTCGAAGGCCGCACTGACCAGATTGCGGTACTTGTTGGTGAAGCCCTTGGTGATGTTGCGGGCCTTGTCCTTGCCCTCCGCGGAAAACACGACGAGATCGAGTTCAAGCCCCGGCGCCGAGAACGCCGCGATCAGTTCGCCCGATGGGGACAGTGTCGGCGACATCAACGGCGGGTGAGACTTGCGCGGACGGATCTCCCTGGCATGCTCGTCCGGAGATTTCTTCTCGAGTAGCACCCGGTAGTACTTCTTGCGTAGGTAACGGTTGAAGCGCCGATTGAACTCTTCCAGGTCGTAGCCGAACGCCTCCTTCACTGCGCGTGAAAGACTACCGGTCAGTAGCACCTTCTTGAACTCGAACAGGAAACTGCGCAAGCCTTCGATGCCGTGTTCCTGCTCGATGTATTCAAAAACCGCGTGGCCGTAGCGATAGGTCAGGTACGTGACTTGGGTGAGCGATTCGATCGGTGGAAGGTTGTTGTTGACGACGCCATCGCGGATCACCATCTGATCCAGTGTGGATTCGTCGTCGGCGAGGTAGGAAGCGAGGCCCTCCATCAACCACGTCGGCGGACTCGACCTCAGCGCACGGCCGAGGTAGCCCTCGTAGAACATCGAATACTCGAAAATGTGGACCAACTCGTGAGTGATTAGTTTGTACAGTTCATCCGGCGGTCCGTCGATCGGCAAGACTATGCGGTATTGAACCGGCTCGGCGAACGCCGCCACAAACTCGGGGAGTTCGCCCAGCGTGATGTTCGTCTGGAGGAACTCGCCATGGGTCCTGTAAACCACCAGCGGGACGCGGAAGCGAAGCTCGTGATCCAGCGATTTGTTCAGTTGGGCGTACGCACTCTCGGCGTAGCTCACCAACTGGTCCAGGAACGGCTCGACCGATGGGTAGTAATGGATGTCGAAGTGCGGTGAGCGGTAGACATGCCAGTCGAATCGTTCGTAAGTGACCTTGTTCTTCCCGAACCTCTGGGCGCTCGCCGGCCCAACGCAAAACAGGATGCTCGCCGCCACCAGAATCAGTCTTAGTGTTGTTGATTTCATTGGTGTCTCCGATCCATCCGAGGGGTCTGACCCCTCAATATTTGAACACCCTCCGCGTGTCCGAACGTATCTGTGTCGTCACAATCGCCAAAACCTCTGCGGAGATCGTGTCGCTGAGGTCGAAAAAAGTTGTGATCGGATCGTTCTGGGTGCCGCGGATGATCGCGGATCTTTGAAGCTTGTCGCGATAAAGCAACTTGCCTGTTTTTCCGTCAATAAAAAACACCTCGATGTGGTAGCTGAATCGCTCCTGCTCCACGAATCGGGTCTGGCGTACCTTTTGACCCGTCGTCGGGCTGACCACATCGACGTCCCGGTAGCCGGATATGTCCTCGCGATCAAAACCCAGGACCCCGGAAACAATCAGGTCCGCTCCGTATTCCCGGTGCAGGTGTTTCCAGAATTCCGTGTTGGCCAACAGGTCCTCGATGGTTTGTTCGGGCACCGCCGGCGGCGGAACGATATCGAGGATTTCGTGCGCGGTACGGTTGCGGAACGCGCTGCGCAGAAACCGCACCATTTCACGGTTGATGTCGAGAAAACGTGTTTCGTCGGCGAGGAAGTCGATGATCAGGATCGATTCATCGCCTTCGAGCTTGAGCCGCGGAGGCATCGGCAGGCCTACGGTGACCTGGAAGGTCTTGCCCTTGCGCTTGGCCCCGCCGCCGGACACCGTGACCAAACGCTCCGGCGCCGTCTCCTCCCCGTCGGCGTGCCGGCGCAGCCGTTCGAGAAAGATCAAGAATCGCCGTTGGTTCTCCTGGATGTGAAAGTTGTCCGTTTCGAGCTTCAACGCCTGCTTGTAGTAAGCGGCGGCCTCGTCCCAATTCCCCAAGGCTTCCGCGGCCACGGCGAGATTGTTGTGCAGGTGAGCGTTGTCCCCATCCTGCGAAAGCACGCTGTTCCAGCGGAACGTCGCTTCGTGCCAACTACCCACCTGCGCCATCTCGGCGGCGAAGGCGAGCGTCCTCTTGGCGCCCTTCTTGGACGCCGCCGGAACCGGTAAGGCGAACCACAGGAGGCAGGCCAGCGCGATCAGCGGCCGTATCAATTTACCAGCGGGCATGCGGTCCTCGGTCATAGCCGTTTTCGGCAATCGTCACCGGGGCCGCCCCCTCGCAAATGTCCGAGATGGACACTACGGCTCGTCATCCGCCGCCTCCAATCCGGCCGATGATCCGGGATAAGAAAATGATACTACACTGCCGGGACGATGCCTCGTTCGCTGCCGTTGGCCGATGGTCCCCTCAAGGCCCGGATACAGGTGCCTTCATCGAAGAGCGTAACCCATCGCGCGTTGGTTGCGGCCGCGTTGGCGGAAGGCGACAGCGAGATCGTTCAACCGCTCGATGCTCGGGACACTCGCGCCACGTTGTCCGGGCTGGAAGCGCTCGGCATTCCCGTTTCAACGGTCGCCGGACGTTGGACCGTGCGCGGCCAGGGCGGCCGCATCGCCGGGGGCAGTCGACTTGATCTGGAGGAATCCGGCACGTCGCTTCGTCTGTTGACAGCGGTGGCCGCCTTGGGTACGGCGGCCTCACGTATCGATGGCGCGGCCCGATTACGTCAGCGTCCGCTCAGCGAACTGATCGCGACGCTGCGCACATTGGGGGCTCGCGTCGTGCACGAGGGTCTGCCGCTCGAGGTCGGCGGGACACCGTTTCGAGGTGGGGAGGTTTGCGTCGACGGGTCGCGGAGCAGCCAGTTCGTCAGCGCGCTGATGTTGATCGGACCCTATCTGGAGGGCGGCCTGAGGGTTCGCATGAAGCCACCCGCGGTCTCGCTTCCCTACGTCGAGTTGACCCGCGCCGTGATGCGCGAATTCGGCGTCGAGACGATCCGGCTCGAACCGCTGACGTGGCAGGTCCCCGCAGGTCGGTACCGGGCCACGACGTTTTCCGTCGATGGGGACCATTCGTCCGCGTCGTACTTCATGGCGGCGCCACTGCTGGTCGGCGGTTGCGTCCGTGTGGAACGGATCGATCCCCGGAGCGCTCAGGCGGACGCCTGCTTCCCGCAGATCCTCGAACAGCTGGGCGCTCGCGTTCGCAGCGGCGAAACTTGGATCGAGATCCAGTCCGACGGGAGCGTGCCGGCGTTCGATCTTTCGATGGAGCACACACCGGACCTCGTTCCGACGGTCGCGGCGCTGGGGTTGTTTTCGGACGGCCCGTCGGTGATCCGCGACATCGCACACCTGCGGCTCAAGGAGTCGGATCGGATCGAGCAACTGGCCGTGAACCTGCGGCGCCTGGGGCGCCCAGTCGAAGTCCGCGACGACCGTCTGGAGATCGGTGAATCCGTCACCGAGTTACGCGCGGCGAGGATCGAAACCGCGGGCGATCACCGCATCGCAATGGCTTTCGCACTGGTGGGGTTGCGTGTTCCGGGCCTCAGTGTGGACAACGCGGTTTGTGTCGATAAATCGAACCCGGAGTTCTGGGCCGCCTGGCAGTCGCTCCTGCAAGGACCGCCGGTGAACTAACCGGTTAAAACTGGAAGGCCACGCTCCCGCGCCAACCGTCGAGCACCAGATCCTGAGATGCAAAGACCGCGGACGTGCCTTGCGCGATTTCCGGCGCGGACTGAGGGATGCGCAGTTCGGTTGGCGTCAGCACGGCGTCAAGGAAGCCGCTCTTGAAGTAGGCTAGCTCGATAATCAGCCCCTTCTTGGTGTTGAATCGGGCGCCCGCGTCCACGTGTGTGTGCCACGACGTGCGGGAGCGATGAGCGGTCAACCGGGCCACGGCAGTCTGGATCTCGTCGTTGGAATTTCCGTTGGTCAGTGTGAAAAAGGTCCCGGTATCGGTCTCGATGCTCGAGAGCAGGAAGGCGAACTGCCCGTTCATGAACAACTGGACGCGCTTGTCGAAGAAGTTGGCCTGGAACCCGAGGGAACCGGTCGGCCCCACACCCGTGGCCTTCTGCGTCGGGTGCAACAAACGGACGAACAGCCCATCGGTGAACCCGAAGCCATCTTCCATCGGCCCCCGCAACCACGCGCCCTGAAGGAGCGTGCCCTCGTACGCGAAGTAGCGCATGCCGCCCCACCAGCGTCCCTCAAAACGCCGCGGGCCGAATTCGCGGCCATACAACGCATCCACGATTTGGATTCGATTCTGCAGGTTCGGCTCGATGCCGGTGGAAAACGTGATATCCGCTCCGGAATAGGTGACCTCGTCGCGTTGTACGGCGCCGTCCCCGTTCGTGTCATTCGCCAGGCTCCACGTGGGAGGCGTCCGTGTGGCGGTCAGTTGGCCGTCAACGGCAGTGACTTGCCACCAATCGAGATTCTCGGCGATCGGCGGGGGGGTCACGAGCATCACGCCGAGGGATGATTCCCGCCCGGACGCCGAAAACCGGTAGCCGGTTTCGTTGTATCCCTGCCAGACCAAACGGAAGCGGCCCTTGGCGCCGCGGAGTTGCCACCCGATCACGGCGCGCGCGTAGTCCATGTCGTCGAACGTGAGTGAAGTGAAGCTGGACTGCGCGCTGGAGGTGCGCGTCGACGTATCGAGCGGATCCATGTTGTTGGAGCCGTAGCCCACTTCGACGTAGAGACCGTTCTTGATCTTCCTCTTACCGGCTTCATCTTCGGCGCTGGGCGCCGCTTCGGTTTCGTCCGCCGGCACGGGAGCGTCTTGCGGCGCGGCCGAGATCGGTTGCGCGACACCGGCCGTCCACAGCAGGGCCGCACTAAGGACAATGATCCAACGCGACTTCATGGTCGAACGCTCCCGTGGTTCAAGGTGCACCCCCAACTGGTCTCGATACCGGCGATCAACGCACCGTGACCGTCTTTCCGTGCTCGAAAAAGTTACTTATATAGGAAATGCCCCGGGCTGAGTCAAGAGCGGACCCCCGGAATCGCGCGCCAGGGGCGGTTTGCGCTGCATGGATGCAACGGCCCGCATGCTACCCTCTTCGTGTCCCGCCGTCGATCGAGGCCGACGATGCACCTCCCGAGTTGCTCTATCGCAAAAACCATTCTTGTTCAGGGGACTTCAGGTCGAATTGGCTTGGCGCTCGTGATCATGTTCATGCTTGTTCCGGGCCTCGGTGCGGGTCCGATGCAGCAAGCGCCGGTGGAGATGGACCCGGCCGATCTCGAGCGGACCTTGCAGTTCCACCGAATCGAGCGGGAAGAAGTCCGGCTCGTGTTGTTGCCGGCGGTGGTGTTGAGCAAGAAGGGGCACCCGGTCCGTGGTCTCAAGGCCGAAAATTTCCGGCTCTACGAGGATCACGTTCCGCATGAGATCCGGTATTTCGGGACGGAAGACCAAGAACCCGTGTCGATTGCCTTCCTGCTCGACCTCTCCGGGAGCATGCGGCAGGTCGGCAAGTTGGACGAGGCCAAAGAGGCGATTCGGGTCTTTGTGGACGCCCTGCGGCCCGGCGACCGGTTCGGCCTGATCGGTTTCGCCGGCGATCAGGTCACCTGGATCACCGAACTCACGGCCGATCGCGAGCGGTTCCTGCTGCGGCTCGGTGTCCAGAAGGCGTACGGCCAGACCGCGCTTTACGACGCCCTCGCCGCGACGCCGAAGCTCGTCGACAGGGAGATCAAAGGGCGCAAAGCCATCGTGCTGATCACCGACGGCCACGACAACGCCAGTAAGCTGAATACCTTCAAATCGATGCAGCTGGCCCGCAGCGTCGAGGTCCCGATCTACACGATCGCGTTCTCGACGATGGCCGACCGGCTGCTGCCCAAGGGCAGCGTGAGTTCAGGAATGTCCATATTGCGGCGTTTTTCCCGAGAAACCGGAGGGCGCTTGTTCTCCGTCGCCGATCCGGACGATCTCAAGGACGCCGTGCTTGGAATCCAGGAAGAGCTCCGTTTTCAGTACGTCATCGGATACCATTCGATGCGGGAAACCTGGGACGGGGCTTTTCGCCGCATCAAAGTCGAGTTGGACCGCAAGGGTCTGGAGATCCGGACGCGGCGCGGCTATTACGCCAACCCGTGACCGTTGCGCTCTTTTTCAGGGCTGGCTAAAGTAGTTCGACCCGTACGGGGCCGTACGCTAAGGAGATTGCAATGCAACATCGGAAGTTTGCGATATTGCTCAGCTTGTTTGTGATCGTGCCGTTCATTTCGAGCGGTTGCGTGAGCAAGAAAGTTTTTCGAGCCAATGTCGATGACACCGCCACGCGGGTTGACTCCGCGGAAAGCGGGATCGAAGCCAACGAACGCCGTATCGGCGATTTGAAGGACGAGACCGACTCGAAGATCGCTGCGCTCGAAGGCCGTACCGACGAGGCGGTCAAGATCGGTAAGTCCGCGGCCAGCAAGGCCGCTGAAGCACAAGATGCCGCCGCCCGCGCCGCCCGCGGTCGCTTGCTGTGGAGCGTGACGCTGTCCGACGACCGGGTCAAGTTCACGTTCAACCAGGCCGACCTTCCTGATGAAGCCAGAGGCATGCTCGACGAACTTTGCGAGAAGGTGAAGTCCTACGGCAAGGCCGTCTACGTCGAGATCGAAGGTCACACCGACAACACGGGTACCGACGAGTACAACTACACGTTGGGCCTGCGCCGCGCGACTGCAGTGCGCGACTACATGCACCAGGGCTGTGGTATCCCGCTGCACGCCATCAACACGATCTCGCTCGGCGAGGGCAGCCCGGTGAAGGACAACTCCACCTCCGAGGGCCGCTCGCAAAACCGGCGCGTCGTGGTTCGAGTGCTCGAGTAGTTCTCGAACTCGAAACATTTATCTGTGAAGCCCCGCCGATCCGGCGGGGCTTTTTTCTGCTCGAGCGGCCGAGAGGAACCCCGACGTGGTGTCCTTCCCGGAGGGCCGCGGTGTCATCACGGGGCGACAGTCGTTCCACTCGAAACCAGCCTGATTTCCGTCAAATCAACGAATTTCAGGTTGGCCCGGCCCTTGCAATCCCTCCGTTCGATTTCAACCATGCGGAGGATTCAATGAAACGCAAACGGTTTTTTCCGGTCGCTTGTGCGGCCCTTCTGGTGACCGTCGGTATGCCGGCGCTTGCGGGTCATCGCACCCGGCAACCCGATCGCTCCTTCCAGGTTCGTCTTGGGGGGTTTTTCCCCGACGGCGACAGCGACTTCTGGGCCGAAAACGAAAGCGTCTTCACGCTCGACGCATCGGACTTCGACGACGCGGTGTTCGGGTTGACGTACTCGCATTCGTTCAACCGTTTTTTCAAACTCGATGTCAACGCCGACTTCACCGACGAAACGGTCGTTTCCGAGTATCGGAGTTTTGTCGATGTCTCGGGGTTCCCGATCCTTCACGACAGCACCCTTAAAACGTCGCCGGTGACCGTCGGCATCCGCTTCCTGCCCTTCGGTCGCGCCAAACGAGGCGGAAGCAAACCCGTTTTTTTCCTGGGTGCCGGCGGCGGAATTAATTTCTGGAGCTACGGGGAGATCGGCGACTTCATCGATTTCAGCGATCCGGCGAACCCGATCATCTTCGGCGAGTTCAGGGAACGCGGCACGGCGTTCGTCAAGTATGGCGTTTGCGGGATCGAGTTGCCGTTGGCGCCAGGGTTCAACCTTGGCTTCGAGGCGCGCTACTTCTCCTCAGATGATGAATTCAAAGACGATTTCGCGGGGCTTGGAACGCTGGACATGAGCGGGCTGGCCGCATCCGTCTCGGCCAATTGGAGGTTCTAATGGCTACGGGCTATTGGGCCCGCTCGCCCCCTTGAACGTGTATTGCAGATCGAAGTGCGCCTGGGGAGGCTACGAGTTGGCGTTCGCCTCGCGACCGAGAAGCGAGCCGACCTTGCGGTTCAGTTCGTCTCCGACGTTCATGCCCTTGAGCACGATGTCGTCAGCACCGAGATCCCGCAGTTCGTCCCACGATTCGCCGTATAGCTCGGATTCGTCCTGTGCGGTGTAGATCAGGATCGGGCAAGGCTTGGAACTCAACTCCCGCAACAGGTCGAGGCCGCCGTCGCCACCGTCGAGCGTCAGGTCCAGCAAGATCAGATCGACCCCGCCCCGATCCAATATTGCCCGCGCGCCGTCCTTGGTCGCGACGGCCTTGATCTCGTAGTCCGCTTCGAGCGCCTCGGCGGCGATCTCACGGAAATACACCAAGTCCTCGACGATGAGCACGGTCGGCCGGTCGCCGGTCACGCGTACGCGCGACCGGCTGTCGACGCGTGGTTTGAAATGCAGGTTGCAGCGTGGGCAGACCACCTCACTGGCTGCGCGGGGCGCCGGTGCGGTGACCACCGCCGGGGTGGCCTCCTCGCTCGCCGCGGGCAGGTCGATCCCGACCTCTTGGGCGATGGGAGCGGCTTCGTTGGACGGACCGGCATCGAGGGGCCGCCCGCACCCGGGACAGGGCAGCCCCGTTTCGAGCGCCTCGGCGTCCACCAGGTAGCCTCCGTCGCACTCCCGGCAG